>JGI26086J50260_1000009_pt1 | contig 137176 bp, 132 predicted proteins | sample SaaInl3SG_22_DNA_FD_50260 | JGI IMG/M metagenome (IMG submission 50260)
AGGGGGGAGTTGTTTGGGGAAAGTTTGTAGTGTGTTGGGGATTTAGAGGTCTTATGGGTGTGCCGCTGTCCCATGCCCCCAAGGCTAAGGGACAAGCGGCACATGTAACTTTCCTATTTTCATTTCTCCACCAAAACACATACATTGCAGTAACTATTGAGATTTTGTGAATGATCCTAATGGTTATTATTCTTTGATAAGACTTGTGTGCAAATAGTGTGCAAGTGAGGAAACAAAAAAGGGACCACATTGCTGTAATCCCTTTTCATGCTGTGACCTCGGCAGGATTCAAACCTGCAACCTCTTGAGCCGTAATCAAGTGCACTATTCAGTTATGCTACGAGGCCTAAATTAGGGCACAAATATAGGAATTTTCTATTGGGTCTAAAATGAAATTAACTTCCTTTTTGTAGGAAAAGTTTACTAATTCTGAAACTTCNACGTAAATTGCAATACTATTTAACTATGGAGTTTTTNTCAATCATTCTGGGACTTTTTTTCCTCATAAAAGGTGGAGCGTATTTATTTGATGGATCTTTGGCTTTTTCTATGAAGCTGAAAATACCAAGGTTTATCATTGGTATGACTGTAGTTTCTTTTGCTACTTCTGCGCCTGAGCTAGTGGTAAGTGTGCAATCCGCAATGATGGGGTACCCCGATCTGGCATTGGGTAATATTGTAGGTTCTAACGTAGCAAACATCGCTTTTGTATTGGGTATTGTCATTGTCCTTGCTCCCATTCAAATTGAAAAAGTATTTTACAAATTTGATTGGCCTATTATGACAGCAATTACTTTTCTGTTTTATTTTTTATTGAAAAGTGGTGACGCCTTGACTCGTTTGGAAGGAGGCCTTATGATTCTCGTTTTGATTGTATACTTATTTGTTATACTGTTTTTTCAAAAAGGACGTTTGACAGATGATGAAATTTTTGATGAAACTGTTGAAACTAAGTATGTCAAAATAGCTTATTATGTGATTTTCGGTGCTTTTTTGTTGTGGTTAGGGTCAGAAGTTTTAATCAAAGGTGCCGTAAGCTTAGCCTCAAAATTAGGGGTAAGTGAACGAATCATAAGCATTACTATCATTGCGTTCGGAACCAGTATTCCTGAGCTTTCTACATCAATCATTGCAATCATGAATAAAGAACAGAAAATCTCCATAGGAAATTTAATCGGATCNAATATTTTTGATATGTTGGGGATTATTGGGCTTACGGGCTTAATGTCACCGATTTATATCTCTGACAAAGCATTAATTAGTAGCGATTTAATCTGGATGATTTCTATTACGCTTTTGATACTACCCTTGGTNTTTTTCCCTAANAAGATGAAGTTTGGTAGGGCAGAGGGGATCATTCTTATCTTGGCTTACCTTCTCTTTATNGGAAGGTTGTTTTAAANAAAAAACCCTCTGAAGTTCAGAGGGTTTTTTTTGGTTNGCCTAAGCAGATTTGACCGTTTTAATGATCCTTGATGCGATCTTATACGGATCGCCGTTGGANGCAGGTCTTCGGTCCTCAAGCCATCCTTTCCATCCGTTTTCAACGGTCAAGATGGGAATACGAATGGACGCACCTCGATCTGAAACACCAAAACTAAACTCAGTAATGGACTGGGTCTCGTGTTTTCCAGTCAATCGCTCTTCGTTGTGAGCACCGTACACGTCGATATGTTCTTTGACGAGGGGTCTGAATGCTTCACAGATCTTCTCATATGTTTCTTTAGAACCGCAAGTTCTAAGCGTTTCGTTAGAGAAGTTGGCGTGCATACCAGATCCATTCCAATCCGTATCTCCTAGGGGTTTGGGATGCCAGTCGATGGCAAGGCCGTATTTTTCACCCAAACGTTCTAATAAGTATCGCGAAACCCACATTTCATCACCAGCTTGTTTCGCTCCTTTTGCGAAACATTGGTATTCCCATTGACCGGAAGCTACTTCAGCATTGATGCCTTCTACATTGATTCCTGCTTCTAAGCACTGGTCTAAATGCTCTTCGATCATTTCTCGACCAAAGGCATTTCTAGCACCTACAGAGCAGTAAAACTGACCCTGTGGAGTCTGATCTCTTGGGAAACCAAGCGGCAGATTGGTATCTAGATCCCACAGAAAGTATTCTTGCTCAAATCCAAACCAAAAGTCAGCATCATCATCGTCTATCGTTGCTCTTCCATTTGATTCGTGTGGCGTTCCATCAGCATTCAAAACTTCGGTCATAACCAACCATCCGTTTTTACGATCGGGATCCTCGTATAGGGCTACGGGTTTTAACAAACAATCTGAAGAATTTCCCTCAGCTTGCCGAGTGGAAGACCCGTCAAAAGACCACATAGGACAGTCGTCTAAAGTTCCTTTAAAATCAGTAATGATTTTAGTTTTACTTCTAAGATTGGCTGTGGGTTTGTACCCATCCAACCAAATATACTCAAGTTTCGCTTTACTCATAATTAATATTTTTGCCAAAAATAAGATTTTCAAATCAACCCCCTTTAATAGAATAGCATAAAGAAATTAACAATAATTAATTTTTATTAACCCCCTATTTTTTTAGGGTTAAAATTTAATATTATTCATTTATTTACAATTTAACAGAAAAAACATCAAAATTCATATCTTTGAAACTATAAATTATCTTTCATTTTTATGCAAACGCTCCGAAAAAAAGTTTTGAGTAAATTGGCTACCACTCCACAATTGATCGACTCCAAAAGTTTGGATCAAGAATTTTTTGCTGAGTCTGTATTTAACCGTTCTAAAATCCAGAAATATTTAAGTCACAAGACTTTTGTACAAATGGAGCAGCATATTGAAAAACGCACTGCGATTAGTCCCCTGATTGCAGATCAAATTGCAGCGGCGATGAAGGCTTGGGCCATTTCTAAAGGAGCCACACATTACACCCATTGGTTTCAGGCCTTGACAGGTGCTACCGCAGAAAAGCACGAATCGTTCTATCTTCTTGATGACGAAGGGAATACTCTTGAAAAATTTGATGGAGCTCAACTAGTTCAGCAAATTCCTGACTATCCGAATTTAACCAATAACGGTGAACGAAATACTTTTGAGGCACGAGGATATTCCACTTGGGATCCTTCTTCTCCTGCCTTTTTGTACGGAACCACATTGTGTATTCCTTCCACATTCATTTCTTACGATGGTATTGCTTTAGACTATAAAAGCCCATTGCTAAAATCGCTTCAAAAGCTGGATCAAGCTGCTACTGAAGTATGCCGCTTTTTTGATAAAAATATACAGAAAGTTACCGCTACACTGGGTTGGGAACAAGAGTTTTTTTTGGTAGATCGCGGATTGGCACAAACCCGCCCAGATTTGATGCTCACGGGTAGGACTGTCTTCGGACATGCTCCCTCCAAAGGGCAGCAATTTAGTGATCATTATTTTGGTTCAATTCCCTCTCGGGTTTCTCATTTTTTTAAAGAGTTGGAATATGAATGTAAATTATTGGGAATTCCAGTAAAAACAAGACATAACGAAGTAGCACCAAGCCAGTATGAAATTGCCTCCGTTTTTGAAGCCGCAAATTTGGCGGTAGATCACAATGCGTTGTTGTTGGACGTAATGGACAAAGTGGCCTATAAACACAACTTTGTTGTGGTATTGCACGAAAAGCCTTTTCAGTATATCAATGGTTCTGGTAAACACAGCAACTGGTCATTAAGAACGAATACAGGGATCAATCTTATAAGTCCGAGTAAAACTCCAATGGGGAATCTACAGTTTTTGGTATTTTTTGTCAATACCATTGCTGCTGTGCTGAAACACGAAAGTCTTTTACGCGCTTCATCCGCATCAGCGGGAAATGATTTGCGTTTAGGGCTCAATGAAGCTCCGGCAGCTCTTTTGTCTATTTTTATTGGCGAACACCTCACTCAAGTATTGGAAGAACTTGAAAAAGTCTCCAAAGGAAAACTTTCACCTCAAGAAAAAACCGACTTGAAATTGAATGTCATTGGTAAAATCCCAGAAATTTTATTGGACAATACCGACAGTGACCGTACATCTCCTTTTGCATTTACAGGAAATAAATTTGAATTTCGGTCTGTTGGATCAAAAGACAATAGTGCCAAAGCAACTACGGTACTGAATGCAATTGTTGCAGAACAACTCTTTCAGTTTAGAGAGGGGGTCGCTTCTTTGATCGAGTCCAAAGACATGAAAAAAGACGATGCCATCTTCAATGTCTTGAGAGAAGTCATTATCAATATCAAAGATTTTCTTTCCACAAATGCTAATAACCAAAAGAAAAAAAGCAAGATAAAAACCTCCACTACAATGGAGTCTAAAGTGGCTCCTGAAGCCCTATCTGCATTTGTAAGTAAAAGCTCTATAAGCTTATTTGAAGATTTGGAAATATTTAGTGCCGCAGAACTAGAGATGCGTTATCAAGTAGATTTGCAATCCTATATTTCAAAAACTCAAATTGAATCTCGTACTCTAGGCGATATGGCTCTAAATCATGTTATTCCTACAGCAATTCAATATCAAAATACATTGATTGAAAATGTGCGTGGGTTCAAAGAGGTTTATGGTCAATCTTTTAAAAAACACACCCAAGAGCAGATGGCATTGCTTGAGCAAATTTCTGAACACCTTGCCGCAATCAACCAAGGTGTTGTGGATATGGTAGATGCACGAAAAAAAGCAAATATCAAAGACGATCTCAAGGAAAAAGCGTTGCTATATGCCCACCATGTTGTTCCATATCTTAACACCATACGAAGCCATTGTGACGCATTAGAACTCATTGTGGATGACGCCCTATGGCCACTTGCAAAATACCGCGAGTTGTTGTTTATTCGTTAATAACTCACTCTGTAGATCTCAGAAACAAAAGATAAAACCTTTATTTTTGTAGAAAGTTATCCAATGTCAAATCGTTATAGCCAACGCGGGGTCTCGGCTCAAAAGGAAGAGGTTCACTCTGCAATCAAAAATATTGATAAAGGCTTATATCCAAAAGCGTTTTGTAAAATTATTCCTGACGTAATTACCTCGAGTAATGACCACGCTTTGGTCATGCATGCAGATGGTGCCGGAACGAAATCCTCCCTCGCTTATATGTATTGGAAAGAGACGGGAGATCTCTCGGTTTGGAGAGGAATTGCTCAAGATGCACTGATCATGAATATCGATGATTTGTTGTGTGTAGGCGTTACTGAAAACATTTTACTTTCTTCCACCATTGGAAGAAATAAAAATCATATTCCTGGCGAAGTTATCCAGGCCCTCATCGAAGGAACAGAAGCACTGCTGCAAGAGTTAAGACAGTGGGGCGTAACGATACACAGTACAGGAGGTGAAACCGCAGACGTAGGTGATTTAGTTAGAACCATTATAGTGGATTCTACCGTAACAGCACGTATAGCAAAAAAGGATATTATCGACAATGCCAATATTCAGGCGGGAGATGTGATTGTAGGTTTATCTTCATCGGGTCAAGCTTCGTATGAAAAGGAATACAACGGAGGAATGGGGAGTAACGGACTAACTTCAGCACGTCATGATGTATTTTCTAAAGCATTGGCAAACCAGTATCCAGAGAGTTTTGATCCCAATGTCCCAAGTGACCTGGTCTATTCGGGTTCTCGTTCACTTACAGAATTATTGGAAGGGGTGCCTTTAGATATTGGAAAACTCGTACTATCTCCTACACGAACCTATGCCCCGATTGTCCAGCGTATTTTTAAAGAAATAGGAAGATCTCAGATTCACGGGATGGTTCATTGTAGTGGTGGCGCACAGACTAAAATTTTACATTTTATTGATCAACTTCATGTCATCAAGGATCACCTTTTTGAAGTTCCTCCATTGTTTGATTTAATTCAAAAAGAATCGGGTACCACTCCTAGAGAAATGTATCAGGTATTTAATATGGGGCATCGCATGGAATTTTATGTAAACCCTGCTGTTGCTGAGGAAATTATAAATATTTCCCAATCATTTTCAGTAGATGCTCAGGTAGTGGGTCGAGTCGAATCCTGCTCAGAAAAAAAGCTTACATTAGTATCTACTCAGGGCACCTTTATTTATCATTAAAAGTTTTTAAACCTTAATGTTTCACAGAATATTATTTTTTTCACTCCTTTTGTCTTTCCTTTTTGTAAATGGTCAAGAAGAGGATCTGTTTCGTTCGTTGCGAGCAGAGACACAACCAGATGAGTCTCTTTTACCTGATCGGATGATTTTTACCCAGAGTCTTTTATGGGGTGAGCGTGGTTTGATGCGAAAAACAGGCCTATCGCCACTCAATACAGTTCAGCGAGAAAAAGAATTGAAGCTGCGACGGAAAATGCTAAAAATTCATCAGGTTATAGGTTATTTCACCTTGGCAGGAATGATTGCCCAAGGGGTCATGGGAACTGAGCTATACAAAGGGAAAAATTTCCGTTACAATGCTCATAAAACCGTTGGAAATTTAACTTCCATTAGTTATTTTACGGGAGCAAGCCTGTCTCTTTTTGCACCCCCACCTTTAATCAATAAGAAACAAAAAGGGTTGAGTTCGATTAAAGCCCACAAATACCTCGCAACACTTCATTTTTCAGCCATGGTGGCTACGAATACTCTATCTAAAAAAAACAGACAACTCCATCGTGCCGCTGCTTATACTGCTTTTGGGAGTTATGCTACTGCTATACTTGTATTTACATTTAAATGATGATCGCAAAAAAAACTTTTTTTCTTTTCTTTTTAGTTGTTTCTTTTTCTTTTGGGCAAAACACTCAGTGGAAAATTGACACAAACTCTTCTTTCATTCGTTACAAAGGAGATCATTTGCTACACTCGTGGGAAGGTTTAAATGACAATGTATTTGGTATTGCAATTCCTAGTACAGAAGGGGGAGGAATTGAAAAACTAGCAATTTTGGTTTACGTTCGTGATTTTGACAGTAAAAATTCTGGAAGAGATGCGCACGCACTTGAAGTACTAGAGGCCCTTAAGTATCCTGAAGTTAAATTTTACTCTGAATCAGTTCAAATTGAAGGAAATAAACTCCGTTTGAACGGGAGTTTTAATTTTCATGGAATAAAAATTGAAAAATCTATAGTATCCTATTTAGAACAAGGAGAAAATCATTGGAAAATTTCCGGGAGTTTTCCATTGACCCCTACCGATTTCAATATTAAGCTTCCTTCCTTTTTATCAGTGAAAATGAAAGATTTACTTGAGATAGAGTATTCTATTTTTTTAAAAAAATAAACACAACCAATAAACCTATACAATTTGTAAATTTGTATTTCTATGATAGAAAAATTACAAATCGTCCAACAGCGCTTCGATGAAGTCTCTGATCTGATCATTCAGCCTGATATCATTTCCGATCAAAAAAGGTATGTCAAATTGAACAAAGAGTACAAGGACTTGTCTTTAATGATGGAAAAAATCAAGGTTTATAAAACACTGCTTTCCAATTTGGAAGAAGCGGAGTCCCTTTTAAGAGAGGAAACTGATGCAGAAATGATCGCTATGGCGAAGATGGAAATGGAATCTGCCAAAGAACAACTTCCCAAGCTGGAAGAAGAAATCAAACTTCTATTGATTCCCAAAGACCCAGAAGACGCTAAAAATGTAGTAGTTGAAATTCGAGCAGGGACAGGAGGAGATGAAGCTAGTATTTTTGCGGGAGATCTGTATCGGATGTACACTAAATTTTGTCAATCTAAAAACTGGAATGTTAGTTTTGTGGATGCAAGTGAGGGTACTGCAGGAGGGTTTAAGGAAGTGATTTTTGAGGTCTCGGGAGAGGATGTATATGGAATACTAAAATACGAATCGGGTGTACATCGGGTGCAACGTGTGCCTCAAACTGAAACACAAGGTCGTGTACATACGTCTGCAGCAACGGTTATGGTACTGCCCGAAGCCGAAGAATTTGATGTAGAAATTGACATGAACGAAGTTCGAATCGATTATTTTTGTTCCTCAGGGCCAGGGGGACAATCTGTCAATACCACATACTCTGCGGTGCGCTTAACCCACGAGCCTACAGGAATCGTAGCTCAGTGTCAAGACCAAAAGTCACAACATAAAAACAAAGACAAAGCCCTAAAAGTATTGCGTTCAAGATTGTATGAGATGGAGCTCTCAAAAAAATTAGCTTCAGACGCTGAAAAACGCAACTCTCTAGTTTCTTCAGGAGACCGCTCGGCAAAAATCCGAACCTACAATTATCCTCAAGGAAGAGTTACCGATCATCGAATTGGGATCACTCTTTATGATCTCACTAACTTCATTAATGGAGATATTCAAAAAATCATTGATGAATTGCAGTTGTATCAGAACACTGAAAAGTTAAAAGAAACAGGAGAAGTGTTATGACACAAGCATCCCTTTTTAATCAAATAAAAACAAAAGCTTCCTTTTTATGTGTTGGACTGGATGTAGATTTGGATAAAATACCTCCCCATTTACTCAAAGAAGAAGACCCAATTTTTAGTTTTGCTAAGGCAGTCATAGACGCTACCCATCCTTATGCTGTGGCGTACAAGCCCAACCTTGCTTTTTTTGAAGCTTATGGACTTCAGGGATGGAATGCTTTTAAAAAAGTGATTGATTATCTGAATGCCCACTATCCCGATCATTTTACAATAGCAGATGCAAAACGAGGCGATATAGGAAATACTGCAGGGCGTTATGCAAAATCATTTTATGAATATTATGGTGTTGATGCCGTAACCGTTGCTCCTTATATGGGTCGTGACGCCGTAGAGCCCTTTTTGGCTTTTGAAGGTAAACATGCTATTTTACTGGCATTGACTTCAAATACTGGCGCCGGAGATTTTCAATACACCGAAGAGAAAGGCCACTTATTGTATGAAAAAGTTTTAAAAACTAGCCTTGGATGGGAAAACGCTGACCGACTTATGTATGTGGTTGGAGCAACGAAAGCCGAGGCCTTGCTTTCTATTCGAAAAATCATTCCCAATGCTTTTTTGTTGGTTCCCGGGGTAGGAGCTCAGGGAGGAAGTCTTAAGGAGGTCATCCAAAATGGAATGAACTCCCAATGTGGTTTGTTGGTCAATTCTTCCCGAGGTATTATTTATGCTTCGAGGGGTTCCGACTTTGCAGAAGCTGCTGCACTGGAAGCTAAAACATTACAAACGCAGATGGCAGAACATTTAAAACTTTCGGGATTGATTTGATGTTATACCATACTATTTATCCATCGACCAATAATTCAAAAAAGTGGGTCACTTTCATTCACGGTGCAGGGGGAAGTTCATCCATTTGGTTTAATCAAGTTCGTTTTTTTAAAAGTTATTATAACGTTTTACTCATAGACCTAAGAGGGCATGGCAAATCACCTGCTTCTCCAGAAGGTACCCAATACACTTTTGACAAGATCATAGAAGACTTAGTCGAGGTTTTGAATCATAATAAAATTGAAAAATCACATTTTGTAGGAATTTCTTTAGGTAGTATTCTAATCCAGAAAATGCTTTTCAAATACGAAAATAGAGTTGAAAAGATAGGTTTAGGAGGCGCTATATTGAACTTAAATTTTCAGTCTCGATTATTGATGTTTTTGGGAAATTTAACACAAAGTATTTTACCCTTTATTTGGATTTACACCTTTTTTGCTTATGTCATAATGCCTTACAGAAATCACAGAAAATCTAGGGTGTTGTTTATACGTGAAGCTAAAAAAATATCACAAAATGAGTTTAAAAGATGGTATAAATTGACTGAAAAGATTTTGCCATTATTAGAAAAAATAAGGTCTTGTAAAGTAAAAACTCCAGTCTTGTATATCATGGGAAAAGAGGATTATATGTTTTTGCCCTTTGTAAAAAAAATTGTAAAAGTGCATGACTCTTCCTCACTAGTTACCTTGTCGAATTCTGGTCATGTAGTCAATATCGATCAGCCGGAACAGTTTAACAAAAAGCTGCTCACTTTCTTTCTGAATGATTAATTGAATACTACTGTTTTATTGTGATACACCATAATCTTTCTATCGCAGTGATTTTTTAATGCACGTAACAGTACAATGCGTTCCAAATCCTGCCCCTTTTCAATAAAGTCGCGTACCTCGTGTTCATGCGATACACGGACAATATCCTGTTCGATAATAGGACTGGCATCAAGATCTTCTGTCACATAATGGCTTGTTGCACCAATGATTTTTACACCACGCTCAAAAGCAGAATGATAGGGCTTTGCACCAGGAAAGGCAGGCAAAAAAGAGTGGTGAATATTGATGATTTGGTTAGGGAAGGCGTCAACCAGTCGATGGGAAACAATTTGCATATAACGTGCCAAAACAATCGAATCTATTTGATGCTTTTTCAATAATTCCAATTGCTGAGTTTCGGCTTCGACCTTCGTTTCTTTGGTGACTGGGACATGATAAAAGGGAATTTGAAATTGTTTTGCAACCGATTCCAAATCTCTGTGGTTGCTTAAGATAAAAGGAATGGTACAGGCTAATTTTCCAGACCGCTGTTGGGTTAAAATATCATACAAACAGTGGTCGTACTTAGAAACAAAAACCGCAACACTGGGAATTTCTTCTTCCAAAAAAAAGGAACAACGCAAGGAGTAACGGGAACCAATATCTCGATTGAAAGTAGTTTTAAAGTTTTCATAAGTGATTTTTTGAAAAGGGCTTTCAACGACCACTCGCATAAAAAAGCTTTGGTGTACTCGATCTACATATTGGTCAATATAGATAATGTTTCCATTCGATTGATGAATAAAATGGGTAACGTCCGCGATGATTCCTTTTTGATCGGGGCAATACATCAATAAGGTGAGTTTTCTCAAAAGATTTTAATTTCCAGGTTGTCTGATTTCGAAATTTTCTTCTTTTTTGGCTTGATCAACCATTTCTTTGACTTCGGAAAGCAACTTTTTGGCATCGTAAACAACACCTTGTCGAATGGTATGTTTGACACCGCCTACACGAACCACTTCATTGTCTTCCGTTAATTTGATGGCACCTGTACCATAAAGTACTTTAAAATTTTCTAATGGATTTTCTTCGACAATAACAAAATCTGCACTTTTCCCGATTTCTATAGAACCAGTTTGCTTGTCTATCCCCAATGCTTCTGCACCGTTTAAGGTGGCAGCACGAATAACTTCAAGCGGGTGGAACCCTGCTTCTCTTAACATTTCCATCTCTCTAATGTAGGCGAAGCCGTATAACTGGAAAATAAATCCTGAGTCGGATCCTGTGGTCACACGTCCTCCACGATTTTTATATTCGTTGACAAAGGTCATCCAAAGTTTATAATTTTCTTTCCAAGCGACTTCTTCTTCGGTACCCCAAAAATGCCAGTAGGAACCATGAGAAATTTTACTGGGTTGATAAAAGCGCCATAAAGAGGGAAGTGTATAGTCTTCATGCCACTCGGCTCTTCTTGCACGGTGTAGGTCTCTACTTGCTTCGTAAATATTAAAAGTAGGGACTAAGGTAAAGTCTAAGTCAATCAATTCATTCATCACCTTATTCCAATGATCAGAATAGGGGGCTGCTGCTTGTTTCCACAATTTTCCTGCTTCTCCAAAACGGTGTTGTTCGTTTTGGTAGTTATAGTCCAAAGGATAGTTCTGTACAGTACGATCTTCGAATAACGCTTCTGGCAGTCCATACCAATGCTCCATAGTAGTAAGACCTGCTCTTGCAGAATGCAAGACATTCCATCGAGCTACACTGAGTTGAGCATGATGACATGCGGAGCGAAGTCCCAATTTTCTATTTTCATCTAATGCCGCTTTCATAATATCGGGTTCAGCTCCAAAAAACTTGATTCCGTCAGCACCGTTTTTTGCGTTCAGGCGTACCCATTCTCTTGCCTGTTCAGGAGTGGTGATGGGTTTTTTACTGCCCTGTCCAAAACCAGTATAGGCCAGTATTCTAGGAGCAATAATCTCATTATTGGAACTTCGTTTTTTAAGATCTGTGGCATATTCGATCCCACGACCACTGGGCTCACGAACTGTTGTTACTCCATGTGCTAGCCAAAGCCTAAAAACATAATCCCAATCTGCTCCTTGTCCTTTTCCTCCAATATGACCGTGCATATCTATAAATCCGGGAAGCACAAACATACCCGCTGCATCTATCTCTTTTCCGTCTTTTTTAAGCTGGGGTCTTTTGGATTCGTTAATCGTTACCCCTGGATAGCCAACTACATCAATGGCGGTAATTTTATCATTTTCAATGCTGATGTCTACGGGTCCAATAGGAGGTGCACCATTACCATTAATCAGTGTGGCACCGCGAATAATCAATTGACTGAAAGGTCCTTCAGAAGCTGAAGTTTGACTTTGGGCAAATGTGGTTGTGAAAAAAAAGAGGGTTACAAGTAAAAANAGNGTTCGCATGATTTTTTTTTCTAATATAATAAAAAAAACCTCNTGTCATGACAGGAGGTTTTTTTAAAAAGGTAAAATACTTTGGTCTAATTTTAATGTTGATTTAAACGAAAGTCAGCGTAAGCATCCATGCCGTGTTCTGCAAGATCAAGCCCCTTGAGCTCTTCTTCTTTTTCAACGCGAAGTCCGATGGTCTTTTTAATCACAATTAAAATTACAAAAGAAGTACCTACAGAAAAAGCACCCACGATACCGACGCCAATAAGTTGAATTATGAATTGATCGAACCCTGCCATGGCTCCAAAAATACCTACAGCTAGAGTTCCCCAAATTCCACATATTAAATGTACGGCAATAGCACCTACAGGATCATCCAATTTGAGTTTGTCAATAAGTGAAATTCCAAACACAATAATAACTCCTGCCACAGTCCCTATAATGACGGCGTCGGTGGGACCCATTTGATCTGCGCCAGCTGTAATTCCAACAAGCCCACCTAGTACACCGTTCATAAACATAGTAAGGTCAAAATTTTTATACATAAGATTAGATATGATAGTCGAACTCACTCCTCCTGCGGCAGCTGCAAGACAAGTAGTAACCAGAGTGAGAGAGGTCAATTCGGGATCAGCCGATAAAACTGAGCCACCATTGAATCCAAACCAGCCTAGCCAAAGAATCAAAACCCCAGCTGCGGCAAGAGGAATATTATGCCCTGGAATAGCTTTGGCTTTTCCGTTGATATCAAACTTACCAATACGAGCCCCGAGAAGATAGACGGCAATGAGGGCTGCCCAACCTCCGACAGAATGAACTAAAGTAGATCCAGCAAAATCATAAAATCCCCACTGATCTAAAAATCCACCACCCCATTTCCAAGAACCAATTATCGGATAGACAATTCCTACATATAATATAGTAAAGAGCATAAAACTATTGAGTTTGATGCGTTCTGCAACAGCACCAGAAACAATAGTGGCTGCAGTAGCTGCAAACATTCCTTGAAAAAGAAAGTCAGTCCACCAGGTGTATCCTCCACTGGCATAGTCTGGTGTCATCCCCCCTTCAGGTGCAGCGATTCCAAAACCTGCAAATTTTAAAAAACCTGTGGCTCCCTCTTCAAAGCCGGGATACATCAAATTGAATCCTCCTATGGCGTAGAGGAGAAGACCTACTGTAATGACAAAGAAATTTTTAAATAAAATGTTTACCGTATTTTTTTGACGTGTAAGTCCAATTTCCAAAAAAGAAAACCCCAAGTGCATAAAGAATACGAGTGCAGTACAGATCATCATCCATACATTGTTAGCGGTAAAAAGCGCAGTACTTTCCATAATTATAGTTTTAAATTAGTTTTTTAGTTTAGTGATTTTCCCCCTTTTTCGCCTGTCCTGATTCGGTAGGCTTCTTCGACGGGAGTTATAAAAATTTTTCCATCTCCTACGCGATCTGTAGCCGCTGATTTCAAAATGGCATCGATTGTAATTTGTACAAAGTCATCATTGACTACGATCGACAGATGTCGTCTTTGTATTTCAGAGGTACTGTAACTGATTCCACGGTACACATGTCCCTCTTTCTCGTTTCCAACCCCAGTTACATCCCAGTAACTAAAGAAGTTGACTTCTACATTGTGTAAGGCGGACTTTACGTCATCAAATTTAGATTTCCGAATAATTGCTTCTATTTTTTTCATGTTCTAGATATTTAGTTGATTAATGATTTAAGTTGAATTATAGAATATTACTTTTTACTGCAATTCAAATTAAACCAATATTATTGGTTTTTAAAAGGAGTATATCGCAGCAATTACAAAAGAGGATAAGCGATCTGACATTTCTGAAGGTGAAATCGCAAAAATCTCTGATGAGGCTGAATCAATTCTAAATTCAGGTTTCAAAATAAAATCTCCAGTTGTATAACTTCCTGTTATTGTGAATGAGAAATTGTCTGCATCACCCTCATCAGTAAGAGCACCAAAACCACTAGTTTCAGAGAAGAACTCCCCTCTTACTCCAATAGCAAAATTGTCATTAGTTGTCAATTGGGGGTAGAGCGCTATTCCTGAAAATCCTTGATCCCCTTCGAGCGATGCTGAGGTTGCATTGATCCCAAGAAATAATTCTTCCGACAAGTCGAATCCACCTGTAAAGTCTATCTGAGCATACCCGTCTCCTCCTAGAAAGTTGATGTACTGTCCGTATAGGCCTAATTGTGCGCCAAACGCGGTGTATCGGGAGTAATTAGCTTCGGTTTCATCTGTCTGATTCATCAAGGCTACCATTAACGATACATCGTCCGAAATGGCAAAGTCCAGTTTTAGACCCGTGTGAGAAAAAGGGCCATAGGAAAACATATATGAAGTTGAATAATTAAAGTTGGCGGCAGGTGAAATCACTTCGTATCCTAAAAAGGTGTTGAAGTTTCCTAAAGTTACGGTCACTCCTTCAGCCAAATTGTAATACACATATAATTGATTGATAATTTCGGAGGAGAATCCGTAACCAAGACCATCAAATGATTCTCTTACGGAACCAAATACTGCATTAGAACCTCGGGGTCCAAATACCACATCGGCTACAAAGCCTGATTTTTCTCCTTCGTAAGAGACAATGAAATTTGCCATACCTAAAGAAAATCCGTTGAGGTCTGCAAAAGAAGTACCAGGAGAAGTGGGATCCTCTGTAAAGCTGGATCGAAAATAAGTGTCTACAGTACCGTTAAATTTTAGTGAAGGGGTTTCTGGAGCAGAATCTGGTGTTTCTTGCCCTTGCAACCAGGTTGTCGCAATCAATTGGCAAACCAGAATTAAATTGAATGTATTTTTCATAGTTTTTAAATATATAAGTTTGACCGTAAAATTATACTTAAAAAAATATACCCCCTATATTTCAGGGGGTATCTTTTTTACTTTTGTATAATAATAAATTTTTACACCAAAAAAATAGGGGTGTATATAAAATAAATGGAATATTTTATGAATAATTAAAAAAAATGGATTTTGAGAATCAACCTAATCGATAAAGGTAATGACCCAAACCAACAAAAGCAATTCCGCCAAGCACACTGGCTAGAGAATAGCTTATGAAACTGGTGTAGTCACCTGATTTTAAGAAAGATAGACCTTCTAAGCTGAAAGTCGAAAAAGTTGTCAATCCCCCACAAAAACCGATGACTAAAAGCAGATACAAATCAGAACGAGTGGTGTTGTTTTTGATTGCCCAACCCAGAAGGACACCAATAAGAAGACATCCCACATAATTGGCTAGAAGTGTTGACCAAGGAAAACCATTTTTTGAACTGGAAATAAATTTTGAAATCAAAAATCGAAAAAGACTCCCCAAACCTCCTCCTAAAAAGACATAGAGTAAAGATTTCATTGTTGGGTAAGATATTTGATCAAGACTAAAAAGCTAAAGGCGATAAGAAAACCTAAAAGGATCTTATAACTACCTTTAAAATATTTGGGTTGTCTTTTTTTATCACTCCTGTAGGATAATATAATGATTCCCGTAAATACAATTAAAAAACAAATTCCAAAAATCAATTGACCCGATGAAAACATCTCTTATTTTTTGACTAATTTAGAAATAATAAAACCATTAACACAGTATTCATAAATGATAAAAAAACCAATTCAAGCGGTAACCGCATTTCACCAAGCTTTTGGCTTGGGAGTAGAGTCACATCCCAATGCAAATTTACCAAAAGCTATTGCACAACTCCGATTCGAACTGATGAAAGAAGAAAATGAAGAATATTTAGAAGCAGCTCAGTCCAATGATTTGGTTGAAATTGGAGATGCCTTGGGAGATATGCTCTACATTTTATGTGGAACAATTATAGCGCATGGTTTTCAAGATAAAATTGAAGCAATTTTTGAAGAAATACAGCGCAGTAATATGAGCAAACTGGGAGCAGACGGAAAACCCATTTATCGTGAGGATGGGAAGGTTTTAAAAGGGCCTCATTATTTTAAGCCGAATATCGAGAAAATTTTAAAGCAACCTTAGTCTACAGCAACCCTCCATTTGTGGGGATCCTCCATTGTATTGTATTGAATCCCTAGAAGGTCGTTTTTAAGTAACTTGGCGATAGTGTTTTCTTCAGGAAGTCGATAGGTAACTTCGCGATAAGAAAAACTATGGATAGGAAGTACCACTACAGCAGTGCCTGTGCCAAAGATTTCTTGAAGAATTCCTTGCTTATGAGCTTCTACAATTTCACTCACCTTGATAGGTCTTTCTTCCACAGCAATTCCTCTATCTTTTGAAAGTTGAACAATACTCTTTCGGGTGACACCGTCTAAAATTCGATCATTAGTAGGAGCGGTAATCAGGGTGTCGTTGATCATAAAAAAAATATTCATAGTACCTGATTCCTCAAGGTATTCGTGACGATCGGCATCGGTCCAAATAATTTGCTGAAACCCTTTTTTTAAAGCCTCTGAAGTGGGGTAAAATTGTGCTCCATAATTTCCAGCTGCCTTAGCAAAACCTACACCTCCATTAGCAGCTCTACTATACTCTTCAGCGATTAAGACATTAATTTCTGTGCCTGAATAATAGGTAGATACTGGCGCACAAATTATCATAAAAATATATTCGTTGGAAGCAGCAGCTTGGACTGTAGGCTGACTGGCAAACACAAAAGGTCTTACGTATAAAGAGTTTCCTTGCCCGGGAACAATCCATTCGTGATCCAATTTTAAAAGTTGTTTGAGTCCCTCAAAAAAATAGTTCTCTGGAAATTCAGGGATTTGCATACGATGCGAAGAAATATTAATTCTTCTAAAATTTTCATCTGGACGAAAAAGCCAAATTTTATTATGATCGTCTTTAAATGCTTTCATTCCCTCAAAGACAGCCTGTCCATAGTGTAAAACACTTGCCGAAGGATCTAATGTCAGGGGCTCATAGGGTTTGATCATAGGTGTTTGCCATTTTCCCTCTTTATAATGACAGATGAACATATGGTCAGTAAATGTTTTTCCAAAAACAAGATTGTCAAATGAGACACTGTTTATTTTGGATTGGGAGGATTTTTGAATTGAAATCACTACTGTTGGTCTTTTAAAGTAAAATTAGTTTTTTTTGTTTCAATATAATATTACTTGTTTAAGATTTATTTGAAAATTTTTATCTCATGTGAATGATATGATAAAAATAGAATAGCATTGATTAATTTTAAAAAAAAACATATGAACTGCCTTATCACTTTATATGGCTCATGAAAAGCAAATAATTAAGACGTCGGATGGTTCCTTTACTTTTAGAATAGAGGGGTTAAAAGAAACCTATCATTCCCGTCACGGTGCGATGATTGAATCAAAATTTGTGTACATCGATACCGGTTTTCATTTTTGGGCAGAAAACAATCCCAATAAAGCGTGTCGTATTTTGGAATTGGGTTATGGTACTGGTCTTGTAACCTACCTAAGTTATTTAGAAGCGGAGCGGTTTCAAAAGGAGATTGATTACCTTTCTTTAGAAGCCTTTCCATTGACAATCCATGAACTACATAGCTTGAATTATGATTCTTTTTTTGAGGGAAGTTCAGCTTCATTTTCATTTCGCGATTTTTCTATCATGGACTGGCAAAAAAGGCATTTTCTGTCGCATTATTTCAAATTTATTAAAAGTAAGATTCATTTTGAGAAATTTCAGTCCTCCCAGCTTTTTGATGTGATCTATTACGATGCCTTTGGTGCCCATGCTCAACCTGAATTATGGGAACCCCGATGGATGAAAAAATGTTATGATCTTTTGAGTGTGGGTGGAGTATGGGTCAGTTATTGTGCAAAAGGTAGTGTCCGGCGTGGACTGGAAGAGGCTGGGTTTCAAGTATCCAGATTGCCAGGACCGCCAGGGAAAAGAGAAATGTTGCGTGCTGTAAAGCCTTAAATGTTTACTTTTGGTTGGACAACAAGACTTCATGTTGATGTTATTTTGAGTATCATTTGAATCAAAAAAAAGCCTATTCTAGAAGATTGCATTGAAAAGAAAAAAAGATATGAAACTACTTATTACAGGAGCTACAGGTTTGGTAGGACGCGCACTAGTTCACAAGGCTTTATCTGAGGGATTTAAGATTCATTTTTTAACAACCAATAAAAATAAAGCTACTCATATCAATGGTGCAAAAGGATTTTATTGGAACCCTTCTCAATCCGAAATAGACATTGCTTGTTTTGAAGGGGTAGATACCATAATTCACTTGGCAGGAGCAAGTATTTCAAAGCTTTGGACTTCGAAGAATAAAAAACAAATTCGTTCCAGTAGAATAGATTCTACCCGTTTGCTTCTTTCGAGTATAGAACAGCTTAAAACGCTTCATCAAGTAAAGCAAATAGTTGCTGCTTCCGCAATTGGAATTTATCCCCCTGACTTTGACAATACAGTAGATGAAAATACTCCAGTACACCCCAATTCTTTTATGGAGGATGTAGTGATTTCATGGGAACGAGAAGTGGATCAATTTAAATCTCTTGATATCAAAGTTGCCAAATTGCGAATTGGGTTGGTGCTAAGCGCCCAAGGAGGAGTATTAGGACCTTTAAGAATCCCTACAGCATTGGGTTTAGGAGCTGCTTTTGGCAATGGAAAACAAGGACAATCTTGGATCCATATCAAAGATGTGGTAGGTTTGTTCATAGCAGCAACAAGTGCTNAATGGGAAGGGGCTTTCAACGCTGTAGCACCCCATCCAGTTTCTCAAACAAAGTTTATCAAAGCGCTGTCTAAAGCCTTAAAACGCCCTTATTTTCTACCCCCAATTCCTAAGTTTTTGATTCGATTTACAGTGGGAGAAATGAGTAGTCTCGTATTGGATAGTCATTGGGTTAGTGCAGACAAGGTGTTAAAAAACGGATATGTCTTTTCCTTTCCCAATATTGAGGAGGCAATGGAAGAGGTTGCCAAACAAAAAATATGACATTTTGACATTTTTTCATCATGGCAAAACTTTTGCAAAACAGCTTTTGAAAACTCATCTTAAATGACAAAAAAAGAAGCGCCACAGAAGGATTCTAAATCAAAAAAAGAAACCAAGAAAAAGGATATAAAATCCAAAGTTACGGATCAAATCGATGCCTTAAAAAAGGAAATTGAACAAGAAAAAGACAAATACCTTAGACTTTTCGCTGAATTTGAAAATTTTAAAAAGAGAACAGCTAAAGAGCGAATTGAACTTTTTAAAACAGCCAATCAAGAAGTTATAAGTGCTCTAATTCCTGTTTTGGATGACTTTAACCGAGCCAATCAGCAGATGGAAAAAGCAAAGGGTGGTATAGATCAGGAGGGAATACAATTGATATACAACAAATTTTCCGAAGTACTTAAAACCAATGGATTGAAACAAACAGAAGAAAAAATTGGTGATTCGTTTGATGCAGAGCTTCACGAGGCCATTACACAAATTCCAGCGCCTAAAAAGGAGGATAAAGGGAAAATCATTGATATCGTAGAGGTGGGTTACCAGTTGGGTGACCGAATCATCCGTTATCCCAAAGTGGTTGTAGGACAATAAGTATGAAAGAAGATTATTACGAAATATTAGGGATTTCTAAAAACGCAACTGCGGCAGAAATCAAAAAAGCCTACAGAAAAAAGGCAATTGAATATCACCCCGATAAAAATCCAAATGATAAAGCTGCTGAGGCGAATTTTAAAAAAGCTGCAGAAGCTTATGAGGTTTTAGGTGACCAAGAGAAGCGCAACAAATACGACCAGTTTGGACATGCCGCTTTCGAAGGGGGGCAAGGCTTTGGCGGCAGTATGAATATGGACGATATCTTCAGTCAATTTGGAGATATTTTCGGGAGTGCTTTTGGAGGCGGAGGTTTTGGTGGTGGTTTCTCCAGTGGAGGTCAGCGACGAGCCAAAGGATCAGATATGCGAATTCGAGTTAAACTTAGCTTGGAGGAAATTGCAAAAGGTATAGAGAAGAAAATAAAGGTACCTCGTAAAGTTCAAGCTCCAGGAGTTCAATATGGAACTTGTTCAACCTGTAATGGAAAAGGGCAAGTGATGAAAATTGCCAATACCATTTTGGGCCGTATGCAAACCTCTGCTGTGTGCTCCGCTTGTGGAGGAGGGGGTAAAACACTTTTAAATCGGCCTTCAGGTACTGATGCACAGGGCATGATTCGAAAAGAAGAAACCGTCTCCATTAAAATACCTGCAGGGGTAGAAGAAGGAATGCAGCTTAAGGTTAGTGGTAAGGGAAATGAAGCTCCAGCCAATGGCATATCAGGCGATTTGCTTGTTTTGATTGAAGAATTGCCTCACGATACCTTCGTGCGAGAGGGGAATCACCTGCATTTTGATTTATATATTAGTATTTCAGAAGCCGCTTTAGGTATCTCAAAAGATCTTAATCTACTCGATAGTAAAGCTAGGATAAAACTAGAGCCTGGAATTCAGTCTGGAAAAACTCTCCGTCTTAGAGGAAAAGGTTTGCCGAGCATCAACGGCTATGGAAGTGGAGATTTATTAGTTCATGTGAATGTTTGGACGCCAAAAACGTTAAACAAAGAACAGCGTCAATTTTTCGAAAAAATGCAGGGAGATACTAATTTTATTCCGCATCCCGAAAAATCAGACAAATCCTTTTTTGAGAAAGTGAAGGATATGTTTGCTTAAATTAGTAGGTTTTTAAAAAAAATAATATATTTGAAATGATACTGGTATTCTGTATTAGTATCATTTTTCTTTTTCATAGCAATTTTTTCCCATCCTCTTGCGAGGGTGGGTTTTGTTTTTATAGTAACTTTATTCCCAAATGAATCTAATTAACAAAATACTCGAGTTTTTCAATCATCAATTTTCCATTGGAAAATCAGTATCGTTTACACCCAAAACGATATTGATTATTATTCTCGTTTTTATTCTCACTTCATTTTTTCTAAAGCTCTTTAGGAAAATCATTTATCGTACCCTATCCAATGATGCCAAGACAAAGTTCAAAAGTGTCTTTTCATTTTTTAATTACTTTATATACATCATTGTTCTTCTTATTACTCTACAGAATATTGGAGCTGATGTTACGGCAATATTTGCCGCTTCTGCAGCACTTTTGGTGGGTGTGGGGCTTGCACTACAAACTTTTATTCAAGATATCATTTCAGGAATTTTTATACTCGTAGATCAGTCTGTTCATGTAGGTGATATTATTGAAGTGGAAGGGCAAGTAGGGAAAGTTGAAAACATCAAGCTTCGAACAACAAGNGCTGTTACTCGTGAAAATAAAGTATTGATTATCCCAAATCATAAGTTTTTAATTTCTACACTATTTAATTGGACAGAAAATGGTGTGATTACCAAAGAAAGTGTGGCTGTTGGAGTAGCCTATGACAGTGATATTGATCAGGTAACCTCCATATTGTTACAATTGGCAAATGAAAACAAAAGCATACTTGAAAATCCTAAACCTTTTGTGATTTTTGAAGATTTTGGAGATAATGCGTTGCATTTTCAAATCTTTTTTGCTGTAAACAGTAGTTTTGAATCTAATATTGTAAAAAGTGATATGCGCTATTCTATTTTTAGAGCATTTCAAAAAGAAGGTATCCAAATTCCTTTTCCACAGCGCACGATTAGTTTTTTAAATCCCCCTAAGGCATTACAATGACAAAGATTTTAATCATAGAAGATGAAGAACCTATCCGCCGAGTACTAGTCCGTATTCTCAGTGATGAAGCTAAAACATACGAGGTCGAAGAAGCTGAGGATGGTAAAAAAGGTTTAGCAATGATAGAAAAGTATAAGTACGATTTGGTACTATGCGATATCAAGATGCCAAAGATGGATGGTATTGAAGTACTTCAAAACACGAACAGTAAAAAGATAGGGGTTCCCTTTATAATGCTCACAGGACATGGAAATGTCGAAACTGCTGTAGAGGCTATGAAGTTAGGGGCTTATGACTTTATTTCAAAGCCCCCTGATTTAAATCGATTGCTTACCGCAGTACGTCATGCACTAGAGAATAAATCGTTGCGTTCTGAGAATAAAAAATTAAAGCGTAAAGTAGCTCAGAAATACAATATCGTTGGAGAAAGCCAAGCCATTAATGAGGTAATTGATATGATTGCGCGAGTTGCTACAACCGATGCACGTGTATTAATCACAGGAGAAAATGGAACTGGAAAAGAATTAGTTGCGCATCAATTGCATCAACAAAGCGATCGAAATGCAGAAAATTTTATAGAAGTCAATTGTGCAGCAATCCCATCTGAATTAATTGAAAGCGAGCTTTTTGGTCACGTAAAAGGAGCTTTTACCTCAGCCGTCAAAGATCGTTCTGGAAAGTTTGAAGCGGCAAATAAAGGAACGCTTTTCTTGGATGAAATTGCAGATATGAGCTTGACGGCTCAAGCCAAGGTACTGAGGGCTTTACAAGAACGAAAAATACAACGGGTAGGAAATGAAAAGGACATTTCGGTAGATGTGCGTGTGATTGCCGCTACAAATAAGGATTTGAAAAAAGAAATAGAAGAAGGTCGATTCCGAGAAGATTTGTACCATCGACTAGCGGTGATTATGATTCATGTTCCTTCTTTAGGAGACCGAAAAGAAGATATACCCTTACTCACTGAACATTTCGTTGATTTACTCTCTAAAGAGCAAGGATTGGAANGAAAAACATTTTCTAAAGAGGCTNTTGAAAAATTAAATAACTATCCTTGGACGGGAAACGTCAGAGAATTGCGCAATGTCATTGAGCGATTGATGATTCTTGGAGACAATCCAATTAGTACAGAAAATATTGTTCAATTTGCACCTAAATAAAATGCTAAAACACATCCACAAGATTCTTTTCTTTCTTTTGATTTTTCAACCGCTTTTAGGGCAGAACGACAAGCATCAAAAACAAATTCAAGAGATATATAAGTTGGCCCTTACAGAAGGTAAGGCTTACAATTGGTTGGATCATTTGTCCAATCAAATAGGAGGAAGGTTGTCAGGCTCTTTAAACGCGGAACGTGCTGTAAAATGGGGAAAAGAAGAACTCAATGACCTGAGTTTAGACCGAGTTTTCTTAGAAAACGTGATGGTTCCCAAATGGGTGCGAGGAAATTTCGAATATGCACGTATTATAACGGGGCCTGGTATGAGTATGAATGTTCCCGTATGCGCCTTGGGAGGATCTATCGCCACCCCTGCCGCAGGACTTCGCGCAAAAGTGATAGAAGTAAAAGATTTTGAAGAATTAGAAGCATTAGGAGAAGAAAAGATAAAAGGCAAGTTTGTATTTTACAATAGAGCAATGCCTGCTGATCTTATCAATACTTTTGACGCCTATTCTAAAACGGTAGACCAACGTTCTAGTGGAGCTGCCAAAGCAGCTCGTATGGGTGCCGTGGGAGTCATTGTCCGCTCTATGAACTTGAGGTTGGATGACTATCCCCATACTGGGAATATGCGTTATGGAGACCTTCCCAATAAGATGCGAATTCCTGCAGCAGCCATAAGTACTAATGGCGCTCAATTACTCAGTTCTATGCTCGCACTAAACAAGGAGCTTTATTTTTATTTAAAACAAGATTGTAGAAATTTCCCCGATGTTCCTTCACATAACGTTATTGGCGAAATCAAAGGCAGTGAATTTCCTGAAGAAATCATTGTTGTAGGGGGGCATTTGGATTCCTGGGATTTGGGTGACGGTTCACACGATGACGGTGCTGGTATTGTCCAGTCGATGGAGGTGTTACATCTTTTTAAAAAAATGAACTACCAACCTAAAAGAACAATCCGTGTCGTGCTCTATATGAATGAAGAAAACGGATTAAGAGGTGGGACCACTTATGCAAAGAATGCGCAACAGAATGGAGAAAATCACATTTTTGCCTTGGAATCTGATTCAGGTGGATTTACTCCAAGAGGATTTTCTTTTGAAGCGAATCTTGACCAATTTAAACAACTTGAATCTTGGAAACCCTACTTAGAGCCTTTTCTAGTGGATCGGTTTACGCTTGGAGGAAGTGGTGCTGATATAGGGCCTCTCCGTAATGGAAAAACCGTACTTGCGGGACTACGTCCCGACTCACAGCGGTATTTTGATTATCATCACGCTGCTAATGATACATTTGATGCAATCAATAAAAGAGAATTGGAACTAGGTGCTGCTGCTATGACCAGCTTGATTTACTTGGTCGATCAGTTCGGTTTTTAACTGCACCAACTAATGTTGAATACCTTCCAGCTATACACGAAAGAATTTCGTTATAATCTAAACCTTGCGTACCCTGTCATTATTGGTTTATTAGGGCATACTCTAGTTCAATTCATCGATAACATCATGGTTGGACAGTTAGGTACTGCAGAATTAGCAGCAGTTTCACTGGGAAATAGTTTTTTCTTTGTGGCCATGTCATTGGGAATTGGTTTTTCTACCGCCATTACCCCACTTATTGCCGAGAGCGATGGAATGAAGAATGTTAAACTAGGACGTAATGTTTTTTTCCATGGTTTGATACTTTGTTTACTCCTTGGTATTCTTCTTTCTATAGGAGTATTATTGAGTAAACCACTTTTATTTCAAATGGGACAACCTGAAGAGGTAGTTGTCTTTTCTTTCCCTTATTTACAGTGGGTTGGGATTTCTTTAATTCCCTTGATTTGTTTTCAAGGATTTAAGCAATTTTCAGAAGGACTATCCTTTACACGACCAGCTATGTATGCGACACTTCTCGGCAATGTGATGAATGTCATTCTAAATTATTTTTTAATTTTTGGAAACTGGATTTTTCCAGAAATGGGGGTAGAGGGAGCTGCTGTAGGAACACTCTGTTCTCGCTGTTTTATGCTACTTTTTATGGCAGTTTATGTGCGCTATAATACACGTTTTATTCTTTTCGTTGAAAATATCAAGTTCAAATTACCCGATTGGTCCTTGCTCAAGAAAATCATTCGATTAGGCTTTCCTTCAGCACTTCAAATGTTTTTTGAAGTATTCTTTTTTACCGCAGCAATTTGGCTCTCCGGATTTTTGGGAAAAAATCCTCAGGCTGCCAATCAGATTGCACTGAACCTTTCATCTATGACCTTCATGTTCGCAATGGGTCTTGGGGTGACGGCTATGATTCGGGTGGGCAATCAAAAAGGGAAAAAAGATTTTGTTTCATTAAAACGTATCGCCCATTCCATTTTTCTTTTGATTTTCATATTTGATATTGCCTTTTGTTTATTTTTCTTATTGGGAAATCAATACCTCCCTTGGCTTTATTTAGACGGAACGAATCCCTTGCAATACTCAGATGTGTCGGAAGTTGTAACAATCGCCTCTTCTTTATTGATTGTTTCTGCTTTTTTTCAAATATCGGACGGCATCCAAGCCGTAGTGTTGGGAGCTCTTCGCGGTCTTCAAGATGTCAATATCCCAGCTTGGATCACTTTTTTTTCATACGGTGTTTTTGGGTTTCCGATTTCGTATTACCTGGGATTGCATACTGAGTTAGGCACTGTGGGTATCTGGATCGGATTGCTTTCGGGTTTGACGGCTTCCGCATCCCTTCTTTTTTTAAGATTTCATTATTTGACTAAAAAGTTAATTTTAAATTTGCAGCATGGAACTACCTAAATTTTTAATTGCCGACAATTCTAAATTCGAAGATGCACTCTTTATTGTGCATACAGAATATCCAAGATTCATTCTCAATGTAACCAATGATGAAGTACATTGGTTAGAAGAATTTGATAAGGAGGACGAANCAAATTTGGAAGAGGAATCTACCTCACTAATTGAAGCTGCCTTTGCATTTTACGATGCTGAAATGGAATCACTCGACTAATTCAATGGAATCCATTCTAGCTTGGGACAAGGAACTTTTTTTATGGCTTAACAACCAAGGAACTCCAGCTTTTGATGCCTTTTGGATGCTGATGACTCACAGAGCTTCGAATGTAATTGTCTATCTTGGATTATGGCTTTATGTAGGGTATAAAAGCTCTTGGAGAACGGCAATTTATTTATTGTTCTTTACTGGACTGCTCATTTTGTGCACCGATCAATTGACCAACCTTTTTAAAACCCAAGTAGGACGTTTGCGTCCGTGCTATGATCCTGAAATTCAATCTCTGGTCCGGTTGGTGAAACCGACTTGCGGCAGTCGGTACAGTTTTTTTTCTGGACATGCCTCCAACTCTTTTGCATTGGCTCTATTTTTTGGAGGTATTTTCAAGTCATTTTCCCGTTATATCCCTTACGTATTGCTATTGATTGCAGNACTTATCGCTTACAGTCGGGTNTATATAGGTGTTCATTTTCCTATAGATATTTTTTGTGGGGCGCTTGTAGGCAGTGGTATCGGTTTTGGATTTCACAAAATGTGGGAGCGACTTACCCTTCGTTTCTTAAACTAAATTTAAAATGGGTTTGGTGATCATATATTGTTCCAGGTTTCAATAAAGTAGATGGAAATGAAGGAATGTTTGGAGTGTTCGAAAACTTTTGGGTTTCAAAACAAATGGCTTCAAAATGTGGTGGAGTAAAGACCACCAAACCTGGCTGGTTGGTATAGGTTTTCATTTCTATTCCGCTTTGGGGCTCATAAAGGGATACAACGGCTTCATTTGTAGGGCTTAGGACAAAATAATCATCCAAACGGGTTGTACCAAGGACTTTGGGAGTTTTAAAGTCAAAAGGAGTATGAACGACATTCAATAGTTTTCCCGTAGGTACCAAATTGGGCTTGAGTTCTAAGTATTGGTCAGCGCAGACTTGTAACTGATGGGTATTGATTTTACCTTTTGGGTTGAGGTTAAAATAAGCGTGATTGGTCAAATTGACATGGGTAGAGGCATCCGTTGTGGCACGATAGCCTATTTTGAGTTGATTTTCCTCAAGACGATAAGACACCCTCGCATTTACAGTCCCAGGAAAACCTCCAACACCTGCGGGACATTTATATTCAAAAATAAGTTCAAAAGGATCAGCTGAAGGTATTGTAGTCCAGTACTGTGTATTCCATCCTTTTTTGCCACTGTGAAGCAGTATTTCGTTTTGATGCTCTATTTCAATTTTTTTACCCTCGATTTGAATCGGATTTTCTAGTCTCCCAGCATACCTGCCTATGACAGCCCCACGAGACCAAATATCGGACAGATATGCTTCAGGTTGATCCAATCCTTGAATGATATTCAGAGCCTCTCCATTTTTATTTTTCACCCATAGCTGATGTAAAATCGCTCCATATGAAAGAAAAACAGCTTTGAGCGTTCCATTATCTAGGCTAAAAGTCTTCAATCGTTAATGTTCCTCTTTTAACAGTTCGGGATATTGCTTCTGAAATTTTCGAAGTCTTGGGATTGAAACTTGTTGCACATAGGGGTTATCGGGGTTGTTTTTTTCATAATCTTGATGGTATTCTTCAGCGTAATAAAATTTTTCCAAAGGCTTAATTTCTGTCACGATTGGCTTGCTAAAATAGTTGCCATCCTCAAGTATTTGTATGTAGTTTTGGATGATCTCACGCTCTTGGTCAGTGGTGTAAAATGCAATAGAACGGTATTGCGATCCATAATCGGGGCCTTGTCTGTTNGCTGTAGTGGGATCATGAGAACCAAAGAAGACTTGTACCAAGGTTTCAAAACTTACTACTTTAGGGTCATAAATGACTTCNACCGCTTCGGCATGTCCTGTTCTTCCCGTTCCAATTTGATTGTAATTGGGATTTTTGGTTTGTCCTCCAGAATACCCTGAATAAGCTTCTGAAACCCCCATCACACTCTCATAAATGGCTTCTACACACCAAAAACATCCAGAAGCAAAATAGGCTTTTTTCATTCCATCTTGGACAGTTTGAGTGGGACTCCAAAGTGGATCGGCATGATTAACGGGTGGAGAACTCGAAATACAAGTCTGTAAGGTGATGATAAAAATAAGTGATAGTAAGGTTTTCATAGTTTTGTTTTTAACTTTTCCCTTGTGAGAAACAGAAATTTTCAGATCCTCAAAGTACTAAATCTTCTTTTAAATACTTGGGGTTTAAACGATTTAACAGATTTTTTTAACTGTCGAGAAGGCTGAGGACACTTTGAGGTAAATTTTTACTTTTTGACTCAAAATTTTCATCAGGTATTGGACTTCCGTAATGTTCTATCAAAGGAAGCTCACCTGCCCATACATCCAGTTTATAGTCTGATTTATCATCTACAGGTCCTCCAGTTCTAATTTTGGCAGTTACTTCTTCCAAGGGAATGGCAATGATTTTTGTTGCTTTGAGTTCTTTGGTTGTTGGTTGACGAACTTCTTCCCATCTACCAGGAATTAAATGGTCCGAGACACTTTTTAAGGCATCCCGCTTTTCTTCTGTATCGGTAATGCTTTTTCCTTTGCCAAAAAGCACTACTGATTCGTAGTTTAAGGAGTGGTGAAAGGCAGAGCGTGCCAATACCAAACCTTTGGTTTTTGCTACGGATATACTTAGTTCGATTTCTTGTTCTAGCTCTGTCATAAGACGGCTTACGGAGGCACCGTGAATAAAGAGTTGGTTTCCAGATCTTCCATATAAAGTTGGAATGACCAAAGGGGCTCCGTTGTATACAATTCCTACATGACAAATGTGATTTTGGTCTAAAATTTTGTGGACAGTTTCGGAATCATAATGTCCCCTTTTTGGTGCCCTTTTTACGGTAGATCGTTTTGTTTTTTTCAAAGTGATTTTTATCTTAAGATTAAAACAGCAAATTTCTCATTTTTTGACATACAAACGAACCCATTTAAAAATTAAAGGGGTTAAAAATACGGTTGGNAAGAGCCAATATACAACTTCAGGAATCCAATTCGGAAAATGATTTTGATTCACCACTATAAAAGCTGAAAAAGAAGCAATATATGCAGCAGTGATTCGAATAATATGTTCTCGAAGCAAGTACATTTTGAATTTGATTTTTCCTCGGTAGTTCTGTAAGTCTTTTCTTACGTTCTGTAATCCAATGAGACCAAAGACCAAGAGCACAATCCCCATGCTGTCTTTATTTACTAAGAGCATGATCATTCCCCAACAGACAAAGACCACCCCTGNGAGCAACATACTCAAACTCAGTATCCAATCTATTGGTTTGGGTTTTTGTCCTTGCCCCAGTTTTTTTAAATGCATNTAGCGTTGTCCTGTTCCTACCAGAAAAATGGTAAAAACGCCAACGATAAAGAGAAACGTATTGGGTTTTAGTATTGCCATTAAAAGCCCAGCAAAACCCGTGATCAANATACTTGAAATGAAAANTTTTCCAACTTTCNNATGGATTGAGCCTCCTTTTTTTCTTAGGATATTAAGGCTGCCAGATAGAAGTCCAATACTTCCAAACAAAATGTGAAGGGTAAGAAGGTAGGGGTATAAAAAGTTCATTAGACTTGAGCTTATATATGGTGATTCATTCTTTTAACTGAAGCTTGCCTGAACAATTAGGACAAATAAAATTAAAAATAGTTTCAGAACACGTTTTGCAATAGGTGCAATTGTAGGAACAATGATAGGACGGCTGACCCTGATCTATCAAGGACGTCTCGCAATTCTCACATTTTATTTTCATTGAGGCAGTATATTTCCTCTAAAGTAACATATTTTTACTGAAGGAGTGTGACCAGATAGTCTCCTACCTCAGANGTGGAGNGAGCTTTGGCTCCTGGNTCAGCAAGATCTTCTGTAACTTTCCCTTCCGCNAGTGATTGATCCACCGCTTTGCGAATGGCNGTTCCTTCTTCGGTTAACCCAAAACTCATCTCAAAGAGCATTGCAGCAGACAGGACAGTCGCCAAAGGATTGGCAATTCCCAGTCCGGTGGCTTGAGGAAAAGACCCGTGAATAGGTTCATATAGGGCGTTTTCAGTACCCACAGAAGCGGAGGGCATCAAGCCCATAGAGCCTGAAATGACAGAGGCTTCATCGGTAAGAATGTCACCAAATAGATTTTCTGTAATCAGTACATCGTAACTGTTGGGCCATTGAACCAAACGCATGGCTACGGCATCTACAAATTCATAAGAAACTTCTACCTCAGGGTAATCTTTTTCCAGCCCTTGTACGGTCTCCCTCCATAGTCGTGAACTTTCCAATACGTTGGCTTTATCTACACAGCATAGTTTTTTAGATCTTGTCATTGCCAATTCAAAGCCTTTGATTGCCAGTCGTTTGATTTCTTCTCTAGTGTAGGTACATGTGTCAAACGCGGTATTACCATTGTCTTTTCTTCCACGTTCTCCAAAATAGATACCCCCTGTCAATTCTCGAAGAAAAACGAGATCAGTTCCTTCAATCCGTTCTTTTTTTAATGGTGATTTATCCAAAAGAGAAGGAAAGGTAAAGGTGGGGCGTACGTTGGCAAATAGACCTAATTTTTTTCGCATTTTGAGTAAACCTTGTTCNGGGCGCACTTTCGCCGAAGGATCATTATCAAAGCGNGGGTGGCCAATAGCTCCAAAAAGTACGGCATCAGCGGCGAGACATACTTCGTGCGTTGCGTCAGGATAGGGTTCGCCCACAGCATCTATAGCTGCAGCTCCAGTAAGCGCTGGCATCCATTCAATGGTNTGATTGAATTTTTTCGCAATAGCATCTGAAACTTTTACAGCTTGTTCGATCACTTCAGGACCGATACCATCTCCTGCCAATAGGGCAATTTTTAAATGCATAAATAGGATATTAAGGTTGAATGATGTTTAACATTTTTTCGGTAGCCTTGATAGCAGAAACCGTTTGATCAGAATCAAGTCCACGGGTTTTAAAATCACGTTTTCCGTTACTCCAAGTAATTGTGGTTTCACAAAGGGCATCTGAATTACTACCCGGAGGAATCCGAACAGCGTAATCTATTAAATCAGGTAAATCTATCTTTTGCTTTTGATATACTTTGTGTAGTGCATTCCAAAACGCATCATACTGACCGTCTCCCGAAGCATTTTCTTCAAAGATTTGATTGTCGATTTGAATAGAGACACTCGTTGTGGGTTTGAGCCCCTTAGAATGGGTTAACACATAAGAACTAATTTTAACCTTGTCGGGAATGTTATTTCCTAATACATCAGAAATGATGAAGGGTAAATCTTCAGCTGTGACTCGTTCTTTCTTGTCTCCAAGCTCTATGATGCGTTGGGTTACTTTTTTAATGTCATCGTCATTAAGAGTAAGTCCTAATTCTTGNAGATTTTTTTGAATATTAGCTTTTCCAGATGTTTTTCCCAAGGCATATTTTCGTTTTCTTCCAAAACGTTCTGGGAGNAAGTCATTGAAATATAAATTGTTTTTGTGNTCTCCATCNGCGTGAATGCCAGCTGTTTGGGTAAATACATTTTCTCCTACGATAGGCTTATTGACTGGAATTCTAAACCCTGTAAAAGTAGCTACCAACTGACTGACGCGATACAGTGCATCTTCCTTAATATTGATTTTGGTTTCGGGCATGAAATCATTAAGTACTGCAACCACACTTGCCAGTGGTGCATTTCCTGCCCGCTCTCCCATACCGTTTATGGTGAGATGCAACCCTTTTACTCCAGCTTTTACGGCTTCCATCGTATTGGCTACGCTGAGGTCATAGTCATTGTGTCCATGAAAATCAAAATGGAGATCAGGATAGCGTTTGATGATTGAATTTAGATATAGAGCAGTCTTTTCAGGGGTCAAAACACCTAAGGTATCGGGTAGTAAAATACGAGCAATAGGTTGCGTAGCTAAAAAATCTAAAAATCGAAAAACATAAGCTTCTGAATTTGCCATTCCATTACTCCAGTCTTCCAAATAGACGTTGGTTGTAAAACCCTCTCTTGCAGCCAGAGCAATGCTTTTTGCTACATTTTCAAAGTGTGTCTCGGGTTCTTGTTTCAGCTGATGTTTTAAATGATTTAATGAACCTTTGGTCAAGAGATTTTGAACCCTTGCTCCTGCTTTTTTCATCCATTTTACAGAAGTACCGTTATCCACGAAGGTGAGAACCTCTATCTTATCGATCAGACCGTTTGCTTTCCCCCAGTTCGTGATTTCTTTCACTGCTTTAAATTCCCCATCGGAAACTCTTGCTGAAGCAATTTCAATACGATCGATATTCAACTCTTGGAGTAATAATTGAGCAAGAGTCAATTTTTCAGATACAGAAAAAGAAACGCCTGAGGTTTGTTCTCCGTCCCTCAAGGTGGTATCCATAATTTCAATGCTCGTGCTCATTTTAGTAAGAGTAAATTGCTATAAAGGTGTATTTGCAGCAAAGGCTATGATATCTTCTTTAATACTGTGTAAATAGTCAATATCATCATATCCATTTAGCATATTATTTTTTTTATAAGTATTGATTTCAAAGGATTCTGAGGCACCCATACTGATTAGTTGGATTTTTTGTTGAGGCAAGTCTATTTGGAGTTCAGTATCTGGATTTTCCTCTACGGTTTCAAAAATTGTAGTTAAAAATTCTGAAGATACTTGAACGGGTAATACTCCAATGTTGAGACAATTATTTTTAAAAATATCTGCAAAAAAGCTAGAAACAACACAACGAAAACCATAGTCATAAACTGCCCAAGCAGCATGTTCTCTAGAAGAACCCGATCCGAAATTGTGACCTCCCACCAAAATTTTACCCTTAAATTGGGAATTGTTTAAAACAAACTCTTTTTTCGGGGTATTATCTTGATTATACCTCCAATCGCGAAATAAATTATCGCCAAAACCTTTGCGTTCGGTTGCTTTGAGAAAGCGAGCGGGTATGATTTGATCCGTATCTACGTTTTCAATGGGTAGGGGTACAGCTGTACTTTTTAAAATGTGGAATGAATCGTATGCCATGTTCTTAGATTAAAGTTCTCGGGTCTGTTATTTTTCCTGTAATTGCAGCAGCAGCAGCTACTAGAGGGCTTGCCAGAAGTGTTCTTGCTCCAGGACCTTGACGTCCCTCAAAATTTCTGTTGGACGTACTTACCGCATATTTACCAGCTGGAATCTTGTCGTCATTCATAGCCAAGCAAGCAGAGCAGCCAGGTTCTCTGAGCTGAAATCCAGCAGATTCAAAAATTTCTAGAAGCCCTTCTTCTTTGATAGAGTTTAGAACTTTATGTGATCCAGGAACCAGCCAGGCTGTCACATTGGCAGCACGTTTATGTCCTTTTACAATTTGAGCAAATGCCCTAAAATCTTCGATACGACCATTGGTACAGCTACCTATAAAGACATAATCTATGGGTTTGCCAATCATTTTTTCTCCTTCGTGATAACCCATATATTCTAGGGATTTGGCATAGGTTGCTGCACTACCTTGAATTTCTTCGGCTTTTGGAATTGCTTTGGTAATGCTCATTCCCATACCCGGGTTGGTACCAAAAGTAATCATCGGATCAATTTCGGAGCCTTCAAAAATAAATTCTTTGTCAAAAACAGCTCCTTCGTCGGTATATAGCGTATTCCAATAACCCATGGCTTTTNCCCAAGCTGAACCTTTGGGTGTAAACTCTCTGTCTTTGATATAGGCAAAGGTCTTTTCNTCAGGAGCAATCATTCCCCCGCGTGCACCCATTTCAATACTTAAATTACATACCGTCATCCTTCCTTCCATACTCAGCGTACGAAATACTTCACCTGCGTATTCTACAAAATATCCAGTAGCCCCAGAAGTGGTCAATTGAGATATGATAAATAAAGCTACATCTTTAGGTGTAACTCCGTGATTGAGATTACCGTCAATGGTAATTCGCATTTTCTTGGGTTTAGGTTGCATGATGCACTGTGTTGCCAAGACCATTTCTACTTCTGAAGTTCCAATTCCAAAGGCAATAGCTCCAAAAGCACCATGAGTGGAGGTGTGAGAGTCGCCACAAACTATAGTAGCACCAGGCTGTGTAATTCCGTATTCAGGACCAACAACATGTACAATTCCATTTTTTTGATGTCCTAATCCCCAATAAGAAATACTGTGTTCTTTCGCATTTTCTTCCAGCGCTTTTAACTGATTTCTAGATAGAGGATCTGCAACTGGGAGATGCTGATTTAGGGTTGGTGTGTTATGGTCTGCTGTGGCAAAGGTTTTTTCAGGATGAAGCACCGAAATCCCCCTGTTTTTTAAACCTAAAAAAGCAACAGGACTAGTTACCTCATGAACCATATGACGGTCGATAAAAAGNACATCAGGTCCTTCTTCTATACTTTTTACTATATGTGAATCCCATACTTTATCAAATAGGGTTTTTTTCATCTCAATGCGCGTTTGAATTAAATGTTAGTGGCTTCGATTATNTTTGGGAGATCTTCATCTCCAATCTCTTTTTGTTGATCGGCAACGATCAAAAACTGTTGGTATACTTTATCNAGTTGTAATTTATCCAATTCATACCCTATGTTTTTTGCACGATAGGCAAGGGCAGCTCTTCCGCTTCNTGCNGTAAGAATNATAGATGACTGGTTTACCCCAACGTCTGTAGGGTTGATAATTTCGTAAGTTTCTCGTTTTTTTATCACTCCNTCTTGGTGGATACCCGAAGAGTGTGCAAAGGCATTTGCCCCTACAATGGCTTTGTTGGGCTGAACGGGCATTGCCATACTTTCTGAGACTAGTTGGCTGATACCGAACAATTGTTTCGATTGAATACGAGTATCTAAATTTAAAGTGGGATGCTGACGTAAAATCATAACCACTTCTTCCAAGGAGGTATTTCCGGCCCGTTCTCCAATACCATTGATTGTACATTCTATCTGTCTTGCACCGTGTTGCACTCCTGCGATTGAATTTGCAGTGGCAAGACCCAAGTCATTGTGACAATGACAGGAAAGGGTGGCTTTGTGAATTCCGGTCACATTTTCTTTTAAATACTTCATTTTTGCTCCGTATTCTTCTGGAAGGCAATAGCCTGTAGTATCAGGAATGTTGAGTACTGTGGCCCCAGCTTTGATCACAGCCTCACATACTTTGGCGAGAAACTCATTTTCTGTTCTTCCAGCATCTTCAGCATAAAACTCCACATCTTCGACATAACTTTTGGCATGGGTAACGGCAGCTACAGCACGCTCAATGATTTGTTCTGGTGAAGCGTTAAATTTATAACGCATGTGACTTTCAGAAGTACCGATACCCGTGTGAATACGAGAACGTTTGGCCGATTTTAAGGCTTCTGCGGCCACGTCGATATCCTTTTTGACCGCTCGAGTCAATCCACATACTCGTGCATTTTTCACGAGTTTTGAAATATCTTCAACAGCTTTAAAATCACCTGGACTTGAAATCGGAAACCCAGCTTCCAAAACATCGACTCCAAGTTGGTCTAATTGCTCTGCTATCATTAACTTTGTTACAGAATCTAATTTACATCCTGGAACCTGCTCTCCATCGCGTAGGGTGGTGTCAAATATTTCAACGTATTCCATGTGCTATTTAGTCGAAGCCAGATTGATGATTAATAAACTAAATTACAGTTTTCATTTTACTAAACTAAAAATAGCTATTTTTGTATTACAACATTCGACAGGAATAACTGGTATATAACCTGCTAATTATTAGTATTTTGCATTAAAATAGATTACAATGACAAATGAGCAGAAAGATAATTTATTTGTCCTGATTAAGTCCCTTACTAAATCAGAAAAAAGGCAGTTTACCCTCTATGTCGGACGTATGGANTCTAATGAGAATTCAAAGTTTTTAAATTTGTTTCAGCTGATGGACAAAATGAAGCGCTATGACGAAAAAATCATTTTGAAAAAGGGCATCGTTACCAAACAGCAGTTATCAAATCTCAAAGCACATTTATACAAGCAGATTTTAATTAGTTTGCGCATGAATCCCATGCACAAAAACATTCGTATCCAGATTCGAGAACAGTTGGATTTCGCTACCATTCTTTACCAAAAGGGCCTGTATAAGCAAAGCCTAAAAGTGTTGGAAAAAGCAAAAATATTGGCCTTGAAACACGAGGAGAAATATGTTGCATACGATATTGTAGAATTGGAAAAAGTAATTGAATCTCAATACATTACTAGAAGTTTGAGTAACCGTACCGACACCTTGATCACAGAAGCAGAGGATTTAAGAAGTCAAAACAATCTTGCCACGCAGCTCTCGAACCTTTCTTTGCAATTGTACGAACGTCTGATCAAAGCAGGCTATGCCAAAAGCGATCAAGAATTTCGAGAAATCACTCAATTTTTTTATGAAAAATTGCCTAAAATTGACTACGATAACCTTGGCTTTAGAGAAAAATTATGGTATTATAAAGCCCATGTTTGGTATAGCTTTTTGACTCAAGACTTCCTGTCTTCTTACCGTTATGCTTCAAAATGGGTTGAAATGTTCGAAGAGTCCCCGGCCATGATCAGTATTCATCCTGTTTTTTACTTGAAAGGGAACAATTATCTTATGGAAAGTTTGGCTTTGATCAAGTATCCTTCAAAGTTTAAAGAAACCCTAAAACAAATGGGCTATTGGACACAACATGCCAATTTCCCTAAAAATGATAACCTTAAAGCTCTTCGATTTCAATTCTATTACAGCAATCAATTGAATGTGCATTTTCTGGAGGGTAGTTTTGAAGCAGGGTTGATCTTGATTCCTGAGATCAAAAAAGGAATCAGAGATTACAGCAATCAAATTGATCCTCATCATATCATGATGTTTTACTACAAAATGGCATGTATCTATTTTGGCGCTGAAGATTACGAAAACTGTATTGTTTTTTTAGACAAAATTATCAGTAATAAAAGTCTAAAAATGCGAGAAGATCTATTGTGTTTTTCTAGAGTGCTAAATATTTTCGCACATTACGAAGCGGGGTTTGATTACCATTTAGAATCCCATTTGCGAGAGACTTACAAGTTTTTGATTAAAATGAANGACCTTCATGAGGTGCAAAAAGCNATGATTCGCTTTGTGAGAGGTCTGGGTGAGATTTATCCTCACGAACTCAAAACGGCATTTGAAAACCTGTACAAGGAGTTACTGCAATATGAAAATGATCCCTATGAGCGCCGTTCTTTTTTATATTTGGACATTCTTTCTTGGTTGGAAAGTAAAATTGACAATGTACCCATTGCTCAGGTTATTCGAGACAAAGCAGCGACTCTCAANCGGAAAGAACGCTCTTCCATATCCCCACTTTCTCCGGATCTGAAATAAAAAATAGCGATTCTTTGGTTACAGGATGGTCAATTGTGAGTGTTCGCGAATGAAGGCTGATGCTTCCATCTTTATTACTTCTTGGCGCTCCATATTTCAGGTCTCCCTGGATAGGAAAATTCAAGCTACTGAGCTGGGCGCGAATTTGGTGGTGTCGTCCTGTTTCCAGTTTGATTTCCAACAAACAGTATCTGTCAAAGTCGCGAATACGNTTAAAGTGAAGACGAGCTTGTTTACTATTCGGCACTTTGTTTTTGTGGGCTTTGGATTTGTTTTGTTGGGCATTTCTTGTCATCCAATGCTCCAGGGTACCCTCGTTTTCGGGAAATTGTTTATCTACCAAAGCCCAATAGGTTTTTTGGGGAGTACGAGATTGAAACTGCTGATTCAGTCTGCTCAAAGCCTTGGAAGTTTTTGCAAAAACTAGCACACCACTGGTAGGTCGATCCAGTCTATGCACAATGCCCAAATACGCAGCTCCAGGTTTGAGGTGCTTTTTTTTAAGATAGGATTTGACAAGATCAGCTAGGGTAAGGTCTCCCGTTCGATCTCCCTGAACCAATTCTCCCGGCCTCTTGTGGATTACAAGTAGGTGGTTGTCTTCAAAAAGGATACGATCCTTTACTTCCAAGGGCTAATATTGTTCTTTTTCATTAGGAAAATCTTGTGACTTTACGTCTTGGGTATATTGGGTGATAGCTTTAATAATCACTTTATCCAAATCGGCATAACGTCTTAAAAAACGAGGACTAAATTCTTTATTCATCCCCAACATATCATGTAGCACTAAAACTTGACCATCCACAGCACCCCCTGCACCAATTCCAATGATGGGGATACGAACAGATTGAGTAGCTTGTTGAGCAAGTGCTGCTGGAATTTTTTCCAAAACAACTCCAAAACAACCCAATTTTTCAAGCATTTTAGTATCCTTCAGAAGTTGTTGAGCTTCTTGATCCTCTTTGGCTCGAACCGTGTAGGTGCCAAACTTATAAATGGATTGTGGGGTAAGTCCTAGGTGACCCATAACTGGAATTCCAGCTTGAATGATCCGTTCAATAGACTCTTTGACCTGAGCTCCACCTTCCAATTTTACGGCATGTGCTCCCGACTCTTTCATGATTCGTATGGCAGAACGAAGCGCTTCTTTTGAATCGGACTGATAGGTACCGAAAGGCAAATCTACAACGACCAAAGCACGGTTNGCCGCACGTACCACACTACTGGCATGATAAATCATCTGATCCAAAGTAATGGGAAGGGTAGTCTCATGTCCAGCCATTACGTTGGAGGCAGAATCGCCTACAAGGATGATATCAATTCCCGATGCATCTACCAAACCAGCAAAAGTAAAATCATATGCAGTGAGCATAGAGATTTTTTCGCTATTGGTTTTCATTTCTTGTAAGGACTTCGTCGTTACGCGACTGTAAGTGGGTGTTGCCATAATTGTTCTATTGGGTAAAAATACTATTGTTTTACCAATTGCATCCGCACGAAGATTAAAAATGTAGTGTTTTTCACCAAACTGTCATGCTGTCAGTTTTATCAATATGGCATAATGCTTGTCCAGTATTANAAAATTTAAATTGAAATCATGAGTAAAATAATTGGAATCGATTTAGGAACTACGAATTCATGTGTCTCTGTAATGGAAGGCAATGAACCCGTNGTTATTCCAAATGCAGAAGGAAAACGTACCACACCATCAGTCATTGCTTTTGTAGAAGGTGGAGAAATTAAAGTTGGAGATCCTGCCAAGCGTCAAGCGGTTACAAACCCGACCAAAACCATAGCATCCATCAAAAGATTTATGGGAAACAAGTTTTCCGAGTCAAGTAGTGATGTAAAAACAGTGGCTTATAAAGTGGTAAAAGGCGATAACGATACACCTCGTGTGGATATCGATGGACGTTTGTACAGTCCTCAAGAACTTTCTGCCATGACCTTGCAAAAAATGAAAAAAACAGCCGAGGATTACCTCGGTCAAGATGTNACAGAGGCGGTGATTACTGTCCCTGCCTACTTTAATGACTCCCAGCGTCAGGCAACNAAAGAGGCAGGTGAAATTGCAGGATTGAAGGTACAGCGTATCATAAACGAACCCACTGCTGCTGCACTTGCTTATGGTTTAGACAAAGGAGGATCCGATAAGAAAATTGCGGTTTATGACCTTGGAGGAGGAACTTTTGACATCTCAATTCTCGAATTGGGTGATGGTGTTTTTGAAGTACTATCGACCAATGGAGATACTCACTTAGGTGGTGATGATTTTGACCAAGTNATCATCGACTTTTTGGCAGAAACTTTCCAAAAAGACGAGGCNATTGACTTGCGTAAAGATCCCATGGCTCTCCAACGATTAAAAGAAGCAGCAGAAAAAGCAAAAATCGAATTGTCCTCATCCACCCAGACTGAGATTAATTTACCCTACGTAACGGCAACCGATTCTGGCCCTAAGCACCTAGTTACGACCCTGACCCGAGCTAATTTTGAAAAATTAGCAGATGATCTGGTAAAACGTTCTATGACGCCTGTGAAAAAAGCTTTGGATGATGCAGGCCTTTCTACTGGAGATGTAGATGAGGTAATACTTGTAGGAGGATCCACTCGGATTCCAGTCATTCAAGAAGAAGTAGAAAAGTTTTTTGGAAAAAAACCTTCTAAAGGTGTAAACCCAGATGAAGTGGTTGCTATTGGTGCTGCGATTCAAGGAGGGGTGCTAACGGGAGATGTTAAAGATGTTCTGCTATTGGATGTCACACCACTTTCTTTAGGAATTGAAACGATGGGAGGGGTGATGACCAAACTTATCGAGTCCAACACCACCATACCGAGTAAAAAATCACAAATCTTTTCTACTGCTGCAGACAATCAGCCCTCAGTAGAGATTCATGTGCTTCAAGGTGAACGCTCTATGGCTTCGGACAACAAAACCATTGGACGTTTTCACCTAGATGGTATTCCTCCTGCACAACGAGGAACACCACAAATTGAGGTTACTTTTGATATCGACGCCAACGGAATCATCAAGGTGAGTGCGTTGGACAAGGCAACAAATAAATCTCAAGACATTCGTATTGAAGCTTCCTCAGGACTGACCGAGGAAGAAATTGAAAAAATGAAAAAAGAGGCAGAAGCCAATGCCGATGCCGATAAAAAAGTCAAAGAAGAAGCGGAAAAACTCAATAGTGCCGATCAGATGATTTTTCAAACCGAAAAGCAATTGAAGGAGTTTGGAGACAAGCTATCTGACGATAAAAAGGCACCGATTGAATCAGCTTTAGAAGATTTGAAAAAAGCTCATGAATCCAAAGATTCGGAAGCGATTGACAAATCGTTAGAAGCGATCAACGAAGCTTGGAAAAACGCTTCTGAGGAGATGTATAAAGCCCAAGCGGAGGCAGGAGGAGCGGCTGATGCTGGTTCCGAAGCACCTCAGTCCGAATCTCAATCGAAAGATGGTGACGATGTTCAGGACGTAGATTTTGAAGAAGTAAAAGAATAACCCTTTTTTCTTTTGAAGCTCAAAAGCCCTCTGAATTTCAGGGGGCTTTTTTTTGAATTATAATCACAACCTAAAACAGGAACGCATTTAATAGTCTAACAGTAGGTTTTCTTATTTTAGCAAAAAAATAAACATGGAAAAGGAGCAGGTTTTGGCATTAACCAATGGGATTTGTAAAAATACTTTAATGGAAACCTTAGAGATCGAATATACCGATGTGGGGGAAGACTTTTTAAAAGCCAGAATGCCCGTAACTTCGAAAGTCCACCAACCCGATGGTGTGTTGCATGGGGGTGCTACAGCTGCTCTGGCAGAAAGTGTTGGGAGTGCTGCTGTTTTTGTTCTAAATAAAGATCCTAATGCCCAAGTGCGCGGTATCGAAATTACCGNCAATCATCTAAAAAGTGTTGCNAGCGGTTTTGTATATGCAACTGCTCGCCCACTGCATCAAGGGAAAAGTATTCAGCTTTGGGAAATTCGTGTAGAAGATGAAGTAGGAAACCTGATTTCACTTTGCAAGCTGACTACCTACAGTCGTAAAAAAATATAAATGGAACCCTCTCTTNCGCTCCAGAGCCATTTGGAACAACTTTGGCAATCACAAAAGCCTTTTGTGGTCTTTGGCCTTCCAGAGTCTGAAGAGGTACAACTTTACTTTCAAGAGGATCATACTTTACATACCACAAAAACATTGAATGAATCGGGGTTTGTATTGGCTCCTTTTGATTCTGAAGCGCCTACTTATTTTATTTCGGACACCTTCCAAAAAAAGTTTTTCTATCCCAAACAGCAAAAGCAATCCCGTTCCGAAATCACCTTTCCGGAAGCTACAACGGAGAAAGTATCTTTCATTCAATTGGTTGAAAAGGCCTTGGATGGAATCAAAAATNAGGCTTATAAAAAAGTTGTTGTTTCTCGTAAAATAAAATATCAAAGTAGCAAAAGCCCTNTTGCTGTATTTATGGATTTACTTGGGGACTATAATGAAGCAATGGTATATTTATGGAGGCACCCTCAAGGAGNTTGTTGGCTGGGTGCCAGTCCAGAAAANTTTTTAAAAAAGACTGAGGAAAGAGTACAAACTGAAGCATTGGCGGGTACTCAAGTTTTTCAAATCAATACAATACCTGTTTGGAAGCACAAAGAAATCGAAGAGCAGGAGTTGGTAGTGGAACAAATTCGGCAGGATCTTTCCCCTTTTTTTACGACAGAAGAAACGATAGAACACCCTCCGCGCAATGTTCGAGCCGGCAATCTAGTCCATCGGAGCAGTTTGTTTGAATTGCCCAAATTTCAGAAGCCTTTACACCTTTTAGCAGAGGCGTTACATCCCACACCAGCTGTAGGAGGAATTCCTAAAGCAGAAGCAATCGAATTTATCAAAGCAGAGGAAGGTTACAACCGTTCTTTATACACTGGGTATTTTGGTCCCATAAGTAAAAATAACGCACATTTGTTTGTCAATTTACGATGTGCTTCCTATGAATTAGGAGTGTTTAATTTGTATGTAGGGGCTGGTNTCACCTCNGGGAGCCATCCCGAAAAAGAATGGGAGGAAACCCAACAAAAAGCACAAACCATAGCAAAAGTCCTGTAAAGTCTTTCGTTTATGCCCTTGGGTTTTTGTACTTTTGAAAACTCGAAGTTGATTCTTGAAGCATGAGTACATATCCCTCGATTCCCCTTGCCCAAACGGTTGTTCGTCTATGCGAAGCTGCTGGTGTCGAACGGATTGTGATTTGCGCGGGTTCCCGAAATGCACCTCTAACCAACGGTTTTGTTTCTCAACCTTTTTTTAAAACATATAGTATAGTCGATGAACGTGCTGCAGCTTTTTTCGCACTAGGGATGGCCCAACAACTTCGGGAGCCTGTGGCTGTGGTATGTACTTCTGGTTCTGCGTTACTCAATTTTTATCCTGCAGTTGCCGAAGCGTATTACAGCGATATTCCACTTGTTATTCTTTCTGCTGATCGTATGCCCCATCGTATCGATATCGGCGATGGACAAACCATTCGCCAAACGGGGGTGTTTGAGCCCCACCTTGACACTGCTGCAGTTTTAAAACCAGATGTGATTCATGCTACAGAGACTTTGCTGGAGAACCCAATGCAAGCACTCTTGCCTCCTCAGGCCAATTTTGAATTAGTAAAAGAAATTCAAAATAATCATCAAAAGCACAACGAAATAGAGATTGTAAGAGTGCTAGAAACGGCCCTTAAGCAAAGTGGTCCTGTGCATTTGAATATTCCCTTGGAAGAACCACTCTATGAAACGACTTCTGAAAAAATTCCCCTGCCAAAAGTGAAAACGGAGATAGGAGTTCCCCAGGTTGCCTCATCTAAAATAAAATCCCTCTCCGAACTTTGGAATAAATATGATAAAAAGTGGGTGATTGTCGGAACCTTAGCTCCCAATTGCGTTGAGAAAAAATGGATAGATGCTTTATGTGAAGATCCTTCGGTTGTAGTTTTTACGGAAACCACTTCAAACATCAAACACCCCAACGCAATCCATTCTATTGATACACTTTTGGCTCCTTTGGAGCAAGTAGACGAAAAATGGCGAAAAAGGTTTCAGCCTAAAATTCTTTTGACCTTTGGAGGAATGGTGGTTTCAAAAAAAATCAAATCTTTTTTACGAAAACACCGTCCTCAGCACCATTGGCATGTGGATGTAAAGAAGGCATATAATACCTATTATAGCTTAACGGAACACCTTAAAACAACTCCTCAATACTTTTTAAATGCCTTATATTCTGCCCATAAAAAGGGTACAAGTGATTTTCAATCCACAGTTCACAAATCTTTTGTACAGTGTCAAACTTTAGGAGAGGAATATCTAAAAAAAGTTGGATTTTCAGACCTGAAGGTCTTTGAAGTTTTATCGGCAAAATGGGCTTCGGGATATCAATTGCAATTGGCAAATAGCTCTTCTATACGTTATGCCCAATTGTTTTCATGGCCTACAGAAACTCAAATTTTTTGCAATCGTGGAACTAGCGGTATTGATGGAAGTACCGCAACCGCAGTTGGTGCGGCTTTGGCAAGTGAACAACCTACAATGCTCATCACTGGTGATTTGAGTTTCTTTTACGATATCAATGGATTATGGAATAATTACATTCCGAGCAACTTCAAAATCATTCTCATCAATAATGGGGGTGGGGGTATCTTTAGAATTTTACCTGGTGAAAAAGATAGTGCTAAGTACGACACCTATTTTGAAACCATTCACCAACGCAACGCAAAATATGTAGCTAAAGCGTTTGGTTTTAAATACAGAAAAGTCAATTCATTAAGAGCTTTAAAAAGGAAGTTGCCTCGCTTCTTTAATTCAAATTCAGTTCCCCAAATTTTAGAAATTCAAACCCCGAGGAAAGTAAATGATACTGTTTTACTCAATTATTTTAAAACAATGGCATCAAAATCTATATTTTCGTAAAAAATTAGCAGGAAATGAGAACATGGAAATCTTTAGGAGACTATAGCGACATTCTTTTTGAGTTGTGTGAAGGTGTTGCAAAAATCACAATCAACCGACCCGAGGTATATAATGCTTTTCGTCCAGAAACCAACATTCAAATGCTGGAAGCTATGGAAATCTGTCGGGAACGCAATGATATTGATGTAGTTGTTTTCACTGGAATTGGAGATAAAGCGTTTTGTAGTGGAGGAGATCAAAATGTAAAAGGTGTAGGCGGTTATGTAGGGGAAGATGGCGTTCCAAGACTTAACGTTTTAGATTTGCACAAGCGCATCCGGGAGTTGCCCAAGCCTGTTATAGCTATGGTCAATGGCTATGCTATAGGTGGAGGTCATGTCCTTCATGTCGTTTGTGATTTAACAATTGCTAGTGATAATGCTATTTTTGGTCAAACAGGTCCCAAAGTGGGAAGCTTTGATGGAGGCTTTGGTTCTTCCTATTTGGCACGTCACGTAGGTCAAAAGAAAGCACGAGAGATTTGGTTTTTATGCCAACAGTACAGTGCTCAAGAGGCTCTCGATATGGGATTGATAAATAAAGTGGTTCCTTTGGATCGTTTAGAGGATACCGTTATGGAATGGTGTGAAATGATGCAGCAGCGCAGTCCACTTGCCCTCCGTATGATTAAACGTTCTTTAAACGCAGAACTTGACGGCCAGCACGGCTTAATGCAATTGGCAGGTGATGCTACACTGATGTATTATTTGATGGAAGAAGCCCAAGAGGGAAAAAAAGCATTTTTGGAAAAACGTAGCCCCAATTTTAAAAAATATCCAAAGTTTCCCTAATCTATGCTGAATCAAACCCAGGTGTGGATTCGAGCAGCACGCCTTCGTACCCTCCCGCTATCCCTTTCGGGAATCATTGTTGGAAATGCGCTCTGTCTTTCTGATCTTAACTTTTCATGGCTTCTATTTTTGCTATTATCACTAACTGCCATAAGTTTTCAGATCATTTCAAATCTTGCCAATGATTATGGAGACGGTGTCAAAGGAACGGACAATGATCAACGTTTAGGACCCCAAAGGGTTTTGCAAGCAGGGCTTTTGAGTCGTGAGTTATTAAAAAAGGGAATTTATGTGAGCTCGGCTACGGCTTTACTTTTGGCATTAGGATCTATCTTTTATGCTTTTGGAACCAGTTCTTGGATGTATGTTTTGATTTTTCTAGTCTGAGTGTGTTGAGTGTTTGGGCAGCCATTACATATACCGTAGGAGAAGGAGCATATGGTTACAGAGGTTGGGGAGATTTTTTTGTTTTGCTCTTTTTTGGAGGTTTAAGTGTGATGGGATCTTATTTTATTCAACTTAAAACAATAAATCCTATTTCAGTTTTATTGGCCTTAGTGATTGGTTTTTTATCGGTTGGAGTGCTCAACTTAAACAATATGCGTGATCGGGATAATGACGCAGCTGTAGGAAAACGAACACTCGCAGTTATTTTGGGCACAAGAGCAAAGGGGTATCATGTTGTTTTGATTGGTATTGCTATTACAGTACTTGTGGGAGTGTTTTTTTGGACCCAATTTAGATTTTATTGGCTACCCATGCTTATCGTATTTCCTTTGGTGGCTCACCTCAGAGTAGTAGTGAAAAATAAAGTCCCCAAAGACCTTGATCCCGAATTGAAAAAATTAGCAGGTACTACATTTTTACTTTCGTTGCTCATTTTTATTACTTTATACTTGGGCTGATGGAAGCGCGTTATTTTAAACATTCACTTCAATTCAAACGCCCCAGTGGAACTTCTCGAGGTATTTTGATAAACAAATACAGTTGGTTTATTGAGTTTACTGAAAACGACAAAAAGGGGGTAGGGGAATGTAGTTTGTTGTCAGGTCTTAGCTATGATGATACACCTGGCTTTGAAAATCAATTGGCTCTGTTGTGTTCTGCAATTAATCAAAGAACACCCCTTCCAGACCTTCAGCAATGGCCTGCGATTCGGATGGGCTATGAAATGGCTCTACTTGATTTAGCACAAGATCAACCGTTCGAATTATATCCTTCTGATTTCAGCAATGGCAAAGACTGTATTCCTATCAACGGCTTGGTATGGATGGGAACTTTTGATTATATGAGTCAACAAATCAAATCGTTACTTGAAAAGGGTTTTGACTGTATTAAACTTAAAATCGGAGCCATTCATTTTGAGGAAGAATTAGCATTATTGACTCAAATCAGAAAGGAATTTGACGCCAAAGAAGTGAAACTTCGAGTAGATGCAAACGGCGCTTTTGCCCCAGGTGATGCTTTGGAAAAGTTAAAACGTTTGAGTGATTTTGATTTACATTCTATTGAACAGCCTATAGCGGCAAACCAATGGCAAGCAATGCGCTACCTGAGCGAAAAGAGTCCACTTCCAATAGCCTTAGATGAAGAATTAATTGGACGGTTTTCTGAAGAGGAATGTTTGACTTTATTGGATGTCATCCAACCTGCCTTTATCATTTTAAAACCTAGTCTACTGGGAGGTTTTAGGGCTTCCTCACAGTGGATTCAGTGGGCTGAAAGGCAAGGAATAGGGTGGTGGGTCACGAGCGCTTTAGAAAGTAATGTAGGTCTCAATGCCATTGCACAATGGACCTATCAGCAAGAGTACAAAGGGCATCAAGGCCTAGGTACAGGATCACTCTTTACCAATAATTTTGAAAGTCCTTTGGTGATTAAAAAGGGTTGTCTTTGGGTTGATAATTTAATATCTTGGAATAAATTAAAATAATATGTTTTTAAACCAAGTCCTCAGTCACAAAAATCCCTTTTGGATGTATCTCTTGGGCTCTTTTGTCATCATTATCTTTACTATAATCGGTCAGCTTCCCCTCATGTTTTTTATGACAGGAGAAAGTATCGCAGCTGCTGGCGGAGACCCAATGGTTGCATTGCGAAATCTGGATAAAAATTTACAGTTATTTCTTTTATTGATTCCCTTTGTTATCGGTTTTTTAGGTTTGATTTTGGTTGTCAAAAAATTACATGAGCGAAGTTTAAAAAGTATATCAACTTCACGGGATCGCTTGGACTGGAAGCGGGTATTTTTCGCTTTTGTATTGTGGGGAGGGGTTACTATTGTTTTGGTGGGAGCAGATTATTTTCTAAACCCTGAAGACTATCAATGGAATTTTGACTTCCGTGCTTTTAGCCTACTTTTTCTTATCGCAGTAGCTTTGATTCCAATTCAAACTAGTTTAGAGGAGTATATTTTTAGAGGTTATTTAATGCAGGGTTTTGCCGCTTATTTCAAAAGTCGCTGGGTTGCTTTAATCATGACTTCTCTCATTTTTGGGTCATTACACATTTTTAATCCCGAGGTCGAAAAAATCGGCTATGGTATTCTTGTATATTATATTGGTACAGGACTCTTTTTAGGAATTTTAACACTGATGGATCAGGGGATTGAACTGGCTTTAGGATTCCATGCAGCGAATAATTTATTTACTGCATTATTGGTAACCGCATCATGGACAGCATTTCAGACTGAATCTGTACTGATCGATATTTCAACACCCTCTTTGGGAGCGGAATTGATCATCTCTTTATTTATTTTTTATCCGCTATTTCTGTGGATCATGTCCAAAAAATACCATTGGACGGCATGGAAAAACAAACTAACCTCTCGACTTTAATATGCAAATTCCTCATTTCACAAAAATTCATAATCGATTTTTACTCAATGGATACCATTACAGTCAGAGTGATTTAAAAGAAGTTGCCTATAACTTCATTAAAGAAGGAGACCAATACGAACGTTTTTTAGGTGATTTTCTTTTGGATTGGTTGGATCAGTCGGATTCGATTTATCTGGAAAGTTCGGGAACTACCGCTCAGTCCAAAAAACTTTTATTTAAAAAACAATCTTTAGTCAATAGTGCCATTGCTACTGGAGATTTTTTTGGTATAAATGTGGGGGATCGAGCGTTACATTGCCTCCCAGCGAACTTTATTGCCGGAAAAATGATGCTGATTCGCGCTATGATTTTAGGATTAGAAATTGATTTGATTTCTCCCTCAAAAAACCCTTTTCACAAAAACGAAAAAACGTATGACTTTGTTGCCATGACTCCTATGCAGGTATTTCATTCGATTGAGGAGTTGAGTCGTGTTAAAAAGTTGATTATTGGAGGAGCTTTTGTCTCCTCAGCTCTTCAAAAGTCTTTACTAAATGCCAGAGTGAATGCCTATGAAACTTATGGCATGATGGAAACCTTGTCGCATATTGCAGTACGTACCATGCAAGATCCCATGTCTGAATTCAGATGCCTCCCCAATGTTACGGTCCGACAAGACGAGCGTCAATGCCTAATTGTTGATGCCCCAAAATTGGATGTTGTTAATTTGGTGACAAATGATGAAGTAGAATTGTATAGTCCTACTCATTTTCGTCTGATTGGGCGTGTGGATCATGTCATCAATTCTGGTGGTGTAAAATTACATCCAGAACAGATAGAAAGAAAACTTTCGGAACAATTGGCTTTTCATTTTTTTATTGATCGTATTTCCGATCCCTTTTTGGGAGAGAAAGTGGTGCTTGTGGTTAAGGACGATCCAGAAATTCAACTTGAAAAATTGTACGAACAGATCGATAAATGTAAAAGTCTTAAGAGTTACGAAGTTCCGAAAGCGATTGTTTGTTTTAAAGAATTTGTACAAACCTATAGTGGAAAAATTAAGCGGAAGGATACAATGGCTCAAAAACCAAATCGGATATTAGACTTGTAGCACTCCCATATTAAACTTTTCAGAAGAAGGGGCATGGTTTGCCATGTCTATTCCCATACTAATCCAAGAACGAGTTTCTGCAGGGTCAATTACAGCATCTACCCATAAGTTGGAGGCAGCGTACAGTATATCCGTTTTTTCTTCGTATTCGTTTTGGATTTTTTCTTTTAGGGAAGCTTCTTTTTTTGAATCTACTGAAATTCCTTCTTTTTTTGCAGCAGATTTTTCGATTTGAAATAATACATTGGCCGCTTGATGACCTCCCATTACTGCCATTTTAGCCGTAGGCCATGCCAACATCAAACGTGGATCAAATGCTTTTCCACACATAGCGTAATTTCCTGCTCCAAAGGAGTTTCCAATAACCACTGTGAATTTAGGGACTACCGAATTAGCAACGGCATTGACCATTTTAGCCCCATCCTTGATGATGCCTCCATGTTCTGCTTTGCTGCCTACCATAAATCCAGTAACATCTTGAAGAAATACTAGGGGAATGTTACGTTGATTGCAATTTGCAATAAATCGTGTTGCTTTATCTGCCGCATCGCCATAAATGACACCTCCAAATTGCATTTCTCCTTTTTTACTTTTCACAACTTTTCGTTGGTTAGCCACAATACCTACCGACCAACCGTCAATTTTTGCGTAGGAGGTGATTAGAGTTTGGCCGTATTCTTTTTTGTATTCATCTACAGAATCTGCATCGACCAATAGATTAATCAATTCATAAGAATCGTAAGGTTGGTTACTTTTCTTAGGGATCACCTTATAAATTGCATCGGGATCCCCGTTGGGTTTTTGAGTTGAGGTACGTTGAAACCCTGCATTATTGTGAGTTCCAATTTTTTCTACCAAACTGCGGATTTTTTCTAAGGCCTCTTGATCGTTTTTCACTTTATAGTCGGTTACTCCACTAATCCCACTGTGGGTATCGGCACCTCCTAAAAATTCATTATCTACCTCTTCTCCGATGGCAGCTTTTACCAAATAACTTCCTGCCAAAAAGATACTTCCTGTTTTTTCAACGATCAACGCCTCATCTGACATGATTGGTAGATAGGCACCTCCTGCCACACAACTTCCCATTACCGCAGCAATTTGGACTATGCCCATACTGCTCATTTTGGCGTTATTCCTAAAGATTCGTCCAAAATTCTCCTTATCGGCAAAGAGTTGGTCTTGTAAAGGGAGAAAAATTCCAGCACTATCTACAAGATAGATAATCGGAATTCGATTTTCCATTGCAATTTCCTGTGCTCTAAGGTTCTTTTTTGCTGTCATGGGAAACCATGCCCCTGCTTTAACAGTGGCGTCATTGGCAACAATAACACAACGCTTACCCGAAACCATTCCAATTACAACTACAACTCCCGCTGCGGGACATCCCCCGAATTCTGTATACATATTTTCAGCTGCAAGAATTCCAATTTCATATGCGGCATTGGGATCGTCTACCAATTGATTGATGCGTTCTCTTGCAGATAACTTCCCCTGCGCTTTGAGTTTTTGTAAACGGGCTTTTCCTCCCCCTAATTTGTTGGTTCGGGCGTGCTCTTGAAGTTTTGCCCATGCCATTTTAATGGCATCTTTATTTTTTTCGTGTTCTAAGTTCATTTGATCGGAATGACATTGCTAAAGTACTAATTTCTATAGGTGTCATTTTAAATAAATGTTCGATATTTGTTTCCATCACAAAATTAAGATGAGTTTAAACAAAAACAAGATTGTAGGATATACTGCCTTAATCATGGCGATTATTGGGAGTGCATTGATTCTAATAGGAGTGCTCAAATACCCTGAGTATGCCATAGGATTTTCAATCGCAGGAGTTGGTTTTTATGCTATTGCATGGGCATTTAACGCTTTAAGAGGGAGAATTTAATATGTCTGAAGATAAAAAGATAATCTTTTCGATGAATGGGGTTTCTAAGACTTACCCCAGCGCCCATCAGCCCGTTTTAAAAAACATCTATTTGAGTTTTTTTTACGGTGCTAAAATAGGAATACTAGGACTCAACGGTTCTGGAAAATCAACCCTTCTCAAAATCATTGCAGGAATTGATAAAAATTTTCAAGGAGATGTAGTTTTTTCTAAAGAACACAAGGTCGGATTCTTGGAGCAGGAGCCAAAGTTGGATGAAGAAAAAACAGTTTTGGAGGTTGTTAAAGAAGGCGTGGCTGAGACGGTTGCGGTTTTGGAGGAATATCATCAAATCAATGATCAATTTGGATTGCCTGAAGTCTATGAAAATGCAGATAAAATGCAGCAACTCATGGATCGTCAAGCAGTATTGCAAGATCAGATTGATGCCGTAAATGCTTGGGAACTTGATACCCAATTAGAAATTGCTATGGATGCCTTACGCACTCCAGCAGGGGATCAGAAAATCAATGTTCTTTCTGGTGGAGAACGCAGAAGAGTGGCATTGTGTCGTTTACTATTGCAAAAACCAGACGTTCTTTTATTGGATGAGCCAACGAATCATNTGGATGCNGAATCGGTACACTGGCTAGAGCACCATTTGGCACAATATCAGGGTACGGTTATTGCCGTAACTCACGACCGCTATTTCTTGGATAATGTTGCAGGTTGGATACTGGAATTGGATCGGGGTGAAGGAATTCCTTGGAAAGGAAATTACTCTTCATGGTTGGATCAAAAATCCAAGCGCTTGGCACAAGAACAAAAGCAATCTTCCAAACGTCAAAAAACTTTAGAACGTGAGTTGGAATGGGTACGCATGGCTCCAAAAGGAAGACAATCAAAACAAAAAGCCCGATTGGCCAACTATGACAAATTGATGAGTCAAGATCAAAAGCAGGTAGATGAAAAGTTGGAAATCTTTATTCCCAATGGTCCCCGACTGGGAACGCATGTCATTGAGGCTTCCAAAGTATCTAAGGCCTTTGGTGAAAAATTATTATATGACGATTTAAACTTCAACTTACCTCAAGCAGGAATCGTTGGAGTGATTGGAGCCAATGGAGCAGGAAAATCAACTGTTTTTCGAATGATCATGGGGGAAGAAACCCCAGATGGAGGAAGTTTTTCTGTTGGTGAAACCGTAAAACTCGCCTATGTAGATCAGTCGCACACCAATATTGATACAGAAAAAACCATTTGGCAAAATTTTAGCGATGAGCAAGAACTAATCCTTTTGGGTGGAAGACAAATCAATTCTAGGGCGTTTTTAAGTCGTTTTAATTTTAGCGGAAGCGAACAGAATAAAAAAGTTTCCGCACTCTCTGGAGGAGAGCGCAATCGCTTGCATTTGGCAATGACATTGAAAGAAGAAGGAAATGTATTGCTGTTAGATGAGCCCACCAATGATTTGGATGTCAATACATTACGAGCCTTGGAAGAGGGATTGGAAAACTTTGCAGGTTGTGCTGTTGTCATTTCTCACGACCGTTGGTTCTTGGATCGAATTTGCACACATATTCTTGCTTTTGAGGGAAATTCACAGGTGTATTTCTTTGAAGGATCATATTCCGATTATGAAGAAAACAAGAAGAAACGTTTAGGAGAAGATGTACTGCCCAAACGTATTCAATATCGAAAATTGACAAGGGACTAGGAATTACTTAATAAACGTTTTAAGAAATTTAAAACCGTATTTTTATCAAATGGATTTCAATAAGAAATTAAATATCATCAGTATACTGTTGGGGTTTGTTTTGATTTTGGGATGTTCAGAAGTACCAAAAATAGGAAGTTTCGGATATGATGTTTCCTTTCTTAAGTCCCATACAGAAACAATAGTTTTGAAAAGTCAAGACAATGCATGTCAACTCGCGATTGCACCTGCCTATCAAGGTCGTATCATGACGAGTACTTCGCAGGGTCTAGCAGGTAAAAGTTATGGGTGGATTAATTATGATCTAGTTGCTTCCCATCAATTTGAAAAACATATCAATGTTTTTGGAGGGGAAGACCGTTTTTGGTTAGGGCCAGAAGGGGGGCAGTATTCCATATTTTTTGCCCCCGAAACCACATTTACAATGGACAATTGGTTTACACCCAAGGCGATAGATACAGCACCTTTTATTGTAAAAAAGAAGGAGCTTAATTCCGTGCGTTTTTCGCAGCAAATTCAGGTTAAAAATTATAAAGACTTTATTTTTAATTTGGAGGTTGACCGAACCGTTTCAATCTTTGATCGAGTGACTATTGAAAACCAACTTGAAATTGAAATTGATCCTAAAATTTCATTTGTAGGGTTCCAATCCGAAAATAAAATAACCAATACAGGAAGTCAGAGATGGGAAAAAGAATCAGGGTTATTGTCGATNTGGATTTTAGGAATGTTTGCCCCCTCGCCAGAGACTACTGTAATTATACCGTACCAGGGNACTTTGGAACTAAATACAGATTATTTTGGCTCTATAGGTCCAGATCGATTAGTCATAAGTAAGGATGCTGTGTTATTTAAGGGTGATGGAGCATACCGATCCAAGATTGGCTTACCACCACAAAATGTTAAATCACCTTTCTTTGGAAGTTATGATAAGAAAAATCAGATTTTAACCATCGTTAAATTTCAATTTTCAGGTGGATCAACATATGTGAATTCTCTCTGGGAACAGCAGGATTTTCCCTACAAAGGGGATGTGGTAAACGCTTACAATGATGGGCCTTTGGAGGATGGAGCACAATTAGGCCCTTTTTATGAATTGGAATCTTCCTCAGAATCTCAAGAATTACAACCAGGGGAATCTATGGAACACTGGCACAGTACGTTTCATTTTGAAGGTGACTTCTCTGTTTTAAACAAGCTTTCACAGAAATTATTGGGGTTTGATTTGTCAGAATTGAACTAAAAGTATAATTGGTTTAAAAATTCAATTCCATTTTAATATTTCCACGAGAGTAGATTATATCAGGTTCCATAGGGACCTCGATAAAGCCATATTTGTGGTAAAGATGTAGAGCGTTTTTAAGAATTGTACTGGAGTACAATATGATTTTATCCCAGTGGTGTTTTTCGGCAAAAGCGATGGCAAATTGCATCATGATATTCCCATATCCTAGCCCTCGGTGTTTTGGGTCAATCGCCATTTTACTGAATTCGTAAAGGCCCTCACCTTTTTTGAGAAAGGCAAAGGTTCCCATTGTTTTTCCACCCAATTCCGCCATTAGAATATGCCCTCCAGGATCTAAGATTTCTGTTTGAGGGTTGCTTAAAACCCGTTCATCTATGGGCTCTACTTCAAAATACAGTTCGAGCCATTCCACATTCAAAGCTTTGAATGTGGTGGCATCTTCAGCAATGTATTTCCGAAACTTGATGTCAGCCATTACCTGTCATCTCTTCTGGACGTACCCATAGGTCGAATTCATCTTCAGTGAGATACCCCAACGCCAAACTTGCTTCTTTAAGTGTGGTTCCTTCTTGATGGGCTTTATTGGCAATTTCAGCTGCTTTATAGTAGCCAATTTTTGTATTGAGTGCAGTTACCAACATAAGCGAATTTTGGACCAATTCGTTTATGCGTTTTTGATTGGGTTCAATCCCCTCAACACAATTGACAGCAAAACTTACACAGGCATCTCCAAGCAATTGTGCCGATTGGATGGTATTGGCTGCCATCATTGGTTTAAAAACATTTAATTCATAATGACCTTGTGCGCCTCCTACACTCACTGCGACATCGTTGCCCATTACTTGTGCGCAAACCATGGTTAAGGCTTCAGATTGCGTAGGATTGACCTTCCCAGGCATGATGGAACTACCTGGTTCATTGGCGGGAATAATGAGTTCTCCGATTCCTGAGCGTGGACCTGAGGACAGCATACGGATGTCATTGGCAATTTTATTTAAAGAAACAGCCAATTGTTTCAAAGCACCGTGCGTTTCTACAATAGCATCGTGTGCAGCAAGGGCTTCAAATTTATTGTGTGCGGTAATGAAGGGCAGTTCAGTAAATTGTGCAATATATTCAGCTACTTTTTCGGAATATCCTTCGGGCGTGTTGATTCCAGTTCCTACAGCAGTTCCTCCCAAGGCTAATTCTGAAAGATGTGTCAATGTATTTTTCAAGGCCTTTATGCCATGGTCTAATTGGGAAACATATCCCGAAAACTCTTGTCCCAAGGTAAGGGGAGTAGCATCCATCAAATGAGTTCTTCCAATTTTCACCACATCTTGAAAGGTTTCTGACTTTTGATGCAATGCGTTTCGCAACTGTTGCACCCCAGGAAGTGTTTTTTCTGTTATTTTTTTATAAACAGCAATGTGCATTCCTGTAGGGAAGGTATCGTTTGAAGATTGGGATTTATTAACATCGTCATTGGGAGCTAAAGTTTTGTCACCTTCACCCAACTTATTTCCAGCCAATACGTGGGCTCTGTTGGCAATCACTTCATTGACATTCATATTACTTTGGGTTCCAGAACCCGTTTGCCAAATAACCAAAGGAAATTGATCGTCCAGTTTTCCTGTCAAAATCTCATCACAAACTTGAGCAATCAAGTCGCGCTTTTCCATCGTCAAAACACCCAGATCACAGTTGGTGTAAGCAGCTGCTTTTTTGAGATAAGCAAAACCATAGACAATTTCCAAGGGCATAGAGGCTTGGGCTCCAATTTTAAAATTGGTACGTGAGCGTTCAGTTTGCGCACCCCAATACACTTCTTTAGGTACTTTCACTTCTCCTAAAGTGTCTTTTTCAATTCGATACTCCATGCTTTAAATTTTTATGTAAAAATACTAGGTTTCAGAAAAACCGATGGACTCCTAGTAATTATTTTGTTGAAAACTGAAATTAAAATTGCTCTCTGAAGAAATAAAGATTAGAAAAAATACTTATTTTTGCTATATAAAATCAAAGTATGTTTGAATTTGACCAATATCTCGGATTTATTTCTTTCCTCACAATTTTGACCATAGGTTTTTGGCTCATGATCTTTTTGCTGACCTTTGTCATTCCTTATTGGTTGGTAGGAGCTTTAATTGAGTATTTCAAATACGGAAGAAATAAAGAGGCAGTAGACCAATTAAAAAAATAAAAAAAGGAGCTTAAAGCTCCTTTTTTAATACTTAAAAATCAGGTCCGCCTCCGTCATCACCACCATCAAAACTTTGATTGCGATTTCTTTTGCGATCCATTTTCCGCTCGTTTATACGATAAGTAAACGTAAATACATAGCTAGGTTGTCTCCACTGAAATTCGGAGTAATTTCTAAATTCGGCTGTTTCGGTAGTACTTTTTCTTCGTGAAGAGTTAAGGATGTCACTGACTCTAAAAGAGAGTTCCCCTTTCTTGTTGAATATTGATTTGTTTAATGCTCCAGATAAAGTAAAGACTCCTTTTGACTCGGTTTGTGCATTGGCTCTTGGGCCGAAATAAAATCCTCTCAGTTGGGTGTTTATTCCAAAGGGGAGAGGGAAGCTGCTATTTAGTCTTGCAAACCAACTTACTATATCACGATCCAAAACGGTTCCGTTATAGGTACCTACGGTTTCTGAATTGAACAGGTTAAAGTTACCGCTAATTCGGACACGTCTTTTAGGTGAATAGGTAAGGGTAAACTCGGTACCTGTTCTGGTGTTTTCGGACAAGTTTATAGAAGTAGATCGAAACTCAGGAAGTTCAACCAAGGGATCTTGACTGACCACAACCAATTCACCAGTGGCTTCTGTGATCCTTTCAATAACTTGGGTTGCCCGTTGTAAATAAACAGAACCATTGAACGTAAATTTTTCCCATCTTTTAAGGTATCCCAAATCAAATAAATTCGAGTATGAGGGATCTAAATCTGGATTTCCTTGTCTAAAAAAGGTCAAGCTTGTCAACGACCTAAAAGGATTGAGCGACCAAGAGCGGGGACGTCTGACACGTCTACTGTATCCTAAGGTTAAATTTTCTTTTTCGTTAAACTCATACGATAGGTTGAGAGTAGGGAACCAATCCGTATAGTCTTTTTCCTTAAAAACATTGATGGTTTTTTGATCGATCTCAATATGTGTTTTTTCCATTCTCAAACCCATGAGGTATGAAAATTTATTCACCTTTTGACCAAATTGTGTATAGGCAGCGTTAATATTTTGAGTAAAACCTAAAAAGTTGGTGAGTTGGACATTCGAAGTTCTTCCAATATCTAGCAGGTCAAAAACGTTATAATCGGTTTCTTGAAAGCTGAAATCCCCACGATAACCCAATTCAAATTGGGTATTTTCATCAATGGGCCATACATAGTCCATTTGAAGTAAGGTTCTTTTTTGATCTTCAAGACTTTCTGACTCCTGGTTGAAAGTGCTCGTATTTTCTGCAACATCATTTTGATCTTCAGTACTAGACTCTGTCTGAAATTCNATCACCAATTCATGACCCTTATCATCAAATTTCTTGGTAAAATTTGCAGTNAATTGTTGGGAATTATCCAGTTCTTCTTCAAATTGATAACGTCCAAATTCATCGATTACCAATCCGTCCGCATTGAGGTTTTTAATCTCGGTAGAATTATCACTTTCATTATCACTCCTTCTGAGAAATCCACTCACTGTAAGCGATGTGTTTTCATTAAAGTAGTATTCTGCTCCTAGATTAAAAAACACACTTTTTCGATTTCGAATGTACTCTCTGTCTTCGTTTACAAAACGCAGTGGGACAAAATTTTCACTTTCAAAAATTCCACCGCCACGAGATTCAGAATCTCGAAGTGAGGTAGTGCTAAAAAGGTTTACTTTTTTGGTACGCCAGTTCAGCGAAACATTTCCACCATAGGAGGTAGGAAATCCACCATTCACCACAAACGAACCGTTAAATCCTTCCAGTTCTTCTTTTTTTAGAATGATGTTTAGGATTCCTGCAGTTCCTGAAGCCTCATATCGGGCAGAGGGAGAAGTAACTACTTCAACTTTTTCGATCGATTCAGCAGGTAAGGATCGCAATCCTTGAGGGCCAGAAAGCCCCACCAGACCAGAGGGTTTGCCATTGATTAGGATTCTAACGTTTTCATTTCCTCTTAGGGCAATATTTCCTTCTACATCTACAGAGACTGAAGGTACATTGTCAAGAACATCCGCCACAGATCCTCCGCGTACTGTGATGTCTTTTCCTACATTGTAAATACGTTTGTCTAAACGAATTTCTACTTCGGTACGTTCCCCTACTAGTTCTATTTCATCTAAAGACTCCGCGGCTATTTTCAAAGCAATCGTNCCTAGATTTTCGTTGTCCCGGAGGACTTTTCCATTAAATGTTATTTTNTCAAAGCCAATGTATTCTATAGTTACATTGTACTTTCCTGGGAATATTTCCAAATCAAAATTTCCCTTGCTATCTGTGATACCGCCTTGAATTCGATCGGGAAAGCCTTCATTTACTAAAGATATAGTGGCATATTCCAAGACCTCTTGAGTTTCTTGGTCAATGACTGTTCCCGTCAATTTTATTTTTTTTAATGGAGGTCTTCCATTGGTTTGGGGTTGTTGTCCAAAAACAGTTGTAACAACTAGTCCAAGGATAAGGAAAAAATATTTCTTCATAGCTTATTTAAAGCTCTTTGACATCCGATAAGTTCAAGGGTTTAATCCCCTTTTAAAAATTCGATTAAATTTTCAATAGGTCTGGCAAGTACTCCGTTTGTATTGTCTTCAACAATGGGACGTTCGATGAGTTTTGGAAAGGAAACTAAGGCGTCTAAAATTTGATTTTCCGACATTGTATTAGGATCGGGAATGGCTTTCCATTCTTTTTCATTTTTCCTAACAATTGCACTGGGTTGAAGTTGTATTTTTTCTAAAAGCCTTTTCAGATCTGATTTACTTAAAGGATTTTCCAAATATAAAATCACTTCGTGATCCACTTTTTTCTCTTGAAGCAGTTGCAGAGCCTCTCTTGATTTCCGGCAACGGGGGTTGTGATATATTTTCATCAAAATAAAGGTAAAAAAAAACTACCCGAAGGTAGTTTAAAGATTATTTGATTTTATCGACAATAGCTTTGAAGGCATCGGGATGGTTCATCGCAAGGTCGGCGAGCACTTTTCGGTTTAAATCGATATGATTCGCTTTAATTTTACCCATAAACTGGCTGTATGACATTCCGTTTATTCTTGCTCCCGCATTGATTCTAGTGATCCATAACGCTCTAAAGTTGCGTTTTTTGATCCTGCGGTCGCGGTATGAATATTGCATCGCTTTTTCTACCGCATTTTTAGCGATAGTCCAAACGTTTTTACGACGTCCGAAAAAGCCTTTGGCTTGTTTGAGGATTTTTTTTCTCCGAGCTCTTGAAGCTACTGAATTTACTGATCTTGGCATTGTTTGTTTGTTTTTTGAAGGAGGCGGTATTTCTACACTTATAGAGCCTTACTTCGGGTTAAAAATTAAACTGTAACCTGGGGTTTTTGTTTAGACAAGTCGAAGTTGTTCCTTAATGTTCTGTGCATCACTTTCGTGTACCAGACCAGAATGGGTCAATTTCAGCTTGCGTTTTTTAGATTTTTTGGTCAAGATATGACTCTTGAACGCGTGCTTTCTCTTGATTTTTCCGCTTCCTGTTAGTTTAAAGCGTTTTTTTGCACTCGATTTTGTTTTCATTTTAGGCATAACGTCTCTTTTTTTATTTTTTCTTTGGAGCGATGAACATGATCATCTTCTTTCCTTCCAAAATAGGCATTTGTTCTACTTTTCCGATCTCCTCTAGATCCTGCGCCAAACGCAGTAACAAGATTTGACCTTTTTCTTTAAAAACGATGGAACGACCTTTAAAAAAAACAAACGCTTTTAACTTCGCTCCTTCGTTAAGGAACTTTTCTGCGTGTTTCTTTTTAAACTCATAATCGTGTTCATCTGTATTGGGTCCAAAGCGAATCTCTTTTACTATAATTTTAGTAGATTTTGCTTTGAGAGCCTTATCACGTTTTTTCTGTTCGTATAAAAACTTTTTATACTCTAATATTTTACAAACAGGAGGTGAAGCTTTAGGCGAGATTTCTACGAGATCTAACTCTAATTCTTGTGCCATAGAGAGGGCTTTGTTAAGTGGATATACTCCAACTTCTACATTGTCCCCGACTAAACGCACTTCATGCGCCGTAATCTTTTCGTTGATACGGTGGGGGTCTTGTTTAAAAACTCTCCCCGGGCTGTTCGATCTTCTTCTTCGTATTGCTATGTCGCTTATTTTAAATTAAATTTCAAAGGTAGCTTGACTCTCCTTTATTTCTTTTTTTAGTTGTGATACAACAGTTTCTAAAGCAAAAGTACCCACATCGCCTTCTTGATGTTTGCGCAAGGAAACGGTTTGAGTTTCTGCTTCTTTCTCTCCAAGAATAATCATGTACGGGACTTTGGATAATTCTGATTCTCGAATTTTTTTCCCAATGGTCTCATTTCGATCATCTAAGAGGGCGCGAATTTCGTGATTTTCCAAGAAATTTAAAACTTTTTGAGCGTAATTTTTATGTTTTTCACTTACACACAAGATATTTACCTGTTTGGGCATCAACCATAATGGAAAATTTCCACCTGTATGTTCCAGAAGAATAGCCACAAAACGCTCCATACTTCCGAAGGGTGCACGGTGAATCATGACGGGTCGGTGAAGTTCGTTATCACTGCCTTTATAGGTTAAATCAAAGCGTTCGGGCAGGTTGTAATCTACTTGTATAGTCCCTAATTGCCATTGACGTCCTAAAGCATCTTTAACCATAAAATCCAATTTAGGGCCATAAAATGCGGCTTCGCCTGTTTCGATGACATAATCCAGATTTTTTTCATTGGCTGCATTGATGATGGCTTGCTCTGCAANTTGCCAATTTTTGGTATCACCGATGTATTTTTCTGGTTTTTCTGGATCGCGAAGGGAAACCTGTGCTGTAAAGTTTTCAAAACCTAAAGAACTGAAAACGTACAGAACCAAGTCAATTACTTTTTTAAATTCTTCGTCTAATTGTTCTGGCATACAGAAGATGTGGGCATCGTCTTGGGTAAAGCCACGTACACGAGTAAGGCCATGCAGTTCGCCACTTTGTTCGTAACGATAGACCGTTCCAAATTCTGCATAGCGCTTGGGAAGGTCTCGATAGCTCCAGGGTTTGTTTTTGTATATCTCACAATGGTGGGGGCAGTTCATCGGTTTGAGCAAAAACTCTTCGCCATCTGCTGGAGTTTGTATGGGCTGAAAGCTATCTGCTCCGTATTTTTCGTAATGTCCAGAGGTTATGTAGAGTTCTTTGTTCCCGATATGGGGAGAAATGACCTGTTCATAGCCTGCTTTATTTTGCGCAGTTTTTAAGAAATTTTCTAATCGTTCACGAAGGGCAGCTCCTTTGGGAAGCCATAGGGGTAAACCTTGTCCTACTTTTTGTGAAAAGGTGAAAAGCTCCAATTCTTTGCCGAGTTTTCTATGATCACGTTTTTTGGCTTCTTCCAAAAGGGCGAGATACTCGGTAAGCTCTTTTTGTTTGGGAAAGGAGATCCCATAAATTCGAGTTAATTGAGGCTTGGTTTCATCTCCACGCCAGTAGGCTCCTGCTACGCTGAGGAGCTTGACAGCTTTAACAAATCCCGTGTGCGGAATATGTCCACCGCGACACAAGTCTGTAAAGTCAGCATGGTCGCAAAAACTGATGGTACCGTCTTCCAAATTTTCGATCAGTTCTAGTTTAAACGGATTGTTTTCCTTTTGATAAAAGTCTAAAGCTTCTGCTTTGGAGGANNANCGCATTTTAAATTCAAANTTTTCTCGAGCAAAACTTAAAAATTGTTTTTCCAAAGCAGGGAGGTCTTTTTCTGAAAATGAGGCTTCTCCAAAATCAACATCGTAATAAAAACCGTTTTCTATAGCAGGACCTATGGTTAGTTTTGCCTGTGGATATAGTGCTAAGATACTCTGAGCCAATAGGTGTGCCGAAGAATGCCAAAAGGCGGTTTTTCCCTTCGGGTCGTTCCAGGTGAAGAGCTGAATATTTCCGTTCTCCTCCAAAGGGGTACTGGCTTCTACTGTATTTCCATTGAAGGCGGCAGATAAGACATTGCGTGCCAAACCTTCACTAATACTTTGCGCAACTTCAAAAGGGGTTGTCCCTTTTTCATAGCTGCGAACCGATTGGTCAGGAAAACGAATTTCAATCATAATCTATATTAAAAACGGTGCAAAGATAGGGGGTATTCGGCAGGGATACAACGTCCAACTAAAGATTCCTATTTTTTCGTTCCCCTAAAAGTGCCGCAACAAGTGTTTTGATGCCCAAAAAGCCATAATAGAAGGCCAAAGCCAGTATCCCTAAACCCACAATCAATACGGGATAATAAAAAGGATGTCCTTCATTTTTAAAGGCCTGATGTACAATAAATGGTCCCACAAAACAACAGAGAATAAATATTGAAATTCGTTGAAGGCCTTTTATTAATAAAGCTTTGTTCATATCGAGATGCTATATAAGCAAAGATACTAAAATGAGGCGGGGATTCTTCTAAGGTTTATACGCCTTCATGTTTATTAAAAATTTTCTAAACGGGTTCTAAATCATTTTTGTTTTCTTGTCTTATTTGCATTGGTTTTTTAATCATTTTTTTAAATTTAAGTTAAACATTTATTTATAACACTCATTTTAAGTTCGATCAGTCATTATTGTTTATGCAACTACTGGGTGGATATCAGAACAGGGTTCCGATATTTCACTTTTATGTCTTTGGTTTATTTATTTTTTAACATAGTGATTGTCAATTTTTTTATTCTTCAAAATTCGTTCAATAGGACTTTCAATCCATTTCAAAAAACGCTGTGAAACAAGGGTATGCCGTTGGGTAGTTTTGCTAAAATTATGTCCTAATACTTCCTGTACAAAGCGCGTATTGGTACCATTATCTAAATAGATNAGTAGCAAAACTAGGGTACAACAGTTGTAGAGTAAACCCAAAGAAATTTGGATTTTCAATAGTCTGCGGGTTGCAAAAATCGGGTACGAGCCGTAGGTTTTTCATGGGTAGAAAACAGATTTGGGTGCTGTTTACTCAAAGATAAAAAAAATCAGGAATTTTGAAAGGCATTAATGGCTCCTCGGATGTTTTTGTGTTTTGCCAATAAGTCCTTTGCTGTTTCAAGAGAAACGTTGAGTTCGTCCATAACAAAACGTTGTGCACGATCCACTAACTTATCGTTTTTAAGCTGCATGTCCACCATTTTATTTCCTTTCACATGCCCCAGTTGGATCATAGTTGCGGTGGTGATGCTATTGAGTATTAATTTTTGTGCGGTTCCTGCTTTCATACGGGAGCTGCCTGTTAGAAACTCNGGCCCTACAATTACTTCAATTGGGTAGTCACTTACTGCAGCAAGTGGGCTATTGAGATTACAGGCAATGCAACCTGTAGGAATACCATGTTCTTGCGCTTTTGCCAGCCCCCCAATTACGTATGGAGTAGTTCCTGAAGCGGCTATTCCAATCAAGATATCTTTTGACGTAATTTGATATGTTTCAAGATCCTTCCAAGCTTGTTGGGTATCGTCTTCTGCTTTTTCGATAGAGTTTCGCAAGGCGTGATCACCCCCAGCAACAAGGCCAATAACTTTTTCGGGTTCTGTGCCAAAGGTAGGTGGACATTCGGATGCATCTAAAACACCCAATCGGCCGCTAGTACCTGCTCCAATATAAAACAAGCGTCCTCCTTTTTGAAGCTGCGCTACAACTTTAGTGATCAAGGCTGCGGTTTGCTCCCTAACCGCACCAACAGCAGCAACGGCGTTTTTATCTTCTTGATGCATGCCGTCCAATAATTCTCGGATGCTCTTTTTTTCTAAGTCGTTATGGTGGGAATCTGATTCCGTAATCTTTTCAAATGTCATAGCGTAAAGATAAGAAGCAATTGCCTATTTGAATCAGGAATTATAAATTAAGTCGTCTTTAAAATTCGATTTTTAATTGATCTAAAAGGTTCCAACTTAATGCATTCGCTCTAAAATACAAAACCCCAACCGAAGGGGTCAGGGTTTTATTAATTCAAGTTCGAAAATCTCTATCTGAGTTTTGCTTCTAGGTTTTCCTTAAGTGCGGAAAGGAATTGTTGAGTAGTCAGGTAATGGGAACTGTCCATGTCCTTACCGTGGATTAATACAGCAAGATCTTTGGTCATTTTTCCGCTTTCAACAGTTTCAATACAAACATTTTCAAGGGTCGTACAGAAGTCAATTAACGCTTGATTTTCATCTAGTTTTCCTCGGTGTGCCAAACCACGAGTCCAAGCAAAAATAGAGGCTATAGGATTGGTTGAGGTTTCATTTCCTTGTTGGTATTGTCGGTAATGACGGGTAACGGTACCGTGGGCAGCTTCTGCCTCCATGGTTTTTCCGTCTGGGGTCACTAGGGTAGAGGTCATAAGCCCTAAAGAACCAAAGCCTTGCGCAACGGTATCCGACTGTACGTCTCCATCATAGTTTTTACACGCCCAAACAAAGCCTCCGCTCCATTTCATTGCAGCAGCTACCATATCGTCAATCAGTCTGTGTTCATAAGTGATCCCTGCTGCGTCAAAACGGTCTTTGAATTCATTGTCAAAGACTTCTTGAAAAATATCTTTAAAACGACCATCATAAGCCTTAAGAATGGTGTTTTTCGTTGATAGGTATAACGGCCATCCTTTGTCCAAAGCGCGATTCATACACGAACGGGCAAAGCCATATATTGAGGAATCGATGTTGTACATACTCATNGCTACTCCATTTTCTTGAAAATGATAAACTTCCCAGGTTTTGGGAGTGCCACCGTCATCAGGNGTAAAGGTCATGGTAAGTTTTCCTTTCCCTGTAGTTACCGTATCTGCCGCTTTGTACTGATCTCCAAAAGCATGNCGTCCAATACAAATGGGTTTTGTCCATCCTTGTACATAACGCGGTACGTTTTTCATAATGATGGGTTCTCTAAAGACGGTTCCACCTACAATATTGCGGATGGTGCCATTGGGAGAGCGCCACATATTTGATAAATTGAATTCTTTTACGCGGCCTTCGTCTGGGGTAATGGTGGCACATTTGATACCCACATTGTGTTTTTTAATTGCGTTGGCGGCTTGAACAGTAATTTTGTCTTCTGTAGCATCACGAGAAGTAACGGACAGGTCGTAGTATTCTATTTGTATATCTAAGTAAGGGAGGATGAGTTGGTCTTTAATGAATTTCCAAATGATGCGGGTCATTTCGTCTCCATCCATCTCTACTACGGGGTTTGCGACTTTTATCTTGGACATGTGTTTAAATTTAGGTTTCGGATGCAAATATAAGTCCTAGAGTTGACTTTAAGCGATATTTCACTCAAAAGGAGTAGATTTATCCCAAATTTTGACCTCAAATTTGACTCATGAATTGGATTATTCTTTTTTGGGTTTCCCTTTGTTCAGGTATTTATCTTAGCTCCAGCCAATCTGATTTTGTGAAAAAAAACCAATCTCTGATTTGTAATCAAATGAGTTTGGACAATACAAAATTGTTGATTCTCGTGGACAGCCTCTATCAAAATCAGATCAATTTTCTTAAAAAATAAACCAAAAAAACCCGTTGATTTAAAGGTCAACGGGTATATAGAATATAAATTAAAGCTGATTTTATGAATCCAATCGTGCTTCTTTTATTCGCGCTTTTTTACCGCGTAAATTTTTAAAATAGTAAATACGAGATTGACGTACTTTTCCTTTTTTGTTGACTTCAATTTTTTCAAGTGTAGGAAGGTTGATTGGGAAAATACGTTCCACACCTACGGTACCCGACATTTTTCGGATNGTAAAAGTTTTGGACATGCCTTGACCTTTGATTTGAATCACGACACCTTTAAAAAACTGAGTACGAACTTTTTCTCCTTCTCGAATTTGGTAGTAAACGGTAAGGGTATCACCTGCGCCAAACTCAGGGAAATCTTTTTTTGAGATGAATTCGTTTTGTACGAAATTTACTAAGTCTTCCATATTTAGGATCTTTTTTTGTTTAAAAAGTCAACATACACGTATATCGTCAGTGGTTAATCTTTTCGCCCTGCAAAATTAAACTTTATTTTGATCTAAACAATAGTGCTTCCTAATTATTCAAGGAAAGTTAAAAAAGTTACTCCAAAAGATCGGGTCGGCGCTTTTGGGTGTGTTCCAAAGCCTTCTGATCACGCCATTCTTCTACTTTTGGTGTATTTCCAGAAGTCAGTATTTCAGGAACTTTCCAACCTTTATATTCCGCTGGGCGTGTATAAATGGGTGGTGCTAGTATCCCATCCTGAAAACTATCGGTGAGTGCTGAAGACTCGTCTCCGAGTACCCCAGGAATGAGCCGGATGATGCTGTCACACAAAACAGCTGCTGCCAGTTCTCCTCCAGAGAGGACAAAATCGCCAATTGAGATTTCATGGGTAATCANGTGATCGCGCACTCGCTGATCTACNCCTTTGTAATGACCACAAAGTAAAATAAGGTTTTCTAAAGTAGAAAAATGATTGGCTTGTTTTTGATTCAGTGTTAACCCATCTGGGGTGAGGTAGATCACAGCATCATAGGTACGTTGCCCTTTCAATTCTTGAATACATCGATCTATGGGTTCGATTTGCATCACCATTCCTGCACCGCCTCCAAAAGGGTAGTCGTCTACCTGTTTTTGTTTGTTAGTACTGTATTTGCGCAAGTCGTGAAATTCTACTTCGGCCTTACCTGAATCAATAGCTCGTTTGAGGATAGAAGCCTCAAAAGGACTTTTAAGAAGTTCAGGAAATAAGGTGATGATGTCTATGCGCATGGCTTACTATATGAATGAAACAAAAATAAAAAAAGTCGCAGTAGGACTGCGACTTTTACTTAGAAAACCTTTCACAGGTTTAATATTGTAAGATTACTTTTTCTTTTTCTCCTGAAGGATTTAGGAAAAGGATGCTTTCAAGATCTCCTAAATCGTAACCTTTTACATCAGAAAGTTTATTTACTTTTTGACCATTCACTTCAAGAATAAGATATCCATTATCAATCCCGCTTTGATAAAGTCTACGGTTATTCATATTGGATATGTAAAGCCCTTCTTTAGTGTCATATTGTTCTTTTTGTTCCTCGGTGAGTTCGCGAATTTCCATGTAGAAGAAAATGGCACGATTTATTTTTTCTAGTCGAACGTCAACCTTTCTTTCTTCTCCATTGCGTTTGAAAATCACACTTACCTTTTCACCAGGACGTTTGCTTGCTAGGTAGCCCGAAAGATCTGCAAATTTATTGATGACGATTCCGTCTACACTTTTGATGATATCTCCAGGTTGAATTCCAGCCAGTGCTGCTCCAAGTCCTTCCTCTAGATCGGTAATGTAAAAGCCTTCGGTTTCATCCACTTCAAAACGATCAGCATATTGAGCATCCAGAGCTTGTCCCATCACTCCTAGAAGCCCCCGTTGGACATCACCATATTCGATAAGATCCTCAAATACTTTGCGTGCTACATTGCTCGGCACAGCGAAAGAATAACCTACAAAACCACCAGAAACAGAAGTGATGGCAGTATTGATTCCAATCAATTCTCCTCGGGTATTGACTAATGCGCCTCCACTGTTTCCTCGATTTACTGCCGCATCGGTTTGAATGTAGGACTCGTTCACTCCATCTTTTTTGTTAAGATCTCTGGATTTGGCACTAATGATTCCTGCGGTTACTGTTGAATTTAGATTAAAAGGGTTTCCTACAGCAAGTACCCATTCGCCTATACGTGTGGCATCTGAATTTCCGAAAAACACATAGGGAAGTTTTTTGTCAGCGTTGATTTTGAGTACTGCAATATCCGTGTCCGGATCAGTTCCGATGACTTTTGCCTCATAGGTTTTGTTGTCATTCGTCGTGATTTCAATTTGGTTATTATCCTCAATTACGTGATTGTTCGTAATGATGTAGCCGTCTGGCGAGACGATGACACCAGAACCAGTGCCGATGCGTTCGGGAAGATCTTCTTCTCCGTAAAAATAACGATAAAAGCTAGGCATGTTCGAACCGGAAAAAGCTGTGTTTTTAACATGTACCACGGCATCAATGGTTTTTGCAGCAGCGGAAGTAAAATCTGTTCGCTCTGCAGCAAAACCAGCTGTGTTTACCGTATAGTTCGCAGGGATTAAAGTGGGGCTGTGCAATCCTTCTTGCTGTGGCTCTGGGTGAGTCCAGTATTGATCATAAATAAAAAGACTAAAAACAGCACTCAAAAGTGCAATTGTAAGGGTTTTAATAAATGATTTCATTTTTCTAATTTTTTATTCAAAATTAAATAATTTAAATAAAAATGAATTTGGTTTAACGCAGCTTTAACACGCTCTAAATTTATTTATATTTGCCCTTTATGGAGATAAAATTCGATAAATACCAAGGGGCAGGAAACGATTTTATTCTGTTGGATAATCGGGAAGGTTTTTTTTCCGATCTAACGGCTAGTCAGAGAAAGGCACTTTGTGATCGCTATAAGGGAATAGGTGCAGATGGTTTAATTTTAATAGATCACTCTGCTGAGGTAGATTTTGAAATGCGCTATTTCAATTCTGACGGTAACTCGAGTACTCTATGCGGAAACGGCGGACGTTGTGCTGTGGCTTTTGCCTATCAGAAAAAAATAATTGGACATGAAACCCTGTTCAGGGCAATAGATGGACACCATAAGGCACAAATTGTAGCACCAGGGGTAGTGCGTTTGGAGATGCAAGAAGTCAAAAGTTTCACCTCACTCCCAGAGGCCGTCATTACAGATACGGGTTCGCCTCATTATGTCAAGTTAGTCGATGATGTATCAGCTATTGATGTCCAAAAAGAAGGGGCTGCCATTCGTCATTCGGAACCCTATGCAAAAAGGGGAATCAATGTAAATTTTGTACAGAAAAAAAGCGATCAACACTTTGTGATTCGCACTTACGAACGCGGGGTAGAAAATGAAACTCTCGCTTGTGGAACTGGAGCTGTAGCAGCAGCACTGGTCATGCACTTTCTTCAAGAAACAGGAGGAGCCACTGAAGTCGAATTGGAAGCCCTAGGAGGGGTGTTAAAGGTGAGCTTTGAAGAAGCTCAACAAACATATCACCAAATTCACCTTCAGGGACCTGCTACTTTTGTTTTCTCTGGTACGATTCTCTTATGAAATCAGCACCTATTTTTTTACGTGCCCTTGAGCCATCAGATATTGAGATTTTATTTGAATTAGAAAATGACTCAGATTATTGGAAATATGCGAATCGAACAGAACCTTTTTCAAAAGCTTTATTGGAAAACTACATCGCACAACAAAGCCAAGATATTTTTGAAGCCAAACAAAAACGTTTTGTTATAGTCGAATCCACAAAAGAAGTCTTGGGGTTTGTAGATCTGTATGATTTTGAACCTTTGCACAGAAGGGCAGGAGTAGGAATCTTGATTAAAGAAGAAAAACGAGGGAGTGGTTTCGGAAAAATGGCTACGAATCTTTTAGGAACCTATGCTTCCAAGCACTTGAATATTCATTGTCTTTACGCTAACATTGCAATTGAAAATAAAGCGAGCATTCGTGTTTTTGAGGCTTGCGGTTATAAACAAGTGGGATTAAAAAAAGCGTGGAATTTTTATGAAGATCAATTTCATGATGAATATCTTTATCAAAAATTATTTAACTAATGTATCGTAGGAAGCTCCTTGTAATAGTAAGTCTTTTAGGAGTTGGTGTCGGATTATTTTTTGTATTCAAATTCTACCAACTCTTTTTTTGGAGTAATACCCAATTCGAAAATGATTCTTCTTTTGTCTTCATCGATCGAGACGATACCATTGATTCCCTAGCAGTGGAATTAAGTCCCTTGCTACTCTCCACAAATCGCTTTTTATTGGCTGCTGAAAAAAAAGGGTATGCACAGCGGATCCGATCTGGAAAATACAATATCCTTAAAGGCATGAGTAACAATGAGATTATCAACACGTTACGATCTGGAAAGACAACTTCAAAAGTAGTATTTAATAATCAAGAACGACTAGAAGATTTGGCAGGACGTGTGGCACAACAAATCGAAGCAGATAGTTTGGAATTGCTCACCGCTTTTCTAGATCCTAAATTTCTAGCAGAATCTGGTTTTACTAAAGAAAATGTATTGACCATGTATCTTCCAAATACTTATGATGTGTTTTGGGATGTTACTCCAGAGGAGTTTAGAAAGAGAATGTGGGAGTATTATACTCGATTTTGGAACAATGCTCGACAAGCGAAGGCCAAAGCATTGCAATTGACCCCAATTGAAGTATCTATTTTGGCTTCTATAGTGCAAAAAGAGTCAGTACAAAAAGAAGAACAAAATCGTATTGCAGGGGTGTATCTCAATCGGTTGCGTCTTGGGATGAAACTCCAAGCGGATCCCACCATTATATTCGCTATTAAAAAGGAGTCTGGAGATTTTGGTCGTGTGATTAAAAGAGTACTTTATAAGGATTTGAGGTTGAAATCGCCATACAATACATATCGTAGTCGTGGCCTTCCTCCAGGTCCGATTGTAATGCCTGATCTAAGTGCAATTGAGGCCGTTTTGAATCCTGAGCAACATGCGTATTTGTACTTTGTAGCATCTCCAGAAAAGCCAGGGTTTCATTTATTTGCAAAAGATTTAATAGGACATAATAAAAATAAAAAAGTCTACACCCGCTGGTTAAACAAACAAAAAATATATCGTTAGAAGCTACCTTCTATGATAAAAATGCAAGGTCTTTTTTCAAGTAAGGGTTTGTTTTTTTTCCATTCTAAAACAGTATACGTCTTTATATATTCAGAATCAAGACTCAGATCACAGGCCACACACAATTTGGTATTGGAATCTAAAACTTTCAAAATTTCAGTAAAAAGAGCTTCACTTCGATAAGGGGTTTCAATAAAAATTTGGGCTTGATCTTCTTTGATAGCAATGCGTTGGTATTTGAGTAGAGATTGGGCACGTTGTTTTTTATCAATCGGAAGATACCCGTTAAAGGCAAAATTTTGTCCATTCATCCCAGAACTCATCATTGCCAATACAATGGATGAGGGACCAATTTGCGGTTTTACTGTTATCCCAATACGATGGGCTTTGGAAACAATGACCGCCCCTGGATCTGCAATTCCAGGACAGCCTACGTCGGAAAGTAGTCCCATTGAAATTCCATTCAAACAGGGTTCGAGATAGGAATTGGTTTCTTCTTGTGAGGTAAATTTATTTAAGGGAAAGAGCACTAATTCGTTTTGATTTTTGTTGGGACTAATTTTTTTGATAAAACGACGGGCCATTTTTTCGTTTTCTACAATAAAGTAGGTCAGGTCTTCTACAACCTTTTTGATAGACAGTGGCAAAACCTCCAAAGGAGCATTTTCTCCAAGTGGGGTAGGGATTAGAAATAGTGTTCCTTTTACTGAAGGTTCTGGATTCATAGCTTCATTTTTTCTATGATTTGATCACATGCCTTATCCAATAGGGAATAACAATATTCAAAACCTTCCTTACCCCCGTAATAGGGGTCTGGTACTTCTTGTTCAAATGGAAGAATCAAACTTACTTTATCCTGTTCTGCTTTTGTTTCAGCCAGTCGAATCACATCCTCAAAATTGGATTGATCCATCACAAAAATTTGATCAAATTTTGTAAAATCTTCTTTGGTAAATTTACGAGCACGGTACTGACTAATATCAATGCCCTTTTGTTTAGCTATCTCCGTACTTCTTGGGTCAGGAGGATTTCCTACATGATAGGCTGCAGTCCCTGCAGAGTCGACAAAGGTGTTGGATGTAATTTTGGAGTTTAAAATGCCTTGTGCAAGTGGTGACCTACAAATGTTACCCAAGCAGACCATGAGTATTTTTGTAGATTCCATTCGAAGTAGAGTTTACAGGGTTAGTTTTTGACTTAAATCTTCTACATATTTACGGAATTGTTTATCCGTAAAAGTTAAATTATCAACTGTTTTGCATGCGTGAAGCACTGTAGCATGATCACGTTTTCCTATTTGATTTCCGATACTTGCTAGTGAAGCTTTAGTAAACTTTTTTGCAAAGTACATAGCGAGTTGCCTTGCCTGTACGATATGTCTTCTCCTTGTTTTGGATTGGAGTGTTTCCACATCCATTTGGAAATAGTCGGAAACTACTTTTTGAATGTAATCGATAGAGACTTCTCGTTTCGTATTTTTTACGAACTTCATTACTACATCTAGAGCCAGTTCTTGAGTGATTTCTACTTTATTAAAAGAAGACTGTGCGATAAGAGAGATGATTGCACCTTCGAGTTCACGAACATTAGTTTTAATGTTTTTGGCTACGTATTCTATAATATCATCACTGATATTTACACCGTCTCGGTAAAGTTTATTTTTTAAGATGGAAATACGTGTTTCATAATTGGGGAGCTGCAATTCAGCAGAAAGCCCCCATTTAAATCGGGATAGCAATCGTTGTTCGATATCCTGCATGTCCACTGGCGCTTTGTCTGAGGTAAGAATGACTTGTTTTCCATTCTGATGCAAGTGGTTGAAAATATGGAAAAACACATCTTGTGTACCTGTTTTTCCAGAAAGGAATTGAACATCATCAATAATAAGTACATCCAAGAGCTGGTAAAAATGAATAAAATCATTTCTGGTATTTTTTTTAACCGCTTCGATATACTGTTGTGTAAACTTTTCTGATGCAATATATAAGACCGTTTTATCCTGATACTTTTCTTTGATCTCAACTCCTATTGCATGAGCTAGGTGGGTTTTTCCAAGGCCTACTCCTCCGAAAATTAACAAGGGATTAAAAGAAGTGCCTCCAGGCTTTGCTGCTACAGCAAGAGCTGCCGAGCGAGCCAGACGATTGGAATCACCTTCTAAAAAGTTTTCAAAGTTATAGTTGGGATTGAGTTGGGATTCAATTTGTAGATTTTTAATACCTGGGATTACAAAAGGATTTTTGAGTTCTGAGGCTTGTGAGTTCAGAGGAGCATCCACGTCTTGGGGTAGCAATCCTGCGCGGTAGTTACTTGGAATGTTTTCTGTGAAAGCGGTTTTATTTCCAAAAGTATTCTCCATTCGAATAGAGTACACCAAGCGTGCTTCATTTCCTAACTCTTTTTGTAATGCCGTTTTTAACAATTTAACATAATGTTCTTCTAACCACTCATAGAAAAATTTACTCGGAACTTCAATACTTAAGATTTGATCGTTCAGCTTCACTGGTTTTATAGGTAAAAACCAGGTTTTATAGGCTTGGGGTTGAATATTATCCTTGATAAAAGCAAGACAGTTATCCCATACCGATGAAGCAGTTTTATTCATTTAATTGATCTTGTTTTTGTTCTTTATTATGGTTTGAAGTGATGTTTGTAGATCACGAACAAATATTCATCAAAAAATTCAAAAAAAAAAATGAATTGCCTATTGAATTTTAAGTTTTTTTTTTAGATATTCTGACGAGATAATTAAGTAGTCCAAATCACTAAAATCCTACTTTTTCATTTTACTTTAAAGTATGAATTATACCACAAAAACAGTAACGGTTCGATATTCAGAAACCGATCAAATGCGCTTTGTGCATCATAGTAATTATCTGAAATACTTCGAGCTGGCAAGGCTTGAATGGATTTCGGAAATGGGAATTTCCTACGCAGAAATGGAACGAGATGGAATTTTAATGCCGGTTGTGCGTGCTGCAATTGAGTATAAGTTGCCTCTGTATTTTGGGGACACTTTTCAAGTAACGGTTACCCTAAAGCAACCTCCGAAAGTAACCTTAGATTTTGAGTATCTAATTGTGAATCAAAACGATGAATTAATTTGCTCAGGATTTACGCAATTGGCATTTTTATCACCAAAGACAAAACGCCCTATGCGTTGTCCTGATTTTGTGATTGAAAAATTCAATTGAAATAGAAAGAGAGTTGGTCTCCATTAATGAATTCAGTCCGTGTTGCTTCTTCGTTAAAAATCGGAGCAGAGATTCCATTATTTAACTTTTTTTCACTGCGAAACACTCTCGCTTCATCCCAAAGATTTTGGTCGATAAATCCTTGAAGAGTTTTTTGTCCACCTTCTACAATAATAGATTGAATTTCTTCTTTGTAACAAAAATCCAAAAGAGATTTAAGATTAAAAGGCTCTAGAGAAATATAACGATGAACCTCATGTGATGGCATTTTCGAATGTTGATGAAAAAAATAACTTGTTGTATTGTCTTTATATAAAGAGGTGTTTTTAGGCATTCGAAGGTTAGGATCTAATACCAACCTTAGTGGATCGGTACCTTTCCAATCCCTTGTGGTCAATTGGGGATTGTCGTCAATAACTGTTTGAACTCCTACAAGTATTGCATACTCTTCACTTCTCCACCGATGTACTTTTTGACGGGATTGTGTAGTTGTGATCCAGAATACAGAAGATTTCTTTTTGACACTTCGGGAGGGAGCAATAAACCGATCGGCGGTTTGTGCCCACTTTAAAATAAGGTAGGGACGTTTTTTCTGATGAAATGTAAAAAACCGACGGTTGAGAAAATCAGCTTCTTTTTTGAGTATTCCATGGGTTACCTGACACCCCCAACTTTCCAAAAGCTGGACTCCCTTTCCTGCCACTTTGGGATTAGGATCTATGGATCCTATTTTAACTCTAGGAATTTGATAATCCTTAATAATTTGTGTACATGGCGGGGTTTTTCCAAAATGTGCACAAGGCTCTAAATTGACATAAAGCGTACTTTTAGGTAAGAGAGTTTTATCTGCTACACTTGCAATGGCATTGACCTCGGCATGGGGCTCTCCCGATTTTTGGTGCCATCCCTCCCCGATGATTTGGTTTTGATATACAATTACCGAGCCCACAAGTGGATTGGGATAAGTGTCGCCTAGTGCATGCTGCGCTAGATCGAGACATCGTTGCATAAAAAAGGTGTCGGAGGTATTGTTCAAATCTTAATGTATATAATTTTGCAGATCTTGGATATTAGAAATATAATTGCTTGTAAATTTAACACAAAAATAGACGCATGGAGATCCGCCCTGTGGAATTAAATGACAATGAAGCACTTGCAATAGCCGTCCGAAAGGTGCTAATTGAAATGGGCGTTCCTAAAGTAGGAACAGCTTATGAAGATAAGGAGTTAGATGCGATGTATGAATCATATAGCCAGTCTCGCTTTCAATATTATGTAGTAGAAAATCAAGGAAATATTATGGGTGGTGCTGGGATTGCCCCATTAAAGGATGGTGACCCTTCGGTTTGTGAATTGCAGAAAATGTATTTTTTGCCTGAAGCAAGGGGGAAAGGCTTGGGAAAAAAGATGATTCATTTATGTTTGGATTTTGCGAAAGCAAATGATTTTCAACTTTGTTATATCGAAACTATGCCTAACATGTTAGATGCGCAAGCCTTATACCAAAAAGTAGGATTCAAATATATTGACCATCCTATGGGAAATACAGGACACACTTCTTGCCCAGTTTGGTTGATTAAATCCTTAGTATGACTCTTATTGAAGCAAGAGATTGGTATCGGGATTCCCTAAAAACAGAGTATTCCAATGCGGAAATTGATTTTTATTTCAAGGCTTTACTAACTGATTGTTTTCAATGGCAACCCACCCAACTAGCGCTTGAACCCAAACGGGAACTGGAATCTAAAGAACTTATTTTAATTCAGGAGGCTCAAGACAAACTTTTAAAGAGGTATCCACTCCAGTATATCACGGGTTGGGCTCATTTTAGGAGCCTCAAACTAAAAGTGGATCAACGCGTACTCATTCCAAGACCTGAGACTGAAGAATTGGTAGATTGGATTTTGGAAGATTGCAGTAAGCATAAAGACGGTCCAAAAGAGCTTTTAGATATGGGCACTGGGTCGGGTTGTATCGCTATTGCTTTAGCGAAAGAGAATCCTCAACTTTCTGTTTCGGCTTTGGATCAAGAGAAAAGTATAATAGATTTGGCTAGAGAAAATGCGCATCAGAATAAAGTCAAAGTAGAATTTTTTCAACAAAACCTACTTCAAATGGATTCTTTAAAACGATCTTTTGATATGATTGTATCAAATCCCCCTTATGTAACTGTTGAGGAAAAAAAAGAAATGAAATCCAATGTCCTTGATCATGAGCCTCATAAAGCGCTATTTGTTCCCGATAATGACCCGCTGATCTTTTACCGTAAAATACTCGAATTTGCAACGGGACAATTACTTCCCAAAGGCAGTATTTATTTTGAAATCAATCCTCTATTTATAGACGAACTTTGTTCTTTAATCCAACAGTTTGATTATACCATTTGCAAGCGAATGGATATCTTTGGAAAAGAGAGAATGCTTCGTTTAACAAAATAATATGAAAGAAATTCAAGAGAAAATCATACGACTTAGAGACGAACTGCATCAGCACAATCATCGCTATTATATTGAAGACGCCCCAATAATAAGTGATTTTGCATTTGACCAGCTATTAGAAGAGTTACAAGAACTCGAAATCCAATATCCTCAATTTCAAGATCCAAATTCCCCAACCCAACGGGTGGGGGGAGATGTCACCAAGTCGTTCGACACTGTTGCCCACCGCTATCCTATGTATTCTTTGTCCAACACCTATTCCAAAGAAGAATTGTTACAATGGGAAGAGCGGATCCGTAAAATCTTAGGTTCTGAAGCGGTAATTTCCTATACCTGTGAATTAAAATTTGATGGGGCGTCAATCAGTCTTACTTATAAAAATGGAGAATTGGTACAGGCACTAACCCGAGGAGATGGCATTCAAGGAGACGCAATCACGACCAACATCAAAACCATCAAGACCATTCCTCTTAAGTTGAATGGAGACTACCCTCCATTTTTTGAAATTCGAGGTGAAATTATTTTGCCTTGGGAAGGCTTCCACAAGATGAATCAAGAACGAGCTGCCTTGGGAGAATCCTTATATAGTAATCCACGAAATACCGCTTCAGGTAGTTTAAAACTTCAAGACAGCCGCTTGGTTGCAGCACGGCCTTTGACCTGTTTTTTATATGGTCTTGCAGGTGAACAACTCCCCATAGACGCACAATATCAAGCATTACAAAAGGCCAGAGAATGGGGCTTTAAAGTTCCTGATTCAGCTCGATTGGTTCATTCGATAGATGCTGTATTTGACTTCATCACAGAATGGGATGTGAAGCGAAAAGATTTACCTTACGAAATTGATGGAATTGTTATTAAAGTAAATAGTTTATCACAACAAGATATCTTAGGATTTACTGCAAAAGCACCCCGCTGGGCGATGGCCTACAAGTACAAAGCAGAACAGGCCACCACCGTCTTGGAAGGAGTTCATTATCAAGTAGGAAGGACAGGTGCCGTGACACCTGTGGCCCAACTTAAACCAGTGTTGATTTCTGGAACTATAGTCAAACGTGCATCCTTACATAATGCAGATCAAATCGAAAAGCTGGCTTTGCGAATTGGAGATACGGTTTTTGTTGAAAAAGGGGGAGAAATTATCCCTAAGATCACTGCTGTGAAAATTGACGAACGAGGAGCGCAAGACAACGCCGTACACTTTATTGCCCATTGTCCAGAGTGTGGATCTTCATTGGAACGCGAGGAGGGAGAAGCGCAACATTATTGCAAAAATGAAGCAGCATGCCCTCCTCAGCAAATCGGTAAAATCCAACATTTTATCAGTCGTAAGGCTATGGATATTGAAGGTTTGGGTGGGGAGACGGTAAGTTTACTTTTTCATGAAGGTTTGCTTTCCAATGTTGCCGATTTATACCGTTTGCAAAAAGAACAAATTTTACCTCTTGAGCGAATGGCAGAAAAATCGGTGACCAATTTGTTAGAAGGAATTGAAAAATCAAAAGAGAAACCATTTTCTAAAGTATTATTTGGATTGGGAATACGTTATGTGGGAGAAACTGTTGCAAAGCGTCTTACTAAAGCATTTGGATCTTTGGATGCACTCCAGTCTGCAAGTGTTACATCCTTGACAGCCATAGAAGAAATTGGAGAACGCATTGCCCAAAGTCTAGTGACTTATTTTTCTGAACCTTCAAATCAGCATCTTTTAGAAGCTTTAAAATCGCATGGCCTTCAGATGGAAGAAGTGCATGAGCAAAGACAATTTCATTCTGCGTTTGAAGGGAAAAGATTTGTCGTTTCAGGAGTTTTTGAGGGGTATAATCGTGAAGGCATCAAAAATGAAATCGAGAATTTAGGAGGAATTATAGTGAGTTCTATATCATCAAAAACAGACTATCTTGTGGCGGGTGAAGGAATGGGTCCCTCCAAAGAAGCCAAAGCAAAAAAATTGAATATTCCAATCTTATCAGAATCTGATTTTATTGCTTTTAAAGGGAACACGGGTTGAAAATGTTATATTTATAACAAAAAAAAATAAAATCACACGAAATGTTTGATTTTTATGCTAAGCCTTCTAGTTTGTATAAATTTGATGTAATCAATGGTTGAGTTTTTAAAGGATGTCGTGTGGAATTTCCAGTTGCGCAAAAAATTTAAAAGTTTTGAGCATCAGTCTAGAGAAAATGTAAGTCCAGTTAAGACCATGGCAGTACTACTTCCAGAGGATCTTAAACTTGAAAAACAAGTTTTTGATGCACTTGCAAAATCCTTAAATATCTCGCCAGATAATATAACGTTTGTGGAATTTACTAGGAAAAAAATTGAGGAACGATCAACAGATCAGAAAAGGAGTATATACTGCTCTAGAAAAGACGTTAGTGTAGGGGGTAACTTCAGTAGTGAGATGCAACTTTTCTTCAACACTAGAATAGATATTCTGATCAATTATTTTTCTGTTAGGGAAACCTTTCCTGAATTGATCAGTATGAATTGTAATGCGGCATTGAGGTTGGGTTTTTCTCAGGCAAATTTTAAAATCAATGATGTAATCCTTGACATGGATCCTTTGGAAACAAATTTATTCCTTGTGGAATCTACCAACTATTTGAAATCATTTTTAAAATAGTATCGAGATGAATTTGAAAGGCTTAGGAGTAGCTATGGTTACCCCATTTAATCAAGACGGAACGGTAGATTTTGAGTCAATTCCTACTGTTGTAGAACATATCATTTCAGGAAATGCAGATTATATCGTGGTCATGGGTACCACAGGAGAAGCTGTGTGTCTATCTGCCAAAGAAAAACGGCAAATTATTGAGGTGATTATCGCTGCCAATCAAAAAAGACTTCCTTTGGTAATCGGTATTGGAGGAAATAATACGGCTCAAGTTGTCTATGAAATTCAAGCTACTGATCTCAGCGCGTTTGGAGCTATTCTTTCTGTATCCCCTTATTATAATAAACCTAGTCAAGAGGGGATTTATCATCATTATTCTGAAATTGCAAAAGCAAGCCCACTCCCTATAATTGTGTACAATGTACCCTCAAGAACAGGAAGCGTGGTAGAAGTTTCCACATTTATAAGACTTACTCAAGATTTTGAAAATATCATCGCAATAAAAGAAGCAAGTGGAAGTATGCTTCATGCTCAGGAAATCATAAAACAGGCAGGTTCTCACATACAAGTGATTTCAGGAGATGATGCACTTACCTTGCCAATGCTTTTGGCGGGAGCGGTAGGAACCATTTCTGTTTTGGGAAATGCGATGCCTATACCTCTTACAAGAATTTTTGATTATGTTAGAAAGGGTGACCTAAATAAAGCCTATCAGTTACATTATCAGCTGTTGGATTTGATTCAGCTTCTTTTCGAAGAAGGAAATCCAACGGGTATCAAAGCCCTGATGAAGACCTTGGGCCTCTGTTCTCAACAAGTTCGTTTGCCCTTAGTTCAAGCAACCCCGATTTTGAAACAGCGTATCGAAGAGTATTTGGAGTATTCTGTTTATACCCTTTAAACTTTAACATCCTCTTTGTAATTTAAATTTCTATTGTCATTGATTATTAGTATTTTTGCAGGATGAAATTTAAAATGATTTCGTTCTATGTTTTAGGTGTCATCCTCACTTTAGCTTCTTGTAGCGATTATCAAAAGTTGCTTAATAGTGATGATACTTCCGAAAAATATAAGCAAGCAGAGGTGTATTACAGTAATGGAGAATACCGAAAAGCCAACCGTCTTTTCGAGCAAATTGTTCCTAAGTATCGTGGGAAACCTCAAGCTCAACGTATTATTTTCTTTTTTGCGGACTCTTATTTTCAAACAAAAAGTTACAGTTTGGCCGCATATCAATATGAAAATTTCATTAAGACCTATCCCAAGAGTGAACGCATTCAGGAAGCTTCGTTCAAAGCTGCTAAGTCTTACTATTTTCAATCTCCGACTTTTAGTCTTGATCAAGAAGAAACGTACGAAGCGATTGAAAAGCTTCAACTATTTATCAACCTTTATCCCAATTCAGAATACGCACCTGAGGCAAATCAAATGATTGCTGAACTTCAAGAAAAACTTGAGAAAAAAGACTTTGAAATTGCCAAACAATACTACACCATTCGCGATTACAGAGCAGCAATCAAAGCCAACGATAATTTTATAGCGGGTTTTCCTGGGACTAAATTTAGAGAAGAAGCACTTTACACCAAGTTTTTATCGCTCTACGAAATTGCAACCAACAGCGTATTATCGAAAAAAGAAGAACGTTTAAAAGAATTGCAACAACAATACGAACTCATTTTACGTTATTATCCTGAAAGCTTGTTTTTAAAGGATTTAAATGATAAAATAGAAAAAGTCAATAAAGAATTAGAACAATACAATACGACCACTTCACTTTCAAAATAACCACTATGACAAAATACAGAGAATCAAAAGCTGCATTAACTTCCAAGACATACAATCGAAATGAGATAGAGGCTTCCACGGAAAATATCTACGAGGCACTCTCCATAATCGCCAAACGTTCGCAGCAAATAAATCTTGATATCAAAAAAGAGCTACACGAAAAACTCGAAGAATTTGCAACTCATAACGACAGTTTGGAAGAAATTTTCGAAAACAAAGAACAAATCGAAGTATCTCGTTTCTATGAGCGTTTACCAAAACCTCATGCAATGGCAGTAGAGGAGTGGTTGAATGATAAAATATACTCCCGCCATACCGAAGAACCCAAATCTTAAGCGATGCCTTTGTTAAGCGGTAAAAAGATTTTACTCGGAATTTCCGGAGGAATTGCCGCTTACAAAACTCCTTTAATTGTCCGTGCACTTCATAAACAAGGTGCAGAAGTTCGTGTGGTGATGACTCCCAGTGCAAAAGATTTTGTGACCCCACTAACCCTTGCTACTCTCACAAAAAATCCTGTTTTATCTACTTTTACCGCTACAGATCTGGACAATCCAATCTGGAATGATCATGTGGAATTGGGTATGTGGGCCGATATATTGTTGATAGCTCCAGCCACTTCAAATACGCTTTCTGCTATGGCACAGGGCAGATGCAACAACCTTTTGTTGGCTGTATACCTTTCAGCGAAATGTCCCGTATATGTAGCTCCTGCAATGGATTTGGATATGTTCGCACATCCGTCTAATCAAAAAAATATTGAAACCTTGACCTCGTTTGGAAATCAGGTATTGCCTGTAGGAGAGGGTGCTTTAGCGAGTGGTCTTGAAGGTAAAGGGAGAATGTTGGAGCCTGATGAAATAGTAGCCCATCTGATTTCTCATTTTAATCCTGACTTGCCACTCAACGGAAAGCGTGTACTGATTACAACAGGACCAACTTTTGAAGCCATTGATCCAGTTCGCTTTATTGGGAATCACGCATCAGGTAAAATGGGTTTCGCGCTTGCTAAAGTTGCAGCAGAGTTGGGTGCAGATGTAATTTTAGTTACAGGGCCCACTCAAGAAAAAATCGATAATCCTTCGGTAAAAGTTCAAGCAGTGGTAAGTGCCGATGAGATGTTTGAAGCGGTTAAAAAAGAGTTTAGCACTATTGATATAGCCATTGCAGCGGCTGCAGTAGCAGACTTTAAGCCCCAAACTGTGGCTTCACAAAAAATTAAAAAGGCAAAGTCAAACTTGACCATTGCATTGACTCCTACAAAAGATATTTTGGCATATATGGGTCAAATGAAAAAACAGCAATGTCTTATTGGTTTTGCACTTGAGACTGAAAACGAGCTAGAAAATGCAAAATTAAAACTCAAGAAAAAGAATTTGGATGGAATCGTTTTGAACTCACTTCAAGATCCAGGTGCAGGCTTTTCAGTTTCTACCAATAAAATTACCTTTATACGGGCAGACCATTCTGTAAAAGACTTTCCATTGCAAAGTAAATTAGAGTGCGCCCATCGAATTTTTGAACAAATAGTGTCCCTATGAATCGCCTTTTCCTTTTATTAACGGTTCTTTTTTTGAGTGAGCAAATCTACTCTCAAGAATTGAATGCCCAAGTTATTGTCAATTCTGATTTGGTCAATCAAACAAACCAGCAAATCTTTAAAACTTTAGAACGGTCACTTAACGAATTTATCAATACTCAGGTTTGGACCAATCAAGAATTTTTAACACAAGAAAAAATTACTTGTTCTTTTGTTTTCAATCTCTCGGCGTACAGTAACGATCAGTTTGAGGCGACCTTACAAGTCCAATCTCAGCGCCCAGTATTCAACACCAACTACGACAGTCCCGTTTTGAATTTTTTGGATAAAGACATTGTTTTTTCATACCAAGAATTTCAACCTCTTTTTTTTAATACATCGAGTTTTGAGTCTAATTTGGTTTCTCTTATCAGTTTTTATGCCTATGTAATTTTGGGATTGGATGCAGACAGTTTTGCACCCAATGGAGGTAATCCCTATTTTGAAACTGCTCGACAAATTGTCAACCTTGCACAGAACACTTCTCGAAAGGGATGGAAACCTTCTGATGGAATACGCAATCGGTTTTGGTTGATCGATGGCCTTCGTTCCAATGCTTTCAGAGAATATCGACAAGTTTTATATGCCTATCACCGCAATGGATTGGATCAAATGACAACAGACCCAGTAGCAGGGAAACAAGCCTTGATGGAATCCATTCAACAACTAGAACCTCTATACCAACGAAGACCCGATACTTTTTTAATCCAAATCTTTTTTGATGCCAAAGTAGAGGAAATCGTCAATATCTTTACAGAAGGCCCCAAAGTGGACTTTAAAAAAACTGAAGTGGTACTTAAAAAGATCGCTCCTTTTTTTGGAGCAAGGTGGAAGCAAATCAAGGCGTAATTTTTTTAATATTCCTATCTTTGAAGGCTAAAAAACACTAAATCGCCTTGTTAACCCAACTTAAAATAAAAAACTTCGCACTTATAGAGGATTTGGAAGTCGATTTTTCTGAAGGGATGACTTCGATCACTGGAGAAACAGGTGCTGGAAAATCCATTTTATTAGGAGGACTGTCCCTTGTTCTGGGAAAGCGTGCTGATTTGTCTAGCCTTTTTGATTCTACTAGGAAATGTATTGTTGAAGCTACTTTTCAAATCAAATCGTACGCTCTGCAATCCTTGTTTGCTGAGTATGATTTGGATTATGAAGACGAAACTGTTTTAAGAAGAGAGCTTTTGCCCCAGGGAAAATCGAGAGCTTTTGTCAATGACACTCCTGTTAATTTGAATGTTCTAGAAGAAATAAGTCTCCACCTTATCGACATTCACTCTCAGCACGATGCCCAAACCTTGCTTGAAAATCAATATCAGTTTCAGGTTTTGGATGCTTTAGCTGGAAATCAAAATACTTTGGGAACCTACCAGACCATTTTATCCGCTTATCGCAACACTCAAAAAGAATACAAACAGTGTTTGGAAAACCAAGCCGCATTTAAAGAAGAGTTTGAATTAAAACAATTTTTATTGGATGAGTTACAGGCATCCAAATTAGAAGTGGGTAGGGAAGATGAGATCAAAACCCAACTTCACACCCTGACCCATATCGAATTTTTGCAAACTACTTTTGCCGCAGCCATTCAACTTTTAGAAAATGAATCTTTGGGGATTGTAGATCAATTGAAAGAATTGAGAAGATATAGCCAGGGACTTAGTGAAAAATCCAAACAGTATGAAGCCCTTCGAGAACGTGTTCAAGGAGTTGCAATTGAGATGGAGGATGTGATGGAGGAATTTAAACATCAATTTGAATTTTTGGAATCCAACCCCCAAAAGCTTGAAGAGCTACAGGCCCAAATGGATCATTTAAATGTTCTTTATCAAAAGCACCGAGTGCAATCCGAATCTGAATTGATTGCCATTCAGTCAGAACTGGAACAGACTCTTAAGGAAACGCTAAACCTCGATGAAAGATTAGATTTTTTAGTTCAAAAGCAAAAAGAACAAGAAGCAGAATTGAAGCATTTAAGTGATCAGCTATCTCAAAACAGGCATAAAGCCATTACTGTTTTAGAAGGAGAACTCAAGAATCTTGTAACTAAAATGGGGATGCAAGATGCGGTCTTTAAAATCGAGCTAACTTCGAGTATTCATTTTTTAAATAACGGAACGGATGTGCTTACTTTTCAGTTTAGTGCAAACAAAGGCAGTGACTTCAAGGATTTGAAAAAAGTTGCTTCGGGTGGAGAATTATCTCGAATCATGCTCGCCATAAAAACAATTTTGTCTCAATATAAAAATTTACCTACCCTAGTTTTTGATGAGATTGATACTGGAGTTTCAGGCAAGATTTCTGATAGCATCGCTGAGGTAATGGCTACCATAGCAAAAAAGCTTCAAGTCATTGCCATTACGCATTTGCCTCAAGTAGCAGCGAAGGCAAAATATCATTTTCTTGTTGAAAAAATAGTACAAGATGGGAAAACAAAGACTCAACTTTACTCACTGGACCATGAAGCGCGTGTAGAAGAAATTGCGAAGATGCTTTCTGGCAACCAAGTGACTGAAACTGCTATTGCGCACGCAAAGCAATTGATGAATTAAATGTATCTTTACGGAGTAAAATTAAACGCATGTCACATCAAATTTTAGAAGGAAAAAAAGGAATTATTTTTGGAGCATTAGACGATCAGTCCATTGCTTGGAAAACAGCAGAATCCGTTGCAGATGCCGGAGGTACATTTGTACTGACAAACGCTCCTGTTGCAATGCGCATGGGAACGATAAATGCTTTAGCTGAAAAAACAGGATCTCAAGTGATTGCTGCAGATGCAACAAATAAGGATGATCTCGAAGCCTTGATCGATCAATCACAAACGATTTTAGGAGGGAAAATTGACTTTGTTCTTCATTCGATAGGAATGTCTGTCAATGTTAGAAAAGGAAAACACTATACCGATTTAAATCACGATTGGATGGCAAAAGGTTGGGATGTATCTGCTGTTTCTTTTCACAAATTGATGCAATGTTTATATCAGAAAGATGCAATGAACGAATGGGGTAGTATTGTAGCGCTCTCGTATGTTGCAGCACAACGAACCTTTCCAAATTATAACGATATGGCAGATAACAAAGCCTATTTGGAGTCAATTGCTCGTAGTTTTGGATATTTCTTTGGAAAAGATAAAAAAGTACGTGTCAACACAATTTCCCAATCGCCTACACTTACCACTGCTGGAAAAGGAGTGGCGGGTCTTGATGGTTTTTTAAAGTATGCTGAAAAAATGTCTCCCCTTGGAAATGCAACTGCTAAGGAATGCGCAGATTACACGGTTTCCTTATTTTCAGATTATACCAGAAAAGTAACCTTACAGAACCTCTACCATGACGGCGGTTTTTCCAATGTAGGAGTGAGTCAAGAGATTATTGATGCGATTAGTAGCGCGGAATAAAATGGAATAGAATTAGGTCAATGACACTAAAAAGAGAAGGACTAGACACCTTATTAAAAAAGTTACCTTCCAAAGGACGCTTTCGTTTTTTTCTTTTGTTTGTGTTCTTATCTTTTACATTTTGGTTAAGCACCAAACTTTCCAACACCTACACCTTAGTACAGACTTTTCCTGTAGTTTTGACAGATGTGCCCCAAGGTATTGTACTCCATGATACTTCTCACAAAATGAGCGCCTCTATTACCGCTAGTGGACTTGAAATTTTACTGTATCGCTTAATTGATAAAACAGTCATAGTTTCTTTAAATGAGTCAAAATTTAGGGCTTCATTAGGTAGCGTCTCACTTAGAAATCAACAGTTTTCTATTGCAGAACAACTTTTTGATAATACAGTGCTTAATCAAATATATCCAGAAAGCTTAGAAATTGCATACAGTCGTCTAGACGAAAAAGTTGTATCCGTAGTTCCCCAAACTCAGATAACACTTCGAGCAGGTTATTTAGGTGACATTGCTTTAAAAAGTGAACCTGATAGCGTTTTGGTACGAGGCCCCAAATCCATTCTCGACACACTCTTTTCTGTTACTACAACTTTTTATCAAGCATCTGATGTACATGAAAGTATATCCCAAGAAGTGGTTTTAAAATCCATTCCTGAATTGGAATTGGATCCACCTGCCGTGAGTCTTATTCTACCAGTTTCACGCTATTCTGAAAAAGAGTTTTCAATTCAAATTGAGGTGCTGAACTTACCAGTAGGTGTTCGTGTAAAACTTTTTCCCTCCACAGCAAAAATTAGGGCGATTATACCCATGACACTTTTAAGTACGGTAAAGGAATCTGATTTTAGATTGGTGGTAGATTATGAAACCCTACGTTCCCAGGAAAATAAATCACTAAAATTGAAAATATTGAAACAACCCCCGGGGTTAAAGCAACTCCTTTGGGAGCCTCAGGAAGTAAATTACTTGATTCGAAAATGAAGGTTATTGGTTTGACAGGAGGGATAGGAAGTGGAAAATCGACACTTTTAAAATGGTTTCAGGAGCAGGGAATCCCCTGCTTCGAATCGGATACGGTAGGTAAAAAACTATTAGAGACCCAGTTACGTGATGCGGTGGGTACCCTTTTTGGTGGCGAAATATTCGATGCAGATGGGCACTTGAACCGTTCTGCTTTAGCAGCAATAGTATTTCAAGATGCCACTGCTCTTGCCGCACTTAATGATCTGGTTCATCCCGCTGTGGTAAAAGCATTTGAAGATTTTAAAAAGGAACATCACAATGCACCTTTTGTCATCAACGAGGCAGCTATTTTATTTGAAACAGGGGGATATAAAAAGTGTGATTTTGTGATTTTGGTCAAAGCTCCTAAGGAGAAAAGAATTCAACGCATTAAGGCAAGAGATGGATTTGGGGAAGCAGAGATTCTGGCACGAATGAAAAATCAGTGGAGCGATCAAAAAAAAGAGCCACTTGCCGATTATGTCATTGAGAATAAGACACTTGAAGATACCTTTGCTCAGGCTAGTACGCTTATTAAAATATTAAAGAGCTAGGCGTATTACTGGATTAACATACTATTAGTATTTTATTTGTTTAAATTAGGTGAAATTTGCAGTGCAAAATAAAATTGAAAACAATTTGTTTTAGTTTGAAGAGCAAGAAATGAAGAAAAATTTATTTATCTCTCTAGTTAGTTTTATGATCATCTCCATTTTGGGGATCATTGTATTACAAGGATATTGGATTTTTTCGGCATGGAATGATAAGGAAGAGGAGTTTTCTTTGGCGGTACAACAGTCTCTGATGATGGTTGCCGAAGAAATTCAAGAGCGTGAGCTTTCTGACTATATCACAGCTTATGAAAGACTGCTAGATTCTTTAGAAACCCCGGACAATGCCAGCTTTGCTAACATTTATTTATTTTTAGACGAAGACAACACTAACAATTTAATCTCCTATTACGCTTATGGAATTCTAGAGGAGGATTATAATATCACACCTTATTTGGATCCGAAATTGGGCGACACCCTAACTACCCTTACAGATGTAAAACAGGTCAAAAACACTACTATCATTAATAAAAATGATGTTTTTAACCGTGAAAATAATATTGCGAGTTCGGTTGAAAAAATCAAAACGATTGAACGGATGAATATTGCAAATCAACGCATTCGTTCCACCTTTAAAGACTATACTGCAAACACTCCTATTCACAAACGTCTCAACGTGCAAGAGTTGGATTTTGTTCTCAAACGTGAATTTGATGCCAAGATGATTGTTACGCCATATGAATTTGGTATTTATGACAACGGATTGGCGACCAAAATTAAGTCCAACAATTACTCCGAAGTTCAAGAAGGCTATCGCTATTCCATCCCTATTTTTCAGGATGAAAGAGGGTTGCGTAATTATGAATTGATTGTTTCTTTTCCTGAAAAAGATCAATATGTTTTTTCTTCTATACTCAGTTTGGGAGGTTTGACTTTATTTTTAACCTTGTTTATAGTTTTGGTTTCAAGTAGTGCGTTATATCAAATTATACAGCAAAAAAAGATTTCTGAAATTAAAACCGATTTTATTAACAATATGTCCCATGAGTTTAAAACACCCATTGCTACAATCAATTTGGCACTAGACTCCATCTCGAATCCGAAAGTAATGGATGCTCCAAACAAAATGACCCAGTATGTGAAAATGATTAGAGAAGAGAATATCCGTATGCTTGCACAGGTTGAAAATGTATTGCGTATTTCCCAGTTGGAGCGAAGTAATGAACCGATCCAAAGGACTTCTATGAATGTACATCAAGCCATCCAAGAGGCCATAAGCCACATTCAATTGATTTTGAAAGACAAGTCGGGTGAGCTCAAAACTAATTTCAATGCAAAAAATCTTTACATTCTTGGAAATAAAAATCATTTCACTAATATAGTAGTCAACCTTTTGGACAACGCACTAAAATATTGTGACCAAAACCCTAAAGTTGAAATAGAAACCTTTAACGAAGACAATGAATTTGTACTGAAAGTAAAGGATAATGGAATTGGGATGACCCCTCATGTACAAAAAAAAGTTTTCGATAAATTTTATCGTGCTGCATCAGGTGACATTCACAATGTTAAAGGACATGGACTTGGATTGGCCTATGTCAAAAAAATAGTTGATTTGCATAAAGGGCAGATCTACTTGGAAAGTAAAAATGGAATCGGAACTATTTTTACTTTGAAAATCCCCAATGAAAACTAATTTATAAACGCCTCACCTTATTTAAAATGAAACACACCAACAAAAAAATTCTTCTAGTAGAAGACGACCCCAATTTTGGAAGTATATTAAAAGAATACTTAACACTGAACGATTACGATATAACTTTAGCAAAAAATGGTATTGAAGGATTTGAAAAATTCCGAAAAGACCATTTTGACCTCTGCATTCTCGATGTGATGATGCCCTACAAAGACGGATTTACATTGGCTCGCGAAATACGAGAAAAAAACGAAGTGGTTCCTATCTTTTTTCTGACGGCAAAACACCTGAAAGAGGATGTCTTAAAAGGGTTCAAAATTGGAGCAGACGATTATATGACCAAACCTTTTGATTCGGAAGTTCTCTTAGCCAAAATTAAAGCGATTCTAAATAGAAAGGTAGCTCCAGTTGTACCTGAAAATAACACTTTTGAGTTCACCTTTAGTGAATTTGATTTCAATTCAAAACTTCGCTTTCTGACCCATAAAAATGGAGAGACCATTAAACTTTCACCCAAGGAAAATCAATTGTTACGTCTTTTGGTCCTCCATCTAAACGACTTGCTTCCACGTGAGGTTGCACTTAACAAAATTTGGAGAGACGATAATTATTTTACTTCCAGAAGCATGGATGTCTATATCGCAAAGCTTCGTAAGTACCTCAGTACTGACGAAAAAGTGCAAATTCTGAACATTCACGGTGAAGGTTTTCGATTGGTCATTGTAGACTAACCTCCTCCTCTAGGATGAAACTGTTCCACGACTGAGCGTAAATGCTGTGTATCCAAATGTGTGTAAACCTCTGTGGTGGTAATGCTTTCATGTCCCATTAAAATCTGAATGGTTCTAAGGTCTGCACCGTTTTCAAGAAGGTGTGTCGCAAAGGAATGCCTAAAAGTATGAGGCCCTATTTTCTTCTGGATATTTGCTTTTAAAGCTAAAGAACGAATTAGGCTAAAAATCATTTGGCGGGTTAGCCCCTTTCCATTTCGATTTAAAAACACCACATCTTGGTGTTCGGGATGAATTTTTGGTGAGAGACGTAACTGATGGACATAGATTTCTAAAAACTTTTTTGAAGTCTTTCCCATGGGGACTAAGCGTTGTTTGTTTCCTTTTCCTGTTACTCGAATCAAGGATTCTTTAAAAAAGAGATTGGACAGGCTCAAATTGATAAGTTCAGAAACCCGAAGTCCACTACCGTATAAAGTTTCCAATATAGCTCTATTGCGATGGCCTTGAGGGTGACCTAGGTCTAAATGTTCCATCATACTTTCGATCTCTTTAAGGGAAAGTACATCCGGGAGTTTTCTTCCCAATTTGGGTGCTTCGATGAGGTCGGTTGGATTGGTGACTCGGTATTTTTCAAAAATGAGGTAGTCAAAAAAGCTTCGTAAACCCGCTATGCGTCTTGCTTGGGTATGCGAACTCAATACTTTTGCGGTTTCGTATATGAATTGTTTAACATGTTCATGATTGCAATCTAGGGGAGTTACCTTACTGTTTTCTGTATTCAAGAAATTTTGAAATGCCTGAAGGTCAAAGCTGTAATTTTCGATTGAGTTTTCAGAAAGACCACGCTCTATTTGTAAGTACATTCGAAAATCTAAGACTGCTTGTTGCCAATTCACACTACTTGTTTTTAGGGGAATACTTCTAATTTCTATACTTTTACTAAAATAATAAAAATGAAGATCAGCATCATCAACGGACCTAACTTAAATCTGTTGGGTACACGAGAACCCACAGTATACGGGGATCAAACTTTTGAAGACTATTATGCCGAGTTGCAAAAACAGTTTCCCCAGGTGACTTTTGACTATTTCCAGTCCAATGTAGAAGGAGAATTGATCAACCGCCTGCAGGAGGTTGGTTTCAGCTCTGATCTCATCCTACTCAATGCAGGTGCTTATACCCATACCTCGGTCGCCATAGGCGATGCCATAAAAAGTATAAACACTTCCGTAATCGAAATTCACATTTCGAACACCTTCGCCCGTGAAGATTTTAGACACATCTCTTATATTACTCCAGTTGCAAAAGGATTGATTATCGGTTTCGGTCTTGATTCGTATCGTCTAGGGGTAGAGAGTGCGTTGAAATGACGCTAAATTTTTGGGTTCAATTTATCAAATCTATTCTGCCTAAATAGAATGCATTGAATAAAGGAATCCAAAAGATGATCAAACTAGAATTTAACTCATTCCAAGCTTTTAAAGTTTTACTAAGTGTGTTGACCGTGATGTATTTTATTACCAGGACAATCTATATTATGGATCATTAATGAAATTTCCAATAAACGAAAAGCATTCTGATACTTTCAAACACAAAAAAAGCCCTTAGTAAAGGGCTTTAAGAGATTTTATTGGCGGATTTAAAGATGAATTACCTCATCATAGGCATCGGCAACAGCTTCCATTACAGCCTCACTCATTGTGGGGTGGGGATGAACAGCTTTTAAAACTTCATGTCCAGTGGTTTCTAGTTTTCGACCCAGTACCGCTTCGGCAATCATGTCTGTTACTCCGGCACCTATCATATGACATCCTAGCCATTCACCGTATTTGGCGTCAAAAATGACTTTGACAAAGCCGTCGGGATTTCCACCAGCTTGTGCTTTACCGGAAGCGGAAAAGGGAAATTTCCCCACTTTGATCTCGTATCCTTTTTCTTTGGCCTGCGTTTCAGTAAGACCTACAGAAGCAATTTCAGGGGAACAGTAGGTGCAACCAGGAACATTTCCATAATCCAGAGGTTCCACATGATGTCCTGCAATTTTCTCCACACACAAAATACCTTCTGCAGAAGCAACGTGTGCCAAGGCTTGCCCCTGTGTTACGTCCCCAATGGCATAATAACCGGGAAGATTGGTTTGGTAAAAATCGTTGACTAATATTTTATCTCGATCAACAGCGATTCCCACATCCTCTAAACCAATGTTTTCAATATTAGTTTTGATTCCAACGGCAGAGAGAACTATGTCTGCATTGAGTACTTCTTCACCTTTTTCTGTTTTTACGGTGGCTTTTACTCCTTTCCCTTCAGTGGCTACGGAGGTCACTTCAGCACGAGTTAGGATTTTTATCCCACTCTTCTTAAAGGAGCGTTCAAGTTGCTTGGAAACTTCCTCATCTTCAACCGGTACAATACGATCTAGATATTCTACAATGGTGACTTCAGTTCCCATTGCGTTGTAGAAATAAGCAAATTCAATTCCGATAGCTCCAGAGCCTACTACGATCAATTTTTTAGGTTGCTTTTTCAAAGTCATTGCTTGACGGTAGCCAATAACTTTTTTTCCATCTTGAGGAAGACTAGGAAGTTCTCTTGAACGTGCACCCGTGGCAATAATAATATGTTGTGCTTGGTATTCTTCAGTTTTGTCACCTTGGGTTACGCTTACTTTTTTTCCAGCTTTAACTTTTCCATGACCTTCTAGAACATCAATTTTATTTTTTTTCATTAAAAACTGAACACCTTTACTCATTCCGGCAGCTACATTGCGACTTCGATTGACAACCGCATCAAAATCTTTGTCGTATTCTTGAAGGGTCAATCCATAGTCCTCTGCGTGTTTGAGATATTCAAAAACCTGTGCAGATTTAAGTAGTGCTTTGGTGGGAATACAGCCCCAGTTCAAACAAACACCACCTAGACTTTCTTTTTCTACAATAGCGGTTTTAAATCCCAGTTGGGAGGCTCGAATTGCGGTAACATATCCGCCAGGTCCACTTCCTAAAACTATAATATCGTATGCCGTCATGTAATGTCATTTAAATTCGACACAAAGGTAAGAAATAAGAGGAGAATTTGTGCGCTTTATTTTGCTTCAGGATCAAAAGAGATACTGGCCGAATTGACACAGTAACGCATACCCGTTGAAGTGGGGCCATCGTTAAAAACATGCCCTTGATGACCTCCACAGTGAGCACAAACGATCTCTGTACGGAGCATTCCATGGGTAGCATCTTTGATGTATTCTAAAGCTCCAGGTAGTGCTTCGTCATAACTGGGCCATCCACAAGAACTGTCAAATTTGTTTTCGGAACGGTACAATGGAGCGTTACAGGCTTTACAATGATAGGTTCCTGATTCAAAGTGGTCATTGTATTTTCCAGTAAAGGGATATTCTGTTCCTTTCTCTCTTACAATTCGATAGGTCTCCGCATCGAGTTCTTTTCGCCATTCATCTTCCGATTTGGCAAGAGGGTAGTGCTTAGGGTTGCTCATCGATGGGAATAAAATTTAAAGCGGCAGAATTTATACAATGTCTTTTACCTGTGGTCTTTTGGGGTCCATCATTAAAGACATGGCCTAAATGCCCTCCACAGGTATTGCATTTTAGTTCTGAGCGGGGGTACCCGATCTTATAATCCACATCGTACTCTAAATTTTTTTCAATTCCCCTGTCAAAAGAAGGCCATCCCGAACCTGATTCGTATTTGTATTTTGATTCATACAATGGGGTTTGACAACCTGCACAAACGTAGGTGCCTTTTTCTTTATTGTAGTTCAGTGGGCCTGAAAATGCACGTTCGGTACCTGCTTTTCGAAGAACGTAATACGCCATTTGTGGTAATTCTGCTTTCCATTCCGCATCAGTTTTAGAGACGGTGTATTCTTTTTTGGGATTGCTTTTTTGCTCTTGTGAGACTCCGTGACAGCTGAACAACACAAACAAAATAAGCAGGGGAACGAAAAATTTCATGATTTTTTATTTCAAAAATAAGCATTCTTTTCATGTGTGAAAAAATCTATGCATTTCCAACAAAACTTTAACAGGAATATCGGTTAGTTTACAATAGTTTTTTAACTTTATTCAAAACCCAAATCATGAAAAAATATTTCTTAATTGCTATTTTCTGCACCTTAAGTAGTTGTAAAGTTAACCAACTAACTGGAAAAAAAACCTTTAATGTTTTTACAAACAAGCAACTCTTCCCGATGGCATTTTCCCAATATGAGAATTTTTTAAAGGAGCATCCTGTGATACACAATACCCAAGAAAGCAGGAATATTAACTTGATCGGTGAGCGAATTGCAAAGGCGGCTCAAACATATTTTGAATACAAAGGAGCGCCAAATCATTTACAGGATTACGCTTGGGAATACAATTTGGTACAAAATGAGCAACGTAATGCCTGGTGTATGCCAGGAGGTAAAATAGTGTTTTATACAGGGATTCTTCCTGTAGCTGCAAATGCAGATGGGATTGCCGCTATCATGGGTCATGAGGTGGCACATGCCCTTCTAGATCACGGAGGACAGCGAATGTCTCTCAGTTTGGCTCAGCAAGGCATGAATTTGGTAGCACTAAAAGCAACTGAAAAACAACCTGAGAAAAAACGCAAGGCTATTTTGACTGCCTATGGGATAGGGAGTACCGTTGGTGCGGTTCTTCCTTTTAGTCGTAAACATGAATCGGAGGCAGATAAAATCGGCTTGGAGCTCATGATTTTAGCGGGGTACAATCCCGAAGAAGCGCCACAACTTTGGGAACGTATGAAAGCCGCAGCAGCAGGAAAGGCTCCTCCAGAACTTTTGAGCACCCACCCTTCTAGTCAAAGACGAATTGACAACCTAAAACGCTGGATTCCAGAGGCTCAAAAAAAAGTAGCCGAAATCAAGGGGAAATAAGTGGCTTTAATCGGTTGGATTTTGTTACTTTAGGATACTAATTTCTTTAAATGAAACCTCTTAAAGCACCCTTGGAAAAAGGGAGCAAAAAGTTAATAAATGCTTGGGCTTTTTATGACTGGGCCAATTCCGTGTATTCTCTTGTAATTTCTTCAGCTATTTTTCCAATTTATTATGGTGTATTGTTTTCTGAGATCAATACAATTCCATTTTTTGGGTATGAAATCAAAAACACAGCAGTCATAAGTTTTGTTACGGCTTTCGCTTTTGTTATTGTGGCCTTTATTTCTCCCATTTTGTCTGGTATTGCAGACTACATAGGGAATAAGAAGAAGTTTATGAAAATCTTTGTCTATTTGGGTTCGCTATCCTGTATTGGATTGTTTTGGTTCGAACTTGAAACAATTTATTTAGGCTTGTTTTTTTATTTTCTAGCGTTAATTGGATTATGGGCAAGTTTGGTATTTTATAATTCCTATTTGCCTGATATCGCCTATCCAGAACAACAAGATCGTGCTAGTGCACGTGGTTTTTCTTATGGATACATTGGTAGTGTCATACTTTTATTAGTGAATTTGACTATGGTGATGAAACCGGATTTATTTGGTATTCAAGGGAGTGAAAATGAGGCGACGATTACCGCTATGAAGTATTCCTTCATTTCTGTAGGAATTTGGTGGGCTTTATTCAGCCAATATTCCTTTTATTTTTTACCCAAAAGCAACCATGAGGTAAAAGTTACCAAGGATGTTTTTTGGAATGGCTATAAAGAGCTAAAAACCGTTTGGAAACAACTCAAAAACCTTACTCGATTAAAACGCTTTCTGCCTGCATTTTTTCTCTATAGCATGGCGTTACAGACCGTAATGCTGGTGGCGGCTTATTTTGGCGAAGAAGAAATTGCATGGGCAAATTCAAGTGAAAAAACCGTTGGATTGATCGTCAGTATTTTACTAATTCAAATTGTCGCTATTTTCGGTGCTATCCTCACAGCAAGAGCTTCAGAGCGATATGGAAATATCCCTGTATTGATTGCGATCAACTTGATTTGGGTTGCCTTGTGTATTGTGGCTTATTACACTCGTACACCTCTTCAATTTTATTCGGTGGCCGGTTTTGTTGGTCTTGTAATGGGTGGACTACAATCCCTTTCACGATCCACCTATTCTAAAATGATTCCCGATACCCCAGACACCACATCCTTTTTTAGTTTTTATGATGTTACGGAAAAGATAGGTATCGTCATAGGGATGATATGTTTTGGTTTAATCGATCATATTTCGGGGAGCATGCGCAATGGGATCTTATTTTTTATTTTATTTTTCATCTTCGGCATATTTATGTTGCTTCGGATTCCAAAGATTAGTGTTGCTAATCTCGAATCGTAATATCTCCAGAGCCTGTTACTTTAGTAATTTGTTGTGTAGGGTTTCCGTAGCAGACTAAATCCCCAGATCCTGTAATACTTCCATTGAAAGTTTCGTTGGCGTGCATTTCTATATCTCCTGACCCTGTAATTTTAGCTTGTCCTTTTTGTGCTTTTAAAAACCGAGCATCAATATTGCCAGAACCTGTTAGTGTAAATTCGGCACTTTCTGTTTGACCTTTTAGACTTAAGTCACCCGAACCTGTAACGGTACTTTCCACTAAAGTGGCTTCCAATTCAAGATGAATATCTCCAGAGCCTGAAATGACGGTCTTAAATCGGTTTGCCACTATAGGTTTTTGAGACTTGATCTTCCCTGAACCGCTCAAAACGACTGAAGAAATTTTTTCTATAGGAATCCTAATGGAGATCTTTTTGAATGACCAGTCACTAAACCAAGATTGATTTTTCTTTTTGATAATTAGCTTTCCTTTTTTTACATAGACTTCAATATTTTCAAGATCGTCTTGTTCTCCAAAAAGTGTTACTGATCCTTCTTTACCTGAGATAAGAGTTACTTCGTATGGTCCAGCGATATGCACGCCCTCATAGGGGCCAACCTCACGAGTTTCGGATTGAGCTTGAACGGTTTTTGTACTAAAAATTAATAAGGATAATAAAAGAACAGTATTAAATATTCGTTTCATGATGTTAAGGATTTGAGGTTAATTTGATACTTCCAAATTCAGAAGTGATGTGAAGTGTATTGGTCGTGTTTTCATTGTTGTGAAAACCTTTGTAATAGTTTTTAATTGATTCTTTTCTTTGGATTCTATGGTCGAGATTGAGGCTGCTTTTAAGGTTGGCAAACTCCAAATCAATTTCGTGATTGAATTCCCAATCAGGTGAAATTCCGAGCTGAATAGCTGTGTATTCTGAGTGGATTTCAATGCTTTTTGTTGTAGGCATTACCTGATTAATCCTAATTAAGCCAAATTCATTGTCAAGTTCAGTATCGTGAAACAAGGTTTCTATTTTTAAAGTCAAATAATCTCCTTTACCTCGCAGTGAGTTGATTTGCCCTATGATCAACTTCCCAAAGTCATTTTTAAAATCGAGTTCTTGAAGGGTCTTAAATTCAGAGGTGGTGTAATCGGCTTCCAGTTCAATGGCTCCGGCTTCTTCCACATCGAAACTTGAAAAATCGGCTTGTATCTTGCCTCCTCGTATAAAATCGAAGGAAGAATTGTTAGTATAATCAAAGTTGAGTATGTTGTTTTCGGAGTTGAGAGCTCCGATCAGGAGTTTTCCAAAGTCACAATGTATCTTTGCTGAGCCATCTAGTGCATTGAGTGCGATGCTTCCATAGTCGTTAGTTAAATCTACTTTGCTAGAACGTGGAAGTTTGATGGTATAATCGATTCTGTATTGAATTCGAGCACTTTTAAAAAACTTAAGACTCCAATTTTCCTCAATTTGTGTTTTTGCGATAACGTGATCGGGTTGTAAACTAAAGTACACATCGATCTCATCAAGTTTCTCTTGAACACGTCTTGAACTAGCCCCTTTTACTGTGATTAGCACATCGATGACTACTCTGTTTTCATCCCAACTGGTAATTTTAAGATCGCCAAATTGATTTTCAATCTCAATTAGAGCGTCAGCTTGTACTTCGATTTCTTTATGAAATTCTTTCTTATTGCTTTCTTGAGCGTAAGTCGCAGAGTAAGTCCCTAATAGTATGAATAGGAATATTGATCTAAATTTTTTCATAGCTTTTTTGTTGTAATAATGTAAGTTGTTCTTGAATATCTTCTAAAAGTTGTAATTGGGTTCTCAGATTGAGAATCAGCGCATTGATGAAAAGAGGTTGGTTTTGGTTTAAGTCCCAATCTTGATAGAGTTCTTGATAACTGTTTTGAAGCTTTGCTAATTTGAGTTTTGAATTTTCAACGAGTTTTTTGGATCCTGACACATTGATTTTTTCGATTTGTACTACATGCTCTTGAATTATTTGGGTAAGGTAAGTTTCGGCACGTAGAAATTGTTCAATTTCAGGTTCGGGTTGAGGTTGGGTAAAGAAAATCCCACTTCCTAAACTTAGAAACAAGAGAGCCACCGCAGCCCATTGCAAAACCAAACGTCGCTGTCGGTGTCGCTTAGTATGAGCCAAACGTTTTAAAAACAGATCTTGGTGGCTCTCTGGTAAGGGAGGTGCCTTTAGGGCTACCGCCCATTTTTCAAATGCTTTGTGAGGTAGTTTTTTTGTCATTGAGTTGTTTTTTGAGTTGTGCTCTTGCCCGAGATAAGGTAGTCCTACAGTTGGAAGAACTCCAATTCATGATTTCACTGATTTCTTCGTGGTCATACCCTTCGAGGTAGTACAGTTTTAGCACAAGTTGATAACGCTCGTGGATTTGACTCAGTGCATTTTCTAAAGCTGTGGGATGTAGTTCTTGAAAGAGGTTTTCAAATTCTTCCTGACTTTCACTCATCTCAAGCTTATTTTCTAATTGATCGTCTGGGATTAACTTTTTGTTTTGGTGGTAGTATGCGATGCTTTTCCGAATGGCAATCTTGTGTAACCACCCTCCAAAGCTACCTATGCCAGTGTACTGATCCAAATGTTGAAAGGCAGTGATAAAGGCCTCTTGCATGGCATCCATAGCATCTTCCCTATTTTTTAATATGCTGAAAGCAGCGTGGTAGGTATTTTTGTAATAACGTTGATACAATTCCATTTGAGCTTTTTGATCCTGCTTTTTACAAGCCAGGAGAAGTAAATCAATATGTTGTTTTTTATAATTCAATTTGCGACGTTCATAATTATGAGTAGAAAATCATTTTTTTGTTACAGTTTTATGAATGTTAATTGTAATGGCACAACTATTGTCTTAATTATAATAACTTATTTTTAGGAGCACATCATTTGGTTGAACTAGTAAAAAAGAAAAATGATCCCTCCAAAAAATGACATAATGACCTAAATAAATCAAATGGCCCGATCCTTTTTTAGCGCAATTGACAATTTGTCACTGCAAGATATTGAATCCGAAGCGGATTTAATTCCTTTAATGACCACAGAAGATGAAGAGGCGTTGGAAAGCGAATCGCTTCCCGAAGTTGTCCCAATATTACCTTTGCGCAATACCGTTCTGTTTCCAGGTGTGGTAATCCCTATTACCGCTGGGCGAGACAAATCTATTAAACTTATAAAAGAGTCAAACGCTTCAGATAAAATCATTGGAGTGGTAGCCCAAAAAAATGAAAGTGAAGAAAATCCTGGACCCAAGGATATATTTGAGTTAGGTACAGTAGCTCAAATCCTAAGAGTTTTAAAAATGCCTGATGGCAACACTACCATTATCATCCAAGGTAAAAAGCGTTTTAAAGTAAAAAGTATCGTTGAGGAAAAGCCCTATATGAAGGCTGCCATAGAATCCGTCGAAGATCAAATTCCAGAAAAGGATGATAAAGAATTTACAGCAACTATAGATTCTATAAAGGATTTGGCGCTTCAGATTATAAATGAAAATCCCAACATCCCAACTGAAGCTTCATTTGCAATCAAGAACATCCAGACGCCTTCTTTTCTGATCAATTTTGTGGCTTCGAACATGAATGTCAAAGCAGGGGAAAAACAAAAAATACTCTCCGAGTTAAGTTTGCACCAAAGAGCCCTGATGTGTTTAAAACGCATGAATGAGGAATATCAAAAGCTGGCTTTAAAAAATGATATTCAATCTCGTGTCCGTTCTGAGATGGATTCTCAACAACGAGAATACTATCTCCACCAACAAATGAAAACCATACAAGAAGAACTTGGAGGAGTTTCTTATGAAGAAGAAGTCGAGGAAATGCGGCTGCGTTCTAAAGAGAAAAAGTGGAGCGATGACGTTGCTCAGCATTTTGAAAAAGAACTGATGAAAATGCAACGTATGAACCCTCAGGTTGCAGAGTACTCCATTCAAAGAAATTATTTAGATCTCTTTTTGGATCTGCCTTGGAACCATTTTTCAGAAGATATATTCGATCTCAAAAGAGCTCAAAAGATATTGGATCGTGATCATTTTGGTTTAGAAGAGGTGAAGAAACGTGTCATAGAGCATTTGGCCGTCCTCAAACTTCGCAAAGACATGAAATCCCCTATACTTTGTTTATATGGACCTCCTGGAGTAGGTAAAACCTCTTTGGGTAAGTCTATAGCGGAAGCTTTAGGAAGAGAATATGTTCGTATTTCTTTAGGAGGAATGCGGGATGAAGCAGAGATTCGTGGGCACCGAAAAACATATATTGGAGCTCTACCGGGTAGAATTATCCAAAGTTTAAAGAAAGCGGGAACTTCCAATCCGGTTTTTGTTTTGGATGAAATCGATAAGCTCTCTTCTAGTGCCCAAGGCGATCCTGCCGCAGCATTGCTTGAAGTTTTGGATCCAGAACAAAACCAATCATTTTATGACAATTTTTTGGAAATGGGCTACGACCTTTCCAAGGTTATGTTTGTTGCTACTGCAAATAGTCTTGCGCCCATTCATAGGGCACTTCGCGACCGTATGGAAATGATCAATGTGAGTGGATATACCCTAGAAGAAAAAACAGCCATCGCGCAAAAATTTCTTTTGCCAAAGCAATTGAAAGAACATGGGATGCTCAAAAAGCATTTGAGTTTAAGGAAACCGCTCTTGGAAAAAATCGTCGAAGAATATACACGTGAGTCTGGAGTACGTGGATTAGAAAAACAAGTAGCCAAAGCGGTTCGATTCGCGGCCAAATCCCTAGCTATGGAGGAAGAATACAATACAAATCCAGATGTAAACGATTTGGTATCGATTTTAGGTCCTGCAAAAGTTACACGTGACTTGTATGAAAACAATCATGTAGCTGGAGTGGTTACAGGTCTTGCATGGACTTCTGTGGGGGGTGATATTCTCTTTATAGAATCGGCAATTTCATCTGGAAAAGGGAATTTGAGCATTACAGGTAATCTTGGAAAAATCATGAAGGAATCCGCAACTATTGCAATGGAATTTATCAAAGCAAATGCCTCTAGTCTTGGATTGGTTGATTTCAATTTTGACGGTTACAATATTCACATTCATGTACCTGAAGGAGCAACACCTAAAGATGGTCCCAGTGCTGGAATTACGATGTTGACTTCTTTGGTTTCCCTTTTTACACAAAAACGAGTCAAGAAAAATTTGGCAATGACTGGTGAAATTACCTTGCGAGGTAAAGTACTTCCAGTAGGAGGTATAAAGGAGAAAATTTTGGCTGCCAAACGTTCAAAAATAAAAGAAATTATCCTTTGCGAGCAAAACCGTAAAGACATTGAAGAAATCAAGCCAAGTTATCTCAAGGGGTTGACTTTCCATTATGTCAATGAGATGGAGGAGGTCATAGCACACGCAATTATCAACCAAAAGGTTAAGAATGCAAAAAGTTTTGCTGTAGCCCAAAAAGTACGTTGATAATAATACCTTTGCTTATGCAAAAAATGATTATTGCCATTGACGGGTATGCCGCTACAGGGAAAAGCTCTTTAGCGAAACGCTTGGCAAAAACGCTTCAGTTCAAATACATTGATACGGGAGCCATGTACCGAGCCATAACGTACTTTGCCCTTCAGCAAGAACCCAAAGGGAGTGTTCATGAAAAACAGTTAATTGCAGCCCTTGATCAAATTAAATTACATTTTGAGCTAACTACATCAGGACAAGAAGTTTCTTTGAACGGTGTCAATATCAATAAGGAAATCCGTCAATCAGACGTAACCTCAGAGGTAAGTAATGTGGCAAAAATTCCAGAGGTTCGAGCGGTACTCGTTGCTCAGCAGCAAGCTATGGGGATTGAAAAAGGAATCATTATGGATGGGCGAGATATTGGGACTGTGGTTTTTCCTAATGCAGAATGTAAGTTCTTTCTAACCGCCACACCAGAAGTACGCGCAAAACGAAGACATTTGGAACAAATGGATCAAGGTATTCACGAATCGTATGAGGATGTCCTTGACAATATCCAAACAAGAGACTTAATTGATAGCACTCGAGAAACTGCTCCGTTAAGAAAAGCATCAGACGCCATTGAAATTGATGTGAGTGACATGACTTTAGAGGAAGTATATCAAAAAATATGGTCCTACATATTAAAAAAGCAATCAAAAACCTCTTAAACTGAAAAAAGCTTGATTATTGTTTGTATCTCAGGACATTAGCATTATATTTGCACGCTTTTAATTGATAGGAAAAATCCGAAAGCACAAATTTAAAACAACAGCTTCTGCCTTTGCAATGAAGGTTTTCCCAACGGCAGAATACAAAACCCCCCTCGGAAATGGCTAAAGAACCAACCGAAAAGGCAGCTGAAGAAAAAGAAGCGCCAAAAAAAACTGCAGCAAAGAAAACAACTACTAAAGTTGCAGCAAAGAAAACAACCAAAACAACCACCAAAAAAACAACTGCAACAACTGCGGCTAAAAAGCCAGTTTCAAAAGTCACTGCTAAAAAAGAAGCTCCAAAAAAAGAGCCTAAAGCAGAGACTCCTGAAGTGAACACTGAAGAAGTTGTAGAAACTCCTCCTGTAGCAGATACTACTGTAGATGTAGCTGTGGTTGAAGATAAAAATGAAATCAAAGAAGACACACAGAAAGCACAAGCAGAATTTTTAGATAGTTTCAATTGGCACAATTACGAAGAAGGTATTGATGTGATTGATGACAAGCAACTCGATGAATTTGAAAAGCTCGTCAAAGAAAATTTTGTTGACACTTCTGATGAAGACGTGATTGAAGGTACTGTAGTCTATATGACAGAACGGGAAGCAATCATTGATATCAACGCCAAGTCTGAAGGTGTAATTTCACTAAACGAATTCCGTTACAACCCTGATTTAAAAGTAGGGGATAAAGTAGAGGTAATTGTTGATACCCGTGAAGACCGAACAGGTCAACTTGTACTTTCTCACCGTAAAGCTCGTGTGATAAAAGCATGGGATCGTGTAAATAATGCACACGATAATTCTGAAATTGTAAGCGGTTTTGTAAAATGTAGAACAAAAGGTGGAATGATTGTCGATGTATTTGGAATCGAGGCGTTTTTACCAGGTTCTCAAATTGATGTAAAACCTATCAGAGATTACGATCAATATGTAAACAAGACCATGGAGTTTAAAGTGGTCAAAATCAACCACGAATTTAAAAACGTGGTAGTGTCTCATAAAGCTTTGATCGAGGCAGATATCGAAGAACAGAAAAAAGAAATTATTGGTCAACTGGAAAAAGGTCAAGTACTCGAAGGGATCGTTAAAAACATTACCTCCTACGGAGTATTTATCGATCTTGGTGGAGTAGATGGTTTGGTTCATATCACGGATCTATCGTGGAGTAGAATCAACCACCCTAGCGAAATTCTAGAATTGGATCAAAAATTGAATGTTGTAATTCTCGACTTTGATGACAACAAATCTAGAATCCAATTAGGATTGAAGCAATTGAGTGCCCATCCTTGGGATCAGTTGTCTGACGAATTAAAAGAGGGTGACCGCGTCAAAGGAAAAGTAGTTGTTATTGCAGATTATGGTGCTTTTGTTGAAATCGAAGAAGGTGTAGAAGGACTGGTTCATGTATCTGAGATGTCATGGTCCACCCATTTACGTTCAGCGCAAGATTTTGTAAACGTAGGAGATGAAGTAGAAGCAGTAATTTTAACTCTAGACCGTGAGTCACGTAAAATGTCTCTTGGAATTAAGCAAATTACTCCTGATCCATGGACGGACATCACTTCCAAATATCCAATTGGCTCTAAACACAACGGACTGGTAAGAAATTTCACCAACTTTGGAGTATTTATTGAGTTGGAAGAAGGAATTGATGGGTTGGTTTATATTTCAGACTTATCTTGGACTAAAAAGGTAAAGCATCCTTCGGAAGTTTTAACCCTTGGTGATAAGATCGATGTGATTGTTCTCGAATTGGACGTGGAAGGCCGTAAGTTGAGTTTAGGTCATAAACACACCAAAGACAATCCATGGGACAAGTACGAAAAAGAGTTTGCTTTAGATACAGAGCATAAAGCATCTATAACGGAAGTTGTGGACAAAGGAGCTACGATCCAATTCAACGAGGATATTGTTGCTTTTGTACCTTCTCGCCATATGGAAAAAGAAGACGGCTCAAAACTTTCTAAAGGAGAAGAAGCGACTTTCAAGATCATCGAATTCAACAAAGAATTCAAACGTGTTGTGGCTTCTCATACCGTATTGTTCAAAGAACAGGAAATGAAGAATGTCAAACGTGCTGCTGCAAAAGTGGCTTCTTCCAATTCGGAAAAAGCGACCCTTGGAGATTTGGACGCCTTGGCAAATTTAAAAGATAGGATGGAAGAGGATGAATAAAAATTCATTCATTTGTTCTACATTGTTAAAAACCCTCCCGATGGAGGGTTTTTTTTATACTCTAGAAAACAATACTTTTGCAATATAATCATCGGATGGCATCTAAAATACTTCTTAGCAAACAACATGTAAGCATTATCTTAAGCCGACTATGCCATCAATTGATGGAACGTCACGGTGATTTTTCAAATACTGTTTTGGTGGGTTTACAACCCCGAGGTACCTTATTGATGGTGCGTTTATTGGATTTATTAAAAGAAGAAGGTATTGATTCTATTGCATCTGGAAAATTAGACACTACTTTTTTTCGAGACGATTTTAGGAGAAGTGAAAAACCACTCCATGCCAAAGCTACCGAAATGAATGTTCTGCTAGAGGGAAAAGAGGTAGTCTTGATAGACGATGTTTTATTTACAGGAAGAAGTATTCGTTCTGCCCTTTCTGCTATAGACAGTTATGGTCGTCCGAAATCAATCGAATTACTCGTTTTAGTAGATCGAAGATTTAGTCGTCATTTGCCCATTCAACCTGACTATCTCGGTGCTCAAGTGGATGCATTACAAGGAGATAAGGTTAAAGTAGTATGGTCTGAAGCACAAGCAGAAAGTATAGTTTACTTAGAAAAGCACAACGAATGAAAAAATTGAGTGTTTCTCATTTATTAGGCATTAAATATCTTCAACCCGAAGATTTGCACTTGATTTTTGAAACTGCAACACACTTTAAAGAAGTAATCAACAGACCGATAAAAAAAGTTCCCAGTCTAAGAGACATTACCATTGCCAATTTGTTTTTTGAAAATAGTACACGAACCAAATTGTCTTTTGAATTGGCCGAAAAGCGACTGTCTGCAGATGTAATCAATTTCTCTGCGAGTCAATCCTCTGTATCTAAAGGAGAGACTCTAGTAGATACAGTCAATAATATTTTGGCTATGAAGGTGGACATGATTGTGATGCGTCATCCCAATCCAGGTGCAGCACATTTCTTGTCAAAACAAGTAAATTCGTGTATTATCAATGCGGGAGATGGCACCCATGAGCATCCTTCACAAGCTTTATTGGATGCGTATTCACTTCAAGAAAAACTAGGAGATTTGAAAGGAAGACGCATAGCTATTGTAGGTGATATTCTTCATTCCCGAGTGGCACTTTCAAATATTTACGCACTCAAAATGCTTGGAGCTGAAGTCAAACTTTGCGCACCAAAATCACTTTTTCCCAAACATATAGAGTCTTTAGGGGTCACAGTTTCTAGTGATTTAATGAATGTGTTGAATTGGTGTGATGCGGTGAATATGCTTCGAGTACAGAAAGAGCGAATGGAACTCAGTTACTTCCCCAGTACACGAGAGTATAGTCAAAACTTTGGACTCAACGGAGTGCGGTTAAAACAATTGAGAAAAGAAATTGTGGTGCTACATCCGGGTCCTATTAACAGGGGTGTAGAGATCACCAGTGAAGTGGCTGATTCAGAGCAGGCCATCATTTTGGATCAAGTAGAAAATGGAGTGGCCATAAGGATGGCAATCATATATCTTTTAGGTTCACAACTCAACAGGGTAATTACATGATAAAGCTCGAAGGTTCAGGAATAGGCTATTTGGATGCAACTACGGTGGTAGAAAAGAATGACGAATTGATATCCGAGTTGAATGAAACAAGGATAGACCTCATAATTGACTGCACTTCTCAGCTTTTGAGTATGTCAATGTTGCAAACGATAAAGGCGTATCAAGATCAAATTAAAAAATGTTTTGTATTAATTCTACCTGTTGCGTTACTTGATCATTATCCCGAAAATTGGAATTGTGTCCCCACCAAAACGGAAGCCTTAGACTTTGTTACTTTTGAGCAAATGCAACGTGATTTAGGTTTTTGATATGATGGAACTTACAATTTTAGGGTGTCATTCCGCCACTCCCAGAGAGCATAAACATACCACCTCACAATTACTTGAAGTTCAAGGAAATCTTTTTCTTATCGATTGTGGAGAAGGAACTCAAATACAATTGCGAAAATCTAAAGCAAAATTTTCAAGAATTCAACATATTTTCATTTCGCATTTGCACGGTGATCATTTCTACGGACTCATCGGTTTAATTAGTAGTTTTCGATTGTTAGGACGCACAGCGCCCTTAAATGTTTACGGTCCAAAGGGCATTAAAGAAATCATTACGTTGCAACTAAAATTGGCAAAATCTTGGACCGACTATCCTTTACATTTTCACGAATTATCTTCTTCAAAAAGCCAAATTCTCTTTGAGGATGACAGGGTAAGTGTGGTCACACTTCCACTTATTCATCGCGTATATACTAATGGGTTTTTGTTTACTTCAAAAACTCTTAAGCGTAAAATCAATACTGCTGCTGTTAAAGATTTGAACTTAGCGGACTATCAGTACCGTCAGCTTCAGCAAGGTCAGTCTATTACTTTGGCAGACGGTCGATCTTTTGAAAATAAAGCACTTACCTTGACACCTGAACTGCCAAAAAAATATGCTTATTGTAGCGATACAGCTTATCATGAATCTTTGATCCCTCATATTGAAAAGGTAGATTTGTTGTATCACGAATCCACTTTTTTGGAAAAGCATGCTGATTTAGCAGAGAAAACAATGCACAGTACCGCTTTACAAGCTGCAAAAATTGCTAAAGCTGCGGGAGTGAAACGATTACTTTTAGGACATTATTCAAATCGTTATACTGACAAAGTGGAGTTTATAAACGAAGCAAAAACTATTTTTGATGCAGTTTATTTGTCCGAAGACCTCAAAACCTTTTCGGTGTAATAAAAATGGATTGTAACTTAGAATACTTATGAAAAAAGAAGATTTAGGTCATCTGAGAAAGTCATATGACAAAAGTACACTAGAAATTACGGATGTAAAAAACGACCCTATGGAGTTCTTCAAGCTTTGGTTGGCTGAAGCCGTAGAACACCCTGATATAGAGGAAGCAAATGCCATGTCACTAGCCACCTTGGGTTTGGATGATTTTCCAAAAGCTCGAGTGGTTTTACTAAAAGCTTTTACTTCAGAAGGTTTTGTTTTTTATACGAACTATCAAAGCGAAAAAGGAATGGCTATTGATCACCATTGTAAAGTGGGTCTTTCTTTTTTTTGGCCTGCTTTAGAGCGTCAGGTAATTGTGAAAGGAGAAGCGGAAAAATTAGCTCCTGAAGATTCTGACGCCTACTTTAAGTCTCGCCCTGTAGGAAGTCAACTGGGTGCTATAGTATCGGATCAAAGTAAGATTATTTCTGATCGATCGATTATAGAGGCAAAATTAGAAGCTTTAGAAATCCAATTCGAAAATGAGGTACCAAAGCGTCCTGAACATTGGGGAGGCTATCTTGTAAAGCCAAATTGCATAGAATTTTGGCAAGGAAGGGCCAATCGCTTACACGATCGTATACGTTGCCAATTGCAGTCTGGATTTTGGAATCTTGAACGTTTAGCACCTTAAGCATGAAGGAATTGATTTTATTGCGACATGCAAAGTCCTCTTGGCAGCTCAATGTAGCCGATCGTCATCGCCCTTTAACAGAAAAAGGAATGCTCCGAATTCAAAATATGGCATTGGCAAGTTCAGAGGTTTTTTCAAATGCAGAAATCATTTTTACCAGCCCTGCAAATCGTGCTTGTCACACTGCTTCAATTATGGCACATAGTCTAAATATACCTTTTGAAAAAGTAGTTTTAGTTGAAGATTTATACACTTTCGAGGCCTCAAAGCTCATACATTACATAAGGAATATATCTGATATTTATCACTGTGTTGTTTGTGTAGGACACAACCCCGCTTTTACCAATGCAATTGAATATTTTAGTGGTTCTGATTTCAATCACTTACCTACCGCTGCTTGGGCACATTTAAAATTCACTCAAAATAAATGGGCTACTGTGGGTAGGGGAGCGCTATCGATTGGAATGCCTAAAGAACGACTAAAATAAAATGGAACAAAAACTACGTTACATAAATCGAGAATTAAGTTGGTTGGACTTTAACGCTAGAGTACTTCAGGAAGCGGCACACAAGGATGTACCACTTCTTGAACGTTTGCGTTTTATAGGAATTTTCTCAAACAATCTAGATGAATTTTTTCAAGTGCGCTTTGCCACAGTGCAGCGGATTGCTCAGTCTGATAAGACTGGAAAGAAAATATTTGGTGGGCAAAGTGCTTCAGATTTGCTTAAAGCCATTACTGCAAAAGTAATTGAACAGCAGAAAGAGAGTATGAAAATTCTCACTGAAATCGAAAAAAAATTAGAAGAAGAGCATATTTATTTCATCAATGAAAAAGAGGTGCTGGAAGAACACAAAGCTTTTTTGAAAGAATATTTCATTCAAAAAGTGAGTCCAGCCTTGATGACCATTGTGGTTTCTGAGGATGAAAATCAAGATTTTTCTGATCACTTGGCATTTTTGGCGGTTAAATTACTTTTTCAAGAACAGCAGAAGGCAAAAACACAATATGCACTTATCGAATTGCCGACTGATTTGGATCGTTTTGTGGTGTTGCCAAAAATAGAGGAAAAGCAATATGTAATGTTTCTTGATGATTTGATTCGATATCATTTTCATTTGATTTTCAACTTCTTTGATTATGATCAAATCGAATCGCATATGATCAAGGTCACACGAGATGCCGAATTGGACATGGAAGGCGATGTTTCAAAAAGTTATATCAACAAAATCATCGAAAGTGTAAGGGAACGTTTCTTAGCTGAGCCAGTAAGGTTGGTCTATGACAAAGAGATTGCGCCGGACACTTTAGATATGATCAAAAAACTTTTGGGTGTAGGAACCAATGACAGTTTGATTCCTGGAGGACGTTACCACCACCGGAGAGATTTTATGAACTTCCCACAGCTTAGCAGGACCGATTTGCAATATGAACGTAAAGAGTCGCTCCCCATTAAAGGACTTTCCCTAGAGAAAAGTATTTTTAAAGCGGTAGAAACCAAAGATTATTTACTTTACACTCCATACCACAGTTTTTCCTTTGTCATCAAGTTTCTGCGAGAGGCGGCACTTGATCCTGAAGTGACTACCATTAAAATTACGATCTATAGACTGTCAAAGATTTCTAATGTTGCACGATCCTTGATAAACGCTGCTAAAAATGGGAAAAAAGTTTTGGTGCAAATTGAATTGCAGGCACGTTTTGACGAAACTAATAATATCACTTACGCAGAGCAAATGCAAGCTGCAGGGGTGGAGCTTATTTTTGGAATTCCAGGACTAAAAGTACATTCCAAAATTTGTGTCATTGAAAAAATGACAAGAGGAAAGAAAAGACGGTATGGATTTATAAGTACTGGTAATTTTAATGAAGACACTGCCAAAGTGTACACCGATTATACCCTGTTTACATCCAATCAAAAAATCCTTAAAGAGGTCAATAAAGTATTTAATTTCTTGCAAGTTCATTACAAATTAAAAACCTATAAGCACCTGATCGTCTCTCCCCATTACACAAATAATGTTTTGGTTAAAATGATCAACAAGGAAATTGAAAACAAGAATGCAGGTTTACCGAGTGGGATTCGTCTAAAGTTAAATGCCATTACTAATTTCTCCATAATTGAAAAACTGTATGAAGCCAGTAATGCTGGAGTGAACATTCAAATGGTTGTTCGTGGGATTTGCTGTTTAATTCCCGGAATTAAAGGGATGAGTGAAAATATTGAAATCAGAAGCGTGGTAGATCGATTTTTAGAACACCCCAGAGTGTATCATTTCACTAACGGAGGAAATCCTAAGATCTATATTTCATCAGCAGATTTTATGACACGAAATATTGAGAATAGGCTTGAGGTTGCAGCGCCTATTTATGATCCTGAACTACAACGTCAAATCACAGAAGTTTTTGACATAATTTGGAGTGATAACGTCAAGGCTAGAAAATTAAACGGTTCAGTTCAAAATGACTTTGTAAAAAACAAAGCCGTTCCTATCCGATCTCAATTTGAAATTTTTGATTACTATAAAAAAGAAAACGAAAAACAAGATTAATCCAGTAATACGCAAAAGCTGATGAAAATAAGGAAATATGCTGCAATTGATATAGGCTCTAATGCGGTACGTTTACTGATTTCTAATGTAATTCAACACGAAGGGAATACACATTTTTTTAAAAATGCGTTGGTTCGCGTCCCTATTCGTTTGGGACAAGACGCTTTTACAATCAATAAAATTTCTGATAAAAATATAAAGAGATTGGTCAAAGCGATGAAAGCTTTTCAAATGTTGATGAAAGTGCATGGAGTTAAAGATTATTTAGCCTTTGCTACTTCTGCACTTCGCGATGCAGAGAATGGGGTGGTTATACAAGAAAAAATTAAAGAAAAATCTGGAATTAAAATTGAGATTATTGATGGAAAAAAGGAAGCTAAGATCATTTCGAACACCAATGTTTTAGATCAATTTGATTTAGATAAGACTTTTTTGTATGTCGACGTAGGGGGTGGTAGTACAGAATTTAGTATACTAAAAAAAGGTACACGTATTCATTCAATTTCTTTTAAAGTAGGTACAGTTCGATTATTGAACAATGGGGTAGATCAAAAAACTTGGGATAAGGTAGAGGCTTGGGTAAAAAAACACACGTTTCCTTATTCAAAGATTTATCTTTTGGGAACGGGAGGAAACATCAACAAACTCCATAGGATGGCAAATGTCAAAGACAATAGACCTATTACCTATTTGACACTTAATGCAATTTACAACAAGCTTAAGGCTTTGACTTATGAGGAACGGATTGTAAAATTAGGACTTAATCCAGATCGTTCGGATGTTATTATTCCCGCTACAGAGCTCTTTTTAAAATCCCTAAGATGGAGTGGAGCCAAAGTGGTTTATGTTCCCAAGGTGGGGCTCGCAGACGGGATGATACGTGAATTATATTACACGAGAAAAGAATAGATTTAGCCGTGGATCGATTCTTTACTTCCCAGCTGTTTAATCACATCAGCCTCAAAGTCAAGTAAAGACTGCCATTTTTGGTCTACTTTTTCTTTTGAAGTACCATATTTTCGTGCCAATTTCAAGAACAGAGTGTAATGGTTGGCCTCACTGATCATTAATTTTCGGTAAAAAGAGCGCAATTTCTTATCGGTTAACTCTTCTGAAAGAATTCGAAATCGTTCACAACTCCGCGCTTCAATAAGTGCAGCACAAAGGAGTTTGTGAATCAAATGATCATTTTTAGAGCCTCCTTTAGGGAAGAAAGAAAGCAATTGCAAAACATATTCGTCTTTTCGTTCTCTACCCAGTGTGTACCCTCTTTCAATTATCAAATCATGAACCATCTTAAAATGACTCATCTCTTCCTGAGCTAGATCAGTCATTGCCGAAACCAACTCTGTATTTTCTGGAAATCCAATAATTAGTGATATGGCATAGCTGGCAGCTTTTTGCTCGCAATAAGCGTGATCTGTTAAAACCTCTTCTAAGTTTTGTTTGGCTACGTTTATCCAACGAGGATCTGTGGGAAGTTTAAGACCTAACATGAGATAATTTTGTTAGAAATCAAGATCAAATTTATTTCTCAACTCCTCTAAAGTTGGATTGAGTTTTACAAGGTATTGATATTTTTCGGTAGGAGAAAACACGGTTTCTTCCTTCACGGTTTCCGTTACGATCAATTTTAGTTTGATCTCGAAATTATTTAGTCGTTTTCTGAGAAAAGGGAGAAGAAATTCCATCTCTTGATTTACTTCTACTTTATTCATCTCATTGGCCACGGTAAATACAATTTGGTCAGTATCCTCAAGTTCAATATTATTCATACTCAGTATGGATGCGATATTGAGTTTCCCCTTTTTCTTTAGTGTATCGATATAGTCTTGCCAAAGTATCTTAAGATTTCCAAGTGTAAAGGCATCTTTGGGCTTTTCTTTTTCCAGAACCTTTTCGTGGGTAACTTTGTTAGCAGCTTTTTTTAAGGCAATACTGGATAATGAAAAACTAGATACAGGAGCAGCTGCTTTGTACTCAGTTTTCTTAGGTGCAATGGGTTTTGATGTATCTTCTGTTGTAGTGTTGTGAGCCGTAGAAACCTCTTTGTAAGAGGGCTCCTTCTCTTCTACTATTGGGGGTTCAACCTCAGTTTTTTGTACAGATTTTTCGTATTTTTCTGTAGTGAGAGGAGTAGGGTTATTTGTTTGGGCTTTTGATTTAGAATTGTATTCAGACGCTGGAATTATGTAACCTTTTTTTTTTCTCCATTGAAATGGAGTGAAGCGAGTTGCATGAGCGCAAGTTCGACGTGTACCCTTCTATTTTTTACATTCCTAAAATGTAACTCACAGTTGTTGATTAGGGCAATAGCATCAAGTAAATACTGTGTTGAGAGACCTTCGGTGTCCTTTTGATAAGCCTCTTTAATCGTTTCACCTACTTCCATTAATGCTACTGTCTTGGAATCTTTAGCCAGCATTAAATTTCTAAAATGATCACCGAGACCGTTTATAAATTGCATACTATCAATCCCGCGTTTGATCAATTCGTCATAACTAGTTAGTAGTTGAGGGATATTATTTTGGATGATAAGTGTGCCAAGCGAAGCATAGGTCTGGTGATCTAATAAATTAAGATTATCCGCAACTGCAGAAGCAGAAAGATTGCCTTTGGTAAAACTGACCATACGATCAAAAATAGAGAGCGCATCCCTCAGTGCTCCTTCTGCTTTTTGAGCGATAAGATACAAAGCATTTTCTTCGAACTGAAGGTTCCGTTTGGATGCAATTTTAACAAGATAGGCTTGAATTTCTTGCACGGAAATCCGTTTGAAATCATACACCTGACAACGGGAAAGCACGGTAGGTATGATTTTGTTTTTTTCAGTAGTAGCCAAAATAAAAATGGCATGTTTTGGAGGCTCTTCTAGTGTTTTTAAAAAAGCATTAAAAGCTGCATTGGATAACATGTGGGCCTCATCGATTATGTAGATTTTATGACTCCCTACCTGAGGAGGAATACGCACCTGTTCGTTAATTTTCCGAATATCTTCTACCGAGTTGTTTGAGGCGGCGTCTAATTCAAAAATATTGAAAGCAAAATCCTCTGTGGAAGAAGGATCACTACTGTTGATCTGTCTGGCTAAAATCCGAGCACAAGAAGTTTTTCCAACACCACGAGGACCACAAAATAAAAGTGCCTGTGCTAATTGATTGGTTTTAAGACTGTTTTCTAGGGTTTGAGTAATGCTTTCCTGACCTACTACTTCAGAGAAAGAAGTTGGTCTGTATTTTAAAGCTGATACAACAAAAGCATCCATAAATACAAAGATATGAATCAGAATAAGCTTTTGTTATTTCCTGAATAGATATTCGCTTAGATTTATCAACAAATGGCTAACTTTGACCTGCAGGCCATCTTATCGCTCCTGTTTTACAGGAGAGGAAAGTCCGGACACCACAGAGCAGCATAGCGGGTAACACCCGTCCTCCGTTTCGGCGGAGCGGACCAGTGCAACAGAAAGCAAGTACAGTTCGGCTGTAGTGAAATCAGGTAAACTCTATGCGGTGCAACGCCAAGTAGTTCTACAATTTGAGAGCAGCTCGTTCGATGTAGAAGGGTAGGCGGCTAGAATGTAAGAGTAATTTTACATCCAGATAAATGATAAGACACGACAGAATCCGGCTTATAGGCCTGCTTTTTTTCTTTAGAAACTAAAAAAAGAAAACACATTGTTGCCATAATTACGGGCAAAGGAAAATCCGCTGACCTTTGAAAGATCTACGTGTTTATCATGTTCTACAATGAGTAAGCCTTCTGGACGGAGTATAGCTTTGGTTGACGCTACCATTTTTGTGTAAACTTCTATTTCAAAATCATAAGGAGGATCAGCAAAAACAAGGTCGAAAGAAGCTGTTTTTTGATTTAAAAAATGGAATGTATCGCCTTGAATAGTAGCAATATTCATTTCCAATGCAGTAGCGGTTTTTTGGATAAACTGACAGCATTTTTTGTCTTGATCTAAAGCAGTAACGAATGGTGCTCCTCTAGAGGCAAATTCATAACTGATGTTCCCCGTTCCTGCAAACATGTCAAGCACCTGGATAGAGGTCAGGTCAATACGATGCTGAAGAATATTAAAAAGACCTTCCTTTGCACGATCTGTGGTTGGACGTACGGGAAGATTTTTTGGCGCTTGAATCTTCCTTCCTTTATGATGTCCTGAAATGATCCGCATCAGCTAAAATAGGGCGCTAAAAAAGGCGCTTGGTGTTCAGATAAATCTACTTGTATCGTGGGATTTGGATCCTCAAACTTAATATGAGCATGGTACTGCTTCACAATTTCATAATAGGTTTCAAAACCTTTTATTTTCCCCAAAAAAACGAGTTCCAATTCCTCTGACTTTAGTTCAAATTGCTCTACAACAAAAAAGACATAATACAAAAACTCATCTTCGTTGGTTACCTTGAAACGATTGTTAAAGAGGAGTTTGTTTTGATTTACTAAAAAGACATCTAAAGCAGCACTATGAAAATGGAGAAAAAGTTGATTGGCAAAGGAGGAAGAAGGGCTTAAGTTTAAAATTTGTTTGTACAATAAGGAATTGTAATGCACATATTGAAAATCCATTTTAGAATCCTCTAGAATTTTTTTGATCAGATGCTCGTAGTAATACACATTGACCTGTGCTTCTTCGTTTAAGGTGTCAAAGCCCAGTGTATCTGCCTGCGTTGGTTTTTGATAAAGTGATAGGTATTGTTCTGCATGACGTTCGTCAAATAAAGTGAGAGGAACAAAACTCGAGGGATTTTGAAAAAAGATGACACTCGCAGAGGTAAAGCTTCCTTCTGGATAATATGCCAAATATTCTTCTAATGCACGTTTAAAGTCTTCGGCACCGTTTGAGGTGGAAACAAAGTCGACTTTGGAATGGGTGCAAAAAGAAAATCCATTCACAAACATGTGAATGGATAGTTCTTGACGTTGAATAATTTTATTGTCGTGGGGCATCGAAAATGGTTGGCCAATTTCCGTTGGTACTCACATTGGTAAGCGATCCTAAAACAATCTCTGGACCGTTTACACCATCTACAGAAACTGTTTCATTTTCTTGCTCTACAAAGTCTTTATCTTGATCAAATAATATTATATTCTTTGCTATTTTCACTTCAAATACGGGTACGTTGTAACCGTTTTTGTTGATTACTTGTGCTTTGATTTGAAACGTACTGTCTTCAATTCCCTTAACAGGAACGTTTGCCATTCTTTTATAGCGATTAGAGTTTTTGAAAAGTGAATCTTTTACTGGAACAAACCCTAACGTGTCTATGACTATTATTTCGCGTAACATATCAATACGATAGGTACGGTCGTATTCCAAATATGAAGAATCTCTTTTTTCAATGAGAGTAAAAATTCCCTCATCAACAAATTTGACTAAGCTATCGAAGTTATTGGAATAAATTCCTTTAACATCTTTGTGAGCAATTTGTGCGGCACGAATGTCCTTCATACGATCAATAACATCCGCATAACGTTCGTTTTTGATCTGGTTGAATTTGATGGGACCGCTTATGGCATCATAAATTTTGTAGGCAAAGAAGATTGAAGCAATCCATAAAACGACTTGAAGACCTAATTTCATTGTTTTTTAATTTGATAAAAACAAAACTACAATTTTTTTTGAATCACAAAAGTTTTTAAAATGATTTATCTTTAAGCCATACTTAGGTTTTCATGACTCCAGAAAAATTTCGTTCAGAACTAGAAGAAAAATTTCCCTTTGATCCTACCGATTCGCAACGCATTTGGTTTAAGGAAATTGCATCGTTCATACTTTCTATAAATAGGAATATTGCTTTTCTTCTCAAAGGCTATGCGGGAACTGGAAAAACAACTTTGATCGGTTCTTTGGTGAGACAACTCAAATCCAATGGATACAAAGCAGTACTCATGGCTCCTACAGGTAGGGCGGCTAAAGTTATGGCGACCTATTCTCAATTTCAGGCTTTTACCATTCACAAACAAATTTATTACCCAAAGCCAGTACAATCGGGTAAAATGGTTTTTCAACTCAAACCCAACAAATACCGAAATACAATTTTCATTGTAGACGAAGCTTCTATGATTGGAGACGACCGCCAACAGGCAAAACTTTTTGAAAATGGATCACTTTTACATGATTTGGTACAGTATGTAAGTCGTGGAGAACAATGCAAATTGATTTTTGTAGGCGATCCCGCTCAATTGCCCCCTGTACATCTAAATTTGAGTCCTGCTCTAGATCAAAACGAGTTGGAGCATTTTCATTTTGATAAGGTATACGGTGTCGAATTAAATACGGTGGTAAGGCAGGCTAAAAATTCTGGAATTCTCAGCAATGCCACACAACTCAGAGCGCAACTTGCAGAGGAGGTCTATGATCAGTTTCAGTTTGAGGTGGCAGGTTTTCTAGACATTTTCTATTCGAACAGTGGTATGGACCTTTTCGAAGCTGTAGAATCTGCTTTCGGAGAAGCGGGTGTGGACCAAACGGTGTTTATCGTCCGTTCCAATAAGCGCGCAAATTTGTTTAATGAACATATTCGAAAGCGAATTCTAGGATGGGAAGATGAACTGTGTGTAGGAGATCAATTGATGGTCGTCAAGAACAACTACTTTTGGTTGGCACCCGATTCTAAGCCAGGTTTTATTGCCAATGGTGACGTAATTGAAATTCTTTCGATCAAGGCGCGAAAAGCACTCTATGATTTTTCTTTTGCTGAGGTACGTGTCCGTCTTGTGGATTATCCTGATGAAGCACCTTTTGAAACGGTTCTATTGTTGGATACTTTAAAAACAGAGACCCCCTCACTTTCTTTTGAGGAGGGGAACCGACTGTATCAAAATGTAGTAGAGGATTATGCTTCCGAACGATCGAAATTCAAAAAGTTTATGAAAGTTAAAAAGAACCCCTTTTTTAATGCTTTGCAAGTAAAATATTCCTATGCCATTACCTGCCATAAATCTCAGGGAGGGCAGTGGGATCATGTTTTTGTGGAAAAACCTTACTTGCCAGAGGGACCAAATAAAGATTACTTACGTTGGCTATATACGGCCATCACCCGTTCCAAAAAGAATCTATATCTCATCGGATTTCCGAATGAAGATTTTAAATCCCTACCTTAGAACAATGTTTCGTTTACTTTCTAAGGGTATTTTTTTCAAGCTTCTTAAATGGGAATTACACGGTCAATTCCCAAGTCTTCCAAAGTATATTATTGCAGTAGTTCCTCATACCAGTTGGGTGGATTTTTTTTTGGGTTTATTGGTTCGTAGCATCTCTGGAGAAACGATCAATTTTATTGGAAAAAAGGAGCTATTTAGGCCTTTAACAGGATGGTTTTTCAGAGGTTTGGGAGGTGCTCCAATCGATAGGACAGGAAATAAAGGATCGGTGGCATCCCTTGCCGCTGTATTTGATGCGCATCAAAAATTTCGAATCGCACTTGCTCCTGAGGGTACCCGGAAAAAGGTAAATAAACTCCGAACAGGGTATTATCACCTTGCCAAACATTTGCAAATTCCCATTGTCCCTGTAGCTTTTGATTATGAAAATAAAAAAGTAATTATTCATCCCAACTTTTACACTACGGAGGATGAAACTCAAGATCTGAAGACTTTGGAAGTCTTGTTTAAAGGAGTAGGAGGCTATTCAAAAGAGAATAGTTTTTGATTATTCCTTTATTTCTAAGGTATGATATACGTTTTGAACGTCGTCATCTTCTTCAATTTTTTCGATAAGTTGAATGACTTCTTCTTGTGCTTCAGCGGCTAAAGTTTTCAAAACCTGAGGAATGCGTTCAAAGCCTGAGGACAGGATTTCTAAGTTGCGTTTTTCCAGTTCTTTTTGAATCTTTCCAAAGCTTTCAAAAGGGGCATATAGCAGTATACCATCGTCATCTACAAAAACTTCTTCCACTCCATAATCGATAAATTCAAATTCGATTTCTTCTACATCCAAATCTGTGGGATTTATTCTAAAGTTGCAGGAATGGTCAAACATAAACTCTACTGAACCAGCGGTTCCTAGGTTTCCATTGGCTTTGTTAAAATAGGATCTTATGTTGGCTACCGTTCTGTTATTGTTGTCTGTGGCGGTTTCAACAAGAACGGCAATACCGTGAGGTGCATAGCCTTCAAAAAGCACTTCTTTAAAGTCTCCAGAGTCTTTATCAGAGGCTTTTTTGATCGCGCGTTCTACATTTTCTTTCGGCATATTTGCTGCCTTGGCGTTTTGAATCACCGCACGAAGACGGGAGTTGTTGTCCGGATCAGGGCCCCCGTCTTTGACAGCCATTACGATGTCTTTACCAATACGGGTAAAGGTTTTGGCCATGGCAGACCAACGTTTCATTTTTCGTGCTTTTCTAAATTCAAAGGCTCTTCCCATACTGCTTATTTTTGAAGACCCACAAATATAAAAAACTTTAGGAGTAGATAATTAGTAGGCAAGTAGAAGTAGCTTATTAAGGAGGTTCGATGAAATTTTGCGTTTACCGAAGACTCAAATCATCTAAAATATCAGTGTATGAAGGCTGAAGGTGATGAGGAAGCTTATTTTCTTTGGGTAGTGTAGCCAAATACCGCATAGTATTGGAGGTAAATACTTGTTTGTAAATTCCCGATGTGTTGTGTCTTCTTTCGATTAGAGTTCTAATAAAATCAAAATGGGAAATTAAATCGGTACTTCCTAAATGGAAAATCCCTGTTTTTTTATGATTTATTAAATAATGGATTTGTTGGCTGAGTCGGACATCGCTATTTACATTTACAATGGTATTGGGAAAAACTTCAATGGAAGTATCATTTTTTATTGCTGCATCAATCTCTAAGGTCCTCGGAGCATTGATTCCAAATATCATAGGCAAACGGATAATAACGTATTTTCCCACAGCCAAGTGGAGGAGTTGGTTTTCAATTTTTATTTTAAAATGGCCATAGACACTTTCTGATAGGGTTTTGTCATATTCGTAAGAGGGGTAATGTCGAAAGGAATCAAAGACATTGGCTGAAGACAGGAACATCATTCTACAATCGTGAGTCCGTATATAATCTGTAAGAAAGCGATGTGCTTCTACTTGAGCGTTAAAATCACCTCGCAGGGCGGAGATTATGAGTTTGGGTTTTATTTCATTCAGAAGAGAATTCAATCCTCCTTTTTCAATGTCGTAGTAAAAAAAATGGTTATTTTTTTTATATTCTTCAGAGCTGTGGTAGGTTCCATAGGTTTTGTAATAGGGTGCTAGTTCTTTGTACAGTGCATTTCCAATAAACCCACTAGCTCCTAAAATCAGTATGGATTTCAATGATTTAGGATTTAATGAAAGGGGTTTTTACGATCTGAGCAGGACAAAATTTGTCACGAATCAGCACCCCTATTGGGGTTCCGGGAGTTGCCCAACTGGAATCGACATAACCCAATCCGATGCCTTGAGACAGTACAGGAGATTGGGTTCCTGAGGTCACCGAACCAATAGGTTTCTTATCAATATCTACTAGAGTGTAACCGCTTCTGGGAATGGCTCGGTTTTCCATTGTAAATCCAATTAGTTTTTGAGGGGTACCTTCCTTTTTTTGTAAGGCGATATTCTCAGAATTGATAAAATCAGTTTCAGGCTTGGTCACCCATCCCAATCCTGCGGCAATTGGTGACGTTGTATCATTAATTTCATTTCCGTAAAGACAATATCCCATTTCAGTTCTGAGTGTATCACGCGCGGCAAGCCCTACTGGCACAATTCCAAACGGAGCGCCTGCCTTGAGGACTGTATTCCAAACTGTTTCCGCTTCGGACGCTGGAAAATAAACTTCTATACCTCCAGCACCTGTATAACCAGTAGTTGCAATTAGTACATTTTCACATCCTGCAAAAGAGGCGGTTGTATGAGCATAAAAAGGGAGTGACGCCAAGGGAAACTCAGTACATGACTGCATAGCCTCAATGGCTTTAGGCCCTTGTATGGCAAGTAGGGCAGTAGTATCCGAATGATTTTCTATTTGAGCATCGAAATTTTGATTGTGTTTTTGGATCCAGCTCCAATCTTTTTCAATATTAGACGCATTGACTACCAATAAATAGCGTTCTTCTGCCAAGCGATAAACAATCAGATCGTCCACGATACCTCCTTCAGCATTGGGGAAGTAATTATATTGCGCTTTCCCAACAATAATTTTTGAAATATCATTACTGCATACGTATTGAAGTAAATCCAATGCACGAGGTCCAGAGACATAGAATTCCCCCATATGGGAAACATCAAAAACACCCACACTTTCTCGAACAGCAAGGTGTTCTTTCTTTACCCCAGTATATTGTACAGGCATTTCATATCCTCCAAAGGGGGTCATTTTGGCATTCAGAGCTAAATGAGCATTGTAAAGTGTTGTTTTTTTCATAAGTTCACAGATAAATTATTTATCATGAAAAAGTTTAACATACAAATCACATTGCTTTCTGTATTTCTAATGTTATTTATCACTTTTCCCGAAAAACTTCTTGGGCAAAAGTCGGAACTTTCATCGGATTTTCATAGCGAACGACGACAACAATTAAGAGAAAAACTTCCGAACAATTCAGTAGCTGTTTTTTTCACTGCTCCCATTCGAAACAGAGCTAATGATGTAGATTTTGAATACCACCCAGATCCCAATTTTTTCTATCTCACAGGCTGGAATGAACCCCATGCTGTATTATTAGTCTATAGTACGCCACAAAAAGACGATCAAGGAACCTATTATGAAAAATTGTATGTTAGAGAACGCGATGCCCGAAACGAAATGTGGAACGGCCGCAGATTGGGCGTAGCGGGTGCTATTAAAATGGGTTTTGATCGTGTAGCGTTGAAAGATACTTTTATATCTGATAAGCACGATTTTGATCGTTTTGACACGGTTTTTATGTTTGATTTTAAAAACGATGTCCGAGATGGAAACGATTCCAGCGATCTATTTGACTTGCAAAAACATTTTAAGCAAGCCATCAATTTCCCTCAGGACTTTGATGCCGATCGTTACCGACTTTATCAACGAATTCGTCAAGTGGAGACGGATCAAATACCCAGCATCAAAAGAACCATTGATTATTTATCAAAAAACGATCCTAGTCTCTTAGAAGACCCTGTGATTCAAGATTTCATTCTAAAAGCTGAGGATGAATCAACACTAACCGATTTAAAAACACGAAGTGCCTTTTTATTAAGAGAGTACAATTTTGATATTGATCAATTGTCGAATTTTATGGCGAGTTCTCGTGAAATTAAGGCTCAAGAAGAACTTACCCTAATAAAGAAAGCCGTTCAGATCTCTGCACAGGGACAACGCGAAGTAATGAAAGCCATTAAGCCTGAGATGACAGAACGTGAAGTGCAGGGAATTCACCAATTGGTGTATAAAAAATATGGTGCGGCACACGAAGGCTACCCTTCTATTGTAGGAGCTGGAGATAATGCCTGTGTACTTCATTATATCACTAATGATAAAACAGATATTGAAAACCAACTTATTTTAATGGATCTTGGTGCCGAGTATAACGGTTACACCGCAGATGTGACAAGAACAATTCCCGTTTCAGGAAAATTTACAGCAGAGCAACGCGCTCTTTACAAAATTGTTTATGATGCTCAAAATGCTGGGATTAATGCCGCTCAAAGTGGTGAAAGCTTTAGAGCTATTACTAAAGCTGCTTATAAGGTTGTTCAGGAGGGATTACTGGAGTTAGGGATAATCGAACAGGCTGAGGAATTTAGACGTTACCTTCCCCATGGTGTAGCTCATCACATTGGTTTAGATGTCCATGATCCTGGTTTGTATAAGAATTTAGCTCCAAATATGGTCATCACAGTGGAGCCTGGTATTTATATCCCTGAGGGTAGTCNATGCGATCCCAAATGGTGGAATATAGGAATCCGAATTGAAGATGATATATTGATAACTGAAAAGGGACCTGAAAACCTTTCTAAAGATGCTCCTAGAGCATGGGATGAAATAGAATCTCTAATGAAAGAAAAAAGTGCGTTAGATGATTTTACATTACCGCCTCTGAAAATAGACTAACGAGTCAACAAAAAGGATTTCAATTCTTGATAGGTGTCTATGGGGCGACTTAATTTTTCCTTTTGAAGCACACCTTTGAGTCGTTCTGGCATTTGAATTTGAGTGTTTAGAATTTTTTCTACAGAATTTGCAAATTTAATTGGATGGGCGGTTTCTAAGAATATACCTTGATAGGATGTGGGGTCTTCCTGAGACTCCACAAACGCTTTCAAACCGAGATAACCAATTGCACCGTGCGGATCAGCAATGTATCCTTTTTGATCAAATATTTCTTTGATTGCCTTTTCTGTTTGTTTGTCCGAATAACTAAAACCACTCAAGGTCTTTTTTAGTTTAAAAAAATCGTTATTAAATATTTTCTGTATACGAATGAAGTTACTTGGGTCACCCACATCCATCGCATTAGAAATCGTTTGAATTGACTTTTTGGGAGCGTATTCTCCTGATTCTAAATATTCAGGAACTGTATTGTTAACGTTAGTACTTGCTATAAAATGGTCAATGGGGAGTCCCATTTGTCGGGCAATTAGTCCAGCACAAAGATTTCCAAAATTTCCACTAGGAACAGAAATCACTAATTTTTTATCTGGATTGGGCCTATTTTTATAAGCGATAAAATAGTAAAACATTTGCGCTAACCAACGTGCAATATTAATCGAGTTGGCGGAGGTTAAGGCAATCTTTTGAATCAATTCAATATCTATAAAGGCAGACTTGACCATTTCTTGGCAATCATCAAACGTTCCATCAACTTCTAAAGCAGTTATGTTTTCTCCCAATGTTGTCAACTGTCGCTCTTGTATGTCACTCACTTTTCCTTTGGGGTAAAGAATGACTACATCGATTCCATTTACTTTATAAAAACCATCAGCTACGGCACCTCCAGTATCTCCAGAAGTAGCCACCAATACGGTAATTTTCCCTCTTTCTTTCACAGTATTTGCATGGGAAAGGCAACGGGCCATAAAACGCGCTCCTACATCTTTAAACGCTAGGGTAGGGCCTTGAAAAAGCTCAAGAGCTGCAACATTTTCTGTGATTTTGACAATGGGAAAGTCAAAGTTTAGCGTGTCTTTCACAATCTTTTCTAATTGCTCTTTAGGAATGTCTTCGCCTACAAAGGGTTGAATTACCTGAAACGCTATTTCATGATCTGAATACTGTCGTAGATTATAAATAAACGCTTGATCTAGAACGGGAATTTCTTTTGGGAAGTACAAACCGCGATCGGGAGCCAGGCCACTTACCACAGCTTCAAGGAAGCTCACATCTTTTGCATTGTGATTTAAACTAAAGTATTTCACCTGTTATAAAATTTTGATCCCTTTTTCGTTGATTGAAGAAATATGAATGTCGTAGTCTAATCCAATCTGATCATAAAACGTTTTCATTGCGTCTCCTACTTTTATTGCCATTGCCTTTCCTTTTGACAAAGCATAGATAGATGGTCCCGAACCTGAGATACCACTACCCAATGCTCCAGAAGCTAATGCCGCCTGTTTTACTTCATTAAACTTAGGGATTAACATGGACCGAAGGGGTTCGATTACTTCATCTTGCATGCTCCTTGAAAGGAGTTCATAGTCTTGTGTATACAGCGCACTTACAAAAGCACCCACATTGCCCCATTGTGCAACCGCTTTCTTGAGCGGAATTTCATTTTTTAAAATCGCTCTTGAATGAATGGTTTTTAATTCAATTTTGGGATGTATTACTGTCGCAAACAAATCTGGAGGGGTAGGGAGTTTGAGGATGTCTAAAGTGTTATTACACCGAACGAGAGTAAATCCACCTAGTAAAACTGGGGCTAAATTATCTGCATGCGCAGCACCACTAGCTAGGGCTTCACCTGCCATGGCGAACTGTACCAACTCATTTCTAGAATAAGGTTTCCCCAGTAATTCATTTACAGCAAAAACCGCTCCTGCTGCACTGGCTGCACTACTTCCAATTCCACTTCCAGGTTTAATTCTTTTGTCGATATCAATACGAAAACCTTTTTTTGAAGGATGCGCCTCCAAAAGGGCTGAAACAGCCACACTGGCAACATTTTTTAAGGGATCGATAGGTAATTCTTGACCCGTAACAGTCCCAATTTGTACTCCTGGAGTTTCTGTTTTGCTGACGTGCATGATATCACCTATAGGGTCTAAACAGAACCCAAGCACATCAAATCCACATGAGATGTTGGCCACACTTGCTGGTGCAAAAATTTTAATTTCCTCCATTTATTGCTTTCCTATTCGAATAATATCTCCAAAAATTCCTCCCGCTGTGACTTCAGCACCAGCTCCAGCCCCTTTCACAATGAGAGGTTGGTTTTTGTAACGGGTGGTATAAAATAAAATGATGTTATCACTCCCTTCTAAATTATAAAAATCGTGGTCTGATTCAATTTCTTGAAGTCCTACAGATGCCTTTCCATTCTCTAATTGGGCAACATACTTAAGTCTAGCATTTTTTTCTGTTGCATGTTTAAGTAAATTTTGGAAGTGGTCTTCATTTTTTTCTATCGCAGAATAAAAGTCTTGGTTATTGGAAGTATTGAGTACTTCTTCTGGCAAAAAAAGTTTGTTATGTATGTCTTCCAATTCCAAACTAAATCCACTTTCACGTGCTAGAATAAGAATTTTTCTGGCTACATCAACCCCGCTGAGGTCTATTTTTGGATCGGGTTCTGTATAGCCCTCTTCTTGAGCACGCTGAACAACCTCTTTAAAAGAAGTGGTAGAGGTGAAGTTATTAAAAACAAAATTTAAACTTCCAGAAAGAATGGCTTGAATTTTATGAATCTCATCCCCCGAGGCAATGAGGTTGTTTAAAGTGTCTATTACAGGAAGCCCTGCGCCTACATTGGTTTCAAACAAAAAGGGAGTGCCAAAGCGTCTAGCTGTTTTCTTTAAATCAAGGTAATTTGATAAAGAACTTGCACAGGCAATTTTATTACAGGTTACAACCCCTATGTTGTGTTCTAAATAGCGCTCGTATTCTCTTGCAATGGTTTCATTAGCCGTATTATCTACAAAGATGCTGTTGCGTAAATTCAATTGCTTAATGTGATCAAAGAAGAGATCTCTATCTGCTTTAGTTTCACTTTTTTCAAGTTCCACCTTCCAATTATCTAATTCAATTGGATTTTCTTGAAGTAGCATCTTTCTAGAATTGGACAATGCGATTACCCGAATTTTCAATCGCAGGTGCTCCAAAAGATATTCTTGTTGCCTATGGATTTGCTCTAATAATTTTCCTCCTACGTTACCTACACCGGTAATAAACAGGTTGAGCTCTTTTGTTTGTTCTTCAAAAAAGCTTTCATGAATTGTGTTTAACGCCTTTTGGGTGTTCTTTTTGTCGATTACAATAGATATGTTTCTCTCCGAGGCACCTTGTGCAATCGCTCTGATATTTATGTTATTTGCCCCAAGGCTGCTGAAAAGTTTACCACTGATTCCTTGATGGTCTTTCATGCGATCTCCGACTACAGCAATGTTAGTCATTTCTGTTTCAATTTTTGCGGGAGCTACTTTGTTGAGACTAATTTCAAAAGTGAAATGGGCATCGATGGCTTTTTTTGCAGGAATTGCATCTTCAGAACGAACCCCTATGCAGATGGAGTGTTCTGATGAAGCCTGTGTAATCATAATGATATTGATTTGCTTGAGAGAAAGGCATTCGAATAGCCTTTTGGAAAATCCAGGGATTCCAATCATACCGCTTCCTTCTAAGCTGATAAGAGCAACATTCTCTATGTGGCTGACTCCCTTAACTGTTGCGCCTTCTTTTTGGGCAGCTCCATTTTCATCAATCCGCGTCCCTTTTGCAGAAGCATCAAAGGTGTTTTTAATAAGTACAGGTATCTTTTTTTCAATGAGAGGTTGAAGGGTGGGTGGATAAATAACTTTCGCACCAAAATGTGAAAGTTCCATCGCCTCGTGATAAGAGAGTTTTTCAATGGGCTGTGCTTGACTAACCAGTTTTGGATTTGCAGTAAACATTCCACTGACATCGGTCCAGATTTCCAATAATGGAGCATCTATGTAATTGGCGATTAATGAGGCTGTAAAATCAGATCCACCCCGTCCTAAGGTTGTCGTATTTCCTTCTTCGTCTTGGGCTATAAAACCAGGGACAAGAATAAGTTCGTCATCACTATTGTTAATAAGAGCTATTGTTTTTTTAGCACTTAATTCATGGTTGACCACTTCGCGATCATTCAAGGTGTGTGTGAAAAGGAATGAGCGAGCGTCTTTAAGAGTTACCTTACAATCTTGATGTTTGAGAATGTGAAAAATAATGGTGCTAGATAGAATTTCTCCATAGCTGGATATTTTCGAAAGACTTTTTTGAGTGGCTTCCTCTAGAGTGAATAACGATTCCAGAATTTCTTCTAGCTCATTAAGTTGTGATTTTAAAAAACTGATGATTTCACTTTGCTGGGTGACAGGGACAAAGTATTCGATTAGCTCCAGATGTCTGGTTTCTATTGTATCAATATGCGCTTTGTAGTTCGGAACGCCAGAGCTGGCTTTTGCTGCCATCTCTACTAGTAAATTTGTTATCCCCCCTAAGGCAGAGACCACTATAACTTGACGCTCTTTAGAGCTATTTATAATGTCTATGACGTGGGTAAGACTTTGTGGATTTGCGACAGAAGTACCGCCAAATTTTAAAACCTTCATATTCAATTGTGTACGAGCTAAACCTTTGTTATGGCAGGGTAGCTGGTCATTAAAACAGGCGTAAAAATACTATTTATTGCTTGGTTTAAAACAATTTGGGTCTAAAAAGACTTCACAAATGAAAACTTTTAAAGTGCGAGTAAAAAAAACCTCTTTTTTTTACGATGTCTCCAATTCTTGGTTGATTTTTAATAGAAGTTTTTCGCCATCTTCATTTTGATCGACTAAAATTTTGTCTCCTTCTTTGATTGCATTGTTCACCACGTTTTCTGCTACAAGATCTTCTAAATGTTTTTGGATCGCACGGTTCAAAGGTCTTGCACCATATTTACTATCAAATCCTTTTTCTGCAATAAAGTCTTTTGCTGCTTTAGAAACTTCAATTTGATATCCAAGTTGATTGATACGTTGTATAAGTTTCACTAACTCAATATCAACAATTTTTCGAATATCTTTTTTATCCAAGGGATTAAAGACAACGATATCGTCTATACGGTTGAGAAATTCGGGAGAAAAAGTCTTTTTCAATTCCTTTTCAATAACTCCTTTTTCAATTTCTTGAGATTGGGCTTTTTGCGATGCCGTCTCAAAACCTAGGCCAGTGCCAAAGTCTTTGACTTGACGCGCTCCGACGTTGGAAGTCATGATGATTATTGTGTTTTGGAAGTTGATTTTTCTTCCTAAGCTATCAGTTAAAAATCCATCGTCAAGAACCTGTAGCAACATATTGAAAATATCAGGATGTGCTTTTTCAACTTCGTCCAATAAAATTACTGAATAGGGACGTCTTCGGACTTTTTCGGTCAATTGACCCCCTTCTTCATAACCTACATAGCCAGGAGGTGAGCCAATCAATCTTGAAATGGCAAATTTTTCCATGTATTCACTCATATCAACACGAATAAGATTTTCTTCTGAATCAAAGATTTCAGAGGCAAGAATTTTTGCCAATTGAGTTTTTCCTACTCCTGTTTGTCCAAGGAAAATAAACGATCCGATTGGTTTGTCTGGTGCTTTGAGCCCAGCACGATTTCGCTGAATCGCTTTGACTACCTTTTCAACGGCTTCACTTTGTCCTATTAATTTGGTTTCAATGACACTAGCTAATTTTGATAGTTTTGTTTTTTCAGACCTGACAATTTTATTTACAGGTACGTTGGTCATCATAGATACCACGTCTGCAATATCGTTATCATTTACTGTAACACGGTTTTGTTTGGATTCCTCCTGCCATTTTTCTTGTGCTTCAACGAGTAGGCGTTCCACACGTTTTTCGTCATCTCGAAGCTTAGCAGCTTCCTCATACTTTTGTTTTTTGACTACAGAATTTTTCAATTCTCTAACTTGGTCTAGTTGGTTTTCCAAATCGATAATTTCCTGCGGTACACTCATATTATTAATATGTACTCTAGAACCAGCCTCATCTAAAGCATCAATTGCTTTGTCTGGAAGAAACCGATCTGACATATATCTATCAGTTAGGTCAACACATGCACTCAGTGCATCATCGGTATAATTAACGTTGTGATGATTTTCATATCGTTCTTTGATATTTTTGAGGATTTCTAAAGTTTCCTCAGTGCTGGTTTGTTCCACAAGCACCTTCTGAAAACGACGTTCTAAAGCACCGTCTTTTTCAATGTTTTGACGATATTCGTCTAGGGTTGTAGCCCCGATACATTGAATTTCTCCCCTTGCAAGGGCTGGCTTGAACATGTTAGAGGCGTCAAGGCTTCCAGTAGCTCCTCCTGCACCTACTATAGTGTGAATTTCATCGATAAATAAAATGATGTCATCATTTTTCTCTAGTTCGTTCATTAGCGCTTTCATGCGCTCTTCAAACTGTCCTCTGTATTTTGTACCGGCTACCAAACTGGCTAGATCTAGACTGACCACACGTTTATTGTAAAGTACACGAGAAACTCGCTTTTGAATGATACGAAGGGCAAGACCCTCTGCTATGGCTGATTTACCTACTCCAGGTTCACCAATCAGTAAGGGGTTGTTTTTCTTTCTTCTACTAAGGATTTGTGAAACACGTTCAATTTCTTTATCTCTTCCTACTACAGGATCTAATTTTTCTTGCTCGGCAAGTACAGTAATGTCACGACCAAAATTGTCTAAAACGGGGGTTTTAGATTTTTTTGAGGTTTTGGATTCTGATGTGGGAATGAAGGGATTTTCTTTGCTATCATCCTCATTTTCTTTTTCTTCTGGGAACGAAACTCCAGAAGGAAGGTCATCGAAAGAAGTATCTGTATCGTTTGCCAACATGAGTTTGAATTGTTCTTTTACAATATCATAATCTACATTGAGCTGAGAAAGAAGTTTTGTTGTAGGGTCATTTTCATTTCTGAGAATACACAAAAGTAAATGCACCGTATTGATTAATTCACTTTGAAATAACTTGGCTTCCAAAAAAGTGGTTTTGAGAGCCCGTTCTGCTTGTCTAGTGAGGTGAAGGTTCTTTTTGTCGTTTAACAGAGGGGTTTCTTCGACTCCTGCAGGATTGAGGATTTCAACTTTACGTCTCAATTCTTCAAGGTTTACTTCGATAGCGTTTAAGATAGCTATTGCTTTTCCGCCTCCATCTCTCAAAATCCCCAACATGAGATGTTCCGTACCGATAAAGTTGTGCCCTAATCTTAAGGCCTCTTCTTTACTGAATGCGATTACATCTTTTACACGTGGTGAAAAATTATCATCCATAGCTTCTGTTTAAAATATTACTTCGGCAAATAACAGACCAAAGTGTTGTACCCTGCTAATAGACAAAAAAATATTAAGAATTCAAAAAAAGAAGTGAGATTATTTACCGACAAAAAGAATCAAATTTCTGTTAATAATTTTATTAATTAAGGCTCTATTTTGATGGCGAATTGTAGGCTTATTCCTTATTTTAGCTACCATACTAAACAACTCACATGAACGAAGGAGATAAGCTCATTCCTATTAAGATAGAAGATGAAATGAAATCGGCATACATTGATTATTCAATGTCTGTCATTGTGTCACGTGCACTTCCTGATGTTCGGGATGGATTAAAACCCGTACATAGACGCGTACTATTCGGAATGCACGAACTAGGCATAAGGTCTAATACTGCGTATAAAAAATCAGCTCGTATTGTCGGAGAGGTGCTGGGGAAGTATCATCCCCACGGCGACAGCTCAGTTTATGACACCATGGTCCGTATGGCCCAAGAGTGGAGTTTGCGGTACATGCTGGTGGACGGTCAGGGTAACTTTGGTTCTGTGGATGGCGACAGTCCTGCTGCAATGCGTTATACTGAAGCACGAATGCAAAAAATGTCCGAAGATTTGATGGCAGATATCGATAAAGAAACGGTAGATCTGCAACTCAATTTTGACGATACTCTTAAAGAACCTACTGTACTTCCTACACGAGTTCCTAATTTATTAATTAATGGTGCTTCAGGAATTGCTGTAGGTATGGCTACAAATATGCCACCCCATAATCTAACCGAAGTGGTAGAGGGAACCATTCAGTACATCGACAACAATGATATTACCATTGAGGAATTGATTCAAACCATCAAGGCTCCAGATTTCCCTACTGGAGGAACAATCTATGGTTATGAAGGCGTTAGAGAAGCTTTTTTAACAGGTCGTGGGCGAATTGTAATCAGAGCCAAGGCAAATATTGAAGAAGTTAATGGAAGGGAATGTATTATCGTAAATGAAATCCCCTTTCAAGTAAATAAGGCAGAAATGATTCGAAAAACTGCCGAACTTATCAACGATAAGAAAATTGAAGGAATTAGCACAATTCGAGATGAGTCAGACCGAAATGGAATGCGCGTCGTTTATGTACTAAAAAGAGACGCAGTACCCAATATTGTCTTAAACAAATTATACAAATATACTTCTCTTCAATCTTCATTTAGTGTCAATAACATTGCACTAGTCAAAGGAAGGCCGCAAATGTTGAATCTGAAAGATATGATTCACCATTTCGTAGAACACCGTCACGATGTGGTGGTTAGAAGAACTCAATATGAGTTGCGAAAAGCGGAGGAACGGGCGCATATTTTAGAAGGACTTATAATTGCTTCAGATAATATTGATGAAGTAATCTCCATAATCCGAGGATCTCAAAATGCAGATGCTGCTAGGGAGAATTTGATTAAACGATTTGAACTTTCTGAAATTCAGGCTAAAGCGATTGTTGAAATGCGCTTGAGACAATTGACAGGTTTAGAACAAGACAAACTCAGAACTGAATACGATGAACTACTCAAAACCATTGCAGATCTCAAGGACATACTTGAAAAAAAGGATCGCAGAATGGATATTATTAAAGAGGAACTTAGTGTAATTAAAGAAAAATACGGAGACGAACGTCGTTCGAATATCGAATATGCTGGAGGAGACTTTAGTATGGAAGATATGATTCCCGATGATAAAGTTGTCATTACAATTTCTCACGCAGGCTACATAAAAAGAACTCCTCTAGTTGAATATAAAACTCAAAATAGAGGTGGAGTAGGGCAAAAGGCCTCTACGACAAGGGATGAGGATTTTCTACAAGATCTCTTTGTAGGAACCAATCATCAATACATGTTGTTTTTTACACAAAAAGGAAAGTGTTTTTGGATGCGGGTATTTGAAATTCCCGAAGGCTCGAAAACCTCTAAAGGAAGAGCAATCCAAAATCTTATCAATATTGAGCAGGACGACAAGGTCAAGGCTTTTATTTGTACACAAGATTTAAAAGACGAAGACTATGTAAATTCCCATTATGTAATTATGGCTACTCGAAAGGGTCAAGTCAAGAAAACTTCTTTAGAACAATATTCTCGTCCACGAACCAACGGAATTAACGCAATAAGTGTCCGTGATGGAGATGAACTTTTGGAGGCAAAGCTCACCACAGGTAACAGTCATGTTATGTTGGCTGTCAAATCTGGAAAAGCTATTCGATTTGAAGAGAGTAAAACGCGTCCTATGGGGAGAGGTGCTTCGGGAGTTCGGGGAATCACTCTTAATGACAAAAACGATGAAGTAGTCGGAATGATTGCTGTAAATGATATGGATGCCAATATTCTTGTGGTTTCAGAGCATGGATATGGAAAACGTTCTAGCGTGGAAGATTATCGAGTGACCAACCGAGGAGGTAAGGGTGTGAAAACTATTTCCATTACTGAAAAAACAGGAAAACTAGTATCCATCAAAAATGTTACTGATCAAGATGATTTGATGATTATCAACAAATCTGGTATTGCCATACGAATGGAAATAAGTACGTTACGTATTATGGGTCGCGCAACTCAAGGAGTAAAACTCATTAACCTGAAGGGAGATGACACCATAGCAGCAGTGGCCAAAGTTATGAAAGACGATGATCCAATTGAAGATGTAAATGATCTTGAAGTAAACGATGGCACTATTATTGAATAAATTATTTTAAACAAATACAATGAAAAACCTATTAACTCTAATTTTTATTTTTACACTTTCTGTTTCCATTGGACAAAAGAAAGAAATCAAGAAAGCCATTAAAGCGTTTGATGCAGGTGATGTTCAAGGCGCTACGGATATTTTAGAAACCAATGCAGCACTGTTTGATACTGCCGATGATAAAGTCACATTACAAAAAACTTATTTAGAGGCAAAGATAGATCGGGTCAATAAAGAATTTCAATCTTCTTTAGATAAATTTAAAGCGTATGAAGCTGCGGGGGGTAATGATCCAGAGTATGCCAATGAAGTGATTTCGCTTACATCTGCTGTTGTAAATAGTGCTATTGAAGACAATGCCGAACAACGTTACGCAGAAGCCGCTTCAAAACTATATTTAGCCTACACTATAGACCCTGAGACGAACAAAGACTATTTATACTTTGCCGCTTCAAGTGCTGTAAATGGACAGGATTTTGACAATGCCTTGAAGTATTATAATTTACTCAAAGAAATCAAATATGACGGAGTCGTAACACAATATTTTGCAAAGCCTGCAAAATCAGATGAAGAGGTTGAACTTTCTGAGTCGGAATACAGTATTTACAAAAAAACGAATGAATATACTGATTTTAGAGAAGAAACCACTGAGTCAAGATACCCTGAAATCATCAAAAATATCGCTTTAATTTATGCTCAAATTGGAGATAATGAAAAGGCAATGGGTGCCGTAAAGTTAGCTCGAATGGAAGATCCTAAGGATTTGAATCTTATTTTGACAGAAGCAAATTTATACATTCAACTTGAAGAAACAGAACGTTTCGGAGAGTTGATGAAAGAAGCAATTGCACAGGATCCCAATAACGCAACACTTTATTTTAATTTGGGTGTAGTAAATGCTCAGAATGGAAATACAGAAGAAGCAAGGGAATACTATGAAAAAACAATTGAACTGGATCCCAATTATGAATCAGGTTACCTCAATCTGGTTTCGCTCATTCTCCAAGGAGAAAGTGAAATTGTAGAAGAAATGAATGGTTTAGGAACCTCTAGAGCGGATAATGTGCGTTATGACGAACTAAAGCTTAAAAGAGAGGAACTTTACAGAGAATGTGTCCCTGTTTTAGAAAAACTTGTAGAACTCAATAAAAACCAAGAAGCCATAAAAACATTGATGAATATTTATGGAACACTGGGTAACAATGAAGGTTTTAAGAGGATGAAAGAAATGGTGGAATAACTAATAGCTCCTTCAAAATATAATTTAAAACCCTCCCAATAGCGAGGGTTTTTTTATATCATTTTTTTAATAATTCTAAGCTTGTGGGAATGTTGTTGGGTTTCGGTGTTGTAGATTCCTGTTTGATCAATTCGATCAATTCGCACCTTTCCGTGTGCATGTAATATGTAATGATTTTCTAGAAGTAAACCTACATGAATAATTTCACCTTCAGCATTATCAAAAAAAGCTAAATCTCCGGCTTCACTTTCTTCAATAAAACTTAAGGTTTCACCTACTTGTGCCTGATCGGAGGCGTCTCTAGGAATTGATACTCCATTGATTCGGTAGGTCATATGAGTAAGTCCCGAACAGTCAATTCCCATAGGTGTTTTACCTCCCCATAAATACGGAGTGTTTAAATATAACGATGCGGTTTTAAGAAGCTTNGATTTGTCTATTTTTTTTGCTTGTGTAGGCCCTTCGTATCGGTCTCCTAACCAACTACAGGCGCCGATATTACTGCCCAGTACTATTGCGGTTAAATGATGTTCAGGAGTCTCGGCGTAATCTACCAATCGGGTGCTATAAAGAGGAGAATTGAAAGTAATTTTTTCTGCATCTGATTTTGAAATAGCCTGCGCCTGTTTTTCGTCGATCCAGCCTTTGTAATCATCGGCAAGGGCTAGGATTTGTAGCCACCCTTTTTTCTTTGAAATGATTTTAAAACAATCACCGTAAAGAAGCTGTGAAACCAACTCACTTCGATGAGAATTTTCACTTCGCATCGGAACGATGCTTAAATGACAAATGCCGTATTCCAAAATTTAATATTCAAATAAATTTGTTACTAAAGCGTTTACAAAAATAGGAATTTTAAATCCACAAGCCTTGAACTGAAGTCAAAATAGCAGTAATCCGCCCAAGTTTATGTAGTTTTGGTTAAAAGAAGATTTTTGAAATCAGTTTGGAAGTATATTGTCGCCCAGCAAGGACTATTTTACAAGTCTTTATTGATTTTATCCAGCTCGGTATTGATCCTTTATATTTTTCCTTTAGGAGGACAGTTCAAATACGANTTTCAAAAGGGTAGGGTATGGCAATATCCTGATTTTTATTCCCCCTTTGATTTTTCAATTTTAAAATCTGAAGCAGAAGTCAAAAAAGACGAGNCGACCGCCTTAAAAAACTTAAAACTTTATTTACGAGCTGATGAAACTATAAAAAATCAAGTTTATTCAAAATACGCTGAAACCTTTATTGGATTTTTTCAAGATCAACAGAATCCGATGGTATTGGATAGTTTGTATGATTTTGGAAAACAACTCCTGGACGAGGTTTACTTTTACGGTGTGTTGCCACCGAACTATGTCCACCAGGGGAACCCGGAAATTCTTTTGATACAAGGGCAAACTGAGATACCAATCTTGGTAAATAAATTTTTCAAACCAGAAAAGCTTTTTGAGTTTATCGGTAGCCGGATAGTTAGCTCTTCTTATGTCCCATTTGAAGATATGTATAAGGATCTTTTCTTTGAGCTTATAGTTCCAAATGTCAGTTTGGATAAGAACTTTTATGAAACTGCCAAGGCACAAGTGCTTCAAAATATTTCCAGATCACGTGGTTTTATACCTTCTGGGAAATTAATTGTTGCTGAAGGTGCCCTTGTGGATGAAGAAACGTTTGAGATATTAAATTCACTCCGTAAAGAATTTACCTTACAACAGGAAGGACAAAGTTCATATTGGGTCCTATTTGGTTATAGCATACTTATTGTATTGACCTTTACCCTTTTGTTATTGTTTCTTAATATTTATCGTTTTTCTATTTATGAGGACAATCGCAAATTGACGTTTATTTTTTTTAATATCCTGGTGGTTATAATTTCTGTTACTTTGACCATAAATTACAATACAAATTATGTCTTTGCGGTTCCAATTTGTATTCTGCCCTTAATTATCAAAGCCTTTTTTGATGCACGATTGGGGCTTTTTATTCACCTTTTGACGGTATTGCTTTTGGGATTTATAGTTCCAAATAGTTTTGAATTTGTATTTCTCCAAATAACAGCAGGAATAGTGACGATTCAATCTGTGGCTCAATTATACCGACGCGCAAATTTATTTATTTCTGTAGGACAAATTGTTTTGGTTTATCTTACGGGTTATGTAGCCTTTACTACTATTCAAGAAGGAAATCTTCTGCAAATTAACTTTGCGCCCATGGGGTTATTCATGCTCAACGGTTTACTGATGCTTTTTGTACAACCTCTAATTTATATTTATGAGCGAATATTCGGTTTGGTTTCAGATGTTTCTTTGCTGGAATTATCAGACACTAATTCCAATTTGCTTAAGGAACTTTCTGATAAAGCACCTGGCACTTTCCATCACTCTCTTCAAGTTGCCAATTTGGCAGAAGCCGCAGCAAATGAGATTGGTGCAAACACCCTTTTGGTAAGAGTAGGCGCACTGTATCACGATATTGGTAAACTAAAATCCCCGATGTATTTTTCAGAAAATCAGACAGGAACTCTTTCCCCTCATGAGGAGCTTACACCCAAACAAAGCGCAGAAATTATTATCAACCACGTATTGGATGGTGTTTCAATTGCTCAAAAAAATAAGATTCCTGATCGAATCATTGATTTTATTAGAACGCATCACGGAACATCTACGGTTTATTATTTTTATAAAAAGCAAGAAGAGCTTACCCCCGATAAGGTAAATATTGAAGACTTTAGGTATTTAGGACCTAAACCCTTCTCCAAAGAAACCGCTATTTTGATGATGGCAGATGCTGTTGAAGCGGCTTCAAAAAGCTTAAAAGAACCCAATATCAATGAGTTGCAGGCTTTTATTGATAAAATCATCGACGGAAAAATGGCAGCACAACAATTTAACTCCTCTGACATCACATTTTCTGAAATCGAAACGATTAAAAAGGTACTTTTTAAGAAGCTAGTGAACGTATATCAACTTCGGATTGAGTATCCTGAATAATATCAAAAAAAAGATTGTTTACTTTACTGGGAACTATTACTTTTGAATTCCAATTTTGGAGAGGTGCCAGAGTGGTAATGGAGCAGATTGCTAATCTGTCAACGCGTAAGCGTTGCCAGGGTTCGAATCCCTGTCTCTCCGCCATAGTGATCCCTATTACATTCAAAATCAATGTTTTAGGGATTTTTTTGTTTTTTTATTGTACGGTATTTGTACGGTAATTCTAATTTAAAAGCCAAAAGTTTCCATCCAGCATTAATCCATACAAAGGGGCATGGGTTATAGAAAACGGTTTTTCTATTGGAACATGGGGATGGGATTTGATATGTAATCCATTCTTTATATCTATCTTGGAAGTATTATTAACCATAAA
>JGI26086J50260_1000017_pt1 | contig 114682 bp, 61 predicted proteins | sample SaaInl3SG_22_DNA_FD_50260 | JGI IMG/M metagenome (IMG submission 50260)
GCGAATACTTGTTCGCGAAGGGTTGGCCGAGTTTGAGGGAGCAAAGTACGCCTGCAAACCGGAGCACAAGAATTTCTCACAAACATGGAAGCGCCCATGCCTCAAGTGCAGGGACGACTCTCCCAGACCGAAGGGTCAATTTATCTGTAGCGAATGCAAGCGAGCAAACGAAGTCTATCAAGGCGCTTCTGATGCTTGGCTCAGTTGGGGAGAGTGATGAGTACATCTGCAAAAAGAAAAGGTGATGGGTACGAGCGAGAGATTGCTCGATGGCTAGACGAAGCGTTGTTCGGAGGGGAGCAAAAGATCTTCCGTATGCCGCTCAGTGGTGGCGGCTCACACATTGGTGGAGGCGGACGAGCTGACATCATCGGCACTCCAGACGTATGGGTTGAAGCGAAGCGCACCGAGCGCTGTCAGCCTTACGCCGCAATGGAGCAAGCCGAGCGAGGCATCAAAGCCGCCAAGTCAAACGAAATGCCCGTGGTTATCACAAGACGTAACCGAGTATCGACCGAAGATTCACTGGTGATGATGCGCATGAAGGATTGGGTGGCTCTTTATGAGAGCTACATCCGAGTCAAAGACAGCGTCACAATTGCGACCCTCGACGAGATTGAGCTTGAGCTCGAGGACGACCAAGAAGACGAAGGCGTGGGACTATCACCACTGAACGGAGGAGCCGATGGCTAAGAAGCAGATCGACAAATCAAAGATGAAATGCAACAGCCCTAAGCGACAAGTGCAGGGTGGCAAGAAGTTCGTCGTCAAAGCATGCGCCAACGGAAAGGAAAAGGTGATCCGATTCGGCGACGCAAACATGACTATCAAGAAGTCAGATCCCGCAAGACGTAAATCATTCCGTGCTCGCCACGGGTGCGATAAGGCGGGCGCAAAAAACAAGCTGACCGCAAAGTATTGGTCCTGCAAAAAATGGTGATCCATGGAAGAAGCACGTCGTTGTCGGACGTGCGGGGAAACTAAGCCACTTAATCAATTTAATTTACATTACAACAAACGGAAGAGTGATTCTCCGCGTTTAGATTGTAAGAAATGTGAGAATGCAAGGAGACTAAGACAACGATCCGCATCGCCAGAGGCGTTCATTAGGACGGTCGTTTCGCAACTCAGATCAGCAAGACGTAAGCGCGGCGAAGTTTGTGAACTTGACACAGACGAAGTGATCGCGCTTTACCACAAGCAAGACGGAGTCTGCGCACTAAGCGGTGTAAAGATGACGCATCTGCGAACAGGTAAGGAACGCAAGTGGGGCCACATATCGGAGCCGACTAACATCTCGGTTGATAGGATAGTCCCAGACGGTCCATACGAAATAGAAAACATACAATTGGTTTGTAACGCCATCAACTTTATGAAGTGGTGTTGGCCCGAGGAGGAGTTCATTGATTGGTGCAGTCGAGTACATGGAGAACGGCGAGGTCGTTATCAAGGAAGTGGAGATGGGGGAAGCGTTGTGCGCGATCCTAACTGAAGACGAGCCAGTTGCTTCTGCTCCAGTAATCACACCTGCTTTCGAGGATGGGATGGTTATCTCATTCAGCAATGACATCAACATCTTCTTGTCACGCTCAAGCGCAATCATGCTCGCAGAAGACTTGCAGTCAGTTGCCTTCGATCAGTTGGCTGACATTATTGAGGGCGAAAAAGAGGGCGCATAAAGCGCCCTAACAGGAGTCGACTAATGAGTCGATCGTTACCGGCTGTTCGCCAGAATCTCTTTCGTTAGTTTAGTCACCACAGCGAGCAGTGCTTCTTCTATCTCGTCGATGTACTTGTCAAGGTCGTCGACTTTCTTCTCTAGCTCTTCAACTCTGCTACGCAGTTCATTCTCGCTCATAATTGATCCCTTACCTCAACTCGTATCTCGTGGCCTAGCGCCTCCACTACAGCCTTCAAGTAACTGAGCCTCCCGTCCTGCCCATTCGCCCATCCATGGATTGTTTGCGAGGACACACCGCTCTTCTCTTCAATCTGAGCCATGCTTAGGTCTGACTCTTTGATCTTCTCCAACACCTCAATGATGAACGGATCGAGCCTCGACTCACTACTAACCCGCTTTAGCTTCGGTGCACCCATGAACACTCTCCAATCCATTCTTCATTGCGTTGTCTACAAGATCGTCCAGAACTTCAGCAGTTCGTTTCCCGTAAATGGACGCGACTCCAAGGATGTAGTCGTGGGTTGCCTTCCTGTGATTCACCAGTGTGATCGTTCTAACTGGTTTCTTCTTTCCTTTAGGCTCTTTGTTTTCATGGTCCGAAATGACCATCGGAAGTTGCTTCATGTGATGCTCCTAATCATTTGGTTAATTAAAGAGAGATAACTGTAACATATCTGTGACACACCGTGTCTACAAAAACATGGCATTTTCTTGCCACTTTTGTAGAGACAGACGTGTGTTGGGTTTTGAGGAGGATGTCGAACAGACCCCTCTGAGATGCACGTCAGACGTGCAAAGTTATGTCGAGACGTGTAAGTTGGCTCCTGCTCGCGGAGCCATTTCCCTTTATTCATGCGCGTTTCACCGACCCTATGGCAATAACCTGCCCGTTGTCTTCCAGTTGTGTCCGCGCATTAGCGACGTAAGTGCTTGCCCTGCTTGGAATAAATCCTCGATAGCGCATTGTCATTTTTATGTCACGATGCCCCATCAAGTACTGCAAGTCCCCAAGATCCGCACCTGCCTTGGCCGTTAGGTAGGCAAACGTATGACGCAGGTCATGCACCCTGACCTCTGGCAAACCCAACTCAGTGTTCGCGGCTTTCAATACTCGATTCAGTAGCGCACTGGCCGAATCCGCACTGGCGAACGGGTGACCCGTGGCCGAGGTATACAGCACTTCATCGTAGCGCTTACTGCCAAAGAACTCGTTGACCATCTCAGCCATGTCCTTGGTCAATGGGATGTCTCGCCGATCAGATTTGCCTGAGCGCTCCAATCGACGACGTATCTGTACTGCCCCATCATCGAAGTGCATGAGGCGCAGAGAAAGCATCTCATTGAGTCTGGCCCCGGTGTCGATCAGTGTGAGGAAATGCGGATAGTATTCTGTACGCGATTCGCGTACCCATCGAAGGAACATGTTGGCCTCACGCTCAGAGAAGTGAACGTCTCGTGCGTCCTCGACTCGTGGCTTGATGACCTTGATGCCATTGTAGTTCTCGACTGTTTCCTTGCCGTAGTTCAAGATCGCAATCAAGACGTTGAGGTAACGCTTGATCGAGCCCGCACTCAAGTGCCGCATCTCCTTGGTGACGTAGTCTTGCACACTGGCCGTGGTGATATCGGTAAGTACCTGAGAACCGAACACGTCGTTCCACATCAGGGCGACCCGTATGAGGTCACGACTTGATCTGTTCTCTTGCTCACGAAAATCAAGGTAGGCGTCACAGACTTGGTGAAAGCGCACCTTCACCGTCGTCTTCTGGTAGTTGCCCGTGATGATCTCGTTCTCGATATCGATCCGCATGCGATCCGCATGCGCTTTGTACTCAGACGTAGCGGGGTAGCGAGTACTACGCCGCACCCGAACCCCAAGCACTTGGCCCTCGACATGCCAAGTTCCCTGTTTGTTGGTGATCTTCAAAGCCATCTCATCTTACCTTCGCTTGTAGCATTGCAGTAATCTCACGGTACTCTTCGTGATGTATATGCCAGTCCAATGGAATGCCTGCTCGCTTCTCGTACTCAACGGGGTCGACGTTAGCCATGACCTCCGAGTACCAGATCGCAAGCAGGGCTCTGGTTCGGACCTCTCGCTTGTCCATGATGGACCGCAAGTGAACCTTGATGGTGCTCTCTGTGACGCAAAGAATCCCTGACATCTCTGCTGTTGATTTGCCATCGCACAGCAATTGAAGTACTGCATGTTGCTTAGGCGTGAATGGGGTGAGGTCTACATGAGACCTCGTTTCGGTGGGGGTTGGTGTCTGCACCGTGGTTGGCTTGTACGACTCTCTGTACAACTCCATCAGTGCTTTAACCATGCCTCGTAGCTCAGATAGCTCTCTCTCGAGCGCTGATATCCGATCTTTATCATTGTCCATTACATAACTCTCCAGTAATATGAACTCCCTTGCTTTTGGTGATGCTCTTGCAAGAGGGGGGGCGAAAGCCCCCTCAGCTTTAATCTTCTTCCACGCAAACGTAGCGGAACATTTTACCGTTGTGCATGCGACACTTGGTTAGCAAGAACTCTGTGAGCAGATTGCCCAATTCGTCTTTTGCTTTCAGGTCAGTACACATGAACCCCGCAGTCAACATTGCAGACTCGAAGTCTGATTTCAGTACTGCAACCATGCGACGCACATCTGATCTTGCGATCACTGCGTCTGGACCCGAACACTCCCATGCTTCCATGGCAATCTTTGACAGTTGGTCAGTCACACCATCCTTGGTCCACTTAGTCAGACGTGGGCTGACAATCTCGGTGGTGCGCAAGGATAGGTGATCAACGTGTCGATCGTCGATAGATTTATCGTCACGTCTAAACTTTGTGTCGAAATTGTCGCCATACTCCATGACCTTGGCCTTACGCACTTTGAGCTTGGTCTGCCGTGGCGAATGCTCGAACGGCGGTAGCTCTTGTGTTTGAGGTATGGTCTTGGCGGGTGCAACGACACCCAATGATTCAAGTTCTTTACTTACGATGTTATCGGTGATGCTCATAACGTATTCCTTATAGATAGTTGAACTCAACAATGTGAGCTGGATTTACATAGTGTTTGCCGTACTCACTCACGACAACGAGTACTCCATCCTCAGTCCAGATTTGCTCGACGCCGTCGATCGTCTGTCCTGTAGTTAGGTTTATCTTTAGATCGATGCTACTTACATCCGCATGAAGCTCATTCAGTTCCCTCAACTTCATTACTAAAGCTTGGCCCATTACTCCCTCCTATGTTTATCTTTGTTTAACATCTGTGACACATCTTGTCATGGCTTCAGCTCATGTACAATATCTGTGACACGTTTCATATCCGTCTTTCGTACCTTTCGATGCCTGACTTCCTTGGCAACCCTGCGCCAGAACAGAATGGATCTGCCGGGACACAGTGGAAACCAGTAAGACGGGATGATCAGGCGTCTACGTCTACGCTGATACACGAAGCGAGCGTCCGGTTAGGATGCTTGAGAGCTGATCCATCACCCCAGTTGCGAGGTCGTCAACACTCTTGATCACGACGTGCTTGGAGTACAGATCCTTAACCGTCTTGTCGATGATGCCGATACCGATTACCTCGATACCCAACCGCTCAGTGCGGCGTATCTGTTCGATCGTCCACTCCTCCATGGTGCGATTGCTGTTGCCCAAGTTCCAAGCCGGAGCGCCGTCACTCAACACCATGAGCACCTTGCGTTCCTCACGTCGTGCGCTGAGGCGTTGGGTTGCGTACCGGATAGCGCACGCATCCGCATTGGCGTTGTCCACTTGGTTCTCGAGCGCTCCAATCTTGTGCCTAGCGTTCCGCAACGTCTCGTCGAACTTCTTGAACACAGGCATGTCGACTTGCTCGATCCGATCGAATGGCGAGTTGTGCCATGACACATTAGAATTCTGTGTGTACTCCTCGACTAGCTCGTAGCCACGCTTGGACATCTCAGTCTTGTGACCCATGATCTCGTAGCTCACCTTGGTTGGCTCAAGCGCCTCGGCGAGTGCGATGACTGAGTTGCATGCATGGCGTGCCTTGCTTCCCGACATCGAGTACGACAGATCCACAAGTATCATCACCGCAGTGTTGATTGACTCATCGGCCTCACGTTGGCGATACACATTGGGCTTGAACTGCACGATCTTAGAAGCATTGCGGCCGACATCAAGACGACCACGACGTACATTGCTTTGCCACCCGACGTAGTCCTCGGCGATCAACGCACGCTCGAGCTTACGCCTGACAGTGCCGACCACTGCACCGAGCTTGGCTAGCTTCTCTGTGTAATGTCGTCTGAAGTGATCGTTGTGCATCGGGTCAATGAAGTCGTCGTAAGCAATCCGGTCAAGGCCGGGAGCAAACATGCGGAAGTCATCGTTGCCACGCTTGCCGTTGATCTCACCGATCATCTCAGCCAACGCACTGTCTAGCTCCGCTCCGATTGGCTCTCGCTCAGGCGCTACCTCGACAGCTCCGTGACCGGCACGAGTCGCATCTTGCTCCTCCTCGCCGTCTTGAGCATCCCCTTCGTCTCCAGCATCACTGCTGGCTTGCTCGCCTGTCGCTTGCTCGTCATCCCCTTGGTCTTGCGACGTACCTTCATCTTCACCTTGATCACCATCTTCGCCATCCTCGTTTGACTTACCCTTGCCCTGCTCTTCCTCCTCTTCTTGCTCCTCGAGGTACTCCTTCATAGCCATCTCAGCGAGCTCAACCGATTCGCGTGATCCAGCCAGTGCTTTGGTGCGATTGATTGAGTCAGCACCCATTCGACGAACGCCATGCTCCAACCCCACTGCGGCACTGGCAATGTGCTCGACACGCTCACGCACGTCGTCGGGTAGCAACTGCAATGCTTCGTCGTATGACTCGTCGTCATACCCAAGCATCTTGCGCCCAGCCCATGTCACTGCCACTGGCCCGATCTTCTGGAAGTCTTCGACCACTGTCGGATCTTGCGGGTAGATCTCATCGATGAACTTGCGAGTGACGTGACGTGCTGTCTGGTTGATCGCATCCGGCATGCCGGGGTACATCACCTTGCCACCGTTCTCGATGCGCACGTCTTCGATTGCATTGGCAAGCGCCGCCGTTGAGCGGCGACCCTCATTGACAAGCTGTTGCATCCGCTCACCCGCACCCTTGAAGTCAGTGAGTAGCTTGTGCAGTGTCTCGTGGTTGGCAAAGCCACCCACAACCATTGCTTGTCGCTTGGTCACTGGAGTCTCGTTAGGTACAGACGGGAGCTGTACACGCTTGCCGTTGGTGCAGGCTTCATCGCCTGCGAACTCGACATCAAGCTCCTTGTCACGACCCAGTGTGCGAACCACTGTGCGAGTCGCATCCATCAGCTCGAGGCCGGTCATCACTTCATGATCTAACATATCAGTCATTGTCTTTCTCCAATTCACGTTCGAGTACACCGAAGTCAACCATGCGCACTTGCCAGTACTCAGAGTCACCTGCGTGCTTGGACGCTATGTCCTCAGCCGCGCAAATGTCTGTGCAGTAGCCAACTGTGCGCACTGCTTTACCTTCGTCGTCTACGACTAAGCATTGATATATCTGCATGGTTACACCTTCAGGATACGGTTAGCGATCTCACGGATACGCTGTTGGTTGTCGGCAGGACAGCCGTCGATGACGCACATCTCGAGTGACTCGGTCAGTGCTTGCTCGTCGCTCATGCCATGCTGTGTGAAGAACATGTAGTACTCAGCCATCGCATGTAAGTTACGAGGCGCGAGCGTTGTCGATAGCTCGCCACTGGTGAACGCTTTCTGTATGTCCTTACAGAACTGCGCTAGCTGACTTGCGATCTTCGCCTTGAGCTTGGGGAACTTGTTCTTGAGTAGACGTAGCTCGTCGTCGAAGTCGAGGTAGGGAACCTCGATGAACGCACCGAAGCGATTGAGTAGTGACAGGTTCATGGGACGCACACCTTGATACCAACCATGCTCGTCACCTTGGCCTCGACTGTTGGCCGTTGCACAGAAGCGGAACAGCTCATGTGGCTTGATGTGTCGACCGGCATCCTCGGTCACTGCCAGACCCTTGCCCTCGAGAGCACGTTGCACGACGAACAGTACGTCTGGGCGACCGGCGTCGATCTCGTCAAGGATGAACATGCAAGGCTTCTGCATGGCTCGTGGCAGGATACCCTCACGGAATCGTGTGACAGGCGAACCGTTCTCAACCTCGATCTCGGTATGACCTACCATGTCGGCACGTTCCAACTGACCGTCAAGGTTAAGCACCTCGATCGGGAAGCCAAGACGTGCGGCGATCTGCTCGAACAGCGTCGTCTTGCCTGATGATGTGTGACCATGCGCCCACATGTTCTTGCTATGCACGAACGCAGTCAGCGCCTTGATCAGGTGCTTGAGACGGAACTGATACTTGGTGTCGATGTAGGGGCAGTCGGGGTGTGACACTGCCTTGCCGTCGCTGTCGAACCACACAAGTGTTGGCACTTTGAACTTGAGCACCTCGACCTCGTTCCCGTTGGGGTCAAGGAATAGCTCAGACGCATTGCGATACACGACCTCATACTTGAGCGTGTCACCATCGACTTCGGTCTCGCCAGACGTAGCGATCGCTGACTGCACCGTGACATCTTGCAGTTGGTTCTCGGCAAGGTTGAGTTGCTCACGCAGGCTACGGATCGTCTCGTTGGATTGCTCAACCGACTTGGTGATCTGCTCCAAAGTCACGTCGCCAATCGCCTGCTTCAGTAATGCGTTCACGGCAGGGAGCATGGACGGGTCGACGATACCGTACTCGGCCGACTCGTTGGCTGTCCGCTCTGGCTCAGACACAGAGTCGATCACGACCCCAGTCGCCATGCTCAGCGCGTCAGCTCGCTCGCTTGGGGTCAGCTCGTTGCCCGCTTGGTGTCGGATGATTGCCATCGACGTCACCTGCGATGCGGACACAGCAGGGTCAACGCTGTTGCCCAATGTTGCGATGACTGTCGTTGCAATGGGTAGGATCTCTGATGAGTCGAATGCGACACCCTCTTTGTCAGCCAGTGCGTAGACGACGTTCGAGATATCCTTGGATGTGTATGTCTTAGTGGTCATAGGTGATGCTCCTGTTTCTTCATTTGAGATTTGCTGTTGGATTACTCCGATGATTAGTGATGTTGCATTGTGTAGTTGGTCACGGTGGGGGCAGTCCTCGTGCCAACCGAGCGACTTGCCCTTGCCACGCACCTTGTCGTTGCAGATCGATGGGTCTTGGTAGGACTTCATCCACAACTGCAACTGCTCGATGCCGTAGTCAAAGTTGTGCTCATCGTCTAACCCAAGATCGAGAACGCAGTTAGCGACGTGGTGCAACTGATTGCGATTGGTGTAGTCGATCGCCTTGCCAAGCGACCGCCCAGTCATTGACTCGAACTTGTCGCTGTCTGCAATGTATTCCTGTACCCATGGATCCGGCGACGTAGCGATGATCCGGCGCAGTACCGCCTTGATCTGGTTACGACCGGAGTCCCCTGTGTCTTGCGACGCATCGAGCAATACGCTCGCGTCGTGCAAGAGTTGTGTGTAATTTGACATGATTTACTCCTTACTTTGGTGATGCTCATTTAGACGCCTTGCTCTTGAAGTCTGGCGAGTCGATACGCCAGAACGAATCTGTCGCAAGGCTGACAGACTCGGCCTTCGACGAGTGGCTCGCCGTTAGCCCCAAGATCGTATAGCCCTGTGCCACAGTTGGCGCAGTGACCGAAGAATTGAACCCGCTCTTTCAGTTGTTCGAGCGTAGTCTTTGGCGAGATTGATTCGCCGTCTGCTGAGTTGAGGCCAAGCACAAGTCCCTTGCCCGCAAGTGGTTGTGGGTAGCCCTCGACTTGGAAGAACGACTGGCCGTCCTTGAACAGCCCTTCGTCGTCAACGAATACGCCATCGCCGTTCTCATCGAAGCGTGCGATCGCGAATAGATCTGCCTCTATCAGTGACGTGATCGAGCGCCAGTCGCCGTCGTACTCAATCTCTTTGATTTCCTGCACAGCAGGGTCGATTAGATATGCTTTCATGATTGATCCTCCTCTTTGGATTCTGGTTTCCTTCTCTCCTTTTCTTTTCCTTTGGAAAAGGAAGCTGGCTTACCCGACTCCGAGTACATCTCGAAGGAAATCGAGAACAAGCCGAACGGCGTCGATAATTTCTGGGATACTCTCCATTGCTTTAGCTCCTCTGCCATCTCATGTAAGTCACTCATTGGTTTCCTCCCCGTATGTGTCGCAAACGTATGTGTCGCACCAACCCAGTGCCTCTTTGAGTTCTTCGTCTGAAATCGAGTTGATGCGCTTCTGCAATGCTTCACGCACAACAGCCGGTTCCTCGCTTACCAAGCGATACGGCTCATCGATGCCACTAACAACGCTGAATGCGATGTCGAACATGTGGTTGTATTTGCTCATTCCTCATCCCCCTCAAAGTCGATGGTCACGGACATGACTCGCCCGTTGTCCATGATTGCCCTGACGGGATACGTCCCGTCTCCCCAACCAGTGCCAACGACAATGGCCGTTGACCCGAGGCGACCATCGTCGCCAAATCGAACGACGTAGTTGTCGCCGAGCGCATCGCAGAACTTGTCCCAGTTCTTCATGACGTCGTCACGATGTGACCCGTCATCTGGTAGCGTGTAGCAGGGGTCGCCGATCATGCAGATTCCTGCGTCGACGCAGATGTACCCGAGTGTTGTTTCGTGTCTCATTTGCGCATCTCCTTCACTATCTCTGACAGGCCATCGAAGAATTTCCATCCCTCGCAAACGACACAGCCCTCGTCGTATGTGTCACATCGCTTGCCGTGTGTTCGCGTAAGCAGGTTTTCGAGCAAGTACAACGTGAAGTCGTCAAGCTCGTGTTGGTTATGTAGCTCCGTAATCATTGCCATGTACCTCGCTTGCTTTCGTGCGGGATAAGCACGCACTCACCGGTGCGCCACGTTCCGTCTGGGTAGTAGAAGACTTGCCCGCAACCCGACGCCCAGTTCATGAGAACCAGTGACATCGTGAGCCCAAGCAAGACCATGGTTGCGTAAGCCGCCGCCGTCTTGATGATGTTCATGTGGTGATGCTCCTTAGTTGTGTCATAAATGTGTGACAGATGTGCAGGATAGTGCCCGCACACCCGTCTGTCGAGTTAGAACTGTACGAAGTGGAAAAGCCCACACGTCTTGAGGTCACGCTTGAGGTGATCTGGTGCGTCGGTGACGCGCAGTTCTCCAGTGGCCTCGAGCCACTCCGCTTGGAAGTGAGCGTCGTCTGACGTGAAGCCGTTGTGTTGCAGGCAAAGCTCAACAGCCTTGCGAACACGAGGTGGGATTTTTTTGCGCTTGGCGCGAAGTGTGATTGTTTGCATTGTGATGCTCCTTGGTTGTTTCAAAGCGGGTAAGTACACCCGAACATGCGCTCCGCAGAACGCATGGGCTGATGCACTAGGCTTGAACACCCATGTACTCGGCCATGCGACCGAGCTTGCGTGCCGTGGCTGGGTAACCGCCGATGACAGCGCGATCGAGTTCGCGTAGGAACGTCTCGGTCATGCCGTTTGCGGCGATTTCGCGATTGGACAGCACGCACGAGTCGAACCCGAACTTGGTTGATTTCGTGCGTATCACTGTGCAATACGGCGTGGTTTTGATGGTGATGCGTGGCTTGTTCATGTCCGTACCTCCTCTGGCGTTTGGACGAAAAAAAAGGGCGACCCCCGAAGGAGCCGCCCCTTGTGTGTGTTAGGCAGTGAGAGCCTCGATCATGGCGATCAAGTCAGCCTTCTTGAGCTTGCTCAAGTTAGCGGGTGCGCTTGGCGCAGTAGGCGCAGGCGGTTGCACGAAGTGCATGCTCGCCAGACGTTGCGCTTGCTTCGCGCTTGCCTTGCGTGACGCGACCTTGCGAGTCTCGTCGTTAGCACGACGAGTTACCTCGGCATGTACGCGAGTGACCAACTCCGAGTCGGAGTTATTCGAGATTGCGAAGTCCACGAGATCGCGTGAAGTGATACCAATGAACTTGCCAGACATTACATTTTCGTTAGTGATTTGCATGATTACTCTCCTCGAGTATCGGATTGATTTGACCGACGACGACCACCGCCGACCGGCATCGATCTCTTCACCTATTCTTTTCCTTTGGAAAAGGTGGACGACTCGGTCGGTAAGTTCTTGAAATGATTACGTTGTAATCCACAGAGTTATTTAATCGTAGACAAATCAGTAGGTTAGGAAACGTAATGGGATTTTTACTACCAGATACTCCTTCGGAAGGATCCAACACACGCATGAACAGTGGGTTTCGGGTGTCTTACGACACCCCCCTGCCACTCAAACTGGCTGAGAGGGGGGGTACACCCCCTCTCCGCCGATCGGTTTCGTGTTTGCCATGCCCAGCAACCCGAAATTTCGCACCAAAAATTGAAAACAGGTGGTCAATAAATGAACAGTGAAAAGATCAAGCGCAAGCTAAGAAAGACTTGGTTCAAATTGCTGATGGCAAATACTCAGCGACTCCGAAGAAAGAGCCTGAAGCTCGAGCAAAAAATCATCGCGCTCGAACTCAAGTTGGTGAAAGCCCAGTTGTACCTTTAGAGATTTCAGCCATGAGAAAGAAGTTAAGAAGGTTGTACATAAAGGCGAGATACAGATTAGCCAGATGGTTAGAAGCCAAGGCTAGGCAGATCGAAGATAAGACGATGGATATGGAAGTCGATGATCTTATGGTGGGGTTCAAGTAATGAAAGTAACGATCGAGATTGAAGGGTCTGCTGAGGAGTTTCAGGAGATGTTTGTCCCCTCTGACAAGCAAAACGAATTCATCACGAAGACATATGACGCATATGTCGAGGCTCTTCAGAAGATGGTCATGCGTCAGATTGATCCTCACAACTTTACAGGGCTAAGAAATGCCAAAGGTTCGTAACTCTCCTCACCCAACAAAGGGTGGCACTGGCGGCCTGCCTCCAGTCACACCAATGCAGGTCGACAGGGTCAGACGAAGCGTACTGGATGTCGTGCGTAGCAACTTGCCAGATGTGCGCGAAGTTCTCGCTGGCTCAAAGAAGTGGGACAACCAACAAGTTCGCTTATTCACAGTAATGCTTAACAAGGTCATGCCCGACCTGCACCACTCGTTCAACGAGCACAGCGTAGAAAACAAGCAGGTGCACGAGCTGACCGTCGATGAACTAATGGAAATCGCCAAGCAGGGGCAAGAAGCCAGCGAAGCGGAAGACGTGGAATTTGAAGAGGTATCAAATGAATCTAACACCACAGCAAGCGGCGAAACGCCTACTCACGATTCAGAAAGCACAGGATAACTTCCATGGATTTGTACAAGCAGTATCTCCAGAGTTTGAACTCGCAGATTTTCAACTTGAGCTTATCGACGTACTCGACAAGCTGGAAAGCGGCTCACTTGGCAAAAGACGTTTACTTATCACAATGCCGCCTCGTCATGGAAAGTCTTGGCTGGCCTCAACCTTATTCCCAGTCTACTACCTCGCTAAGCGGCCAAACCGAAACGTCCTCGCCACCAGTTACAACCAAGACCTCGCCAAAACTTTCGGAAGACAAACTCGAGATAACGCCAGAGAGCCAATCATCCAGCAGGCTTTCCCAGATTTTATCCTCTCTGATGAAAGTCGGGCGGTAGACGATTGGCGCACCGCAAGCGGGGGCGGGTATTACGCAACCGGCCTCGGGGGTTCAACGACTGGTCGCGCGGCGACCCTTCTCTTGGTGGACGACCCAGTCAAGGCTCGAGAGGAGGCGGACAGCGCCACCCAAAGAAACAAGACGTGGAGCTACTACGTCTCCGCCTTAACAACGCGAAAGCAACCAGAGCCAAATGGAGCTCCGGCTATCGAAATCGTCATCCTTACCCGATGGCATCCAGACGACCTCGCTGGTCGAATCATGGAAACGGAAGACTGGAAAGAGGGTGCATGGGAGCACGTCAATTTCCCAGCCATCCGAAAAGTCGCTGGCTCAGTCAAGAAATCCGTCGCCTCATTGCCAGAAGACGACCCTAGGTACATACCTCAAGGCGAACTAAGTAAGGTTAGTCCATCTAAGCGATCCTACCTCGAGGAGAAAGAAGAAGCCCTCTGGCCAACACGCTTCCCGATTGAAGAGCTACGAAAGAGAGAGCGCCTTGATCCTCGAGAGTTCGCATCTCTCTACCAACAGTCACCGTTCATTGCAGGCGGTAACCTCATTAAGTCAGGCTGGTGGCGTCAGTACAAAGAGAAGCCAGAGTGCAGTACGGTCATCATCGCCGCTGATACAGCCTTCAAGAAAACAGAGACAGCCGACTACTCCGTCATGATGGTTCTCGGCATGGACCGGGCAGGAGATATCTTTCTCCTAGACGTCATCCGTGGCCGCTACGACTTCCCAGAGCTCAAGCGTGCCGCAGTGATGCTAAATACTCGCTGGCGTGGCCAAGGTCTCCGTGGCTTCTACATCGAAGACAAGGCGAGCGGACAATCACTTATCCAAGAGCTAAGGAATCAATCTGGCATCTCAGTCATCCCAGTTCGTGTCACCACAGACAAGGTCAGCCGTCTTAACGCAGTCACCCCGTTGATAGAGGGGGGACGAGTTTTCGTCCCAGATAGTGCAGATTGGATCGATGAGTTTATGACTGAGGCTCAGTCCTTCCCGAACGGGAAACATGACGACCAAATCGACGCGATGACTATGGGGCTGGAAGCCATTGCGAAGATGGGAGGACAAGCCTCTGATGCGCTTACAACACCGCTAGACATGGCTGGATCGCTCCATAACCAGTTTAAGACAAGCTCTTCAAGGGATTGGTGGTCTAAAGAGATCAAGAATGGCCCCGAGTTCAAAAATTGGGGCGAACTCTAGGACGACGAGCGAAACGCTAGAAGGTATTAGTAGCACATGCGATACAAGACCGAACCATTTTCTCAGCACGTCGACCAAGTTGTTGACCTGAGTAACCTCAAAGATCAGTTGCTTAGCTACCAAGATATCTCCGACATGTTGTCAGAGGATCAAGAGCGCAAGCTGATCGACTACGTCCGTGCTATCACTAAGATGTCGCACGATAAGATCAGCCGCCGCTACAAGCATTGGCAGGACGCAGATCGCGCTCACGACGTATGGGTTCCTGCCGACAGTACGAAGTTCCGCGAGAAAGTTGTCGTCGCAGATACTCGAGCAATCGCAGACACAGTCCTTACTTATCTTATGTCGGCACTCACAGGCCGCAACCCAATGTTTCAGTTGGAAGGTCTTAACCGTAAGTCCCGCAAGTCAGCACTGATCCTAGAGCGCCTGCTACATCAGCACATGCGCCGGACAGCAGGCGAGGCGAACATCGCACAAATGCTATTAGACTCAATACGCTACGGATTCGCTCCGACAAAGTGCGTATGGAATCCAGTCACCAAGACGAACGACATCGTGAACTTCGACCCACGTCGTTGCTTCCCGGATCCTCGCGTACAGTGGGGCGACTGGGATCGCATGCAATTCATCGTCTTCACAGACCACATGTCGACAAGCGCTCTTGTTGGTTCAGAGTTGTACCCCAAGCTCAATAAATATCCGGGGCTACGTCGCAAGGAAGTTCGCCATCACGCATGGGATGCGCACGGCTGGTTTAAGGAGGAGGGTCGCGGACTCTCTATCAACCCAGAAGAGCCAGCATCGCAAGAGAACGGATACCATTTCTCGCTCGATCAATCACGCATCGTCGACGAAGCATGGATCCGCCTCAACGGTTACGAGATCGGAATCCCAGAGCTAGGCCAAGTCTATCTTCTGGCAACAGTCCTAGACGAGTACGCGATCATTCGCTTCCAGCTCAACCCATACGGCCGCCAGTTCCCAGTGACAATCGGCGGCCTGTACCACGACAAGCACAAGACATACGCGCAGTCACTGTATGACTTACTGTTGCCATTGCATGAAATCTCAACGTGGCTACTACGCTCACGCATCGACAACGTGCAAGCGGCGCTAAACAACTTAGTCTTCGTCGACCCAACAGCGGTTTCCGTCCCAGACTTAATCGACAGAAACCCATGGGGCTTGGTCAGAACACTGCCGGGTACAAAGCCCGGTGACGGCGTGTTTATCGCAGAGATCCCAGACGTAACCCGTGGCCATTGGCAGGACATCGGTGCGATGTCAGACCTCAAGCAACGAGTGTCTGCCGCATCAGATGCACAGCAGGGCATGCCTACGTCTGACGGTATCCGAACGGCGACGGAGATCCAGCGTCTTACACAGTTAGGCTCTCAACGCCTTGGCGTCATCTCAAGAATTATCTCGTCAACAACAGTGCGTCCGCTTGTTCGCATGATGGTCTCCAACCTACAAGACGCGCTTGAGTACGAAGGCTCGCTCCGAATCAACGCAAACAATGCGCCCGGACAACTCAAGCCACTGATTGAAGACGATTACTTGGACTTCGATATCGGCATGATTCAGGGAGACATCGACTACCTCGTGGTAGACGGGACGCTACCCATCGAGCCGACTCGTAACGCAGAGACTTGGATGAACATTCTGCAAGTTATGGGTCAGACCGGACTAAACCAAGAATACAAAGCCGGGAAGATTGCAGAGGAAGCTATTCGCTCGATGGGTGTCAGCGACCTCGAACAGTTCAAGATCACGAAAGAAGAAGCTGACGCTGGCCCATCGCCATCACAACAGATGGAAATGATGGAGAAGATGCGCGGCGCTTCAGTCATGCCTCAAGAACAGCTTGAGCAGGAAATTCAGAAAGGGAACCTCAAGAGGCAGGGAGAGTAATGGCAACACAACCTAAAGCGTCTCAGCTAGAGAAGTTGGTTGATCTAAACCCAAACACAAAGGCTTGGGTAAAGGCGTTGATCCAAGAATCGATTGCCGCGATCCCAGCCCCAAAGCAAGAGAAGCCAGTAGACGTCACTTCCATACTGGCAAAGGTGGACGATCTAGTCACAGAAGTTAGCTACCTTCGACAGAAGTTCGAGGTAAATGAGGACTACTCGTTGACCCGAGCAAAAGTCATACAGCTTCTAAAGCGGAATGGAATTGAGTAATGGCAGAAACCCGTCCCAAACTTGAACAGATTGACTTCCGTTCTGCTCGAACAGGAACTCACCTGCTCGACACTTACTTAGAATCTGCTGAGTTTGGCGATCGTACACTTGCCGACTTGCTTAACGACATCTTCGATGAAAACTCAGGTAACGTCAGAGAAAACATCTTTGAATTCCGTGTAGATCCAACAACTTACGCGCTTCAGGTTCGTCGCGGTCTGTATCTTGACCCTGAGCAGAACTGGGTGGACGTTCCTTACGGTGGATTCTTCAAGCCTCGCGGAACATACGCTGTAGGCACGGAGTACGGAATTCACGACCTCATCTACCACCAAGAACAGTTGATGATGGTCACAGCGGGCCATACGGCAGTGACCGCAGATCCAGACCCAACAAAGACCTTCACGATCATTTTTGGGACAGCAGGCCGTATCCCAGCAAGCGACGATGAGCTCTCGGGTAACGGCGGGAGATTCCTAGTCGTCAAAGAAGACGAATCCGGCTACACGCTGACAGACTCCGCCGCAAAGCCCATGTTCCAAGGCATCAAGTTTGACCCAGTCGCTCAGACACTCAACCTTGATAAGTACACGACAGACGACGACGTGAACATCACGCCAGAAGACTACGACGCATACGTCTTGACTGACCTCAACGTCACATACTCCATCGTCAACAACAAATTGGTAGCAACTCTATGAGCATGTTGGACGCTTCAAAAATTGGTTTCCGCTGGAAAGGTAACTACGCCGAAGGAACCCTTTACGTCGTAGGCGACACTGTATCTAAGGACGGCTTCGTAAAGTTCTGGGACGGCTCAACTTGGCGCACCATGGCGTCAGGCCAAGTAGGTTCGACCACCAAGGGCGACCTGATACACAACATGGATTACTACCTGTCAGGCGCAGTAAATCAGAAGTTCACAGTGAGCTCTGTAGGCCGTCCAATCTGGCAGTACGACGACATATCGAGAACTAACGGCGTCCTACGTCTTCCTGAGTACTACGCAGGAACAGGCTACTCGACAGGCCACCACCACAACATGCATGTCATCATGACTGACGGCACAGTTATGGCTTGGGGTCGTAATCTCAACAAGTCTTTAGGCGCAGGTAACCAAGGTGATATTGGCCGCTCAGACCCAGTGCAACTTCAGTTCTACTCGGATACCGCCCCGATCGTAAAGCTGTTCGGTGCTCGAGAGTTCTGCTTCGCTCTTGACGCAGACGGAAGAATTTACGGATGGGGCCACAACAACTACGGTAACGTCGGGAATGGAACGACAACCGACGTACAGCGTCCAACTCTGATCAACGGCAAAGGCGATCTTCCAGAGAATGCCGTCGTTGTAGATTGCTATCCAGTCTGCTCTTACAACGGCTACAAGAGCACGATGTTCTTAACAGACGACGGCAAGGTTTACTGCTGTGGCCGCAACGACAACTACAACTTCGGCATCGGCGACGGGTCGCAAGGCACTGGCAATGTAACCACTCCTCGCTTGTCTAAGCGATCAGAGATGGTTCCGATGAAGAAGATCTTCAACGGACAGATGTACTACGCGGCAACGGCGATGCTCGGCGAAGATAACGTGCTCTACGGTATCGGTGAAACAAGCTCATCTCTATCAACATGGTCAGTCAACCCACCAAACAACCTCTCCATCCATGAAGCATGGGCTCCGTCAGTCGATCCGGGCTTCACGCCAAAGCAAGTCGTATGGCACGAGTCAGACGACCATTCTCAGGCTGGTACGCAGTACCACAGAACCGGCCTAGTCGTTTCCGAAGAAGGAAATATGTACTCGTGGCAGGTTTCTAACAGAAGGTCGCAGATTGTGGACTTCAACCCCGCTGGAACTTTCATCAACGAATGGCTACCAGAAAACCGTATTGACGACATTGCTGAAGCCTACACAGGCCACGGCGGATACGAACACATTATCGCCCGCAAGAAGAACGGCGAAATCTGGACTATCGGACAAGACCAGTACGGTCTTCATGGATTTGATGCCGATGGAGTAGATATCGCGTCATCAAACAACTGGACGAGAAACTACCACTGGGCTCCAGACATCGTAAAGCTCACTCATATCACGTCTCGCTACGGCGTTCAGAGCATGGGCTTAACCGCAAGCGGTTATGTGCAGTCAAGCGGAAACAACACGTCCGGCAACCCCGGTTACGGATGGGCAAACAACCTTGGCGACAACCTCGGCTCTAGAGGCGTAGATGATTGGGTCTCAAACACTCAGACGCTCCGTCGAGTAGCAAGAGTCCCAGATGCAGTTGTTGATTACTACACGGCAGGTTATGTGCAGGACGCAACAACGGATTTGACGACGTATTATCTAACAGACAGGGGCGAGTTGTGGTCAGCAGGAGCGGGTAGCCACGGGCGACTCGGGTGGGAAGACGACAATCAAGACGGTTATACGCCACAAAGAGTTAGGCTTTAAGGAGCTATAAATGGCAACGATATCATTGGGCACAGTAGCCTTCACATACAAAGGCGCATACAGCGGCTCAGAGACATACAGTGAGCAAGACGTCGCGACTTACGACGGCACTTCTTATGTATGCACAACAGATGGAACGTCAGGCGAAGCTCCTATTTCGCAGAACACCACTGCTGAAAACCAGTTGCCAATGCCTCCTGTTCAGAACTTTGGCTTCGTCGTAAGCATCGCTAATGACAAGCTGGTCATTAAGAAGCAAGATGTGTCAGTAACTAACGGCACTCCAGCTTTTTCTGGCTCACAAACAGACTACATCTCAAACAGTGAGAGACTTGATGTCCAATGGGGTTACACCTATTGGTTCGACCTCAGCGACTCCTCAATGATCGATGGCTTCAACTACAAGTACATCGGCTTCTACAGTGACACAGTCGCTAATGGCGGAGCGCTTGATGACGTTAATGTCGAGTACTCAGTAATCAACCCCGGCTCAGCGGGCGCTTACGCAAAGATCACAGTCCCTTACGGATTCTCGGACTCAGCAATCTACGTCTTGCGCAACTTCGACGTACTGGCGAATGCAAACACCTACACCGAAAGTTTTGGCGGCACAGTCAGAGCAGGCAACCCAGACGAGTACATCGTCAACTACGCGGTAACCATTGATCAGAACGCTTCAGACGAATACGTCTTTGTTATCGATGGCGTTCGTCAGGACACGCTTTACCTACAGCGCGGCTACGAATACATCTTTGATCAGACTGACTCATCAAACACAATCGCAGGACAGAATACGCAGATCAAGTTCTACAGTCCGATCATGCTTGAGAATGGAGTGGCTGATCCAGATGACGACACTCCTTATGGGATCTCGGATGGATTCACGCACACCGCAGGCACAGAGCAAGGGGTGACCAGTTACCTCGTACCATTGGATTCACCTTCGACAATTAAGTACGGATCCCTGTCTATCTACGGATCAGAGATCAACATCACTGGCGGCCGCACAACAACGATCACTCAGTCTTCTAACTGGGCGGTATTTGGCCAAGGGATCAACACAGTAGCAACAAATGTTGGCGACCTTATTTACTTTGATGGAAGCGATCTAAAGCCACTTCCTGTTGGCGCACCAAACACAGTCCTTACTGTAAACGCCGAAGGGATGCCTTCTTGGAAGCCTCACCAAGTATCCAGCTCATACCGAGCATGGAAGTTCCCTGATACAGAGAACACCAACCTCTACCGTCGCGGCACAGTCATGATGGAAGACGGAACACTCCGCTGGTGGGGAGTCGGCGGTAACTACATGTCTGGCCGGGGCAATGAGGTTTACGATCGGTCCTACCCAATCCAGACTCCGATGTACAAGAACTCGCCAAAGTTTAAGTCATACACACACGACTACAGCGAGCTTGTCTTTGCAATCGACGAGAACGATGAAGTTTGGACTTGGGGCTACCAGACTGACGGCGAAGCCGGGATCGGGAACACCTCAACCGGCACCATCAAAGTACCTCGCTACATCTCTGGCGACTCAAACAACTCGATCTACGGAAAGCGGATCAAGAAGATTATTCAAGGGGTAGGAAATTACTCTGACAACAAGATAACCGTGATGCTCGATACTGATGGTGACTTACACATCTCAGGGTACAATGGCCACGGACAGCTCGCAGGTCTCACAAACACCGGGTACTTCCAAGAGCTCACTGGCATCACCGAGGAAATTGTGGATGTTAAGGTGGGTCGAAATAACCAGTCTCACATCCTAGCTCTCACAGTCGATGGCGAAGTTTACGCTTGGGGTCATAACGAGTACGGTCAGCTAGGGCATGGGACAAGTGGCACTGGCGTCTTTGCAACACTAACCAAGATCCAGTACTTCATCGATAACAGTATTACCATCGCTAAGATCCATGTCGGAGGTGAATCGTCATTTGCTATCGACACCAATGGCGAACTGTACTCATGGGGCTACAACGGATATGGAAACCTTGGTCGCAACGGAACAACAACCAACGCGGCAACATACGTTCCAGCAAGTTGCTTGTCCGGCGTAGCAGAAGTGTTCGCTAGAGGCCAAGCCGGTGACTACGAGACATCTCACGCGATCAAGACTGACGGCTCTGTTTGGTCATGTGGCTCAAACAACTACGGATCTCTCGGCGTGGACGAGTCCACAACGAACAGAGCGACATTCGTAGAAGCCCAGAAAGCAATCTACACGCAGGGCATTGGCGAAGGTACATACACTAACGAACCTTTCACCAATGCAGTAAAGATCCGCACGGGTGGAACAGGCTCTTACAACCGGACATTCGTCCTCGACTCAGACGGCAAGCTCTGGTCTGTAGGCTACGGCGGTAACGGCGGCCTCGGCACAGGAACAACAGACGCTACAAACTACTGGTTCCGCGAAATACCTATTCACGGCAAAGTAATCGAAGACTTCCATGTCATCGGGAACACCTCCGAAGGCGGTTGCATAATGAAGTGTACAGACGGCTCGGCGTTCCAGTTCGGTTACGCAGGTGGATCTCAGTTGCCAGAAGATGACGACGAGTACATCACAGTCCCAATGCCAATCAGATTCGCGTAGGAGCCAGAGATGGGCGAAGAAGTAAAGCTGTCGAAAGAGCAACTAGACCTACTTCTCAATAAGGCGGCCGAGGCCGGAGCTAAGAAAGCCTTGCTTCAACTCGGCCTCCACGACGAAGACGCCGGGAAAGATATCCGCGATCTTCGTGAACTCATCGATGGCTGGAGGGACATCAAGGGGACAGCGGTCAGGACAGTTGTCCGCTGGTTCATCATGCTTGTTCTCGGAACTATCGCTGTAGGAACTTACGTTACATTTCATAAGGGGTAATCATGTCTCCTCAACAACGCATTGAAGAGCTTCAAAGGTTCAAGTCGTCTAACGCTTGGACAATACTCAAGCAGGAAATGGAAGATGCCATCCTGATGTCTGCTTACCAACTCGCAGACAACAAACCATTAACTCTCGAAGAACTGCATTTTAGACGTGGCGCTCTTTACGCCGCGAAGAAGTTCCTTGATCTCCCAGAGCAACTCGTGATGAAAGCTCAAAACGAGATATCCCTCATGGTAGACAAGGAGTTTAACTCTTAGCGGTGCTACGGCTCCGCCATTTTTACCGCCCGCTACGGCTGGCATAGGGGAAACATATGTCTCGCACAAACGAAGAAATGGATCAGGCGTTAATTTCAGCCGCGTCCCAAGAAAAGCTCGGACCTACACCGGGTCAACCACAACAACCTCAACAGGATCCTGCCAGTCAGGAGACGCCTCCATCATTAGACGAGCAAGCTCAAGAAGCAATCGCACCGGAAACGGAAGGTGATATGTCGAGAGAAGATGCGTTCGTGGAAGTCGACTTCGGCAATGGCGATAGGCGCACATTGTCTACATCGCAGATCAAATCAACGATGGAACGCTACCGTGACATGAACTACCGTCACGCTAACGAGATCAAGCCGATCGAACCTGCTATTAACCTGATCAACCAGATGGTCGCTAATGCTCGCCAGACTGGGCAGGAAGTGAATGGCGAAGACGTAGCTCAATTTTTAGCTAGCGCAATTCAGGCATACACATCTAACCCTCAAATGGGTAACCAGCAAGATCCAACTCCTGATCGACCAGATGGTCAGCAGACTAACGTGGACGAAGAGATTGCACGTTGGGAGCGTGAGAACGCAGTCACATTGCCTCCTATGTATCGCCAAGGAATGCACTTAATCAATCAGCTTCAAATGGAGAACTCCCAGATGAAGCAGATGATGACTGGAATCTTGGCTCAAGCCCAAGGAGTTAGCGGAGACGCACAGGTCGCAGTTAATCAAGCACAGCAAGACGTAAGCAACGCTTACCGTATGCAGGCGGCAAACAACCTAAACTCTGCGCAAGCTGAGTTCAACTTGCCAGATGACGCAGAAGATGACTTCTTCGACTTCGCGTATGGCCGTGGCTACACGGTAGAGGATTTTGTTGATCGAGACCTTACTCGTCGCATCATGCAGGACTTCTCCGCAAACCGTAACACGCCAGAGATGGAAAGGCTCCGCGCACTCAATGAGCGCCGCCAAGCATTCACTGGCGCAGGCCCATCTACTCCAACATCGGGAGCCGCTCCAGCCGGTAACCCAGACGAGCAATTCATGAATTCCGTTGCTCAGCAGGCAATGCGTAAGCGTGGACTTGCATAAAAATTGACAAGGAGGGACGACAAGTCCCTCTACGTCTTTGCACACTACCTTCATGAGAATACACAGGCGCTACGGCTCCACAGTTGTGTGTCTCGGGAACCAGCTATCTGATATGCGAATCGAGTCGCCAGAACAAAAAGCTGTGACCACCTAAAACCACGAAACAAACCTGCGTCATAGGAGAGATATCATGACCGCAATTACTGGTTTGCGTGGGACAGGGCAGTTCACTACGGATTTCCGTCCCACCAACTACCGAGAGTTATTCACTCTCTTGGAGCCTAATGGTACTGCACCATTACAGGCACTTCTTTCAATGGCTGGCTCTGAAGCTACAGACGATCCAAAGTTCAACCACTTCCGTGATGAGCTTCCAGATCGTAAGCTGAAGGTAAACGGCGCTGTTGCTGATACTTCTACAGGCACTATCGTTGTAGACAACTCAAACGACGAAGCATTCGTTGTTGCGGGTACTGTTCTTCAGAACGTAGCGACTGGCGAAATCATGCGTGCATCTGCGGATGCAAACACTGGCACAAACACGTTGACTGTTGAGCGTAACATCGGTGGCACTGGCTACACGATCGGCGACAACGACGACTTGATCATTGCTGGTTTTGCTGACTCAGAAGGTGGTAACTCACCTACAGCTATTAGCTTCGACCCAACAACCGACTTCAACTTCACCCAGATCTTCAAGACTGCGGTGCAGGTGAGCGGAACACTCCAGAACACTTATCTCCGTACTGGTGATAAGGAGCAGGAGCAGTTGACTAAGGCTCTCAAGCTACACATGGCTGACATTGAGCGTGCAATGTTCTTCGGTGTTCGTCACGAGAAGAACGGCAACACAGCACAGCCAACTCGTTTCACAGGTGGATTGACTACTCAGATCACTAACGTGTCTGACGCGGCGTCAGGTTTTGACACTGCAAACACAATCACTGAGAAAGAGTTTGACCGTCTTCTTATCGAAGACATCTTCGCGTATGGCTCACCAGAAAAAGTTGCTTTCTGTGGTGCTCGAGTTATCTCGAACCTCATGGAAATCGGTAAGAACCGTTGGCAACCAACTCAGATCGATAACGCTTATGGCGTATCGTTGAGCCGCTACACAACTTACGCAGGTGACTTGCTTGTATACATGCACCCAATGTTCCGTCAGGTTCCGGGCATGGACAAGGAAATGGTCATCCTCGACATGAACGAAGTTAAGTACCGCTACATGCAGGGCCGCGACGTTCAGTTGGTACGCGACATCCAGACTCCAGACTTCGACGGTGTCAAGCACATGTACATGTGTGAGTGCGGTCTGGAAATGACTCAGTCTAAGGTACACCACCGCATCAAGAACTGGGGCGCTGTCTCTTAATAGGGACGACTCTTAGTTCAGATGTATGACTAAATTGAGGCGGGGGAAACCCCGCCTTAGTTTTTTATGGAGACCTAAAATGGATCGTAACGAAGAACGTCAAGAGGCTTCAGCGAAAGTCAAACTTGCCGCGACTAAGTCAGTAGCTAAAAAAGCCGCTCCAGCGAAACCATCTAAAGTTTTGTACGTTTCGGCAAACGAAGAACTTCAGCCTTTCGATATTCGTGTTCGCAACCAAAAGATCACGCCTTACTGGGACAAAGAGAAGGAGCATCTAATCTGGTCAGTACCTACTGATCTAGTTGACGCTTTCGACCTTCACGAGTTCGTCGTCAAAAAGCGAATCGTAAAAGCAGACTAGGAGTAATCTATGGCTTCTCAATATGCATCAGGCGTTACAGGCGACGCGAATGACCCGTACACAGGATCTCAGGATTCCTCGAACGCGGAGATTCCTCGCACATACGACTCGATAGCGGGAGAAGCTCCTCCTAATGATCTCCCGTCTCACCAAGACGTAAAGGGTCGAACTAATTCACCCGGAGCAAAAGACCTCCGTGGACCAGTCAATGCAAATACTGCCAACGAGATTGAGTCTACGCACAGAGATGAGACGCTAAATCAGGAAGGGCGTAATCGCTTTTCTTCAAACAACCCTCATCTCAATTCGCCTCACTCAAACCTAGAGGCTTTGGTCTTCCAGACGTTAAGACGTTATGGCGACATGCATCCGGGCACGGTAGATGGCGAAGTCATGATGATGTTTGTTGAATTTGCAAACCTTATCCTTGAAGACCTTCGCTCTCATCCGTACTGGGATAACCCTGAGATCGACTACTACACACACCCAAGCGAAACCAGAGACATCCCAGATAACATCATGGTTGCTGGCCTTTTGTACCACTACTCAGTGCAACAGCAGTCAAACAAGATCGAAGCCTACGGCCCAATGTACTTCAAGATGATGAATCGGATTCTTTACTACCGGAAGTTCGGCTCAGGAAAGATCGAGATGTCTCCTTGGGATAAGTCGCAGAAACCTTCTGGAACACAAGCATACGACACCTCGAGGTACTAAATGTCTACGACGTATGCGCCATCTGGCGTAAGTATCAAGGTATACCCATACGAAGACTTTCAAGGTATTGATGCGTCGCGTGATATCGGCGCACTAGATACTGGGCAGAAACAGCACCTTATGGATATCTCGAACGGCTTTGCTGATTGGCGAGGCATTCTTGTTCGTGATCCGGGCGCAGTACAAAGAACTGATGGCAACAAGGTCGTAACTCACGTCAACTTCTTCGGCCGAGATCTGGCTGTGTGGGTTCAAAAAGATGGCGGCGGACTAACACTTAGATCTGAGCGCGACATTAAGAACCCACAACAACTAATACTTGCTGAGTTCAACGAAGACGCAGATGACCTTATTGAGATCCCAAGTAATGGAGCGCAGACTTTCGGTAACTACGTTTACTTCGACGTGACGTGGGAAGAGACAGCAAGCGAGCCAAAGTACCCAGATTTCAACTGGTCAACAGAAACGGTAGGCGAGGCAAGTTATTCGCTGACGGTAGCATTCCCAAGAGGGTACGAACCAGCATCCTATTTCGAGACTGTCGTTGATCCTGATACAGAGGAAAGCGAAGAAGTAGTCAGGGTGTCAGCGGACAACACATTTAACAGAATAACGGTAACCCATGGCGAGTCCGAACTAGAGGACTTTGAATGGTTCTATGAGTGGTTCCAGCAGAATACCCAAGATGACAATGTTGCTTACATATTCGTCGTTCGCACAGATATTCAGGCAAGTGACGGCGCTCACATCGTAAAGGAAGTTTACCCTCGTAACGCTGTCGCCACATCAACCATCTTTAACAATAAGGTTGTGTTCGCCTCTCGCGATTTCCCCATGTACCAATACGATGGCCTCAAGTGGGAAGAGATCGAATCAGGCTCCGACCAGAGACCAGCTTACATCGTGTCGATTCAGCGCCGACTAGCTGTAGCTGGACAGCCGGGTAAGCGGACAATCATTGACTTCAGTCGAGTTGATAAGGAAACAATCTTTACCGAAGACGAAGATCCGACAGCGACTCAGGTAACGAAAGCCGCTGATATTGACGTTGGCAACATCATAGGAACTGCCGATGAGATCACAGGACTTGGAGTATTTGAAAACAGCCGCCTTGCGGTTTTCACAAACGACCAGACTCTGGTCTATCAACTCTCACCCAACTACACCCAATGGCAGATTGACGACAAAGCAAACATCAAGGTCGGGTGCATCAGCCACAACACGATTACGCAGGCTGGCGCAGATCTTCTCTTCTGTTCGAGAGATGGAATCCACTCACTCAGACGAAGCGAAACAAACGGGGTAACAATCTACACGATCCCGATGTCGAACAAGATCGATCTAATCTACAGAGATCTAGTGAAGCAGGTGGATAACCTAGAGGAAATCAGTGCGTTTTACGATCAAGACGAAGGGCAGTATCACGTCTTCTTCCCGATATCCGACTTAATCACAAAAAGACTAACTCTCTCGCTGTCACCAGTACAGGGCGGAGAATCCAAGTGGTCTTCAGGAGACTTCCTTAATGCTCGTTGCGGAGCGAAGCTCGGACCGAACACGCTTCTTGGCACTCCGGGCGGAGTCTGGGAGCGTAAGCGAATCGAAGACATAGTCGAGTTCTCACCAGAGATGGTCGTAACAACACCAATACTCTGGCAGGGCGCAATCAACGACATAAAAGAAAGTTACAGCTTCATCCTTCAGGCAACTGGTAAGGGTGAGCTACAGATCGAAGCATTTGATGAGCGAGGCAGATATCTGTCAGCCATGCAGATCACGATCGAAGATGATGCGGCGGACGACAACTTCCCTGATGTTCCGCTATCAAGACAATATGAAAGGAAGTTTGAGCATCGCTATCGTGGTGTTCAATTCAGATTCACCACACGAGGCAAGGGACTTCTAAAAATCATCGGTTTTGCGGTGACAGTGAGGACAGGTTAATGGCGCGACTTAGACAACAACACCCGCAGAATTATGTGAACTCGGGTAACATTCACACAGACTTTGAGAACTTGGTGCGTTACATCAACGCCGCCGAGCTCGGAAACAAGACTGTCGGTGAGCTTTTTGGAATCCTGTTTGACGAGGAAGGTGTTTTCCGTGGACCGATCCAGCTACGGGTTGATTCACAGAACGGCCTTCAGTATCGAGTCGGCCAGTACAACAGTGCAGAAGAAGGTTGGTTGAACCTAGTCGATATTGGCGATCTGCGCGGTCCATCTGGATCAAACGCAGGAACAATCGAAGGCCCATTCTTCTTCAATAGAAACGACCGACTCGTCACGGCAGGCGTGGGCGAATTCACTGTCACAACTGGCGGCACGCTTTACGAAGCAGGTTCTCCGCCAACCGTGACATTCTCTGCGCCAGACGATGATATCTTAGGCTCTCGTCCCACAGCGACAGCGACAGTAACAGATGGAGCCGTTACTGCAATCACAGTAACCGATCCCGGCAGTGGCTACATCACAGCTCCAACCGTGACGATCTCAGCGCCAGAGAACGCACAGGGAACTCGAGCTGAAGCAACAGTAGTTCTTGCTGATCTTGCGGCAGAAGCAAATGTAATCTCATACACTTTCGATCCTTCTACTGACGACGTTGTTGTTTATCGTAACGGTCTGCTCCTTAGCTCAACTAATCCAGTTGAGTATGTTGCAGACTCGCAAGCTGGAACTATCACAATTTCAGAGCCATCTCCCGGCGTTCAGTTAGAAGACAAGATTACGATCTACTCGATCCGTTCTCAGTCAGTAACTAACTTCCGCCGAGACGACATCTTGGCCAGCGCATCACCAACAGTACCTTTCGTGCACACAGCGGAAGAGCGGATCTTGGTGTGGCGTAACGGTATTCTTCAGGAGGAAGGCGGTAGCGCCGACTACCTTGCTAACCCAGACGGCAACACTGTCACATTCAACTCAACACTGAACGAAGGTGACAAGGTCACTATCATGACGGTTGAGAACCAAGCATTGAAGACTGTTGCTGGCCTCATGTTTGAGGATGAATACACTGACGACCAAGGTTTCATCAGATACACCAAGCTATCTGTTAATGATAACGAGATACCTCAAACTAAGGTGTTCCAGTTATCCAACTCTTTGTCAGGAAAAGCCAATCTGATCTCGTCAAACACAGCCCCTACAGCACCCCTGACTGGTGACTTGTGGCTAGACGTATCTCAGGTTCCTGCGGTATTGAAGTTCTACGACGGTACACAGTGGCTCGAAACATCACCAGAATCATCGCTCCCAACATTCATTCAGTCGAATGCAAACCAGTACGTTCGAGTCAACGGTACAGGTACAGCACTTGAGTACGGTGACATCGATACATCTGCTCTTGTTCCAAAGACATTCATGGGCGCGGCGAACGGTGTAGCAACTCTGGACACTGCTGGCCAGATGCCAGTGAATCAGTTGCCAGAAACCTTCTCGACTGTAACGCTACCTTTCTATAGCACTTGGGAAGACAACAGCGCGGCTGTATCAAACAAGACGTACTTCATTTCACGTCTTTGGAAACAGACCATCCGCATTGACGGCCTTGCATTCAAGACGTCTTCTGGGTCTTGCACTATCCAGTTGTCTGTCGACGGCGTAACAGTCGGTCAGACGTACACAGCAAACTCAACACAGCAAGACCTGTCCTTAACGACAGTAATTGAAATCGATGCGACCACTCAGGGCAAGAGACTGGAAATTGTTGTCACCAACAACTCAACAGCTCAGAACCTAGAGTTAGGCATCGCGGCGGCAACGGTGAACGTATAATGATCAACGTACCAAACAAGGCAGACATTCTCGAGCTCTACGGAATGCAGAACGGCGATGACACGCTCGCCTACACGCAGACCGGGGAAATGGTTATCCCGCTTGCAGTACAGCAGGCGAACCCTGCCTTGGTCGCGGCGGCGAAGATGACAATGTCTCAGATGGGCGTAGACCCTAACCGCTTTGTCGTAGGCTCTCCTTCAGGCCAGTACAACCCAGCAACTGGCGCTCAAGAGTTCTACTTGACATGGGAAGACATCAAGAAGTATGCACAAAAAGGGGTCGAGACAGCGGCTGAATACGGTACGAAAGCACTCGACTATGTCGCCAACACTCGTACAGGTCAGTCATTAGCCACAGGTGCGCTCACCGCAGGGGCCGCTAAGCTGGGCGGATCTTCAAACACGCAAGCCCTCGCATCAGGAGCGGCGGCGGGATTAGGCTATGCAACTGGCGACGCCATCGGAGATGTCTTTTCGAGCTCTTCGCCTACTACAAAAGTGCAGTCTTCGAGCGTCAAAGATGCGGCAATAGCGGCTGGCTCAAGTTTCTCGAATGCAGGCTTGATCGGCGCTTCGGTCGCAGGCAAGGCCGCATACGAATTTACCAACAAGCGACCAGAGCCTACTCCAATGCCAGAGGCTCCTAAGCCAGAAGATCCAAATCTTCCTCCAATGACAACCCCTCCTGTCTCTCTTCCGGGCATTGATGACAACGACCAACCAAATGTAAGTGCGACCTTGCCACAAGATCTCCCTGTGGCTCCAATGGCTCCGACACTTCCTCAAATGGCTTCGGGCGTTCAATACAAAAGAAAGGTTAAGGACAAGGACACCGGTCAATATAGCTACGTCAATGTAGACGAAAACGACGCGGCGTCATTCTCTCGAGCATTGAGAACCCGTGGCCGTCGCCAAGGCTTTGGCAATAGCCCAAGAATTGTTATCGGATGATACGGCTAGCTGACGTATTCGATTTAGATGAATGCGTCGAGATAGGGCGTCACTTCGTAATCGATAGTGTCTATTCAGACATGCCTCTCGACATCAATAAGATGCGACAGTATGCGGAAGCTGTCTTATGGGATCCAGACTCCCTGTTTCTCGTTTCTGAAAGAGACGAAAAGATAACAGGATTCTTCATCGCAAGAATCACCGACGCTCTGTTTAGCCACTCACTAATCGCATCACAAGAGCTCATGTACGTCATGCCTAGCGAGCGAAGCGGCAGACACGCAATTCAATTCCTAAAAAGATTCCGTGAATGGGCAGAAGAAAACAAATGCGACAGGATGTACTTCGCACCTAGCGCATGCCCAGACCAAGACTTCTCAAAACTGGTCGAACACTTAGGGTACGAGTACCTCGGCCCTCAGTACGGGATCAAGCTGTGATTCGCGAAGCAATCCTGCAAGACGTAGATCAAATCGTTTCACTTGGCGTTAAGTTCATTAAAGACTCGCCAATGTTTCGCGACCATCCGATCAACATCAAGCGGATGCAACAGTACGCGATCAGAACAATTAGAGAGGAAAACAGGTGTTACTTCGTTGACGACAGGGATGGGAAGATCGTTGCATTCCTGAGCGGTTACATTTCACCAATGATTTACAGCGATGACCTCGTCGCGAACGAACAACTGATGTTCATTGACCCTGACTACAAAAGCTCCACGAGAGTTGGCATTCGTCTTATGCGCAAGTTTGAAGAGTGGTCGCGCAGTAAGGGGGTCAAGATCATGTGGTTCTCTCCTACGTCTCATGGCGTGGACGACCGATGGAACTCCTTCTGCAAAACTCTTGGGTATGTGCCTCAAGGCGGAATCTTTCAGAAGAGATTGTGAGCATGGACTTTTTCAACAAACCAGACAAAACGTCACCTGACTACTTCATTTGGAAAATGGAGAGCTCTGTTTACTGCTTTGGCGGAGGCGGCGATGGCGGCGATTCTGGCGGTGCAGACAAGCAAGATGATCAGATGGATCAGCTCGACGCAATCTCTGCTGACTTTGACAACATGGACCAGCAGACCGCCGCCGGGGAATCCGTCACCTCTGGCTCTGACGGCGGTGTTGGCCGTGGCGGTAGCTCAAACGACAACGATGGCGACGGAATCCCGAACTCCATCGACCGAACTCCCGGCGTAGATCGCTCATCAATAGGGGCATCAAATCCAAGCTCATCCAACTTCAACGCCTTCACTGCATCGAAGGGCTATACGCAAAATGCAATCAACAGTTTCTCAAATGTTGTAGAAAGTGGCGAATCGGACCGAGTCAATGACCTGCTTCGTCAGCAAGGCTATACAAACCTAAACAAAGGCACGAACCTCAAGTCAACAAGCGGGAACCCTGTCCGCAGTGGTTCCTACGAAGCGGCTCTGGAGAACGCAAGGCGACAGGAAGCATTTGAAGTCGCGTCAAGGGAGGCCGCTCAAACCTTCATGAACAAGGTGACAGCTCAGGGTACTCCTTACCGTGCCGACTACATGGGCACGCGCCTCCCGCCAACAGTCCCTACAAGTCTGTACAACAAAGCAAAAGGATTGACTGAGGACGGTATTGAAGACGGAAACTACACAGCCGATGAGCTTGCAGGATTCCAGACTGAGCTGGGTATGGCGCTCGCAAAAGAAGGTGCTTTCAGCAACTTCTCTACATTTGAAGACCCATACGGATTAGCGGAGCTTGGCTATCAAGTGACCCCGAACGGCGCTTTGCTTGGCTCATCAGTTCCTAGATCAGACTTTAATGCACTGGCCTCTGGATACAACAGGGCAACTGGCTCTTTCGGCACGAACATGGAGCTGGACCCAAGAGGCAACATCGGCATGTCTACGGTAGGCATGCGGGCCGGTGACTTCGTCATGAACACCATGACCCCCTTCGGAATGGTTGCGGACTTCAACAAGATGAACCAGTACGGATCAGCAGTTCCCGGTTACAGCAATGTAATCACCACTGCCCAGATCAGTCCACTAGGTCTCGCATCAAACCAGATCGGATCAATGCTTGGCGATCAAGCGGCAATGTCGGCGGCAAAAGGCATCTACGAGAGCACCCAAAATGTCGACGCGGCAGTCGGCGGGGCTGTGGTCAGCGGCGTAGCGGCTGGCGTAGGGGCGGAGAATTTGTCCAAGTCTTTCGGCCAGTCACTCGGCTTAGATGGAATGGACATGACGTTTGAGGGTCGCAATCAGTACGGCCCTGACAACAGAAGCCTATCTCTGTCTGTCGAAGACGTAATGAACCCTGATGGACCAAGAGACAGCAACAATGCAGACAGGTCGATGCAACCTCCAAACCAAGAAGTTGTCGACGACGTAGACCAGAGCCCGGTTATCACTCCTATAGATGATCCCGATCAAGAATCTCCGCAGGATCAACAGCAACAGATCATCGAGCAAACGTACAGACAGCGAGGCGCTCCAGTTGATCTTTCTGGTAACACCCAAGCAGGACAGAACATCAACCCAGTATTTTCCGCACAGCCCTCTGCTGATATCACCTACCTGACCAGAGGACGACAGAGAGACTACGGAAAGACAACCTATTCAGTAGCAACTCCGGTACAGCAATATCGGAGCAGACGTGGCGGATCATTACGCCGTAGATCAGGTGGTTACGGCGACCGCATCATAGTTTAGGAGATTAGTTATGGGCGGCAACGCTTCATCATCAAACCCTCAGCGTCAGCGAGTGGCTAATATGGCGGCGCAAGGGGCATCACGGCAGAGCCTCGGTACACAGCGCCAGCAGTCATCACGCGCTCAGGGATCAGCCCCAACTCAACAGCGAGATATCCAGCAGGCTCGGGCAGAACAGCAAGTCTCTCAGGCTCCGTCTTCAACGCTTGCAGGCAAAGAAGCATTTGCGCGACAGAAGCAGGAGATGGACGGGAAGTTCGTTCCAGATATGGGCGAGGTCGGGTCTCAAGACGTAATGGAAGCTGTTGTTGGTGGCCGCCCAGATGATGCGTTTGGACAGTCCCCTTTCCGTCGGGCTGGAACTGACAAGCGGAAGTTCTTAGAACAACGTCGCGAAGAAGCTCCTGAAGTAGTCGGCTCCGACTCAACAGTCGAGCTTCAAGAAAATGCTCCTATGGTCGGTGGCGGCGAGCCCGGTGTCGGCCAACAAGGATTTGGACAGCGTGCCCTTATCGGTGGCGAAGCGCAGATCGTATCTCCAGAAGACCCTCAGTCAATGGATGCCCCTGTTGATGGTGTAATGACAGAGGTTGCTCAGTCAGACGTAGGGACTGACCCTAACTATGTAGAGCCTTCTCCGGGTCAAGAGATTATCGACATCCAAGCGTACAACTTGCCAATCGACGACGAGCAGATGGCGTTCGTTCCGGGCTCTCGTGAAGCACTGCGTATGGCTCGCGGACCAATTTCAAGATCTTTAATGAACCTGCGATCAGGCTTTGGCCGGAAAATGATGGGGTAACGAATGGCTTACGGCGACATGCTCGAAGTTTTCGGAGAGGGTCCAGCGAAAGTCGGAACTCTCATAGATATTTATCAGGGGTTTAACCAAGCTGATGATGCGGCACAGGCTCGTGCTAATGAGCTTGCTCTTCAGAGCTATCTAGTTCAGCAAGAGCAGGGGCGAATCGCCCAGCGAGAAGCCGATATGAGAGCTTTGCGTGACAGAGCATTACAGCGAGGCGCTGAGCTTGACGGAGCCCTAAAGGAAGCTTACGCAAAACTAGGCGCTCGAGTCGGAGTAAGCCCAGCAGACGTAAACCAAAACTATGTTAGCAACATGAATAGGTTCATGGGTGAATACAATAAAACTGTCGGTACAGTCGCCTCACAAGGGTTCGCAGACGCCATCTCGCGTGGCATGGACAACTCCACACAGTTCACTGACCAGCAAGCAGAGATTGCGAGAAAGGCGGCGACCGAAATTCCTGCCCTACAGCAAGCCGCATTTGACGCGGCGATAAACCAGTCGCGTAACTACGCAGACACCTTGAACTACGGACGAGATGCAACACTGGACGAGGTCGGTACTGTGTATGGCACTGCGGCAGATTTCGATAGGGATATCTACAACCAGAACTCAAGCGGCGGAAGTTACAACAACTTGCTTACCGATCAGCGGGCAATCACTAACAATGCTTCTGATTACGCCGGAAGCTCGCAAAAATACCTAGCAGATACGATAGGAAAGCTCCAAGAAAACTTCAGCTTCAGCTCCAAGAAAAATGCAAACAGGTCTTCTACCGTCACTGGCTCCATGTCACCAAGTGAAGAAGCCGCATTCTATGACTCCACCTACCCTCGTAGGACGGGTTAAAAATGCTTGGCTTTGACATTACCGGAGACTACTTAGAACAACGAGATAATACTCGGGAAACGATCCGTAAGCGCCGTCGCGAAAATGCGGAGCAGTATCGTAAGTACATCGAACAAGCAACAACTGACGGTCGAAACGTATCAGTCGCAGAGCTTGAAGAACTCAAGTCGAGCATCGTTGGCGGTAGCTTCTTTGACGCACAACGCCTTCCCTCAGCTACGGTCATTCGTGAGCAAGCGCTTCGCCAGAACCAAAATGCATTTGAGTCACGCACCAAGCAGGTTGCTGAGATAGCTGACCAAACACAATCCCTTCGCGAAAACATCGTCAAGACATTCTCTGATGACATCGTCAACATGGACATCGATAGCGAGGAAGACGTAGGTAAATTCAGAGCTGGCCTTCTTGGTATGTACGGCGGCGACAAAGAGCAAGCAGAAAGAGCTTTTGGTTTGGTTGGCGACAGCCTCGGCTCGATTAAGCGTGATGCTGTCGACACCAAAGTACAGAAACTTCTTCCTCGTCTTAGCGGAATTCGTGACATCAAGGAAGCCAAGGCGATCATCGGAGAGCAACCAAAAGAGGTTTCTGTAGCACTTGAGTCAATCATCAATAACAGGGCCGCTACATTTAAGACGAAAGAAGAAACAAAAGCGCTCGGGTTGATAGGCGAGATACCTTTAGATGAGATTATCTTTTATGAAGAAGATAAGATCGGTCTTCGTAACTTCATAAAGACGCGCCTTGCGGGTCTTACAGAGCTTACTGAAGCAGAAGTAGATGCTCTTCTTGTCAAGGCTATGCCGTTAGCAGAATCTCGATTGGCCGCCGCAGAGCGTGGAGCGGATCGAGATGAGATGATTCAAGCAGAAGAGCTGTTCAAGACAGGGCTACCTGACGGAACTCGCTTCTCTGATCTTGAAGAAGCAGAGGTTCGTGCATTAGCAGAAAGCGCACTGCGTAACTCAGGCATGACCAATGATGAAGTTGCGGCAAACATCGATGCGTTCACTGCACGCATGAGACGCCAATACGTCACGGTAGATACTCGGGTTGTCAACAGAGAGCTAGAAACTCAGTTCAAAGACGAAGTCGCAGACGACGCTATTCTTGTTCGCGCACTCACTGATCCAGATGTACCCAACCGCGAGCAGGCGATCCTTGACCGGATCAATGAGCTTCGTCCAGATCGACTCGGCAAGTTCACAGGCAACGAGCCTGCGTACAAGCAACTCATCAAGGGTATTCAGGCTGAAGCAAGCGTTGAGGTTGGTAAGATCTGGAACGATGAAAACAAACAAGTCCAGACTGATGCAATCACGATCGTCGAGAAAAGGATACAGGCGCAAGAAGACGCTTTTGGCAACTTACTTGATGACCTAAAGAATAACGAGTTAGCCACCTCTGTCGCAAAACAGATACATTCACAGTTCTATCTTGATGGTCGAACTAGAGAAGTTGTTCTTGCGATAGATGCGGCCTCTCGAGGCGTCTCAGATAGCGTAGAGAATAGAAACGAGATATACGCAACTGTCGTAAGTCAGTTCAATTTGTCTACTCGCGCAAACGCGAGAGATCAGGTTGAGCGAGATCTTCGTCATCAGAGGAAGCTCGGTCCAAGACCGGGCAAAGATGTTAAAGTCTACATATCTGAGTACGAAGATAGTGTCAAAGCTAAGTTCCAAGCTGTTGTCACAGCGGTTCAGAACCTACCAATCGACACACCGCAATCAGAGGTCGATGCGCTACTACAGCCATTCTTTGAATCAGCTAACCAGTTCGGTCCATCTGTTCTTGATAAGATCAATCGGTTCGGCGTTAGATTCAACTCTGACGGTATGGATCAGGCTGGCAACTTCGCTAACGCCGCCGCAGGCCGTCTGCTTGACATGATCAGTGGTATCAAACCACAAGGCAGACCTTCTTATGCCCAGTCCGTTACAGCGCAAGCACCTAATGAAGATGGTGAAACCGTTGATACAGAGTTCTATAGAATACTCCCAGACCAAGCACGAGAGTTAGGAATCCCTGCTGGTATCTACACCATCGATCCAGAGACAGGGCTTGAAGGAGATCTTCTGCAATCTACCTTTACAACAAATGACGGCAATCTTCACATAGCGCAACTCAAGGACAACGACGGCAGACGTATCCGAGACGAGGCCAACAGGCTCCTTCGCGGAGAGATCCAAGCTACTTCCGACGGAATTCCGCGTTACGTTGAAGATCCTGACTTCTTCAGCTCAGATACTCTTGCAGATTCAGAAATGCTTCAGATGATCTTCATTGCAAGAAGATACGGAGAGCTTCTAAACATTGATCCATACATTATGGGTCAGCAGTTATTTGGCGTGAGCTTGACGAACCTCCAAGACAACGTCTTCCGCGCTCGCTAAGGACGACATAAAACTCGCGTCTTTATACGCTGAATCCAGTCACCAATGCGTAACTGGAGAGCATAATGGCGCGAGATATCGACGATCTTATCGGCGGGTTAGATGATAATCTGCAAAACCTCAACCAATTAAAAGGCGCAAGCGAAGGTAACTCCCTCGGCTATGCCTCGAACCTAAGTAAAAAGTCAGCGCAAGACTTACTAAGTAACGCCCAGTTCATCAACGACGGCATGGAATACTATCGTCAGCGTGACGGCATAACCTTCTCCACCACTGATGAATTCGTCGATCACTTCATGGAAGACCGTACATGGAGTAATGTCAATACAGTCTCGATCGCCAAAGATCTCTACAATTCACAAACAGACAGTGATGCACAAAACGTGCGTCTTGCTCGTCTACAAGCTGTGTATGACGCGCTTCCAAACTTCTATGAAGAAGGCGGACGCGGACTTGCTGGCCTTGGGCAAAACCTAGTTGCCGGAGCGCTTGACGTAACCAACCTTATTCCCGGTGCTAAGGCGGCAACAGTCGCATCACGCTCCGCCGCATTACTTGCAAAGCAGGGATCTCAGAAAGCCGCCAGCGGCGGTTTCAAGGCAGGCGTAAAGAAAGGCTTGGCTTACGAGGCTGGCATTGGTGCTGGTGTTGAAGCTGTAGCCGACACCATGACGCAAAATCGAGACGTAGAGCTTGGCTTGCGCGACGAGACAAGCCTACTTCAAACCGGCGTCGCCGCCGCTACAGGTGGCTTGCTTCAAGGGACTCTATCCGCTCCCGGCATCATCGGTGCGGCAGGAATGGGCGCAAAATCAGGCGCTATTCGCGGCGCTAAAGAAGCATCAGAAGAGGCTTCACGAGCGGCAATCGATATCGCTGACTCAGACGTACCAGAACTTGATCTCGACAGCGAGGCAGTTGTTCTTGGCGAATACGATCGCATGGGCGGCGAAGTCGAAGCTCGCCGGTTGGCCGAGCTCGAAGACCAAGAGGTAGCACCCGAAGACATCACAGGCGTAGACGCAAAAGCTCCTGTCAGTGAAGGCATTGAGATGCAACGCCATGTGCAGTTGGTCCGCTCTGCCCGCGCAACGATCGACCGCCTGCGTGCTGATGCAGAAAAGATGTCGGCAGAAGGCAAGTTGCCGGAAGCTACAACTTTGAACGCAAATGCCGCACGTCTTGAGACTGCGACTAACAGCATGTCTGCCAAGATCCGTAACGTCGTAAGCTCGAAGACTAACGGCAATAAGGGTGCTGAAGTTGAAACGCTGAGCCGAGAAGCTGACACAGTTTCCGAGCTACTAGGTCTTCCAAAGCCTGAAGACGTAGATGCGCCACTAACTCTAATGGAGGGTAAAAACAATGTAGCTTCTTTAGCTCCAAACTCAGGGGCGGCGATGGGACAACTTCCGGGCGGAACAGCGAACCGCCCAGGCGGAAGAATGAGCCCCGGAAACACAATCGAAGAGGCGAACACAGAGCTTGCCGCAGGAGCGGTCAAGCCAACCTCTCGCAATTTGTCTGGCGCTGACGAATCACTTGGTGAACAAGCTACAGTTGTTGGCGACTCCACAGACCTTAGCGCAGAGCGTCAAGCTCGCGAAGAGTTGGCGCAAGCAGAAGAAGCATATCCAGAAATTAAAGAAGCTCGCGCAAATGTAGAGAAGCAAGAGCAAGCGTTGTCCAGATCTAAGCTTCGCGTACAACGTGCAGACGAGGAGCTTGCCGCAAGAACCCAGAGACTTGCTGACTTTGACGCACGCAATACTGCTGAGCAGTTGCAAGCAGACGAAGGATTACAGAAGAAGCGTGCAGATCTAGAAGAGCTTGTTGAGTTCGGTGAGAAAGAGGTTGAGGTTGCCCGTACTGAGGCGGCTAACCAAGAAGTTCTTACTGCGAGCGAGCGAAACAAGTACGACAGGCAAACTGCCGTAGCAATCGATAACCTTCGCGAGCAGAACGTCGAGGCAGAGATTTCTCCAGAGCCAGATGTATCTGAGCCAGTCCTTGAGGCTGAGGCAGACATGACGCCTAGTCAGGTAATTGATCAGATCGCGACTGAGGTTCGCTCACAGAACGACGTAATTAAGTACTTGGCTGACTACGGGTACGACCCCAAGATTGTTCAGCGCGAGCTAAATCAGATTGGCGATGCGCGTAATCCGAAGAACAAGGCGAAGCGTCAAGAGTACTTCAAGGAGCGTCTCGAGGCTGGAATTGCAAACGAGTTCTTGATCGAGGTGTACGACGAAGTCGGCATGCCATCTCAAGGGCATTCAGACATCATCCGTATTCTGATCGAAGAGCGCGTACCTGCTGACTTCCGCGAGAAAGCGCTGGAACAACATGAGCTCAACGTCAATGCGCAAGCAATGGATGTGTTTGCAAAAACGATTCAGGACTTGGATACAGTTGAGCTTCCGATTCTTCTTGAACAAATCAAGCTCCGTCACGGTCAGGAAATGCACGACGCTGTTGCGGCGCAAGTTTCCTCTCCACAACCTCCTGCTCGCCAAGGTGCTCAGAACGACAAGCTGACTCGATTTGCAGAAAGCCTGCTCAAGCGACTACCTGAAGATCAGGCTGGCCGAATCTACGATATGGCTCGCACAGAGAAGTTCCGTCTAAACGACCAAAACTTCCCTCCACACGTCGTGAATACAGTCGTGGACCGCATCGTCTCGAAAGAAGCCGAAGAAGTACTAAGCCGGATCGAAGGCAATGTTGCTGGCAGAGACTTCTCTGTATCAGAAGACTACGGCGACAACGCTCCGCATATGCTTCGCGCAATCCATAAGGGCGACGGAACAATCACCGTATTCGGTAAAGAGATCCAAGGTGGATCTGTTAGCGGTAAGTTGCAATCAATTGTTGGGCGCGACCGTAGTCGTCTATTCCGTGCGGCAAAAGTAGATAACGGTGATGGTACTAAAACTTGGTTGACTTCAATCGAGACCTCGCTTCGCGAGATGGAGGACGCCTACATCGCCGCAGGGACTAACCGTATGGTTAAGGACTCTGAAAAAGAAGCGATCTTAATTGAGCTATACGACTCTCGAGTTGAAGCAGGTGAAAAGGTCGACCCACGTCAAGACCCTCGCCAGCTAGGGCAAGCAATCAAAGACGCAAACAGCCGTATCAGAAACTACTTAAAGATCGAGGACGATAAGTCTTACGTCGACTACTTGTTTATCGACCAAGAATCAGACGGCACATGGACGATCACTGGTCCACAGGACTTATCAGAAGGTCAGCTAGACGAAGCTCAGGCTTCGGTCAGGGAAGCAAACAAGATCCAAGCTCGAGAAGATAACGAGCAAGCTAAATTCAAAGACTTGGTTGACCGCTCCAACAAGTTGCTCCGCGACCCAGTCAAGCGAGCAGACTACCCAGACTACGAAGACTTTATAAAAGAGATCAAGTCTCGCTTAACAACCCAAAGAACAGAGCTAGTTTCATCGACTGATCTTGAAGCAAGGGCTCGAGATATCGAGAATCGCAGAAACAACCGATTGCTCGAATACGTCAACGAAGTTCGTGCAAGCATTATTCAGCTCAAGAATGCAGAGTCCAAGCACGCCGCTGGCGACATCACTACAGCAAGACGTGATGAGTTACAGCAAGCGCAGTATGACCGTACACGCAAGGTTTTCGATCAGCTATACAAAGAGTTGCGCACGATCAAAGACCCTGACTTAAAACGTCAGTCTCAGGCTTTAATAGCCAAGCTGAAGAATGACATGCTGGTCAATGAATCACTGGTCGAGCACGCAAAGAAAGCTCCGCCAAAGCCGAAGACTAAGACTGAAAATGTTATCGGCGAAGAAGTGACTCCAACAGAGCGCGATCAGGCAGTACAGAAAGCCAATGAGGTTGTTCGGAACACACAAACTAAGATAGATCAAGACGCGCTTAACGACATTATCGAACGCAGAAACAATGGCGAGATCTCATCAGAAGAGTTTGCTCAAGAAGTCCGTGATCTGGCTCAAGCAACGGAGAAGCTAAAGAAAGATGCTCCTGTTGCGCCTAAGCCAGATGGGGTTGAGTATCAGCCTGTTGTCTCCGTCAAGGATGGGTACGAAGTAGACGTACCAAACGCAATTCAAATGCGCCCCGGCCGCAACGGATCACAAGACATCATGTTTGGCGACGAAGTCCTTGGACGACTGCGCACTAACGAAGATGGTTCGTTCACCTATCAGCGCATTTCTGGCGCGGCAGGCGATCCTCTTGAGGATGTCTATCAGTTCGCACAGCTCCCAGCTATGTGGAACGGAATCCACGGCATGCATCGCGGAGTCTTCAAGGCCGCTGGCGATAAAGGCGACTTCGCTCCATCAAAAGGGAGCCCTGAAGACGAGTACTTCACGCTAGATCCAGACAACACCAATACATACAAGAACATGGACGAGTCTTCTCCAGTTGTTGAGGAGATGAATACGTCTGAAGCCGTGGCTACAGACTCTCCAGTAAATCGCGGCCCATCAAAACCTGTAGAAGACTTGGAGAAATTCAGCGATGACTTTGCTCCCGGTCAAGGCTTTGTGACAGCAGTGCAAATCACGGATCCTTCAAACAAGTTCCGTGGGTCTGTTCGCGTATTTGCAACTAAGCCAACCCGTAAGTACCCAAATGAGAAAGGCCAGACTCTTGGTCAAGTTCTTGGCGCGGCTAAGAAAGGTGACTACGTCGTAGGTAAGGTTCCTGCCGGAACTAAGTCTGTCGATTTACAAGACGCATTTATACCAATGGATCCGACTCAGCCAATCTATCACCGTGGCGAGTCTAGTCCTCGTGTTACTGATCGCGTCTCTGATGATGCTCTTCAGCGCGTTCAAGCTCGTAAGTCGCTTGAAGGGCCGCAACTCGTCACTCTCCAAAAGCTGGAGAAGCAAGGTCTTACAGATCAGGACAAGAACTCCAGTTTTGCAAAGTTTGCAATGATGCGATTCATGTCTCAGGGCATGAAGATGGAGAATGCATACGACGTTCAGCAAGCGCTGACCAAGATGCATTACGAACTCAACTGGAATGACATTGACTCCCTTGAGTCTTATCAAGGCGTAGTCAACGCACTTGCAGAGGGCCACGACATACTGGCCCGATACGCGCCAGACGGGATCAAGCTACCTCGCACGACGGCTCACAGATCTTTGCAGACACTCCGTAAGACTATCGAGTCATACGGGTCGGAAGATCGTCGAATCATGGAAGAGATGCTTAACCGCGTAACATTCGGCCGTGAAGCAAGCATGCCTCTATTCGGAACAGTTCCAGAAGGGACTGTTGATCGTGGCCAATATCAGCCAGCGTTTATCCAAGACGGAAGTTACAGGGGCAAGCCAGCTCGCGTAGGCGGCAGGAACTCAAACAAGGTTCTACTGAACAGCGACCCTACTAACGCAAAGACATCTCCGCCTGCTGAGACGATGGCCCATGAACTTGGCCACTGGCTGTACGAGAACGCATTATCTCCAAAAGACAAGATGGAATTCTGGAGAGACGTAGTTGGTAAGTATGTGACAAGTGAGGGAGTCGACATGGCTCGCTTACAGGTCAAGCTACCCGGTATTGCTCCAAATGAACTAGCCAACCCTCAAGAGTTCTTCGCTAATCAGTTCTCAATGTGGATGACTGCAAAGGGCGCAGTTGGCGATGAGTCGTACTGGGCTAAGATCTCTAAGTATGCGAAGGCTATCTTCGACCGGATAATGAAACCGGGCGAGAAGCAGATCACAATCGATCCTGACTTGGCTAAATTGTTCGAGCGTGCGCTACCAGAAAGGGAAGTTGATCCCATTACTGGCGCAAGAGAGGGAATAGTAGGGAGATTCGACAAGCTCCCATCTATTGTCGAAACCATCAAGAAGGCAGGAAGGGTCGACGACGCAGATGGCCGTTTACTAGGCAAGATTGCTGAAGACCTTATCGGGTTGGACGATCTCGCCGCACGAATTGATACCGCAGTTGCTTACTCTACTGGAAACTCTATTGACAGAACCGCATTCATTGAAGCCATCGACAAGATTCGCCGAGATGTCTACGGAATGTACGGCGGCAAGGCTCAGGCTAAGACGCACAGAGCAATCAAGGGCAAAGACAACACCGGCCATAACCGTCGTTATTACTTAGAAAATACAGAAGACGGCATGCGTGCGATGAACAAGATCAAGATGGCACAAAGCCGTCTGTTCGAGTTCGATAAAAACCTTCGCCAGCTAGACGACAAGGGCATTGATAAGCTACGCGGCATCATGAGCTCACAGGTTGACGAGATCAACGCTGAAGCTGAACTCCTTGGCATGGAAACAATGCGCGTAGACGCTTCGTCTTTTGGACGAGCAGACATTGATCAGGCTAGTTACGATCACCTCGCGATGCTTGTTTCTGATTTGCGCGTTGCTGTCGATCAGGTGACTCGCGAGTCAGTCGACAAGTTCAACAAGAAGATGCCGTTCGCTACAGGTGGCGCTCGCTTCCGAATCAACTCAGAAGGTGATGCAAGAGTATCCAAGCCTTCGCCACTCAGCTTGATGCACGCGGCTCGCAACAAGAAAAACAAGGCGCGTTACGAGGCAATGAAGGCAGAAGTTGACTTAATTGATCAGCTCACAGAGATCGCTTTGGCTCGCAATCCAAACAGTGTCTTCTTTGATGAGTCAGCCGCAGGCGACCCGGACATTGTGGTTTCACCGAAGGACATGACTGACGCGCAGATTTCTAACGAAGCGAAGTCTACGCCTGATGAAGTCAAGCGCATGGTTGACCTGCAAAACGAAGCAAAAGATCGCGCTAACACTTCTGTCAACGAAGTCCCAGTTGAATCTGAGATGTCAGAGACAATGCAACGCCTTCTTGACCAAGTTGTTGACCAAGAGTCAGGCGAACAGATCATGTCTCTTGCGCTGTCCAACACAACCGGGGCTGACCAGAAGCGTATCATCAATGCAATCCGTGGAAAGATGGATTCACTTGGCCTTATCCCATCGAAACCTATAACGGATAGCGTTACATCTAAAGCGATAAAGAAAGAGGTCGAAGATCAAGGGACGATCGAAGCGCCTAACGGCGTAGACGGAGGCGTTTCTCCTGCGCTGAAAGCCCAGTTGTTCAGTGTTACTTCCGGTAACAAGCGTCAGGAATACATCATGCGCCAAGTAGTGCAACGTGCACTACGTCTTACTGATCGCCCAGAGGAACAGCAGTTCATCAGCCAGCTAGATCTTCAGGTCATCTCCGGGATGGCTCCAGAAGACTTGGCAGACGAAGCTGTTGAGCAGGCGATGGCGATGCCAGCAACCACAGACCAGATCGGTGAAATCCGTGGAGTTCTGCGCAAGATTGCCGCAGGTCTTGATGGATCTGACACAGGCATGCGCCGCTCAGCATTCGGCGCTGTTGGTCGAATTGTCTACGCGATCTCTCCAGACGAAACAAAGCGTATGTTCCGCAAGTTCCTTGAGCGGATGGCTGAGACAGAGGATTTGTTGGAAGAAGAAGTTGCTGACTTCGCGGTTGAAATGATCAGCAATGGAACGATCACAAACCTTGCTGAAAGCAACTTGATGCAGTTCGGATCTCCTGTGCAGATCAGACAGCTTCATGACGAGTTCGCTCAGCGTGTTGCTTATGTGATTCGAGGAGCAACCAATCTTTCGGACGAAGCAATCCCTGCGTCAGTATCCCAGTACGGCGATGTATTTGCGCACAGAACAAACTCGAAGAAGGTTACTGCTTCAGCAAGGACAGCTAATTGGCCGCATGTTTCTAAGGATCTTGCGCCTGAGTTTATCGAAGAAGAGCTATCTAGCTTAACGCCAGCTAGGGAGCAAGCTGTTCGTAACTTTGCGGGAGCTGGCCCTCTCGAGAACCTAGACGATTACGTCTATGTAGCTCGATCTGATGGTTCGGCCGCAGGCGCGAGTGGAGACACCACCTTCGCAGTACAGTCCGACAAAGGATATGGAGTTCACCTACAGAGACCAAAGGCTCTGTCTAAGGAAGCCCTGACCCCAGAAGAAAAGCTGGCTTCGATCATGCAAGGCGTGTCGTCAGACTCTCCGAACTACACTGAGATTAACGAAATAGCGTCTGACGCAGTGCGCTTTGGTGAAGCAGTCCGCAACGCCCGTATCAACGGTCTTTCGGCTGACTCGATTAGAGTGTTTGCACAAATGGAAGCAAGCTCTTACAGAGCCCTGTCTCAGTTAGGCGTCGCTGTTGATCCTCCAGTGGTTACTCCAGTGGTAGCGAGAACAAACAACCTGATGAACTTTGGAGAAGAGATCTTCTCTATTGATTCAGGAAGACCTGACCAGATTGACGGCCTGTTCTTACAACTTGTTGATGAAATGAAGCTCAGTCCGAAGACAGTTGCCGACCTCAAGGCAGAGCTTGCAGTAACCTCAGACGGAGTACCTGTTGGCTTTACCGGATCGCAGTTGTTTGAAGCCCTCACATCAGCCAACTCATCCGTGGTTCGTAACGGGGACCACCTGAACAAAGAGTCTGCTGTTGAGGCGCTCAACTCAGCGCTCAAAAAAGCTGGATTCGATGGGGCTGTGCACGAAGACGTAACGATCGTCTTCTCTGGCAACAGCGTTCACCATTTGGCAGACGGCTGGAAGAAGAGCGATGCAAGATCCGCGTCTAAGCCTGTATCTCAGCACTCATCAGTTGGTACTTCAATCGCCGATTACATGGAGTTCACAGGTGAGCCGTTGAGCAGAGACTCAGCCCCAATGGTCGTCAGCCAAGCCGTCGCCGCAGGAGCTCCAGACGAGATGGTTCGCCCACTACGTCGAATGGTCGAAGGCCGAGCGCTAGGCGTAAACGATATTGACCGAGTTACCAAATCTTCTACGTTTATCAATGCCTTCTCAGAGAACAGCATTGCTTTACGCAACATGGGAGCTAAGTGGCTGGCCAACATCATCAAGCCTCTTGATGGGGTCGGCATCTTTGAGCGCCACGACGTAGATCTCAATCGGATCGTCCATCCAATCTCTGCACAGCTTCGTGCGCTACCTGACTCTCCGGGAGCCTTGAAGCGTTGGATGCAGAGAAACTCTGGTCTAATCCCACAGGCCACTCAGATGGAAGGCGGGATTGGTTACACGCTGACATCAAGACGTGCTCGCCAGCCAGAAAGCCATGACCGGATCATATCGGCACTGCGCCTAGGCAAGGAAGCTGTTATGAACCTGTCACCGCAAGAGCGCCGTATCGCATTAGATATCGCGAATGCTTTCGACAAAGAACTTTCGCGCATGCGTGAAGCTGGTATTCAGGTTGGTGATGTCCGCCAGAATGGTAGCGACTTCTATGTACCACAAATGTGGGATGTAGAGGCTATCCGTGAGAACCCAGAAGGATTCCGCAAGATACTTGCTCAGTACTTTGTTCGCGAGCAGTCAACACCGGGCTTTGATGGAGTAGCTAAAGACCGGAAGGCTATCGATAAGATGTCGGAAGACATCGTCAGAAGGTTCTTGGATTCCGATGGCTTGGTTGACGAGTCATTGATGCACAACGCAGTAACGAATCCATTCTACCGCCGGATGATTCGCCTGACTCCAGACATGCCTGAAGCTGTTGAACTACAGCAATTCATGGAGAATGATCTCGAGGGAATCATTACCAAGTACTTCGATAAGACTGTCCGTAAGCGTGCGCTTTCAGACAAGTTCGGAGTAGATGGCCATGGGTTTGCGGCATACGCCGACACAGCGAATGGCGGAGCAGAAGCCGCCGCCAAGATCCTTGCTTCAGACAAGACTCGCATGGTTGACACAGGTCTTCGCTCAGAAGAGCAGACTTTCATTAAGCCAGACGCATACATCCCAGCACTTCGTGAAGATCCACTGCTTATTGAGCAGATCGTCAACGAAGCATTTGATGTCCTCAAGGATGGCGGAGATTCATCTCTTACGAAGATGCGTGCCAAGAACATCATCTTAAATGCGTATCCTCCACAGCAACGCGATAACAAGCAACTGCTTGCTCGTATCGACGGCATCATTAACGGTGCGGCTGATTTCCCTGATGCACCGCCAACTCGTCAAGCCAACAAGAACATGACAGAAATGATGCGTGTTCTTAACAAGCGACCAAAAGACGGAACCACAGGTCAGGAATGGCAACACACAGCAAGCCGTTCATTGCGGACATTTAACAGTGTATCGCTACTCGGCGCGACAACGCTTACGTCTTTGCCTGACTTAGTGTTACCGATCGTCAGAAGCGGCAACTTCCGAGCGTTCATTAAGTCGCTGACAAGCTACATGGGTGATCCAGAGTACAGACGTTTTGCGAAGAGCATCGGTACAGGCATAGAAAACCTAGTCCACGATCGCATGGTCCAGATGGGCGGTGAAGGAAACCAGCGTTTCTCGAACTCGTTCTTTAACTTCACGGGCCTGACAACTTGGACAAACACGATGCGAGAAATCTCATCGATGGTTGGTTACGAAGCGTTCAAGATGGAAGTGAACCGGGCGATGCGTCTGAGAGCGGAAGGCAACGTAGACTCCAACGCCTACAAATATGCGGTCAACTTCCTGTCTCGCTACGGCTTGACGGGAGAAAACGCAGACTACGACTTCTTGGCTTTAAGCGCTAAATCGATCGACTCACTGAAGGATTCAGATGAGATCGCTGGCAACGCGCTTCGGTACGGCATGCTTCGATTCACTAACGAGGCGGTGTTCACACCAAACCCTAACGACGTACCGCTTTGGGCTCAAGGACCGATTGGTCAGGTCATCTTCCAGCTCAAGTCGTTCCCGTTGATGATGTCTCGAATGGCATTCAGCCGTGGCGGAGTCATGGATAACTTCAACAAGTGGGTTCGTCGCGAAGGTGGATCGCCAATGCCTGCCCTTTACTTGGCTACTGCCGGTGCGGGAATGGGCGCAAGCGCCAACTACATCAAAGACATCATTCAGTCTCGAGGCGAAGATGATGAAGGTAATCCAACATCAGGAAGCCGTGAGCGTCGAATCACTGAACTCATGAAGTTCACTGAGTCGATGGGCTTGGTCGAGAAGGACGGACCTTACGACGAAGCGCTTGGCCATTACTTTGAAGGCTTGCTTGCAATGGGTGGATTGGGTCTGTTCGCAGAACTCCTCTACAACACTGCTCAACAGGCTGACAACGGAATGTACGGAACAATGCGGATTATGTCTTCACTCGCTGGACCTAGCTTCGGAGCGGGAGTCGATGCAGTGCAGACAGGTCAAGGTCTCAGTGACTTTGTATTCCGCGAAGAAGGCGAGCCTACGGGGACAGCAAGAGAAGCGTTCAGAAAGATCGCAACTCGAGTCCCAGTCCTTGGTAGCTCACGAGCGTTCCGTGAAGCGGCGGCTGGAATTGGCGGAGAGCCTACGTCTGCAAGCCGTGGGTCAGGGGCTTCGTTTAGCTCTCAGGGAAGTGGCTTCTCAAACTTTGGTGACCTATGAGCAAGTGGGCAACCCCGAACTTCACGTTTGCCGAGCTGAGATGCAAGGGCTGTGACGGCTCTTGCTCTTTCTCCCAAGACGAAGAACCACTCTTCCATTTGGAAGAAGACGCTCTGTGGAAACTTCAGGAAATGCGCAAGCTGATAGGCAAGCCGTTCTCGCCTAACTCAGCTTGTCGCTGTCCGCTTCACAATGCTCGCGTCGGCGGCGCTCCAAGGTCTCAGCATCGCTGTACTAAGGACGACCCAAGCACTGCCATCGATATACCGTTGTTCGTATCAAAGCAGACAATTGTAGAGGCGGCCGAAGAGGTTGGTTTCATGGGGATAGGGACGAGCTACAAGACGTTCGTCCACGTCGACAACAGACCAAGAAAGGCTAGATGGTAATGGAAGCGATACTAACCGCATTACTTGGCGGTGGAACAGGGATACTCGGAACTGTGATCGGCAAGGTGTCGACGTATTTCGAGAAGAAACAAGACTTGGAAATGCGTCTTGCGGAATTTGCTCATGAGGCTCGCCTGCAAGAAATGCAGATGGCTTCGGATCAGTTGGAACGTGAGAACGAAAAAGCGATACAGGAGACGGCGACGTATCAAGCGACTCGTCAGGCTTCGTATAAGCACGACGATTCATACGGTAAGCCGTACCGTTGGGTCATTACCGTACTCAGACTGGTGCGCCCATTCCTTACTGTGCTCCTTATTGCGCTGACAGCAATCATCTTCTTCAACCTGCCGGGAGATGGTCGAGACGCAATCGCTAATCAAGTCGTATTCCTTACCGGCATGGCTATCTCGTGGTGGTTTGGTGACAGATACACAGGGAGTGCCAAGAAGTGAAAGGCATGAAGTCAACCGGAAACGTCTCTCAAGGTGAGCGCCCAACAAGTTATGCGCGTGGAGGTAGAAGGGATCGGATGCTAGTTCGCCCATGCCCATGCGTACTGAAGGGCAAGGAGAAGGCGCGTGGCGTCAAAGAAATCGGCGGGTAAGAAAGACGCTTGTTACAACAAGGTCAAGTCTCGCTACAAGGTTTGGCCCTCAGCTTACTCTAGTGGGGCATTAGTACAGTGCCGAAAGGTCGGCGCAAAAAACTGGGGAAACAAGTCTAAAGGAGACTAACCATGGCATACGGAAAGAAAAGTAATCGCGGAACAATGACTACCACTTCATCTCGTGGAGTCACTAAGACTGGCGCAGGATCTAAGCCAAAGACAGGCGCTCAAGCAAAGACTCAGAAGAAGAAAGTAATGGCTTCTGGTCAGCGCAAAGTGGCTCGCGGTCGGGCGTGATAGGTGCTTGCGGAGCTTGCGGCGGCGAACGCCGCCTACGCCGTAATCAAGACGGCGCTTTCAAACGGTAAAGAACTGCTTGATTGCGCTGAATCTCTTGGTGACTTTTTCGACAGCAAGACGAAGCTCCAGCAAAAAGTAAACAACACACCTCCTGAAAGACGTAGTGATCTACAGGAGTTTCTAGCACTAGAGCAGATCAAGAAACGAGAAGAAGAACTTCGGGAAGCAATGATCTATTCGGGAAGGGCTGGGATGTGGGAAGACTGGTTGCAGTTTCAAGCGACCCAAAAAAAGAAGCGCAAAGAAGCCGAGAAGCGTGCTGTAGTTTTGAAACTACAGCACCAAAAGAAAGTGAAGGATGCGATCTTGATCGCAGTGTTATCCCTCACAGTCCTGTCAGGCGTAGGTATTATCGGCTGGCTCCTGTGGTGGATCAAACAGCACTCGTAGGAGGGCTTATGACTTGGGTACTTTTCGTACTATTCCTTGAGGCAAATCGATACATGGTGGCCCCGCAAGGCGTGTACGCAGAAATGAACGATTGCTTTGAAGCAAGAGACTACTTCTTGGCTACAGCGCCTCAACCAAAGATCAACTACGAAGCAATCTGCATCCCGTCTGACGTGGTGGAGATGAACTGATGGACTCGGTTGTTCAAGGCCATTTCAAGCAGAATCACCTCAAGGAGCTTGCAATGGACATCCTCGATTGCATCGATGCAATGGGCGAGGAAAGAATGCTTACGGTTCCTGAAACGCTAGGCGTTCTTGAGCTTGTGAAGGTGCAGATCATTGATGACGCCAAAGCACAAGAGGATGAGTAAGTGGCAGACGATAGCCTAAAGAAGTGGTTCAGTAGAAACGGCGGGAAAGGCTGGGTTGACTGCAAGACCGGGAAGCCATGTGGTCGGCAGAAAGGCGAGAAGCGCAAAGGTTACCCTGCGTGTCGACCAACTAAAGCACAATGCAATAGTGCGGCTAAGAAGAAGAACAGCTCAAAAAGGATTAGCTGGAAGAAAAACTAATACTCCTTGGCCGTCTTCCAAAGACGTAGGCAGTTATCTAGCACAGGCTTTACCATGGTATCGCTAGCGAACTGCAAGTCAGATTCAAAATCGATAACCTCGCTTTGGTGGCCGTCGAAGTTTTCTCCTTCTTTCAATACTTGAAGTATCAGACCGTCCAGATCCCTGACTGCTTGCGCCTCGTTGCTGAAGCGAAGATCGTCTACTACTACCGGAAGCCCGAGACCCAACGACCTCTCCGCTTTCCTTACCCAGAGATTTACCCAAAAGTTCTCGTCTATGCATTTCCTACCCCATTCTGTACCAAGGCTTTGCATCGCCCAACGTGCTGAGTGACCACAAAGCAAGCTAGTACTTGCCTCCTTCATGTTCCCTTCTAGTTGATCGTTCGTAAGCCCTAGTGCGCGTAGCATATCTTTAATAGGGCTTGCGAACTTGATCACTTGGTATCCGTACTTCTCTGATAGATATTTAGCGCAGTACGACTTACCAGAACCCTTGACTCCACATAACGCTACAACAGGTGGGATATCGTCCCTCATTTTCCAGACCCTATCCTGTGCCGCTGTAGCTCAACAGACGAAAGTTCTTCCTGTAAGTATCTCAGTTTATCGACAGCCTTTCGTCTGTCGTCGTACAACGCGATTTGCTCGGCCTCGTCATTCTGGCATCGGTCGTATGTCCACTCCAAGTCTGCAATCCTTGCGCGAACAGAATCTATCTGGTGATGTATCACCAATGCTCGTTCGTCTAGGTTGCTAGTCTTAACATTCTTAATCACCTCAAGTCCCCTCTCTAGGAAGCGGCTCGTATGGAACCCAATCATGGCAAACGCCATCCGAACACTTGTCGCAACTCCACTCGCCTTCTTTGTTCGGCTTGGCGTTGCCGCAAGTCCTCATTATTCTTTGCTCGGGAAGCTCGCCTCTCCAGCAGGCGTCCCTTTTGAAACAAGATTTACATCTCCAGTCTGACTCGTCTGTAGCACAGCGACGTGACTCCTGACGAAGAACCGTCTCGACCCTAGTCTTTAGGTATGAGAATCGGAACTCATCAAAGTCAATGTACTCATGGAGGTAAGAAGAATTGTTCTTGTTGTAGGAGACGAACAAGAACTTCTTGATACCAGACAATCCCATCATGAACTGCATCTGGTCGTAGTAATTTGGGTGACTGTACTTGACACCCTTCTTGGCACACTCCTTGTGCTTGCTATCGTTCATCGACTTAATCTCTAAGCCGAGAGTCTCGCCGTCGATCTCTACCAGACCGTCGGCGTTACCCATAGCATGACCACCGTAGGCTTCCCATCGCCACTGCTTGCTAGTCATCGGGTTGACTTCCATGACATGAAGACCGGTCTTTCGTAAGTCCTTTACGACGATGTCTTCTATCCGATGACCATCCCGGAAGATGCGCTTGAGTTGCGCATCGGTCGGAACGTCTGGGTAGCCTCGGTGACAGAAGGCCAGATAAGCATCGCAAAGATTCCCGACGCCAGAAGCGCCAATGTATGCCCGTGGCTTTTGACGATCTTCTGCATCAAAGGCGTCGTTAATTTGTTGCGTGATATCTGGCAAATCCATCAGAACGGGATCTCGTCGTCTTTAGGCGTTGGAGCAGGAGCTTCAGCAGGCTTCGATGATTCAACGGGCTTTGACGCCTGAGCTGGATCAAAGAAGTAGCTGACCGTGGATCCAGTACGCTCTTGTCCGTCTTTCATGTAGGTGTCTGAAGAAACGCCTACGCCCACAACCAATCCTTGTAGCGTGTTGATGTCACCCGGATGGTTAGGGTTCGGGTGTCCGCCGTGAGTCAGCAATGCTTTCAACTGCTCGCGACCAATGTCTGTCGCCTGCTTTGAGCTAGGAGTAAAGACGTTAATCCATGCTCGGATGTTCCCCTTCCCTTCGGTTGAACCAAGCTGTAGAACAACTTGCTTGCCGCCTGTGCGGGTGTCCTTCAGCTCGGCGCTATCTACACGGCAGACGTGACGACCCGGCTCAAGAACTGATGAGACAGATGAGAACTCAACGCTCTCTAGGTTTAGATTGTTAAATGAAAAATCACTCACTTGCGGACTCCTTCTTTTCAAGCCACTTTGCATATTGCTCTGGCGTAGCATCCATGCGACGCATGAGATCTACGATGTTTCCTGTGCGTTCGACAGCATCGAGACGACGCTCCTCGTCACGCACCTTTCCTTTCCATCCCTGCGCATCACTCGTGATGACGTAGCGCACAGTCTTCAGGCTTGAAGACCTATCGCCAGACGTATCCATTACGCCGCAGAAGACGCAGTCGAAGATTCCGGGTAACTGTTCTTTCGTTGAGTTCCCAGCAATCATTGGCCAGTACTCTGTGTTCCCGTTAGAGTCCTGACTCTTCTTTGCAAGCGCCGTCACAAGCACATGCATCGGAAGATCTCTAATGGCCTTGCACGCACCGATCAACTGTGCCCCGTGTGTCTGCCATACCTCAAAGCCGTTGACGGCTTTTTTGGTTTTCTCTGCTTGAGCCTTAGCCATGTTCTCGGCATGTCTGACAGAGTGATCTGAGAGCTCTGTTAGCGAATCAATACAGATCCACTTGTACCCTCTGTTTTGAAAATCTTCTGTGCGGATCCATTCAAAGATGGAGCGGAAAGAATACTTACCCTTGTCTGGGTCAGTTTCCCCGTCCCAAGAAGTGAAGGGCAGGTAATCGATGCCCGCATTGCGTACAGACGACAGCCCAGACTCACCACTAATGATGAAGCCGGGACCATAGTGCTCTTGGTAATGCTTACACTGCGTCGTCTTTCCCCATCCATGAATGCCGTAAAGCAAACACTTCCGGTACGACGTGGTGTGATCTTGTGTATTCAAAGGACTGAAGCTCATTGATCAACCTCGTGGACTCTAATGGATGGCTTGCCCGGTTTGCGCGTGAGCGCAGGCAAGAGCGTCTTCCGTTCTGCATCGTCGAGCGCATCGAAACGACGCTTATCAACCGACAATGTCCTGCGAACGAAATCTGGCAGAGAGTTACCTGCATCAAGGATCTTCTTGAGTTCGTCTTGATCCCACTGGTAACGCTCGGGTATTCGGATGTGTACGACATGTTCTTCGCCAACTCTCAAGACGTGTTCTCCGGGTTCCTCGGATACTTCATCTAAGATCTGGTAAGACAGTGCCTCGATTCGCTGGTCAATCGCTTCCTTCTGGTTGACTAGCATCTTGTACTCAGCAACAGCGCTGGAGAATTCCGGCTTGCTGACAGACGTGGAATTGTAAGCATCCCAATCGCTCATGATGTTTACCTCATAAAAGTTAAGTTAATTGCTAATAGTTCAGCAATTCCTACATTAAGCCAGTCACACATCTAACACAACTCTAAAGAATCTACTAAAAGACATTCTTATATCTATGACACATCGCAGGTCTTGTATCAAATATGTAACAGCGTATTCTCGGCATCGAACAGAGAGGGGAAGAAATGAAGTTCAACGGAAGTCAACTAATCGAGGACTGCGGTGGCCCGAAGGCGGTCTCTGAGAAGCTCGGAAAATCAAGAACAGCCTTCTATCGCGTAAAGAACACGGGGTACGTCGGTACTCCCACGTTATGCGAGCTACTTAAACATTATCCAAAGTTAAATTTTATGAAGTATTTCGAGGAAGACGATGACTGAAGAGTTAGAGAAGTGGAGACAGGCGCTCCATGATTCCGCGACTCAAGCTATCGAGATGGGGTGGAACGTCATCCCGCTATCAATCGATAGCAAGAAGCCGCTCATTGAATGGAAGGAGTACCAGACCAAGGAGGTAACGCATGAACTTGTCGAGCGTTGGTTTCGGGATGGTGTCGGGGGTAACCATCTTTTTAATCTGGCAGTACTTACTGGAGCTGTGTCGGGCATTGTCGTAGTTGATTGCGACAGTCAAGAGGCGGTCAAGTACGCAGAGAGACACAACCTTACCTCTCCGTTTGTTGTTGAGACGACGAGAGGAAAGCATTTCTACTTCAAGCATCCCGGCAAGGGACAGCAATTTAGGAACAAGGTAGGCGGAGTTGGTCGCGATTGGCCTGCTGTTGATGGGTTGGACTTTAGGGGTGATGGCGGATACGCAGTCTTTCCATGCTCAATCAAGGTCAAGGACAAGTCTATACAGCATGTCTATACATGGAACATCCCAGACACCTTCGACCTCGGCGACATCGATGATTACGTCTGGCATGGCATAGCTGATCAAGCAATCTTGCCTAGTGAGGAAGAGTTCAGCTTTGGAAGTTTGAACTTGGAAAACGTCAAGGCGTTCAACCCAGAAGACTCACTGCCCGTCTGGGAGCAGATCAAGATGCGAGTCGCCCACCTCGGCAGGAAGCTGATGACTGGAGACGGGACTGATGCAGTCATGATTCGGTACTGCGGTCAAAAGGTCAGGCAAGGATTGACTGGGGAAAATTTACTCAAGTCGGTTTGCGAATTTCACGACGAGTTTTTCGACTCCTCAGATTATTCAATTGAAGAAACCGAGGCTTGGCTGAAAAGCAAAGTAGAGTCTGCTATTTACATGGATCAGAGAAACTGGCCAGAAGACTACGATTCAGACGGAAATCGTAAAGAACCTCAAGACAAGAAGAGTGATGAGTCGCTCAAAAGACTACAACCTATCTATAGCGGGGACGTAGACCGACTCATCGACTCACTCGGGTCAATCGACTACTGGGCAGACCCAATCATTCCTGCGGAGACGATCACTCAAGTCGTAGGCTACAACGGGCATGGTAAGTCGTACTTCTTGATGGCTTTGCTTACGTCTATGTCTGCGGCTAGACCTGAGTTCGGACCATACGACACACCTAAACCACCGAAGGTTCTCTACTTAGACTACGACAACCCAGCCAGAACTGTTCTGTATCGCATGCGCTCATTCAATAGGATGCTCGGCGACACGGGTAGCAACTTGGCTATGTGGTCTCCGGCATTGATCAGCCCAGAGAACGGCGGGGAGATGAACCTCGGAACAGAGCAAGGCTTTCGTCTTCTCGGTGACTGGCTCGAGGAACTCAAACCAAACGTCGTGGTGATCGATACGATTCGTAACGCATTTGGAGGGCTCGAGGAAGCGTCTGCGTCTGAGTGGTTCAAAGTAAACCACGTCGCTAGATCAATCCGTACTCGGTACAAGGCTTCCGTCGTGATGGTTCACCACCGCAACAAGCCGGGTGAGAACGGCCTCGGTCGTGAGGCAGGTTCAACTGCACAGCTTACTGACATCGATACACAGGTGATGGTTACGCAAGTGATGCGGACAAAGCAGTCGGCCAAGGAGAAGGCGGGATTGTTTGATGGCGACCTGTCCGTCTACGACATGCAAGGACGTGAATCTACGCCTTGGGCATACCTTGAGAGACAGCTCGACGTAGACAGCCGTATCAAGATGGTCAGTCAGATTTCTTTCGGGAAGGTTCGTAACCAAACAGAGATGCATCAGACCCATTACATCGGTTGGGCAGAGCGCTTGATTGATGGGAGTTCTTACATTGTTAGTACGGTGTCGCCGTTACAGAAGGCGAGGTACTTGCACATAGAGAAGAGCATGACTCTGGAGAAGATTGCGAGGACGTTGAGTGTGCCACTGCACGAGGTTTCAAAATGGCTTTCGCCCTAATAGTTATTAGACCTAATAGTTATGAGTTATTTCAAATCCAGCGACTGTTCGACGCGGCTCAAGGAGCCGACGTCGACTCTTGGTTAGTACTAACTAATAGACCTATTAGTTATTAGAGGGGTGAAAAATCTTCATGTCAAGCGAGAGTGTCTTGCAATTGATTCTTGATTTCAGTGAGTGCAATAGAATCAATAACTTACAACGAGTTGATGCCCCTCTGTCGGGGGCATCAAAAAGTCGTTTTACTGAGGGGGGAAGGGNACGCATGGTTCATCGCAGGAGGCTCGACGAAAGCGAGCTAAATGCGGTCAAGTTGATGCTAGAACTTAACTATTCTTATCGTGACATGGCCAAAGAAATGGGCGTGTGCACAGACACATTAAAGCGAATACTTGTTCGCGAAGGGTTGGCCGAGTTTGAGGGAGCAAAGTACGCCTGCAAACCGGAGCACAAGAATTTCTCACAAACATGGAAGCGCCCATGCCTCAAGTGCAGGGACGACTCTCCCAGACCGAAGGGTCAATTTATCTGTAGCGAATGCAAGCGAGCAAACGAAGTCTATCAAGGCGCTTCTGATGCTTGGCTCAGTTGGGGAGAGTGATGAGTACATCTGCAAAAAGAAAAGGTGATGGGTACGAGCGAGAGATTGCTCGATGGCTAGACGAAGCGTTGTTCGGAGGGGAGCAAAAGATCTTCCGTATGCCGCTCAGTGGTGGCGGCTCACACATTGGTGGAGGCGGACGAGCTGACATCATCGGCACTCCAGACGTATGGGTTGAAGCGAAGCGCACCGAGCGCTGTCAGCCTTACGCCGCAATGGAGCAAGCCGAGCGAGGCATCAAAGCCGCCAAGTCAAACGAAATGCCCGTGGTTATCACAAGACGTAACCGAGTATCGACCGAAGATTCACTGGTGATGATGCGCATGAAGGATTGGGTGGCTCTTTATGAGAGCTACATCCGAGTCAAAGACAGCGTCACAATTGCGACCCTCGACGAGATTGAGCTTGAGCTCGAGGACGACCAAGAAGACGAAGGCGTGGGACTATCACCACTGAACGGAGGAGCCGATGGCTAAGAAGCAGATCGACAAATCAAAGATGAAATGCAACAGCCCTAAGCGACAAGTGCAGGGTGGCAAGAAGTTCGTCGTCAAAGCATGCGCCAACGGAAAGGAAAAGGTGATCCGATTCGGCGACGCAAACATGACTATCAAGAAGTCAGATCCCGCAAGACGTAAATCATTCCGTGCTCGCCACGGGTGCGATAAGGCGGGCGCAAAAAACAAGCTGACCGCAAAGTATTGGTCCTGCAAAAAATGGTGATCCATGGAAGAAGCACGTCGTTGTCGGACGTGCGGGGAAACTAAGCCACTTAATCAATTTAATTTACATTACAACAAACGGAAGAGTGATTCTCCGCGTTTAGATTGTAAGAAATGTGAGAATGCAAGGAGACTAAGACAACGATCCGCATCGCCAGAGGCGTTCATTAGGACGGTCGTTTCGCAACTCAGATCAGCAAGACGTAAGCGCGGCGAAGTTTGTGAACTTGACACAGACGAAGTGATCGCGCTTTACCACAAGCAAGACGGAGTCTGCGCACTAAGCGGTGTAAAGATGACGCATCTGCGAACAGGTAAGGAACGCAAGTGGGGCCACATATCGGAGCCGACTAACATCTCGGTTGATAGGATAGTCCCAGACGGTCCATACGAAATAGAAAACATACAATTGGTTTGTAACGCCATCAACTTTATGAAGTGGTGTTGGCCCGAGGAGGAGTTCATTGATTGGTGCAGTCGAGTACATGGAGAACGGCGAGGTCGTTATCAAGGAAGTGGAGATGGGGGAAGCGTTGTGCGCGATCCTAACTGAAGACGAGCCAGTTGCTTCTGCTCCAGTAATCACACCTGCTTTCGAGGATGGGATGGTTATCTCATTCAGCAATGACATCAACATCTTCTTGTCACGCTCAAGCGCAATCATGCTCGCAGAAGACTTGCAGTCAGTTGCCTTCGATCAGTTGGCTGACATTATTGAGGGCGAAAAAGAGGGCGCATAAAGCGCCCTAACAGGAGTCGACTAATGAGTCGATCGTTACCGGCTGTTCGCCAGAATCTCTTTCGTTAGTTTAGTCACCACAGCGAGCAGTGCTTCTTCTATCTCGTCGATGTACTTGTCAAGGTCGTCGACTTTCTTCTCTAGCTCTTCAACTCTGCTACGCAGTTCATTCTCGCTCATAATTGATCCCTTACCTCAACTCGTATCTCGTGGCCTAGCGCCTCCACTACAGCCTTCAAGTAACTGAGCCTCCCGTCCTGCCCATTCGCCCATCCATGGATTGTTTGCGAGGACACACCGCTCTTCTCTTCAATCTGAGCCATGCTTAGGTCTGACTCTTTGATCTTCTCCAACACCTCAATGATGAACGGATCGAGCCTCGACTCACTACTAACCCGCTTTAGCTTCGGTGCACCCATGAACACTCTCCAATCCATTCTTCATTGCGTTGTCTACAAGATCGTCCAGAACTTCAGCAGTTCGTTTCCCGTAAATGGACGCGACTCCAAGGATGTAGTCGTGGGTTGCCTTCCTGTGATTCACCAGTGTGATCGTTCTAACTGGTTTCTTCTTTCCTTTAGGCTCTTTGTTTTCATGGTCCGAAATGACCATCGGAAGTTGCTTCATGTGATGCTCCTAATCATTTGGTTAATTAAAGAGAGATAACTGTAACATATCTGTGACACACCGTGTCTACAAAAACATGGCATTTTCTTGCCACTTTTGTAGAGACAGACGTGTGTTGGGTTTTGAGGAGGATGTCGAACAGACCCCTCTGAGATGCACGTCAGACGTGCAAAGTTATGTCGAGACGTGTAAGTTGGCTCCTGCTCGCGGAGCCATTTCCCTTTATTCATGCGCGTTTCACCGACCCTATGGCAATAACCTGCCCGTTGTCTTCCAGTTGTGTCCGCGCATTAGCGACGTAAGTGCTTGCCCTGCTTGGAATAAATCCTCGATAGCGCATTGTCATTTTTATGTCACGATGCCCCATCAAGTACTGCAAGTCCCCAAGATCCGCACCTGCCTTGGCCGTTAGGTAGGCAAACGTATGACGCAGGTCATGCACCCTGACCTCTGGCAAACCCAACTCAGTGTTCGCGGCTTTCAATACTCGATTCAGTAGCGCACTGGCCGAATCCGCACTGGCGAACGGGTGACCCGTGGCCGAGGTATACAGCACTTCATCGTAGCGCTTACTGCCAAAGAACTCGTTGACCATCTCAGCCATGTCCTTGGTCAATGGGATGTCTCGCCGATCAGATTTGCCTGAGCGCTCCAATCGACGACGTATCTGTACTGCCCCATCATCGAAGTGCATGAGGCGCAGAGAAAGCATCTCATTGAGTCTGGCCCCGGTGTCGATCAGTGTGAGGAAATGCGGATAGTATTCTGTACGCGATTCGCGTACCCATCGAAGGAACATGTTGGCCTCACGCTCAGAGAAGTGAACGTCTCGTGCGTCCTCGACTCGTGGCTTGATGACCTTGATGCCATTGTAGTTCTCGACTGTTTCCTTGCCGTAGTTCAAGATCGCAATCAAGACGTTGAGGTAACGCTTGATCGAGCCCGCACTCAAGTGCCGCATCTCCTTGGTGACGTAGTCTTGCACACTGGCCGTGGTGATATCGGTAAGTACCTGAGAACCGAACACGTCGTTCCACATCAGGGCGACCCGTATGAGGTCACGACTTGATCTGTTCTCTTGCTCACGAAAATCAAGGTAGGCGTCACAGACTTGGTGAAAGCGCACCTTCACCGTCGTCTTCTGGTAGTTGCCCGTGATGATCTCGTTCTCGATATCGATCCGCATGCGATCCGCATGCGCTTTGTACTCAGACGTAGCGGGGTAGCGAGTACTACGCCGCACCCGAACCCCAAGCACTTGGCCCTCGACATGCCAAGTTCCCTGTTTGTTGGTGATCTTCAAAGCCATCTCATCTTACCTTCGCTTGTAGCATTGCAGTAATCTCACGGTACTCTTCGTGATGTATATGCCAGTCCAATGGAATGCCTGCTCGCTTCTCGTACTCAACGGGGTCGACGTTAGCCATGACCTCCGAGTACCAGATCGCAAGCAGGGCTCTGGTTCGGACCTCTCGCTTGTCCATGATGGACCGCAAGTGAACCTTGATGGTGCTCTCTGTGACGCAAAGAATCCCTGACATCTCTGCTGTTGATTTGCCATCGCACAGCAATTGAAGTACTGCATGTTGCTTAGGCGTGAATGGGGTGAGGTCTACATGAGACCTCGTTTCGGTGGGGGTTGGTGTCTGCACCGTGGTTGGCTTGTACGACTCTCTGTACAACTCCATCAGTGCTTTAACCATGCCTCGTAGCTCAGATAGCTCTCTCTCGAGCGCTGATATCCGATCTTTATCATTGTCCATTACATAACTCTCCAGTAATATGAACTCCCTTGCTTTTGGTGATGCTCTTGCAAGAGGGGGGGCGAAAGCCCCCTCAGCTTTAATCTTCTTCCACGCAAACGTAGCGGAACATTTTACCGTTGTGCATGCGACACTTGGTTAGCAAGAACTCTGTGAGCAGATTGCCCAATTCGTCTTTTGCTTTCAGGTCAGTACACATGAACCCCGCAGTCAACATTGCAGACTCGAAGTCTGATTTCAGTACTGCAACCATGCGACGCACATCTGATCTTGCGATCACTGCGTCTGGACCCGAACACTCCCATGCTTCCATGGCAATCTTTGACAGTTGGTCAGTCACACCATCCTTGGTCCACTTAGTCAGACGTGGGCTGACAATCTCGGTGGTGCGCAAGGATAGGTGATCAACGTGTCGATCGTCGATAGATTTATCGTCACGTCTAAACTTTGTGTCGAAATTGTCGCCATACTCCATGACCTTGGCCTTACGCACTTTGAGCTTGGTCTGCCGTGGCGAATGCTCGAACGGCGGTAGCTCTTGTGTTTGAGGTATGGTCTTGGCGGGTGCAACGACACCCAATGATTCAAGTTCTTTACTTACGATGTTATCGGTGATGCTCATAACGTATTCCTTATAGATAGTTGAACTCAACAATGTGAGCTGGATTTACATAGTGTTTGCCGTACTCACTCACGACAACGAGTACTCCATCCTCAGTCCAGATTTGCTCGACGCCGTCGATCGTCTGTCCTGTAGTTAGGTTTATCTTTAGATCGATGCTACTTACATCCGCATGAAGCTCATTCAGTTCCCTCAACTTCATTACTAAAGCTTGGCCCATTACTCCCTCCTATGTTTATCTTTGTTTAACATCTGTGACACATCTTGTCATGGCTTCAGCTCATGTACAATATCTGTGACACGTTTCATATCCGTCTTTCGTACCTTTCGATGCCTGACTTCCTTGGCAACCCTGCGCCAGAACAGAATGGATCTGCCGGGACACAGTGGAAACCAGTAAGACGGGATGATCAGGCGTCTACGTCTACGCTGATACACGAAGCGAGCGTCCGGTTAGGATGCTTGAGAGCTGATCCATCACCCCAGTTGCGAGGTCGTCAACACTCTTGATCACGACGTGCTTGGAGTACAGATCCTTAACCGTCTTGTCGATGATGCCGATACCGATTACCTCGATACCCAACCGCTCAGTGCGGCGTATCTGTTCGATCGTCCACTCCTCCATGGTGCGATTGCTGTTGCCCAAGTTCCAAGCCGGAGCGCCGTCACTCAACACCATGAGCACCTTGCGTTCCTCACGTCGTGCGCTGAGGCGTTGGGTTGCGTACCGGATAGCGCACGCATCCGCATTGGCGTTGTCCACTTGGTTCTCGAGCGCTCCAATCTTGTGCCTAGCGTTCCGCAACGTCTCGTCGAACTTCTTGAACACAGGCATGTCGACTTGCTCGATCCGATCGAATGGCGAGTTGTGCCATGACACATTAGAATTCTGTGTGTACTCCTCGACTAGCTCGTAGCCACGCTTGGACATCTCAGTCTTGTGACCCATGATCTCGTAGCTCACCTTGGTTGGCTCAAGCGCCTCGGCGAGTGCGATGACTGAGTTGCATGCATGGCGTGCCTTGCTTCCCGACATCGAGTACGACAGATCCACAAGTATCATCACCGCAGTGTTGATTGACTCATCGGCCTCACGTTGGCGATACACATTGGGCTTGAACTGCACGATCTTAGAAGCATTGCGGCCGACATCAAGACGACCACGACGTACATTGCTTTGCCACCCGACGTAGTCCTCGGCGATCAACGCACGCTCGAGCTTACGCCTGACAGTGCCGACCACTGCACCGAGCTTGGCTAGCTTCTCTGTGTAATGTCGTCTGAAGTGATCGTTGTGCATCGGGTCAATGAAGTCGTCGTAAGCAATCCGGTCAAGGCCGGGAGCAAACATGCGGAAGTCATCGTTGCCACGCTTGCCGTTGATCTCACCGATCATCTCAGCCAACGCACTGTCTAGCTCCGCTCCGATTGGCTCTCGCTCAGGCGCTACCTCGACAGCTCCGTGACCGGCACGAGTCGCATCTTGCTCCTCCTCGCCGTCTTGAGCATCCCCTTCGTCTCCAGCATCACTGCTGGCTTGCTCGCCTGTCGCTTGCTCGTCATCCCCTTGGTCTTGCGACGTACCTTCATCTTCACCTTGATCACCATCTTCGCCATCCTCGTTTGACTTACCCTTGCCCTGCTCTTCCTCCTCTTCTTGCTCCTCGAGGTACTCCTTCATAGCCATCTCAGCGAGCTCAACCGATTCGCGTGATCCAGCCAGTGCTTTGGTGCGATTGATTGAGTCAGCACCCATTCGACGAACGCCATGCTCCAACCCCACTGCGGCACTGGCAATGTGCTCGACACGCTCACGCACGTCGTCGGGTAGCAACTGCAATGCTTCGTCGTATGACTCGTCGTCATACCCAAGCATCTTGCGCCCAGCCCATGTCACTGCCACTGGCCCGATCTTCTGGAAGTCTTCGACCACTGTCGGATCTTGCGGGTAGATCTCATCGATGAACTTGCGAGTGACGTGACGTGCTGTCTGGTTGATCGCATCCGGCATGCCGGGGTACATCACCTTGCCACCGTTCTCGATGCGCACGTCTTCGATTGCATTGGCAAGCGCCGCCGTTGAGCGGCGACCCTCATTGACAAGCTGTTGCATCCGCTCACCCGCACCCTTGAAGTCAGTGAGTAGCTTGTGCAGTGTCTCGTGGTTGGCAAAGCCACCCACAACCATTGCTTGTCGCTTGGTCACTGGAGTCTCGTTAGGTACAGACGGGAGCTGTACACGCTTGCCGTTGGTGCAGGCTTCATCGCCTGCGAACTCGACATCAAGCTCCTTGTCACGACCCAGTGTGCGAACCACTGTGCGAGTCGCATCCATCAGCTCGAGGCCGGTCATCACTTCATGATCTAACATATCAGTCATTGTCTTTCTCCAATTCACGTTCGAGTACACCGAAGTCAACCATGCGCACTTGCCAGTACTCAGAGTCACCTGCGTGCTTGGACGCTATGTCCTCAGCCGCGCAAATGTCTGTGCAGTAGCCAACTGTGCGCACTGCTTTACCTTCGTCGTCTACGACTAAGCATTGATATATCTGCATGGTTACACCTTCAGGATACGGTTAGCGATCTCACGGATACGCTGTTGGTTGTCGGCAGGACAGCCGTCGATGACGCACATCTCGAGTGACTCGGTCAGTGCTTGCTCGTCGCTCATGCCATGCTGTGTGAAGAACATGTAGTACTCAGCCATCGCATGTAAGTTACGAGGCGCGAGCGTTGTCGATAGCTCGCCACTGGTGAACGCTTTCTGTATGTCCTTACAGAACTGCGCTAGCTGACTTGCGATCTTCGCCTTGAGCTTGGGGAACTTGTTCTTGAGTAGACGTAGCTCGTCGTCGAAGTCGAGGTAGGGAACCTCGATGAACGCACCGAAGCGATTGAGTAGTGACAGGTTCATGGGACGCACACCTTGATACCAACCATGCTCGTCACCTTGGCCTCGACTGTTGGCCGTTGCACAGAAGCGGAACANCTCATGTGGCTTGATGTGTCGACCGGCATCCTCGGTCACTGCCAGACCCTTGCCCTCGAGAGCACGTTGCACGACGAACAGTACGTCTGGGCGACCGGCGTCGATCTCGTCAAGGATGAACATGCAAGGCTTCTGCATGGCTCGTGGCAGGATACCCTCACGGAATCGTGTGACAGGCGAACCGTTCTCAACCTCGATCTCGGTATGACCTACCATGTCGGCACGTTCCAACTGACCGTCAAGGTTAAGCACCTCGATCGGGAAGCCAAGACGTGCGGCGATCTGCTCGAACAGCGTCGTCTTGCCTGATGATGTGTGACCATGCGCCCACATGTTCTTGCTATGCACGAACGCAGTCAGCGCCTTGATCAGGTGCTTGAGACGGAACTGATACTTGGTGTCGATGTAGGGGCAGTCGGGGTGTGACACTGCCTTGCCGTCGCTGTCGAACCACACAAGTGTTGGCACTTTGAACTTGAGCACCTCGACCTCGTTCCCGTTGGGGTCAAGGAATAGCTCAGACGCATTGCGATACACGACCTCATACTTGAGCGTGTCACCATCGACTTCGGTCTCGCCAGACGTAGCGATCGCTGACTGCACCGTGACATCTTGCAGTTGGTTCTCGGCAAGGTTGAGTTGCTCACGCAGGCTACGGATCGTCTCGTTGGATTGCTCAACCGACTTGGTGATCTGCTCCAAAGTCACGTCGCCAATCGCCTGCTTCAGTAATGCGTTCACGGCAGGGAGCATGGACGGGTCGACGATACCGTACTCGGCCGACTCGTTGGCTGTCCGCTCTGGCTCAGACACAGAGTCGATCACGACCCCAGTCGCCATGCTCAGCGCGTCAGCTCGCTCGCTTGGGGTCAGCTCGTTGCCCGCTTGGTGTCGGATGATTGCCATCGACGTCACCTGCGATGCGGACACAGCAGGGTCAACGCTGTTGCCCAATGTTGCGATGACTGTCGTTGCAATGGGTAGGATCTCTGATGAGTCGAATGCGACACCCTCTTTGTCAGCCAGTGCGTAGACGACGTTCGAGATATCCTTGGATGTGTATGTCTTAGTGGTCATAGGTGATGCTCCTGTTTCTTCATTTGAGATTTGCTGTTGGATTACTCCGATGATTAGTGATGTTGCATTGTGTAGTTGGTCACGGTGGGGGCAGTCCTCGTGCCAACCGAGCGACTTGCCCTTGCCACGCACCTTGTCGTTGCAGATCGATGGGTCTTGGTAGGACTTCATCCACAACTGCAACTGCTCGATGCCGTAGTCAAAGTTGTGCTCATCGTCTAACCCAAGATCGAGAACGCAGTTAGCGACGTGGTGCAACTGATTGCGATTGGTGTAGTCGATCGCCTTGCCAAGCGACCGCCCAGTCATTGACTCGAACTTGTCGCTGTCTGCAATGTATTCCTGTACCCATGGATCCGGCGACGTAGCGATGATCCGGCGCAGTACCGCCTTGATCTGGTTACGACCGGAGTCCCCTGTGTCTTGCGACGCATCGAGCAATACGCTCGCGTCGTGCAAGAGTTGTGTGTAATTTGACATGATTTACTCCTTACTTTGGTGATGCTCATTTAGACGCCTTGCTCTTGAAGTCTGGCGAGTCGATACGCCAGAACGAATCTGTCGCAAGGCTGACAGACTCGGCCTTCGACGAGTGGCTCGCCGTTAGCCCCAAGATCGTATAGCCCTGTGCCACAGTTGGCGCAGTGACCGAAGAATTGAACCCGCTCTTTCAGTTGTTCGAGCGTAGTCTTTGGCGAGATTGATTCGCCGTCTGCTGAGTTGAGGCCAAGCACAAGTCCCTTGCCCGCAAGTGGTTGTGGGTAGCCCTCGACTTGGAAGAACGACTGGCCGTCCTTGAACAGCCCTTCGTCGTCAACGAATACGCCATCGCCGTTCTCATCGAAGCGTGCGATCGCGAATAGATCTGCCTCTATCAGTGACGTGATCGAGCGCCAGTCGCCGTCGTACTCAATCTCTTTGATTTCCTGCACAGCAGGGTCGATTAGATATGCTTTCATGATTGATCCTCCTCTTTGGATTCTGGTTTCCTTCTCTCCTTTTCTTTTCCTTTGGAAAAGGAAGCTGGCTTACCCGACTCCGAGTACATCTCGAAGGAAATCGAGAACAAGCCGAACGGCGTCGATAATTTCTGGGATACTCTCCATTGCTTTAGCTCCTCTGCCATCTCATGTAAGTCACTCATTGGTTTCCTCCCCGTATGTGTCGCAAACGTATGTGTCGCACCAACCCAGTGCCTCTTTGAGTTCTTCGTCTGAAATCGAGTTGATGCGCTTCTGCAATGCTTCACGCACAACAGCCGGTTCCTCGCTTACCAAGCGATACGGCTCATCGATGCCACTAACAACGCTGAATGCGATGTCGAACATGTGGTTGTATTTGCTCATTCCTCATCCCCCTCAAAGTCGATGGTCACGGACATGACTCGCCCGTTGTCCATGATTGCCCTGACGGGATACGTCCCGTCTCCCCAACCAGTGCCAACGACAATGGCCGTTGACCCGAGGCGACCATCGTCGCCAAATCGAACGACGTAGTTGTCGCCGAGCGCATCGCAGAACTTGTCCCAGTTCTTCATGACGTCGTCACGATGTGACCCGTCATCTGGTAGCGTGTAGCAGGGGTCGCCGATCATGCAGATTCCTGCGTCGACGCAGATGTACCCGAGTGTTGTTTCGTGTCTCATTTGCGCATCTCCTTCACTATCTCTGACAGGCCATCGAAGAATTTCCATCCCTCGCAAACGACACAGCCCTCGTCGTATGTGTCACATCGCTTGCCGTGTGTTCGCGTAAGCAGGTTTTCGAGCAAGTACAACGTGAAGTCGTCAAGCTCGTGTTGGTTATGTAGCTCCGTAATCATTGCCATGTACCTCGCTTGCTTTCGTGCGGGATAAGCACGCACTCACCGGTGCGCCACGTTCCGTCTGGGTAGTAGAAGACTTGCCCGCAACCCGACGCCCAGTTCATGAGAACCAGTGACATCGTGAGCCCAAGCAAGACCATGGTTGCGTAAGCCGCCGCCGTCTTGATGATGTTCATGTGGTGATGCTCCTTAGTTGTGTCATAAATGTGTGACAGATGTGCAGGATAGTGCCCGCACACCCGTCTGTCGAGTTAGAACTGTACGAAGTGGAAAAGCCCACACGTCTTGAGGTCACGCTTGAGGTGATCTGGTGCGTCGGTGACGCGCAGTTCTCCAGTGGCCTCGAGCCACTCCGCTTGGAAGTGAGCGTCGTCTGACGTGAAGCCGTTGTGTTGCAGGCAAAGCTCAACAGCCTTGCGAACACGAGGTGGGATTTTTTTGCGCTTGGCGCGAAGTGTGATTGTTTGCATTGTGATGCTCCTTGGTTGTTTCAAAGCGGGTAAGTACACCCGAACATGCGCTCCGCAGAACGCATGGGCTGATGCACTAGGCTTGAACACCCATGTACTCGGCCATGCGACCGAGCTTGCGTGCCGTGGCTGGGTAACCGCCGATGACAGCGCGATCGAGTTCGCGTAGGAACGTCTCGGTCATGCCGTTTGCGGCGATTTCGCGATTGGACAGCACGCACGAGTCGAACCCGAACTTGGTTGATTTCGTGCGTATCACTGTGCAATACGGCGTGGTTTTGATGGTGATGCGTGGCTTGTTCATGTCCGTACCTCCTCTGGCGTTTGGACGAAAAAAAAGGGCGACCCCCGAAGGAGCCGCCCCTTGTGTGTGTTAGGCAGTGAGAGCCTCGATCATGGCGATCAAGTCAGCCTTCTTGAGCTTGCTCAAGTTAGCGGGTGCGCTTGGCGCAGTAGGCGCAGGCGGTTGCACGAAGTGCATGCTCGCCAGACGTTGCGCTTGCTTCGCGCTTGCCTTGCGTGACGCGACCTTGCGAGTCTCGTCGTTAGCACGACGAGTTACCTCGGCATGTACGCGAGTGACCAACTCCGAGTCGGAGTTATTCGAGATTGCGAAGTCCACGAGATCGCGTGAAGTGATACCAATGAACTTGCCAGACATTACATTTTCGTTAGTGATTTGCATGATTACTCTCCTCGAGTATCGGATTGATTTGACCGACGACGACCACCGCCGACCGGCATCGATCTCTTCACCTATTCTTTTCCTTTGGAAAAGGTGGACGACTCGGTCGGTAAGTTCTTGAAATGATTACGTTGTAATCCACAGAGTTATTTAATCGTAGACAAATCAGTAGGTTAGGAAACGTAATGGGATTTTTACTACCAGATACTCCTTCGGAAGGATCCAACACACGCATGAACAGTGGGTTTCGGGTGTCTTACGACACCCCCCTGCCACTCAAACTGGCTGAGAGGGGGGGTACACCCCCTCTCCGCCGATCGGTTTCGTGTTTGCCATGCCCAGCAACCCGAAATTTCGCACCAAAAATTGAAAACAGGTGGTCAATAAATGAACAGTGAAAAGATCAAGCGCAAGCTAAGAAAGACTTGGTTCAAATTGCTGATGGCAAATACTCAGCGACTCCGAAGAAAGAGCCTGAAGCTCGAGCAAAAAATCATCGCGCTCGAACTCAAGTTGGTGAAAGCCCAGTTGTACCTTTAGAGATTTCAGCCATGAGAAAGAAGTTAAGAAGGTTGTACATAAAGGCGAGATACAGATTAGCCAGATGGTTAGAAGCCAAGGCTAGGCAGATCGAAGATAAGACGATGGATATGGAAGTCGATGATCTTATGGTGGGGTTCAAGTAATGAAAGTAACGATCGAGATTGAAGGGTCTGCTGAGGAGTTTCAGGAGATGTTTGTCCCCTCTGACAAGCAAAACGAATTCATCACGAAGACATANGACGCATATGTCGAGGCTCTTCAGAAGATGGTCATGCGTCAGATTGATCCTCACAACTTTACAGGGCTAAGAAATGCCAAAGGTTCGTAACTCTCCTCACCCAACAAAGGGTGGCACTGGCGGCCTGCCTCCAGTCACACCAATGCAGGTCGACAGGGTCAGACGAAGCGTACTGGATGTCGTGCGTAGCAACTTGCCAGATGTGCGCGAAGTTCTCGCTGGCTCAAAGAAGTGGGACAACCAACAAGTTCGCTTATTCACAGTAATGCTTAACAAGGTCATGCCCGACCTGCACCACTCGTTCAACGAGCACAGCGTAGAAAACAAGCAGGTGCACGAGCTGACCGTCGATGAACTAATGGAAATCGCCAAGCAGGGGCAAGAAGCCAGCGAAGCGGAAGACGTGGAATTTGAAGAGGTATCAAATGAATCTAACACCACAGCAAGCGGCGAAACGCCTACTCACGATTCAGAAAGCACAGGATAACTTCCATGGATTTGTACAAGCAGTATCTCCAGAGTTTGAACTCGCAGATTTTCAACTTGAGCTTATCGACGTACTCGACAAGCTGGAAAGCGGCTCACTTGGCAAAAGACGTTTACTTATCACAATGCCGCCTCGTCATGGAAAGTCTTGGCTGGCCTCAACCTTATTCCCAGTCTACTACCTCGCTAAGCGGCCAAACCGAAACGTCCTCGCCACCAGTTACAACCAAGACCTCGCCAAAACTTTCGGAAGACAAACTCGAGATAACGCCAGAGAGCCAATCATCCAGCAGGCTTTCCCAGATTTTATCCTCTCTGATGAAAGTCGGGCGGTAGACGATTGGCGCACCGCAAGCGGGGGCGGGTATTACGCAACCGGCCTCGGGGGTTCAACGACTGGTCGCGCGGCGACCCTTCTCTTGGTGGACGACCCAGTCAAGGCTCGAGAGGAGGCGGACAGCGCCACCCAAAGAAACAAGACGTGGAGCTACTACGTCTCCGCCTTAACAACGCGAAAGCAACCAGAGCCAAATGGAGCTCCGGCTATCGAAATCGTCATCCTTACCCGATGGCATCCAGACGACCTCGCTGGTCGAATCATGGAAACGGAAGACTGGAAAGAGGGTGCATGGGAGCACGTCAATTTCCCAGCCATCCGAAAAGTCGCTGGCTCAGTCAAGAAATCCGTCGCCTCATTGCCAGAAGACGACCCTAGGTACATACCTCAAGGCGAACTAAGTAAGGTTAGTCCATCTAAGCGATCCTACCTCGAGGAGAAAGAAGAAGCCCTCTGGCCAACACGCTTCCCGATTGAAGAGCTACGAAAGAGAGAGCGCCTTGATCCTCGAGAGTTCGCATCTCTCTACCAACAGTCACCGTTCATTGCAGGCGGTAACCTCATTAAGTCAGGCTGGTGGCGTCAGTACAAAGAGAAGCCAGAGTGCAGTACGGTCATCATCGCCGCTGATACAGCCTTCAAGAAAACAGAGACAGCCGACTACTCCGTCATGATGGTTCTCGGCATGGACCGGGCAGGAGATATCTTTCTCCTAGACGTCATCCGTGGCCGCTACGACTTCCCAGAGCTCAAGCGTGCCGCAGTGATGCTAAATACTCGCTGGCGTGGCCAAGGTCTCCGTGGCTTCTACATCGAAGACAAGGCGAGCGGACAATCACTTATCCAAGAGCTAAGGAATCAATCTGGCATCTCAGTCATCCCAGTTCGTGTCACCACAGACAAGGTCAGCCGTCTTAACGCAGTCACCCCGTTGATAGAGGGGGGACGAGTTTTCGTCCCAGATAGTGCAGATTGGATCGATGAGTTTATGACTGAGGCTCAGTCCTTCCCGAACGGGAAACATGACGACCAAATCGACGCGATGACTATGGGGCTGGAAGCCATTGCGAAGATGGGAGGACAAGCCTCTGATGCGCTTACAACACCGCTAGACATGGCTGGATCGCTCCATAACCAGTTTAAGACAAGCTCTTCAAGGGATTGGTGGTCTAAAGAGATCAAGAATGGCCCCGAGTTCAAAAATTGGGGCGAACTCTAGGACGACGAGCGAAACGCTAGAAGGTATTAGTAGCACATGCGATACAAGACCGAACCATTTTCTCAGCACGTCGACCAAGTTGTTGACCTGAGTAACCTCAAAGATCAGTTGCTTAGCTACCAAGATATCTCCGACATGTTGTCAGAGGATCAAGAGCGCAAGCTGATCGACTACGTCCGTGCTATCACTAAGATGTCGCACGATAAGATCAGCCGCCGCTACAAGCATTGGCAGGACGCAGATCGCGCTCACGACGTATGGGTTCCTGCCGACAGTACGAAGTTCCGCGAGAAAGTTGTCGTCGCAGATACTCGAGCAATCGCAGACACAGTCCTTACTTATCTTATGTCGGCACTCACAGGCCGCAACCCAATGTTTCAGTTGGAAGGTCTTAACCGTAAGTCCCGCAAGTCAGCACTGATCCTAGAGCGCCTGCTACATCAGCACATGCGCCGGACAGCAGGCGAGGCGAACATCGCACAAATGCTATTAGACTCAATACGCTACGGATTCGCTCCGACAAAGTGCGTATGGAATCCAGTCACCAAGACGAACGACATCGTGAACTTCGACCCACGTCGTTGCTTCCCGGATCCTCGCGTACAGTGGGGCGACTGGGATCGCATGCAATTCATCGTCTTCACAGACCACATGTCGACAAGCGCTCTTGTTGGTTCAGAGTTGTACCCCAAGCTCAATAAATATCCGGGGCTACGTCGCAAGGAAGTTCGCCATCACGCATGGGATGCGCACGGCTGGTTTAAGGAGGAGGGTCGCGGACTCTCTATCAACCCAGAAGAGCCAGCATCGCAAGAGAACGGATACCATTTCTCGCTCGATCAATCACGCATCGTCGACGAAGCATGGATCCGCCTCAACGGTTACGAGATCGGAATCCCAGAGCTAGGCCAAGTCTATCTTCTGGCAACAGTCCTAGACGAGTACGCGATCATTCGCTTCCAGCTCAACCCATACGGCCGCCAGTTCCCAGTGACAATCGGCGGCCTGTACCACGACAAGCACAAGACATACGCGCAGTCACTGTATGACTTACTGTTGCCATTGCATGAAATCTCAACGTGGCTACTACGCTCACGCATCGACAACGTGCAAGCGGCGCTAAACAACTTAGTCTTCGTCGACCCAACAGCGGTTTCCGTCCCAGACTTAATCGACAGAAACCCATGGGGCTTGGTCAGAACACTGCCGGGTACAAAGCCCGGTGACGGCGTGTTTATCGCAGAGATCCCAGACGTAACCCGTGGCCATTGGCAGGACATCGGTGCGATGTCAGACCTCAAGCAACGAGTGTCTGCCGCATCAGATGCACAGCAGGGCATGCCTACGTCTGACGGTATCCGAACGGCGACGGAGATCCAGCGTCTTACACAGTTAGGCTCTCAACGCCTTGGCGTCATCTCAAGAATTATCTCGTCAACAACAGTGCGTCCGCTTGTTCGCATGATGGTCTCCAACCTACAAGACGCGCTTGAGTACGAAGGCTCGCTCCGAATCAACGCAAACAATGCGCCCGGACAACTCAAGCCACTGATTGAAGACGATTACTTGGACTTCGATATCGGCATGATTCAGGGAGACATCGACTACCTCGTGGTAGACGGGACGCTACCCATCGAGCCGACTCGTAACGCAGAGACTTGGATGAACATTCTGCAAGTTATGGGTCAGACCGGACTAAACCAAGAATACAAAGCCGGGAAGATTGCAGAGGAAGCTATTCGCTCGATGGGTGTCAGCGACCTCGAACAGTTCAAGATCACGAAAGAAGAAGCTGACGCTGGCCCATCGCCATCACAACAGATGGAAATGATGGAGAAGATGCGCGGCGCTTCAGTCATGCCTCAAGAACAGCTTGAGCAGGAAATTCAGAAAGGGAACCTCAAGAGGCAGGGAGAGTAATGGCAACACAACCTAAAGCGTCTCAGCTAGAGAAGTTGGTTGATCTAAACCCAAACACAAAGGCTTGGGTAAAGGCGTTGATCCAAGAATCGATTGCCGCGATCCCAGCCCCAAAGCAAGAGAAGCCAGTAGACGTCACTTCCATACTGGCAAAGGTGGACGATCTAGTCACAGAAGTTAGCTACCTTCGACAGAAGTTCGAGGTAAATGAGGACTACTCGTTGACCCGAGCAAAAGTCATACAGCTTCTAAAGCGGAATGGAATTGAGTAATGGCAGAAACCCGTCCCAAACTTGAACAGATTGACTTCCGTTCTGCTCGAACAGGAACTCACCTGCTCGACACTTACTTAGAATCTGCTGAGTTTGGCGATCGTACACTTGCCGACTTGCTTAACGACATCTTCGATGAAAACTCAGGTAACGTCAGAGAAAACATCTTTGAATTCCGTGTAGATCCAACAACTTACGCGCTTCAGGTTCGTCGCGGTCTGTATCTTGACCCTGAGCAGAACTGGGTGGACGTTCCTTACGGTGGATTCTTCAAGCCTCGCGGAACATACGCTGTAGGCACGGAGTACGGAATTCACGACCTCATCTACCACCAAGAACAGTTGATGATGGTCACAGCGGGCCATACGGCAGTGACCGCAGATCCAGACCCAACAAAGACCTTCACGATCATTTTTGGGACAGCAGGCCGTATCCCAGCAAGCGACGATGAGCTCTCGGGTAACGGCGGGAGATTCCTAGTCGTCAAAGAAGACGAATCCGGCTACACGCTGACAGACTCCGCCGCAAAGCCCATGTTCCAAGGCATCAAGTTTGACCCAGTCGCTCAGACACTCAACCTTGATAAGTACACGACAGACGACGACGTGAACATCACGCCAGAAGACTACGACGCATACGTCTTGACTGACCTCAACGTCACATACTCCATCGTCAACAACAAATTGGTAGCAACTCTATGAGCATGTTGGACGCTTCAAAAATTGGTTTCCGCTGGAAAGGTAACTACGCCGAAGGAACCCTTTACGTCGTAGGCGACACTGTATCTAAGGACGGCTTCGTAAAGTTCTGGGACGGCTCAACTTGGCGCACCATGGCGTCAGGCCAAGTAGGTTCGACCACCAAGGGCGACCTGATACACAACATGGATTACTACCTGTCAGGCGCAGTAAATCAGAAGTTCACAGTGAGCTCTGTAGGCCGTCCAATCTGGCAGTACGACGACATATCGAGAACTAACGGCGTCCTACGTCTTCCTGAGTACTACGCAGGAACAGGCTACTCGACAGGCCACCACCACAACATGCATGTCATCATGACTGACGGCACAGTTATGGCTTGGGGTCGTAATCTCAACAAGTCTTTAGGCGCAGGTAACCAAGGTGATATTGGCCGCTCAGACCCAGTGCAACTTCAGTTCTACTCGGATACCGCCCCGATCGTAAAGCTGTTCGGTGCTCGAGAGTTCTGCTTCGCTCTTGACGCAGACGGAAGAATTTACGGATGGGGCCACAACAACTACGGTAACGTCGGGAATGGAACGACAACCGACGTACAGCGTCCAACTCTGATCAACGGCAAAGGCGATCTTCCAGAGAATGCCGTCGTTGTAGATTGCTATCCAGTCTGCTCTTACAACGGCTACAAGAGCACGATGTTCTTAACAGACGACGGCAAGGTTTACTGCTGTGGCCGCAACGACAACTACAACTTCGGCATCGGCGACGGGTCGCAAGGCACTGGCAATGTAACCACTCCTCGCTTGTCTAAGCGATCAGAGATGGTTCCGATGAAGAAGATCTTCAACGGACAGATGTACTACGCGGCAACGGCGATGCTCGGCGAAGATAACGTGCTCTACGGTATCGGTGAAACAAGCTCATCTCTATCAACATGGTCAGTCAACCCACCAAACAACCTCTCCATCCATGAAGCATGGGCTCCGTCAGTCGATCCGGGCTTCACGCCAAAGCAAGTCGTATGGCACGAGTCAGACGACCATTCTCAGGCTGGTACGCAGTACCACAGAACCGGCCTAGTCGTTTCCGAAGAAGGAAATATGTACTCGTGGCAGGTTTCTAACAGAAGGTCGCAGATTGTGGACTTCAACCCCGCTGGAACTTTCATCAACGAATGGCTACCAGAAAACCGTATTGACGACATTGCTGAAGCCTACACAGGCCACGGCGGATACGAACACATTATCGCCCGCAAGAAGAACGGCGAAATCTGGACTATCGGACAAGACCAGTACGGTCTTCATGGATTTGATGCCGATGGAGTAGATATCGCGTCATCAAACAACTGGACGAGAAACTACCACTGGGCTCCAGACATCGTAAAGCTCACTCATATCACGTCTCGCTACGGCGTTCAGAGCATGGGCTTAACCGCAAGCGGTTATGTGCAGTCAAGCGGAAACAACACGTCCGGCAACCCCGGTTACGGATGGGCAAACAACCTTGGCGACAACCTCGGCTCTAGAGGCGTAGATGATTGGGTCTCAAACACTCAGACGCTCCGTCGAGTAGCAAGAGTCCCAGATGCAGTTGTTGATTACTACACGGCAGGTTATGTGCAGGACGCAACAACGGATTTGACGACGTATTATCTAACAGACAGGGGCGAGTTGTGGTCAGCAGGAGCGGGTAGCCACGGGCGACTCGGGTGGGAAGACGACAATCAAGACGGTTATACGCCACAAAGAGTTAGGCTTTAAGGAGCTATAAATGGCAACGATATCATTGGGCACAGTAGCCTTCACATACAAAGGCGCATACAGCGGCTCAGAGACATACAGTGAGCAAGACGTCGCGACTTACGACGGCACTTCTTATGTATGCACAACAGATGGAACGTCAGGCGAAGCTCCTATTTCGCAGAACACCACTGCTGAAAACCAGTTGCCAATGCCTCCTGTTCAGAACTTTGGCTTCGTCGTAAGCATCGCTAATGACAAGCTGGTCATTAAGAAGCAAGATGTGTCAGTAACTAACGGCACTCCAGCTTTTTCTGGCTCACAAACAGACTACATCTCAAACAGTGAGAGACTTGATGTCCAATGGGGTTACACCTATTGGTTCGACCTCAGCGACTCCTCAATGATCGATGGCTTCAACTACAAGTACATCGGCTTCTACAGTGACACAGTCGCTAATGGCGGAGCGCTTGATGACGTTAATGTCGAGTACTCAGTAATCAACCCCGGCTCAGCGGGCGCTTACGCAAAGATCACAGTCCCTTACGGATTCTCGGACTCAGCAATCTACGTCTTGCGCAACTTCGACGTACTGGCGAATGCAAACACCTACACCGAAAGTTTTGGCGGCACAGTCAGAGCAGGCAACCCAGACGAGTACATCGTCAACTACGCGGTAACCATTGATCAGAACGCTTCAGACGAATACGTCTTTGTTATCGATGGCGTTCGTCAGGACACGCTTTACCTACAGCGCGGCTACGAATACATCTTTGATCAGACTGACTCATCAAACACAATCGCAGGACAGAATACGCAGATCAAGTTCTACAGTCCGATCATGCTTGAGAATGGAGTGGCTGATCCAGATGACGACACTCCTTATGGGATCTCGGATGGATTCACGCACACCGCAGGCACAGAGCAAGGGGTGACCAGTTACCTCGTACCATTGGATTCACCTTCGACAATTAAGTACGGATCCCTGTCTATCTACGGATCAGAGATCAACATCACTGGCGGCCGCACAACAACGATCACTCAGTCTTCTAACTGGGCGGTATTTGGCCAAGGGATCAACACAGTAGCAACAAATGTTGGCGACCTTATTTACTTTGATGGAAGCGATCTAAAGCCACTTCCTGTTGGCGCACCAAACACAGTCCTTACTGTAAACGCCGAAGGGATGCCTTCTTGGAAGCCTCACCAAGTATCCAGCTCATACCGAGCATGGAAGTTCCCTGATACAGAGAACACCAACCTCTACCGTCGCGGCACAGTCATGATGGAAGACGGAACACTCCGCTGGTGGGGAGTCGGCGGTAACTACATGTCTGGCCGGGGCAATGAGGTTTACGATCGGTCCTACCCAATCCAGACTCCGATGTACAAGAACTCGCCAAAGTTTAAGTCATACACACACGACTACAGCGAGCTTGTCTTTGCAATCGACGAGAACGATGAAGTTTGGACTTGGGGCTACCAGACTGACGGCGAAGCCGGGATCGGGAACACCTCAACCGGCACCATCAAAGTACCTCGCTACATCTCTGGCGACTCAAACAACTCGATCTACGGAAAGCGGATCAAGAAGATTATTCAAGGGGTAGGAAATTACTCTGACAACAAGATAACCGTGATGCTCGATACTGATGGTGACTTACACATCTCAGGGTACAATGGCCACGGACAGCTCGCAGGTCTCACAAACACCGGGTACTTCCAAGAGCTCACTGGCATCACCGAGGAAATTGTGGATGTTAAGGTGGGTCGAAATAACCAGTCTCACATCCTAGCTCTCACAGTCGATGGCGAAGTTTACGCTTGGGGTCATAACGAGTACGGTCAGCTAGGGCATGGGACAAGTGGCACTGGCGTCTTTGCAACACTAACCAAGATCCAGTACTTCATCGATAACAGTATTACCATCGCTAAGATCCATGTCGGAGGTGAATCGTCATTTGCTATCGACACCAATGGCGAACTGTACTCATGGGGCTACAACGGATATGGAAACCTTGGTCGCAACGGAACAACAACCAACGCGGCAACATACGTTCCAGCAAGTTGCTTGTCCGGCGTAGCAGAAGTGTTCGCTAGAGGCCAAGCCGGTGACTACGAGACATCTCACGCGATCAAGACTGACGGCTCTGTTTGGTCATGTGGCTCAAACAACTACGGATCTCTCGGCGTGGACGAGTCCACAACGAACAGAGCGACATTCGTAGAAGCCCAGAAAGCAATCTACACGCAGGGCATTGGCGAAGGTACATACACTAACGAACCTTTCACCAATGCAGTAAAGATCCGCACGGGTGGAACAGGCTCTTACAACCGGACATTCGTCCTCGACTCAGACGGCAAGCTCTGGTCTGTAGGCTACGGCGGTAACGGCGGCCTCGGCACAGGAACAACAGACGCTACAAACTACTGGTTCCGCGAAATACCTATTCACGGCAAAGTAATCGAAGACTTCCATGTCATCGGGAACACCTCCGAAGGCGGTTGCATAATGAAGTGTACAGACGGCTCGGCGTTCCAGTTCGGTTACGCAGGTGGATCTCAGTTGCCAGAAGATGACGACGAGTACATCACAGTCCCAATGCCAATCAGATTCGCGTAGGAGCCAGAGATGGGCGAAGAAGTAAAGCTGTCGAAAGAGCAACTAGACCTACTTCTCAATAAGGCGGCCGAGGCCGGAGCTAAGAAAGCCTTGCTTCAACTCGGCCTCCACGACGAAGACGCCGGGAAAGATATCCGCGATCTTCGTGAACTCATCGATGGCTGGAGGGACATCAAGGGGACAGCGGTCAGGACAGTTGTCCGCTGGTTCATCATGCTTGTTCTCGGAACTATCGCTGTAGGAACTTACGTTACATTTCATAAGGGGTAATCATGTCTCCTCAACAACGCATTGAAGAGCTTCAAAGGTTCAAGTCGTCTAACGCTTGGACAATACTCAAGCAGGAAATGGAAGATGCCATCCTGATGTCTGCTTACCAACTCGCAGACAACAAACCATTAACTCTCGAAGAACTGCATTTTAGACGTGGCGCTCTTTACGCCGCGAAGAAGTTCCTTGATCTCCCAGAGCAACTCGTGATGAAAGCTCAAAACGAGATATCCCTCATGGTAGACAAGGAGTTTAACTCTTAGCGGTGCTACGGCTCCGCCATTTTTACCGCCCGCTACGGCTGGCATAGGGGAAACATATGTCTCGCACAAACGAAGAAATGGATCAGGCGTTAATTTCAGCCGCGTCCCAAGAAAAGCTCGGACCTACACCGGGTCAACCACAACAACCTCAACAGGATCCTGCCAGTCAGGAGACGCCTCCATCATTAGACGAGCAAGCTCAAGAAGCAATCGCACCGGAAACGGAAGGTGATATGTCGAGAGAAGATGCGTTCGTGGAAGTCGACTTCGGCAATGGCGATAGGCGCACATTGTCTACATCGCAGATCAAATCAACGATGGAACGCTACCGTGACATGAACTACCGTCACGCTAACGAGATCAAGCCGATCGAACCTGCTATTAACCTGATCAACCAGATGGTCGCTAATGCTCGCCAGACTGGGCAGGAAGTGAATGGCGAAGACGTAGCTCAATTTTTAGCTAGCGCAATTCAGGCATACACATCTAACCCTCAAATGGGTAACCAGCAAGATCCAACTCCTGATCGACCAGATGGTCAGCAGACTAACGTGGACGAAGAGATTGCACGTTGGGAGCGTGAGAACGCAGTCACATTGCCTCCTATGTATCGCCAAGGAATGCACTTAATCAATCAGCTTCAAATGGAGAACTCCCAGATGAAGCAGATGATGACTGGAATCTTGGCTCAAGCCCAAGGAGTTAGCGGAGACGCACAGGTCGCAGTTAATCAAGCACAGCAAGACGTAAGCAACGCTTACCGTATGCAGGCGGCAAACAACCTAAACTCTGCGCAAGCTGAGTTCAACTTGCCAGATGACGCAGAAGATGACTTCTTCGACTTCGCGTATGGCCGTGGCTACACGGTAGAGGATTTTGTTGATCGAGACCTTACTCGTCGCATCATGCAGGACTTCTCCGCAAACCGTAACACGCCAGAGATGGAAAGGCTCCGCGCACTCAATGAGCGCCGCCAAGCATTCACTGGCGCAGGCCCATCTACTCCAACATCGGGAGCCGCTCCAGCCGGTAACCCAGACGAGCAATTCATGAATTCCGTTGCTCAGCAGGCAATGCGTAAGCGTGGACTTGCATAAAAATTGACAAGGAGGGACGACAAGTCCCTCTACGTCTTTGCACACTACCTTCATGAGAATACACAGGCGCTACGGCTCCACAGTTGTGTGTCTCGGGAACCAGCTATCTGATATGCGAATCGAGTCGCCAGAACAAAAAGCTGTGACCACCTAAAACCACGAAACAAACCTGCGTCATAGGAGAGATATCATGACCGCAATTACTGGTTTGCGTGGGACAGGGCAGTTCACTACGGATTTCCGTCCCACCAACTACCGAGAGTTATTCACTCTCTTGGAGCCTAATGGTACTGCACCATTACAGGCACTTCTTTCAATGGCTGGCTCTGAAGCTACAGACGATCCAAAGTTCAACCACTTCCGTGATGAGCTTCCAGATCGTAAGCTGAAGGTAAACGGCGCTGTTGCTGATACTTCTACAGGCACTATCGTTGTAGACAACTCAAACGACGAAGCATTCGTTGTTGCGGGTACTGTTCTTCAGAACGTAGCGACTGGCGAAATCATGCGTGCATCTGCGGATGCAAACACTGGCACAAACACGTTGACTGTTGAGCGTAACATCGGTGGCACTGGCTACACGATCGGCGACAACGACGACTTGATCATTGCTGGTTTTGCTGACTCAGAAGGTGGTAACTCACCTACAGCTATTAGCTTCGACCCAACAACCGACTTCAACTTCACCCAGATCTTCAAGACTGCGGTGCAGGTGAGCGGAACACTCCAGAACACTTATCTCCGTACTGGTGATAAGGAGCAGGAGCAGTTGACTAAGGCTCTCAAGCTACACATGGCTGACATTGAGCGTGCAATGTTCTTCGGTGTTCGTCACGAGAAGAACGGCAACACAGCACAGCCAACTCGTTTCACAGGTGGATTGACTACTCAGATCACTAACGTGTCTGACGCGGCGTCAGGTTTTGACACTGCAAACACAATCACTGAGAAAGAGTTTGACCGTCTTCTTATCGAAGACATCTTCGCGTATGGCTCACCAGAAAAAGTTGCTTTCTGTGGTGCTCGAGTTATCTCGAACCTCATGGAAATCGGTAAGAACCGTTGGCAACCAACTCAGATCGATAACGCTTATGGCGTATCGTTGAGCCGCTACACAACTTACGCAGGTGACTTGCTTGTATACATGCACCCAATGTTCCGTCAGGTTCCGGGCATGGACAAGGAAATGGTCATCCTCGACATGAACGAAGTTAAGTACCGCTACATGCAGGGCCGCGACGTTCAGTTGGTACGCGACATCCAGACTCCAGACTTCGACGGTGTCAAGCACATGTACATGTGTGAGTGCGGTCTGGAAATGACTCAGTCTAAGGTACACCACCGCATCAAGAACTGGGGCGCTGTCTCTTAATAGGGACGACTCTTAGTTCAGATGTATGACTAAATTGAGGCGGGGGAAACCCCGCCTTAGTTTTTTATGGAGACCTAAAATGGATCGTAACGAAGAACGTCAAGAGGCTTCAGCGAAAGTCAAACTTGCCGCGACTAAGTCAGTAGCTAAAAAAGCCGCTCCAGCGAAACCATCTAAAGTTTTGTACGTTTCGGCAAACGAAGAACTTCAGCCTTTCGATATTCGTGTTCGCAACCAAAAGATCACGCCTTACTGGGACAAAGAGAAGGAGCATCTAATCTGGTCAGTACCTACTGATCTAGTTGACGCTTTCGACCTTCACGAGTTCGTCGTCAAAAAGCGAATCGTAAAAGCAGACTAGGAGTAATCTATGGCTTCTCAATATGCATCAGGCGTTACAGGCGACGCGAATGACCCGTACACAGGATCTCAGGATTCCTCGAACGCGGAGATTCCTCGCACATACGACTCGATAGCGGGAGAAGCTCCTCCTAATGATCTCCCGTCTCACCAAGACGTAAAGGGTCGAACTAATTCACCCGGAGCAAAAGACCTCCGTGGACCAGTCAATGCAAATACTGCCAACGAGATTGAGTCTACGCACAGAGATGAGACGCTAAATCAGGAAGGGCGTAATCGCTTTTCTTCAAACAACCCTCATCTCAATTCGCCTCACTCAAACCTAGAGGCTTTGGTCTTCCAGACGTTAAGACGTTATGGCGACATGCATCCGGGCACGGTAGATGGCGAAGTCATGATGATGTTTGTTGAATTTGCAAACCTTATCCTTGAAGACCTTCGCTCTCATCCGTACTGGGATAACCCTGAGATCGACTACTACACACACCCAAGCGAAACCAGAGACATCCCAGATAACATCATGGTTGCTGGCCTTTTGTACCACTACTCAGTGCAACAGCAGTCAAACAAGATCGAAGCCTACGGCCCAATGTACTTCAAGATGATGAATCGGATTCTTTACTACCGGAAGTTCGGCTCAGGAAAGATCGAGATGTCTCCTTGGGATAAGTCGCAGAAACCTTCTGGAACACAAGCATACGACACCTCGAGGTACTAAATGTCTACGACGTATGCGCCATCTGGCGTAAGTATCAAGGTATACCCATACGAAGACTTTCAAGGTATTGATGCGTCGCGTGATATCGGCGCACTAGATACTGGGCAGAAACAGCACCTTATGGATATCTCGAACGGCTTTGCTGATTGGCGAGGCATTCTTGTTCGTGATCCGGGCGCAGTACAAAGAACTGATGGCAACAAGGTCGTAACTCACGTCAACTTCTTCGGCCGAGATCTGGCTGTGTGGGTTCAAAAAGATGGCGGCGGACTAACACTTAGATCTGAGCGCGACATTAAGAACCCACAACAACTAATACTTGCTGAGTTCAACGAAGACGCAGATGACCTTATTGAGATCCCAAGTAATGGAGCGCAGACTTTCGGTAACTACGTTTACTTCGACGTGACGTGGGAAGAGACAGCAAGCGAGCCAAAGTACCCAGATTTCAACTGGTCAACAGAAACGGTAGGCGAGGCAAGTTATTCGCTGACGGTAGCATTCCCAAGAGGGTACGAACCAGCATCCTATTTCGAGACTGTCGTTGATCCTGATACAGAGGAAAGCGAAGAAGTAGTCAGGGTGTCAGCGGACAACACATTTAACAGAATAACGGTAACCCATGGCGAGTCCGAACTAGAGGACTTTGAATGGTTCTATGAGTGGTTCCAGCAGAATACCCAAGATGACAATGTTGCTTACATATTCGTCGTTCGCACAGATATTCAGGCAAGTGACGGCGCTCACATCGTAAAGGAAGTTTACCCTCGTAACGCTGTCGCCACATCAACCATCTTTAACAATAAGGTTGTGTTCGCCTCTCGCGATTTCCCCATGTACCAATACGATGGCCTCAAGTGGGAAGAGATCGAATCAGGCTCCGACCAGAGACCAGCTTACATCGTGTCGATTCAGCGCCGACTAGCTGTAGCTGGACAGCCGGGTAAGCGGACAATCATTGACTTCAGTCGAGTTGATAAGGAAACAATCTTTACCGAAGACGAAGATCCGACAGCGACTCAGGTAACGAAAGCCGCTGATATTGACGTTGGCAACATCATAGGAACTGCCGATGAGATCACAGGACTTGGAGTATTTGAAAACAGCCGCCTTGCGGTTTTCACAAACGACCAGACTCTGGTCTATCAACTCTCACCCAACTACACCCAATGGCAGATTGACGACAAAGCAAACATCAAGGTCGGGTGCATCAGCCACAACACGATTACGCAGGCTGGCGCAGATCTTCTCTTCTGTTCGAGAGATGGAATCCACTCACTCAGACGAAGCGAAACAAACGGGGTAACAATCTACACGATCCCGATGTCGAACAAGATCGATCTAATCTACAGAGATCTAGTGAAGCAGGTGGATAACCTAGAGGAAATCAGTGCGTTTTACGATCAAGACGAAGGGCAGTATCACGTCTTCTTCCCGATATCCGACTTAATCACAAAAAGACTAACTCTCTCGCTGTCACCAGTACAGGGCGGAGAATCCAAGTGGTCTTCAGGAGACTTCCTTAATGCTCGTTGCGGAGCGAAGCTCGGACCGAACACGCTTCTTGGCACTCCGGGCGGAGTCTGGGAGCGTAAGCGAATCGAAGACATAGTCGAGTTCTCACCAGAGATGGTCGTAACAACACCAATACTCTGGCAGGGCGCAATCAACGACATAAAAGAAAGTTACAGCTTCATCCTTCAGGCAACTGGTAAGGGTGAGCTACAGATCGAAGCATTTGATGAGCGAGGCAGATATCTGTCAGCCATGCAGATCACGATCGAAGATGATGCGGCGGACGACAACTTCCCTGATGTTCCGCTATCAAGACAATATGAAAGGAAGTTTGAGCATCGCTATCGTGGTGTTCAATTCAGATTCACCACACGAGGCAAGGGACTTCTAAAAATCATCGGTTTTGCGGTGACAGTGAGGACAGGTTAATGGCGCGACTTAGACAACAACACCCGCAGAATTATGTGAACTCGGGTAACATTCACACAGACTTTGAGAACTTGGTGCGTTACATCAACGCCGCCGAGCTCGGAAACAAGACTGTCGGTGAGCTTTTTGGAATCCTGTTTGACGAGGAAGGTGTTTTCCGTGGACCGATCCAGCTACGGGTTGATTCACAGAACGGCCTTCAGTATCGAGTCGGCCAGTACAACAGTGCAGAAGAAGGTTGGTTGAACCTAGTCGATATTGGCGATCTGCGCGGTCCATCTGGATCAAACGCAGGAACAATCGAAGGCCCATTCTTCTTCAATAGAAACGACCGACTCGTCACGGCAGGCGTGGGCGAATTCACTGTCACAACTGGCGGCACGCTTTACGAAGCAGGTTCTCCGCCAACCGTGACATTCTCTGCGCCAGACGATGATATCTTAGGCTCTCGTCCCACAGCGACAGCGACAGTAACAGATGGAGCCGTTACTGCAATCACAGTAACCGATCCCGGCAGTGGCTACATCACAGCTCCAACCGTGACGATCTCAGCGCCAGAGAACGCACAGGGAACTCGAGCTGAAGCAACAGTAGTTCTTGCTGATCTTGCGGCAGAAGCAAATGTAATCTCATACACTTTCGATCCTTCTACTGACGACGTTGTTGTTTATCGTAACGGTCTGCTCCTTAGCTCAACTAATCCAGTTGAGTATGTTGCAGACTCGCAAGCTGGAACTATCACAATTTCAGAGCCATCTCCCGGCGTTCAGTTAGAAGACAAGATTACGATCTACTCGATCCGTTCTCAGTCAGTAACTAACTTCCGCCGAGACGACATCTTGGCCAGCGCATCACCAACAGTACCTTTCGTGCACACAGCGGAAGAGCGGATCTTGGTGTGGCGTAACGGTATTCTTCAGGAGGAAGGCGGTAGCGCCGACTACCTTGCTAACCCAGACGGCAACACTGTCACATTCAACTCAACACTGAACGAAGGTGACAAGGTCACTATCATGACGGTTGAGAACCAAGCATTGAAGACTGTTGCTGGCCTCATGTTTGAGGATGAATACACTGACGACCAAGGTTTCATCAGATACACCAAGCTATCTGTTAATGATAACGAGATACCTCAAACTAAGGTGTTCCAGTTATCCAACTCTTTGTCAGGAAAAGCCAATCTGATCTCGTCAAACACAGCCCCTACAGCACCCCTGACTGGTGACTTGTGGCTAGACGTATCTCAGGTTCCTGCGGTATTGAAGTTCTACGACGGTACACAGTGGCTCGAAACATCACCAGAATCATCGCTCCCAACATTCATTCAGTCGAATGCAAACCAGTACGTTCGAGTCAACGGTACAGGTACAGCACTTGAGTACGGTGACATCGATACATCTGCTCTTGTTCCAAAGACATTCATGGGCGCGGCGAACGGTGTAGCAACTCTGGACACTGCTGGCCAGATGCCAGTGAATCAGTTGCCAGAAACCTTCTCGACTGTAACGCTACCTTTCTATAGCACTTGGGAAGACAACAGCGCGGCTGTATCAAACAAGACGTACTTCATTTCACGTCTTTGGAAACAGACCATCCGCATTGACGGCCTTGCATTCAAGACGTCTTCTGGGTCTTGCACTATCCAGTTGTCTGTCGACGGCGTAACAGTCGGTCAGACGTACACAGCAAACTCAACACAGCAAGACCTGTCCTTAACGACAGTAATTGAAATCGATGCGACCACTCAGGGCAAGAGACTGGAAATTGTTGTCACCAACAACTCAACAGCTCAGAACCTAGAGTTAGGCATCGCGGCGGCAACGGTGAACGTATAATGATCAACGTACCAAACAAGGCAGACATTCTCGAGCTCTACGGAATGCAGAACGGCGATGACACGCTCGCCTACACGCAGACCGGGGAAATGGTTATCCCGCTTGCAGTACAGCAGGCGAACCCTGCCTTGGTCGCGGCGGCGAAGATGACAATGTCTCAGATGGGCGTAGACCCTAACCGCTTTGTCGTAGGCTCTCCTTCAGGCCAGTACAACCCAGCAACTGGCGCTCAAGAGTTCTACTTGACATGGGAAGACATCAAGAAGTATGCACAAAAAGGGGTCGAGACAGCGGCTGAATACGGTACGAAAGCACTCGACTATGTCGCCAACACTCGTACAGGTCAGTCATTAGCCACAGGTGCGCTCACCGCAGGGGCCGCTAAGCTGGGCGGATCTTCAAACACGCAAGCCCTCGCATCAGGAGCGGCGGCGGGATTAGGCTATGCAACTGGCGACGCCATCGGAGATGTCTTTTCGAGCTCTTCGCCTACTACAAAAGTGCAGTCTTCGAGCGTCAAAGATGCGGCAATAGCGGCTGGCTCAAGTTTCTCGAATGCAGGCTTGATCGGCGCTTCGGTCGCAGGCAAGGCCGCATACGAATTTACCAACAAGCGACCAGAGCCTACTCCAATGCCAGAGGCTCCTAAGCCAGAAGATCCAAATCTTCCTCCAATGACAACCCCTCCTGTCTCTCTTCCGGGCATTGATGACAACGACCAACCAAATGTAAGTGCGACCTTGCCACAAGATCTCCCTGTGGCTCCAATGGCTCCGACACTTCCTCAAATGGCTTCGGGCGTTCAATACAAAAGAAAGGTTAAGGACAAGGACACCGGTCAATATAGCTACGTCAATGTAGACGAAAACGACGCGGCGTCATTCTCTCGAGCATTGAGAACCCGTGGCCGTCGCCAAGGCTTTGGCAATAGCCCAAGAATTGTTATCGGATGATACGGCTAGCTGACGTATTCGATTTAGATGAATGCGTCGAGATAGGGCGTCACTTCGTAATCGATAGTGTCTATTCAGACATGCCTCTCGACATCAATAAGATGCGACAGTATGCGGAAGCTGTCTTATGGGATCCAGACTCCCTGTTTCTCGTTTCTGAAAGAGACGAAAAGATAACAGGATTCTTCATCGCAAGAATCACCGACGCTCTGTTTAGCCACTCACTAATCGCATCACAAGAGCTCATGTACGTCATGCCTAGCGAGCGAAGCGGCAGACACGCAATTCAATTCCTAAAAAGATTCCGTGAATGGGCAGAAGAAAACAAATGCGACAGGATGTACTTCGCACCTAGCGCATGCCCAGACCAAGACTTCTCAAAACTGGTCGAACACTTAGGGTACGAGTACCTCGGCCCTCAGTACGGGATCAAGCTGTGATTCGCGAAGCAATCCTGCAAGACGTAGATCAAATCGTTTCACTTGGCGTTAAGTTCATTAAAGACTCGCCAATGTTTCGCGACCATCCGATCAACATCAAGCGGATGCAACAGTACGCGATCAGAACAATTAGAGAGGAAAACAGGTGTTACTTCGTTGACGACAGGGATGGGAAGATCGTTGCATTCCTGAGCGGTTACATTTCACCAATGATTTACAGCGATGACCTCGTCGCGAACGAACAACTGATGTTCATTGACCCTGACTACAAAAGCTCCACGAGAGTTGGCATTCGTCTTATGCGCAAGTTTGAAGAGTGGTCGCGCAGTAAGGGGGTCAAGATCATGTGGTTCTCTCCTACGTCTCATGGCGTGGACGACCGATGGAACTCCTTCTGCAAAACTCTTGGGTATGTGCCTCAAGGCGGAATCTTTCAGAAGAGATTGTGAGCATGGACTTTTTCAACAAACCAGACAAAACGTCACCTGACTACTTCATTTGGAAAATGGAGAGCTCTGTTTACTGCTTTGGCGGAGGCGGCGATGGCGGCGATTCTGGCGGTGCAGACAAGCAAGATGATCAGATGGATCAGCTCGACGCAATCTCTGCTGACTTTGACAACATGGACCAGCAGACCGCCGCCGGGGAATCCGTCACCTCTGGCTCTGACGGCGGTGTTGGCCGTGGCGGTAGCTCAAACGACAACGATGGCGACGGAATCCCGAACTCCATCGACCGAACTCCCGGCGTAGATCGCTCATCAATAGGGGCATCAAATCCAAGCTCATCCAACTTCAACGCCTTCACTGCATCGAAGGGCTATACGCAAAATGCAATCAACAGTTTCTCAAATGTTGTAGAAAGTGGCGAATCGGACCGAGTCAATGACCTGCTTCGTCAGCAAGGCTATACAAACCTAAACAAAGGCACGAACCTCAAGTCAACAAGCGGGAACCCTGTCCGCAGTGGTTCCTACGAAGCGGCTCTGGAGAACGCAAGGCGACAGGAAGCATTTGAAGTCGCGTCAAGGGAGGCCGCTCAAACCTTCATGAACAAGGTGACAGCTCAGGGTACTCCTTACCGTGCCGACTACATGGGCACGCGCCTCCCGCCAACAGTCCCTACAAGTCTGTACAACAAAGCAAAAGGATTGACTGAGGACGGTATTGAAGACGGAAACTACACAGCCGATGAGCTTGCAGGATTCCAGACTGAGCTGGGTATGGCGCTCGCAAAAGAAGGTGCTTTCAGCAACTTCTCTACATTTGAAGACCCATACGGATTAGCGGAGCTTGGCTATCAAGTGACCCCGAACGGCGCTTTGCTTGGCTCATCAGTTCCTAGATCAGACTTTAATGCACTGGCCTCTGGATACAACAGGGCAACTGGCTCTTTCGGCACGAACATGGAGCTGGACCCAAGAGGCAACATCGGCATGTCTACGGTAGGCATGCGGGCCGGTGACTTCGTCATGAACACCATGACCCCCTTCGGAATGGTTGCGGACTTCAACAAGATGAACCAGTACGGATCAGCAGTTCCCGGTTACAGCAATGTAATCACCACTGCCCAGATCAGTCCACTAGGTCTCGCATCAAACCAGATCGGATCAATGCTTGGCGATCAAGCGGCAATGTCGGCGGCAAAAGGCATCTACGAGAGCACCCAAAATGTCGACGCGGCAGTCGGCGGGGCTGTGGTCAGCGGCGTAGCGGCTGGCGTAGGGGCGGAGAATTTGTCCAAGTCTTTCGGCCAGTCACTCGGCTTAGATGGAATGGACATGACGTTTGAGGGTCGCAATCAGTACGGCCCTGACAACAGAAGCCTATCTCTGTCTGTCGAAGACGTAATGAACCCTGATGGACCAAGAGACAGCAACAATGCAGACAGGTCGATGCAACCTCCAAACCAAGAAGTTGTCGACGACGTAGACCAGAGCCCGGTTATCACTCCTATAGATGATCCCGATCAAGAATCTCCGCAGGATCAACAGCAACAGATCATCGAGCAAACGTACAGACAGCGAGGCGCTCCAGTTGATCTTTCTGGTAACACCCAAGCAGGACAGAACATCAACCCAGTATTTTCCGCACAGCCCTCTGCTGATATCACCTACCTGACCAGAGGACGACAGAGAGACTACGGAAAGACAACCTATTCAGTAGCAACTCCGGTACAGCAATATCGGAGCAGACGTGGCGGATCATTACGCCGTAGATCAGGTGGTTACGGCGACCGCATCATAGTTTAGGAGATTAGTTATGGGCGGCAACGCTTCATCATCAAACCCTCAGCGTCAGCGAGTGGCTAATATGGCGGCGCAAGGGGCATCACGGCAGAGCCTCGGTACACAGCGCCAGCAGTCATCACGCGCTCAGGGATCAGCCCCAACTCAACAGCGAGATATCCAGCAGGCTCGGGCAGAACAGCAAGTCTCTCAGGCTCCGTCTTCAACGCTTGCAGGCAAAGAAGCATTTGCGCGACAGAAGCAGGAGATGGACGGGAAGTTCGTTCCAGATATGGGCGAGGTCGGGTCTCAAGACGTAATGGAAGCTGTTGTTGGTGGCCGCCCAGATGATGCGTTTGGACAGTCCCCTTTCCGTCGGGCTGGAACTGACAAGCGGAAGTTCTTAGAACAACGTCGCGAAGAAGCTCCTGAAGTAGTCGGCTCCGACTCAACAGTCGAGCTTCAAGAAAATGCTCCTATGGTCGGTGGCGGCGAGCCCGGTGTCGGCCAACAAGGATTTGGACAGCGTGCCCTTATCGGTGGCGAAGCGCAGATCGTATCTCCAGAAGACCCTCAGTCAATGGATGCCCCTGTTGATGGTGTAATGACAGAGGTTGCTCAGTCAGACGTAGGGACTGACCCTAACTATGTAGAGCCTTCTCCGGGTCAAGAGATTATCGACATCCAAGCGTACAACTTGCCAATCGACGACGAGCAGATGGCGTTCGTTCCGGGCTCTCGTGAAGCACTGCGTATGGCTCGCGGACCAATTTCAAGATCTTTAATGAACCTGCGATCAGGCTTTGGCCGGAAAATGATGGGGTAACGAATGGCTTACGGCGACATGCTCGAAGTTTTCGGAGAGGGTCCAGCGAAAGTCGGAACTCTCATAGATATTTATCAGGGGTTTAACCAAGCTGATGATGCGGCACAGGCTCGTGCTAATGAGCTTGCTCTTCAGAGCTATCTAGTTCAGCAAGAGCAGGGGCGAATCGCCCAGCGAGAAGCCGATATGAGAGCTTTGCGTGACAGAGCATTACAGCGAGGCGCTGAGCTTGACGGAGCCCTAAAGGAAGCTTACGCAAAACTAGGCGCTCGAGTCGGAGTAAGCCCAGCAGACGTAAACCAAAACTATGTTAGCAACATGAATAGGTTCATGGGTGAATACAATAAAACTGTCGGTACAGTCGCCTCACAAGGGTTCGCAGACGCCATCTCGCGTGGCATGGACAACTCCACACAGTTCACTGACCAGCAAGCAGAGATTGCGAGAAAGGCGGCGACCGAAATTCCTGCCCTACAGCAAGCCGCATTTGACGCGGCGATAAACCAGTCGCGTAACTACGCAGACACCTTGAACTACGGACGAGATGCAACACTGGACGAGGTCGGTACTGTGTATGGCACTGCGGCAGATTTCGATAGGGATATCTACAACCAGAACTCAAGCGGCGGAAGTTACAACAACTTGCTTACCGATCAGCGGGCAATCACTAACAATGCTTCTGATTACGCCGGAAGCTCGCAAAAATACCTAGCAGATACGATAGGAAAGCTCCAAGAAAACTTCAGCTTCAGCTCCAAGAAAAATGCAAACAGGTCTTCTACCGTCACTGGCTCCATGTCACCAAGTGAAGAAGCCGCATTCTATGACTCCACCTACCCTCGTAGGACGGGTTAAAAATGCTTGGCTTTGACATTACCGGAGACTACTTAGAACAACGAGATAATACTCGGGAAACGATCCGTAAGCGCCGTCGCGAAAATGCGGAGCAGTATCGTAAGTACATCGAACAAGCAACAACTGACGGTCGAAACGTATCAGTCGCAGAGCTTGAAGAACTCAAGTCGAGCATCGTTGGCGGTAGCTTCTTTGACGCACAACGCCTTCCCTCAGCTACGGTCATTCGTGAGCAAGCGCTTCGCCAGAACCAAAATGCATTTGAGTCACGCACCAAGCAGGTTGCTGAGATAGCTGACCAAACACAATCCCTTCGCGAAAACATCGTCAAGACATTCTCTGATGACATCGTCAACATGGACATCGATAGCGAGGAAGACGTAGGTAAATTCAGAGCTGGCCTTCTTGGTATGTACGGCGGCGACAAAGAGCAAGCAGAAAGAGCTTTTGGTTTGGTTGGCGACAGCCTCGGCTCGATTAAGCGTGATGCTGTCGACACCAAAGTACAGAAACTTCTTCCTCGTCTTAGCGGAATTCGTGACATCAAGGAAGCCAAGGCGATCATCGGAGAGCAACCAAAAGAGGTTTCTGTAGCACTTGAGTCAATCATCAATAACAGGGCCGCTACATTTAAGACGAAAGAAGAAACAAAAGCGCTCGGGTTGATAGGCGAGATACCTTTAGATGAGATTATCTTTTATGAAGAAGATAAGATCGGTCTTCGTAACTTCATAAAGACGCGCCTTGCGGGTCTTACAGAGCTTACTGAAGCAGAAGTAGATGCTCTTCTTGTCAAGGCTATGCCGTTAGCAGAATCTCGATTGGCCGCCGCAGAGCGTGGAGCGGATCGAGATGAGATGATTCAAGCAGAAGAGCTGTTCAAGACAGGGCTACCTGACGGAACTCGCTTCTCTGATCTTGAAGAAGCAGAGGTTCGTGCATTAGCAGAAAGCGCACTGCGTAACTCAGGCATGACCAATGATGAAGTTGCGGCAAACATCGATGCGTTCACTGCACGCATGAGACGCCAATACGTCACGGTAGATACTCGGGTTGTCAACAGAGAGCTAGAAACTCAGTTCAAAGACGAAGTCGCAGACGACGCTATTCTTGTTCGCGCACTCACTGATCCAGATGTACCCAACCGCGAGCAGGCGATCCTTGACCGGATCAATGAGCTTCGTCCAGATCGACTCGGCAAGTTCACAGGCAACGAGCCTGCGTACAAGCAACTCATCAAGGGTATTCAGGCTGAAGCAAGCGTTGAGGTTGGTAAGATCTGGAACGATGAAAACAAACAAGTCCAGACTGATGCAATCACGATCGTCGAGAAAAGGATACAGGCGCAAGAAGACGCTTTTGGCAACTTACTTGATGACCTAAAGAATAACGAGTTAGCCACCTCTGTCGCAAAACAGATACATTCACAGTTCTATCTTGATGGTCGAACTAGAGAAGTTGTTCTTGCGATAGATGCGGCCTCTCGAGGCGTCTCAGATAGCGTAGAGAATAGAAACGAGATATACGCAACTGTCGTAAGTCAGTTCAATTTGTCTACTCGCGCAAACGCGAGAGATCAGGTTGAGCGAGATCTTCGTCATCAGAGGAAGCTCGGTCCAAGACCGGGCAAAGATGTTAAAGTCTACATATCTGAGTACGAAGATAGTGTCAAAGCTAAGTTCCAAGCTGTTGTCACAGCGGTTCAGAACCTACCAATCGACACACCGCAATCAGAGGTCGATGCGCTACTACAGCCATTCTTTGAATCAGCTAACCAGTTCGGTCCATCTGTTCTTGATAAGATCAATCGGTTCGGCGTTAGATTCAACTCTGACGGTATGGATCAGGCTGGCAACTTCGCTAACGCCGCCGCAGGCCGTCTGCTTGACATGATCAGTGGTATCAAACCACAAGGCAGACCTTCTTATGCCCAGTCCGTTACAGCGCAAGCACCTAATGAAGATGGTGAAACCGTTGATACAGAGTTCTATAGAATACTCCCAGACCAAGCACGAGAGTTAGGAATCCCTGCTGGTATCTACACCATCGATCCAGAGACAGGGCTTGAAGGAGATCTTCTGCAATCTACCTTTACAACAAATGACGGCAATCTTCACATAGCGCAACTCAAGGACAACGACGGCAGACGTATCCGAGACGAGGCCAACAGGCTCCTTCGCGGAGAGATCCAAGCTACTTCCGACGGAATTCCGCGTTACGTTGAAGATCCTGACTTCTTCAGCTCAGATACTCTTGCAGATTCAGAAATGCTTCAGATGATCTTCATTGCAAGAAGATACGGAGAGCTTCTAAACATTGATCCATACATTATGGGTCAGCAGTTATTTGGCGTGAGCTTGACGAACCTCCAAGACAACGTCTTCCGCGCTCGCTAAGGACGACATAAAACTCGCGTCTTTATACGCTGAATCCAGTCACCAATGCGTAACTGGAGAGCATAATGGCGCGAGATATCGACGATCTTATCGGCGGGTTAGATGATAATCTGCAAAACCTCAACCAATTAAAAGGCGCAAGCGAAGGTAACTCCCTCGGCTATGCCTCGAACCTAAGTAAAAAGTCAGCGCAAGACTTACTAAGTAACGCCCAGTTCATCAACGACGGCATGGAATACTATCGTCAGCGTGACGGCATAACCTTCTCCACCACTGATGAATTCGTCGATCACTTCATGGAAGACCGTACATGGAGTAATGTCAATACAGTCTCGATCGCCAAAGATCTCTACAATTCACAAACAGACAGTGATGCACAAAACGTGCGTCTTGCTCGTCTACAAGCTGTGTATGACGCGCTTCCAAACTTCTATGAAGAAGGCGGACGCGGACTTGCTGGCCTTGGGCAAAACCTAGTTGCCGGAGCGCTTGACGTAACCAACCTTATTCCCGGTGCTAAGGCGGCAACAGTCGCATCACGCTCCGCCGCATTACTTGCAAAGCAGGGATCTCAGAAAGCCGCCAGCGGCGGTTTCAAGGCAGGCGTAAAGAAAGGCTTGGCTTACGAGGCTGGCATTGGTGCTGGTGTTGAAGCTGTAGCCGACACCATGACGCAAAATCGAGACGTAGAGCTTGGCTTGCGCGACGAGACAAGCCTACTTCAAACCGGCGTCGCCGCCGCTACAGGTGGCTTGCTTCAAGGGACTCTATCCGCTCCCGGCATCATCGGTGCGGCAGGAATGGGCGCAAAATCAGGCGCTATTCGCGGCGCTAAAGAAGCATCAGAAGAGGCTTCACGAGCGGCAATCGATATCGCTGACTCAGACGTACCAGAACTTGATCTCGACAGCGAGGCAGTTGTTCTTGGCGAATACGATCGCATGGGCGGCGAAGTCGAAGCTCGCCGGTTGGCCGAGCTCGAAGACCAAGAGGTAGCACCCGAAGACATCACAGGCGTAGACGCAAAAGCTCCTGTCAGTGAAGGCATTGAGATGCAACGCCATGTGCAGTTGGTCCGCTCTGCCCGCGCAACGATCGACCGCCTGCGTGCTGATGCAGAAAAGATGTCGGCAGAAGGCAAGTTGCCGGAAGCTACAACTTTGAACGCAAATGCCGCACGTCTTGAGACTGCGACTAACAGCATGTCTGCCAAGATCCGTAACGTCGTAAGCTCGAAGACTAACGGCAATAAGGGTGCTGAAGTTGAAACGCTGAGCCGAGAAGCTGACACAGTTTCCGAGCTACTAGGTCTTCCAAAGCCTGAAGACGTAGATGCGCCACTAACTCTAATGGAGGGTAAAAACAATGTAGCTTCTTTAGCTCCAAACTCAGGGGCGGCGATGGGACAACTTCCGGGCGGAACAGCGAACCGCCCAGGCGGAAGAATGAGCCCCGGAAACACAATCGAAGAGGCGAACACAGAGCTTGCCGCAGGAGCGGTCAAGCCAACCTCTCGCAATTTGTCTGGCGCTGACGAATCACTTGGTGAACAAGCTACAGTTGTTGGCGACTCCACAGACCTTAGCGCAGAGCGTCAAGCTCGCGAAGAGTTGGCGCAAGCAGAAGAAGCATATCCAGAAATTAAAGAAGCTCGCGCAAATGTAGAGAAGCAAGAGCAAGCGTTGTCCAGATCTAAGCTTCGCGTACAACGTGCAGACGAGGAGCTTGCCGCAAGAACCCAGAGACTTGCTGACTTTGACGCACGCAATACTGCTGAGCAGTTGCAAGCAGACGAAGGATTACAGAAGAAGCGTGCAGATCTAGAAGAGCTTGTTGAGTTCGGTGAGAAAGAGGTTGAGGTTGCCCGTACTGAGGCGGCTAACCAAGAAGTTCTTACTGCGAGCGAGCGAAACAAGTACGACAGGCAAACTGCCGTAGCAATCGATAACCTTCGCGAGCAGAACGTCGAGGCAGAGATTTCTCCAGAGCCAGATGTATCTGAGCCAGTCCTTGAGGCTGAGGCAGACATGACGCCTAGTCAGGTAATTGATCAGATCGCGACTGAGGTTCGCTCACAGAACGACGTAATTAAGTACTTGGCTGACTACGGGTACGACCCCAAGATTGTTCAGCGCGAGCTAAATCAGATTGGCGATGCGCGTAATCCGAAGAACAAGGCGAAGCGTCAAGAGTACTTCAAGGAGCGTCTCGAGGCTGGAATTGCAAACGAGTTCTTGATCGAGGTGTACGACGAAGTCGGCATGCCATCTCAAGGGCATTCAGACATCATCCGTATTCTGATCGAAGAGCGCGTACCTGCTGACTTCCGCGAGAAAGCGCTGGAACAACATGAGCTCAACGTCAATGCGCAAGCAATGGATGTGTTTGCAAAAACGATTCAGGACTTGGATACAGTTGAGCTTCCGATTCTTCTTGAACAAATCAAGCTCCGTCACGGTCAGGAAATGCACGACGCTGTTGCGGCGCAAGTTTCCTCTCCACAACCTCCTGCTCGCCAAGGTGCTCAGAACGACAAGCTGACTCGATTTGCAGAAAGCCTGCTCAAGCGACTACCTGAAGATCAGGCTGGCCGAATCTACGATATGGCTCGCACAGAGAAGTTCCGTCTAAACGACCAAAACTTCCCTCCACACGTCGTGAATACAGTCGTGGACCGCATCGTCTCGAAAGAAGCCGAAGAAGTACTAAGCCGGATCGAAGGCAATGTTGCTGGCAGAGACTTCTCTGTATCAGAAGACTACGGCGACAACGCTCCGCATATGCTTCGCGCAATCCATAAGGGCGACGGAACAATCACCGTATTCGGTAAAGAGATCCAAGGTGGATCTGTTAGCGGTAAGTTGCAATCAATTGTTGGGCGCGACCGTAGTCGTCTATTCCGTGCGGCAAAAGTAGATAACGGTGATGGTACTAAAACTTGGTTGACTTCAATCGAGACCTCGCTTCGCGAGATGGAGGACGCCTACATCGCCGCAGGGACTAACCGTATGGTTAAGGACTCTGAAAAAGAAGCGATCTTAATTGAGCTATACGACTCTCGAGTTGAAGCAGGTGAAAAGGTCGACCCACGTCAAGACCCTCGCCAGCTAGGGCAAGCAATCAAAGACGCAAACAGCCGTATCAGAAACTACTTAAAGATCGAGGACGATAAGTCTTACGTCGACTACTTGTTTATCGACCAAGAATCAGACGGCACATGGACGATCACTGGTCCACAGGACTTATCAGAAGGTCAGCTAGACGAAGCTCAGGCTTCGGTCAGGGAAGCAAACAAGATCCAAGCTCGAGAAGATAACGAGCAAGCTAAATTCAAAGACTTGGTTGACCGCTCCAACAAGTTGCTCCGCGACCCAGTCAAGCGAGCAGACTACCCAGACTACGAAGACTTTATAAAAGAGATCAAGTCTCGCTTAACAACCCAAAGAACAGAGCTAGTTTCATCGACTGATCTTGAAGCAAGGGCTCGAGATATCGAGAATCGCAGAAACAACCGATTGCTCGAATACGTCAACGAAGTTCGTGCAAGCATTATTCAGCTCAAGAATGCAGAGTCCAAGCACGCCGCTGGCGACATCACTACAGCAAGACGTGATGAGTTACAGCAAGCGCAGTATGACCGTACACGCAAGGTTTTCGATCAGCTATACAAAGAGTTGCGCACGATCAAAGACCCTGACTTAAAACGTCAGTCTCAGGCTTTAATAGCCAAGCTGAAGAATGACATGCTGGTCAATGAATCACTGGTCGAGCACGCAAAGAAAGCTCCGCCAAAGCCGAAGACTAAGACTGAAAATGTTATCGGCGAAGAAGTGACTCCAACAGAGCGCGATCAGGCAGTACAGAAAGCCAATGAGGTTGTTCGGAACACACAAACTAAGATAGATCAAGACGCGCTTAACGACATTATCGAACGCAGAAACAATGGCGAGATCTCATCAGAAGAGTTTGCTCAAGAAGTCCGTGATCTGGCTCAAGCAACGGAGAAGCTAAAGAAAGATGCTCCTGTTGCGCCTAAGCCAGATGGGGTTGAGTATCAGCCTGTTGTCTCCGTCAAGGATGGGTACGAAGTAGACGTACCAAACGCAATTCAAATGCGCCCCGGCCGCAACGGATCACAAGACATCATGTTTGGCGACGAAGTCCTTGGACGACTGCGCACTAACGAAGATGGTTCGTTCACCTATCAGCGCATTTCTGGCGCGGCAGGCGATCCTCTTGAGGATGTCTATCAGTTCGCACAGCTCCCAGCTATGTGGAACGGAATCCACGGCATGCATCGCGGAGTCTTCAAGGCCGCTGGCGATAAAGGCGACTTCGCTCCATCAAAAGGGAGCCCTGAAGACGAGTACTTCACGCTAGATCCAGACAACACCAATACATACAAGAACATGGACGAGTCTTCTCCAGTTGTTGAGGAGATGAATACGTCTGAAGCCGTGGCTACAGACTCTCCAGTAAATCGCGGCCCATCAAAACCTGTAGAAGACTTGGAGAAATTCAGCGATGACTTTGCTCCCGGTCAAGGCTTTGTGACAGCAGTGCAAATCACGGATCCTTCAAACAAGTTCCGTGGGTCTGTTCGCGTATTTGCAACTAAGCCAACCCGTAAGTACCCAAATGAGAAAGGCCAGACTCTTGGTCAAGTTCTTGGCGCGGCTAAGAAAGGTGACTACGTCGTAGGTAAGGTTCCTGCCGGAACTAAGTCTGTCGATTTACAAGACGCATTTATACCAATGGATCCGACTCAGCCAATCTATCACCGTGGCGAGTCTAGTCCTCGTGTTACTGATCGCGTCTCTGATGATGCTCTTCAGCGCGTTCAAGCTCGTAAGTCGCTTGAAGGGCCGCAACTCGTCACTCTCCAAAAGCTGGAGAAGCAAGGTCTTACAGATCAGGACAAGAACTCCAGTTTTGCAAAGTTTGCAATGATGCGATTCATGTCTCAGGGCATGAAGATGGAGAATGCATACGACGTTCAGCAAGCGCTGACCAAGATGCATTACGAACTCAACTGGAATGACATTGACTCCCTTGAGTCTTATCAAGGCGTAGTCAACGCACTTGCAGAGGGCCACGACATACTGGCCCGATACGCGCCAGACGGGATCAAGCTACCTCGCACGACGGCTCACAGATCTTTGCAGACACTCCGTAAGACTATCGAGTCATACGGGTCGGAAGATCGTCGAATCATGGAAGAGATGCTTAACCGCGTAACATTCGGCCGTGAAGCAAGCATGCCTCTATTCGGAACAGTTCCAGAAGGGACTGTTGATCGTGGCCAATATCAGCCAGCGTTTATCCAAGACGGAAGTTACAGGGGCAAGCCAGCTCGCGTAGGCGGCAGGAACTCAAACAAGGTTCTACTGAACAGCGACCCTACTAACGCAAAGACATCTCCGCCTGCTGAGACGATGGCCCATGAACTTGGCCACTGGCTGTACGAGAACGCATTATCTCCAAAAGACAAGATGGAATTCTGGAGAGACGTAGTTGGTAAGTATGTGACAAGTGAGGGAGTCGACATGGCTCGCTTACAGGTCAAGCTACCCGGTATTGCTCCAAATGAACTAGCCAACCCTCAAGAGTTCTTCGCTAATCAGTTCTCAATGTGGATGACTGCAAAGGGCGCAGTTGGCGATGAGTCGTACTGGGCTAAGATCTCTAAGTATGCGAAGGCTATCTTCGACCGGATAATGAAACCGGGCGAGAAGCAGATCACAATCGATCCTGACTTGGCTAAATTGTTCGAGCGTGCGCTACCAGAAAGGGAAGTTGATCCCATTACTGGCGCAAGAGAGGGAATAGTAGGGAGATTCGACAAGCTCCCATCTATTGTCGAAACCATCAAGAAGGCAGGAAGGGTCGACGACGCAGATGGCCGTTTACTAGGCAAGATTGCTGAAGACCTTATCGGGTTGGACGATCTCGCCGCACGAATTGATACCGCAGTTGCTTACTCTACTGGAAACTCTATTGACAGAACCGCATTCATTGAAGCCATCGACAAGATTCGCCGAGATGTCTACGGAATGTACGGCGGCAAGGCTCAGGCTAAGACGCACAGAGCAATCAAGGGCAAAGACAACACCGGCCATAACCGTCGTTATTACTTAGAAAATACAGAAGACGGCATGCGTGCGATGAACAAGATCAAGATGGCACAAAGCCGTCTGTTCGAGTTCGATAAAAACCTTCGCCAGCTAGACGACAAGGGCATTGATAAGCTACGCGGCATCATGAGCTCACAGGTTGACGAGATCAACGCTGAAGCTGAACTCCTTGGCATGGAAACAATGCGCGTAGACGCTTCGTCTTTTGGACGAGCAGACATTGATCAGGCTAGTTACGATCACCTCGCGATGCTTGTTTCTGATTTGCGCGTTGCTGTCGATCAGGTGACTCGCGAGTCAGTCGACAAGTTCAACAAGAAGATGCCGTTCGCTACAGGTGGCGCTCGCTTCCGAATCAACTCAGAAGGTGATGCAAGAGTATCCAAGCCTTCGCCACTCAGCTTGATGCACGCGGCTCGCAACAAGAAAAACAAGGCGCGTTACGAGGCAATGAAGGCAGAAGTTGACTTAATTGATCAGCTCACAGAGATCGCTTTGGCTCGCAATCCAAACAGTGTCTTCTTTGATGAGTCAGCCGCAGGCGACCCGGACATTGTGGTTTCACCGAAGGACATGACTGACGCGCAGATTTCTAACGAAGCGAAGTCTACGCCTGATGAAGTCAAGCGCATGGTTGACCTGCAAAACGAAGCAAAAGATCGCGCTAACACTTCTGTCAACGAAGTCCCAGTTGAATCTGAGATGTCAGAGACAATGCAACGCCTTCTTGACCAAGTTGTTGACCAAGAGTCAGGCGAACAGATCATGTCTCTTGCGCTGTCCAACACAACCGGGGCTGACCAGAAGCGTATCATCAATGCAATCCGTGGAAAGATGGATTCACTTGGCCTTATCCCATCGAAACCTATAACGGATAGCGTTACATCTAAAGCGATAAAGAAAGAGGTCGAAGATCAAGGGACGATCGAAGCGCCTAACGGCGTAGACGGAGGCGTTTCTCCTGCGCTGAAAGCCCAGTTGTTCAGTGTTACTTCCGGTAACAAGCGTCAGGAATACATCATGCGCCAAGTAGTGCAACGTGCACTACGTCTTACTGATCGCCCAGAGGAACAGCAGTTCATCAGCCAGCTAGATCTTCAGGTCATCTCCGGGATGGCTCCAGAAGACTTGGCAGACGAAGCTGTTGAGCAGGCGATGGCGATGCCAGCAACCACAGACCAGATCGGTGAAATCCGTGGAGTTCTGCGCAAGATTGCCGCAGGTCTTGATGGATCTGACACAGGCATGCGCCGCTCAGCATTCGGCGCTGTTGGTCGAATTGTCTACGCGATCTCTCCAGACGAAACAAAGCGTATGTTCCGCAAGTTCCTTGAGCGGATGGCTGAGACAGAGGATTTGTTGGAAGAAGAAGTTGCTGACTTCGCGGTTGAAATGATCAGCAATGGAACGATCACAAACCTTGCTGAAAGCAACTTGATGCAGTTCGGATCTCCTGTGCAGATCAGACAGCTTCATGACGAGTTCGCTCAGCGTGTTGCTTATGTGATTCGAGGAGCAACCAATCTTTCGGACGAAGCAATCCCTGCGTCAGTATCCCAGTACGGCGATGTATTTGCGCACAGAACAAACTCGAAGAAGGTTACTGCTTCAGCAAGGACAGCTAATTGGCCGCATGTTTCTAAGGATCTTGCGCCTGAGTTTATCGAAGAAGAGCTATCTAGCTTAACGCCAGCTAGGGAGCAAGCTGTTCGTAACTTTGCGGGAGCTGGCCCTCTCGAGAACCTAGACGATTACGTCTATGTAGCTCGATCTGATGGTTCGGCCGCAGGCGCGAGTGGAGACACCACCTTCGCAGTACAGTCCGACAAAGGATATGGAGTTCACCTACAGAGACCAAAGGCTCTGTCTAAGGAAGCCCTGACCCCAGAAGAAAAGCTGGCTTCGATCATGCAAGGCGTGTCGTCAGACTCTCCGAACTACACTGAGATTAACGAAATAGCGTCTGACGCAGTGCGCTTTGGTGAAGCAGTCCGCAACGCCCGTATCAACGGTCTTTCGGCTGACTCGATTAGAGTGTTTGCACAAATGGAAGCAAGCTCTTACAGAGCCCTGTCTCAGTTAGGCGTCGCTGTTGATCCTCCAGTGGTTACTCCAGTGGTAGCGAGAACAAACAACCTGATGAACTTTGGAGAAGAGATCTTCTCTATTGATTCAGGAAGACCTGACCAGATTGACGGCCTGTTCTTACAACTTGTTGATGAAATGAAGCTCAGTCCGAAGACAGTTGCCGACCTCAAGGCAGAGCTTGCAGTAACCTCAGACGGAGTACCTGTTGGCTTTACCGGATCGCAGTTGTTTGAAGCCCTCACATCAGCCAACTCATCCGTGGTTCGTAACGGGGACCACCTGAACAAAGAGTCTGCTGTTGAGGCGCTCAACTCAGCGCTCAAAAAAGCTGGATTCGATGGGGCTGTGCACGAAGACGTAACGATCGTCTTCTCTGGCAACAGCGTTCACCATTTGGCAGACGGCTGGAAGAAGAGCGATGCAAGATCCGCGTCTAAGCCTGTATCTCAGCACTCATCAGTTGGTACTTCAATCGCCGATTACATGGAGTTCACAGGTGAGCCGTTGAGCAGAGACTCAGCCCCAATGGTCGTCAGCCAAGCCGTCGCCGCAGGAGCTCCAGACGAGATGGTTCGCCCACTACGTCGAATGGTCGAAGGCCGAGCGCTAGGCGTAAACGATATTGACCGAGTTACCAAATCTTCTACGTTTATCAATGCCTTCTCAGAGAACAGCATTGCTTTACGCAACATGGGAGCTAAGTGGCTGGCCAACATCATCAAGCCTCTTGATGGGGTCGGCATCTTTGAGCGCCACGACGTAGATCTCAATCGGATCGTCCATCCAATCTCTGCACAGCTTCGTGCGCTACCTGACTCTCCGGGAGCCTTGAAGCGTTGGATGCAGAGAAACTCTGGTCTAATCCCACAGGCCACTCAGATGGAAGGCGGGATTGGTTACACGCTGACATCAAGACGTGCTCGCCAGCCAGAAAGCCATGACCGGATCATATCGGCACTGCGCCTAGGCAAGGAAGCTGTTATGAACCTGTCACCGCAAGAGCGCCGTATCGCATTAGATATCGCGAATGCTTTCGACAAAGAACTTTCGCGCATGCGTGAAGCTGGTATTCAGGTTGGTGATGTCCGCCAGAATGGTAGCGACTTCTATGTACCACAAATGTGGGATGTAGAGGCTATCCGTGAGAACCCAGAAGGATTCCGCAAGATACTTGCTCAGTACTTTGTTCGCGAGCAGTCAACACCGGGCTTTGATGGAGTAGCTAAAGACCGGAAGGCTATCGATAAGATGTCGGAAGACATCGTCAGAAGGTTCTTGGATTCCGATGGCTTGGTTGACGAGTCATTGATGCACAACGCAGTAACGAATCCATTCTACCGCCGGATGATTCGCCTGACTCCAGACATGCCTGAAGCTGTTGAACTACAGCAATTCATGGAGAATGATCTCGAGGGAATCATTACCAAGTACTTCGATAAGACTGTCCGTAAGCGTGCGCTTTCAGACAAGTTCGGAGTAGATGGCCATGGGTTTGCGGCATACGCCGACACAGCGAATGGCGGAGCAGAAGCCGCCGCCAAGATCCTTGCTTCAGACAAGACTCGCATGGTTGACACAGGTCTTCGCTCAGAAGAGCAGACTTTCATTAAGCCAGACGCATACATCCCAGCACTTCGTGAAGATCCACTGCTTATTGAGCAGATCGTCAACGAAGCATTTGATGTCCTCAAGGATGGCGGAGATTCATCTCTTACGAAGATGCGTGCCAAGAACATCATCTTAAATGCGTATCCTCCACAGCAACGCGATAACAAGCAACTGCTTGCTCGTATCGACGGCATCATTAACGGTGCGGCTGATTTCCCTGATGCACCGCCAACTCGTCAAGCCAACAAGAACATGACAGAAATGATGCGTGTTCTTAACAAGCGACCAAAAGACGGAACCACAGGTCAGGAATGGCAACACACAGCAAGCCGTTCATTGCGGACATTTAACAGTGTATCGCTACTCGGCGCGACAACGCTTACGTCTTTGCCTGACTTAGTGTTACCGATCGTCAGAAGCGGCAACTTCCGAGCGTTCATTAAGTCGCTGACAAGCTACATGGGTGATCCAGAGTACAGACGTTTTGCGAAGAGCATCGGTACAGGCATAGAAAACCTAGTCCACGATCGCATGGTCCAGATGGGCGGTGAAGGAAACCAGCGTTTCTCGAACTCGTTCTTTAACTTCACGGGCCTGACAACTTGGACAAACACGATGCGAGAAATCTCATCGATGGTTGGTTACGAAGCGTTCAAGATGGAAGTGAACCGGGCGATGCGTCTGAGAGCGGAAGGCAACGTAGACTCCAACGCCTACAAATATGCGGTCAACTTCCTGTCTCGCTACGGCTTGACGGGAGAAAACGCAGACTACGACTTCTTGGCTTTAAGCGCTAAATCGATCGACTCACTGAAGGATTCAGATGAGATCGCTGGCAACGCGCTTCGGTACGGCATGCTTCGATTCACTAACGAGGCGGTGTTCACACCAAACCCTAACGACGTACCGCTTTGGGCTCAAGGACCGATTGGTCAGGTCATCTTCCAGCTCAAGTCGTTCCCGTTGATGATGTCTCGAATGGCATTCAGCCGTGGCGGAGTCATGGATAACTTCAACAAGTGGGTTCGTCGCGAAGGTGGATCGCCAATGCCTGCCCTTTACTTGGCTACTGCCGGTGCGGGAATGGGCGCAAGCGCCAACTACATCAAAGACATCATTCAGTCTCGAGGCGAAGATGATGAAGGTAATCCAACATCAGGAAGCCGTGAGCGTCGAATCACTGAACTCATGAAGTTCACTGAGTCGATGGGCTTGGTCGAGAAGGACGGACCTTACGACGAAGCGCTTGGCCATTACTTTGAAGGCTTGCTTGCAATGGGTGGATTGGGTCTGTTCGCAGAACTCCTCTACAACACTGCTCAACAGGCTGACAACGGAATGTACGGAACAATGCGGATTATGTCTTCACTCGCTGGACCTAGCTTCGGAGCGGGAGTCGATGCAGTGCAGACAGGTCAAGGTCTCAGTGACTTTGTATTCCGCGAAGAAGGCGAGCCTACGGGGACAGCAAGAGAAGCGTTCAGAAAGATCGCAACTCGAGTCCCAGTCCTTGGTAGCTCACGAGCGTTCCGTGAAGCGGCGGCTGGAATTGGCGGAGAGCCTACGTCTGCAAGCCGTGGGTCAGGGGCTTCGTTTAGCTCTCAGGGAAGTGGCTTCTCAAACTTTGGTGACCTATGAGCAAGTGGGCAACCCCGAACTTCACGTTTGCCGAGCTGAGATGCAAGGGCTGTGACGGCTCTTGCTCTTTCTCCCAAGACGAAGAACCACTCTTCCATTTGGAAGAAGACGCTCTGTGGAAACTTCAGGAAATGCGCAAGCTGATAGGCAAGCCGTTCTCGCCTAACTCAGCTTGTCGCTGTCCGCTTCACAATGCTCGCGTCGGCGGCGCTCCAAGGTCTCAGCATCGCTGTACTAAGGACGACCCAAGCACTGCCATCGATATACCGTTGTTCGTATCAAAGCAGACAATTGTAGAGGCGGCCGAAGAGGTTGGTTTCATGGGGATAGGGACGAGCTACAAGACGTTCGTCCACGTCGACAACAGACCAAGAAAGGCTAGATGGTAATGGAAGCGATACTAACCGCATTACTTGGCGGTGGAACAGGGATACTCGGAACTGTGATCGGCAAGGTGTCGACGTATTTCGAGAAGAAACAAGACTTGGAAATGCGTCTTGCGGAATTTGCTCATGAGGCTCGCCTGCAAGAAATGCAGATGGCTTCGGATCAGTTGGAACGTGAGAACGAAAAAGCGATACAGGAGACGGCGACGTATCAAGCGACTCGTCAGGCTTCGTATAAGCACGACGATTCATACGGTAAGCCGTACCGTTGGGTCATTACCGTACTCAGACTGGTGCGCCCATTCCTTACTGTGCTCCTTATTGCGCTGACAGCAATCATCTTCTTCAACCTGCCGGGAGATGGTCGAGACGCAATCGCTAATCAAGTCGTATTCCTTACCGGCATGGCTATCTCGTGGTGGTTTGGTGACAGATACACAGGGAGTGCCAAGAAGTGAAAGGCATGAAGTCAACCGGAAACGTCTCTCAAGGTGAGCGCCCAACAAGTTATGCGCGTGGAGGTAGAAGGGATCGGATGCTAGTTCGCCCATGCCCATGCGTACTGAAGGGCAAGGAGAAGGCGCGTGGCGTCAAAGAAATCGGCGGGTAAGAAAGACGCTTGTTACAACAAGGTCAAGTCTCGCTACAAGGTTTGGCCCTCAGCTTACTCTAGTGGGGCATTAGTACAGTGCCGAAAGGTCGGCGCAAAAAACTGGGGAAACAAGTCTAAAGGAGACTAACCATGGCATACGGAAAGAAAAGTAATCGCGGAACAATGACTACCACTTCATCTCGTGGAGTCACTAAGACTGGCGCAGGATCTAAGCCAAAGACAGGCGCTCAAGCAAAGACTCAGAAGAAGAAAGTAATGGCTTCTGGTCAGCGCAAAGTGGCTCGCGGTCGGGCGTGATAGGTGCTTGCGGAGCTTGCGGCGGCGAACGCCGCCTACGCCGTAATCAAGACGGCGCTTTCAAACGGTAAAGAACTGCTTGATTGCGCTGAATCTCTTGGTGACTTTTTCGACAGCAAGACGAAGCTCCAGCAAAAAGTAAACAACACACCTCCTGAAAGACGTAGTGATCTACAGGAGTTTCTAGCACTAGAGCAGATCAAGAAACGAGAAGAAGAACTTCGGGAAGCAATGATCTATTCGGGAAGGGCTGGGATGTGGGAAGACTGGTTGCAGTTTCAAGCGACCCAAAAAAAGAAGCGCAAAGAAGCCGAGAAGCGTGCTGTAGTTTTGAAACTACAGCACCAAAAGAAAGTGAAGGATGCGATCTTGATCGCAGTGTTATCCCTCACAGTCCTGTCAGGCGTAGGTATTATCGGCTGGCTCCTGTGGTGGATCAAACAGCACTCGTAGGAGGGCTTATGACTTGGGTACTTTTCGTACTATTCCTTGAGGCAAATCGATACATGGTGGCCCCGCAAGGCGTGTACGCAGAAATGAACGATTGCTTTGAAGCAAGAGACTACTTCTTGGCTACAGCGCCTCAACCAAAGATCAACTACGAAGCAATCTGCATCCCGTCTGACGTGGTGGAGATGAACTGATGGACTCGGTTGTTCAAGGCCATTTCAAGCAGAATCACCTCAAGGAGCTTGCAATGGACATCCTCGATTGCATCGATGCAATGGGCGAGGAAAGAATGCTTACGGTTCCTGAAACGCTAGGCGTTCTTGAGCTTGTGAAGGTGCAGATCATTGATGACGCCAAAGCACAAGAGGATGAGTAAGTGGCAGACGATAGCCTAAAGAAGTGGTTCAGTAGAAACGGCGGGAAAGGCTGGGTTGACTGCAAGACCGGGAAGCCATGTGGTCGGCAGAAAGGCGAGAAGCGCAAAGGTTACCCTGCGTGTCGACCAACTAAAGCACAATGCAATAGTGCGGCTAAGAAGAAGAACAGCTCAAAAAGGATTAGCTGGAAGAAAAACTAATACTCCTTGGCCGTCTTCCAAAGACGTAGGCAGTTATCTAGCACAGGCTTTACCATGGTATCGCTAGCGAACTGCAAGTCAGATTCAAAATCGATAACCTCGCTTTGGTGGCCGTCGAAGTTTTCTCCTTCTTTCAATACTTGAAGTATCAGACCGTCCAGATCCCTGACTGCTTGCGCCTCGTTGCTGAAGCGAAGATCGTCTACTACTACCGGAAGCCCGAGACCCAACGACCTCTCCGCTTTCCTTACCCAGAGATTTACCCAAAAGTTCTCGTCTATGCATTTCCTACCCCATTCTGTACCAAGGCTTTGCATCGCCCAACGTGCTGAGTGACCACAAAGCAAGCTAGTACTTGCCTCCTTCATGTTCCCTTCTAGTTGATCGTTCGTAAGCCCTAGTGCGCGTAGCATATCTTTAATAGGGCTTGCGAACTTGATCACTTGGTATCCGTACTTCTCTGATAGATATTTAGCGCAGTACGACTTACCAGAACCCTTGACTCCACATAACGCTACAACAGGTGGGATATCGTCCCTCATTTTCCAGACCCTATCCTGTGCCGCTGTAGCTCAACAGACGAAAGTTCTTCCTGTAAGTATCTCAGTTTATCGACAGCCTTTCGTCTGTCGTCGTACAACGCGATTTGCTCGGCCTCGTCATTCTGGCATCGGTCGTATGTCCACTCCAAGTCTGCAATCCTTGCGCGAACAGAATCTATCTGGTGATGTATCACCAATGCTCGTTCGTCTAGGTTGCTAGTCTTAACATTCTTAATCACCTCAAGTCCCCTCTCTAGGAAGCGGCTCGTATGGAACCCAATCATGGCAAACGCCATCCGAACACTTGTCGCAACTCCACTCGCCTTCTTTGTTCGGCTTGGCGTTGCCGCAAGTCCTCATTATTCTTTGCTCGGGAAGCTCGCCTCTCCAGCAGGCGTCCCTTTTGAAACAAGATTTACATCTCCAGTCTGACTCGTCTGTAGCACAGCGACGTGACTCCTGACGAAGAACCGTCTCGACCCTAGTCTTTAGGTATGAGAATCGGAACTCATCAAAGTCAATGTACTCATGGAGGTAAGAAGAATTGTTCTTGTTGTAGGAGACGAACAAGAACTTCTTGATACCAGACAATCCCATCATGAACTGCATCTGGTCGTAGTAATTTGGGTGACTGTACTTGACACCCTTCTTGGCACACTCCTTGTGCTTGCTATCGTTCATCGACTTAATCTCTAAGCCGAGAGTCTCGCCGTCGATCTCTACCAGACCGTCGGCGTTACCCATAGCATGACCACCGTAGGCTTCCCATCGCCACTGCTTGCTAGTCATCGGGTTGACTTCCATGACATGAAGACCGGTCTTTCGTAAGTCCTTTACGACGATGTCTTCTATCCGATGACCATCCCGGAAGATGCGCTTGAGTTGCGCATCGGTCGGAACGTCTGGGTAGCCTCGGTGACAGAAGGCCAGATAAGCATCGCAAAGATTCCCGACGCCAGAAGCGCCAATGTATGCCCGTGGCTTTTGACGATCTTCTGCATCAAAGGCGTCGTTAATTTGTTGCGTGATATCTGGCAAATCCATCAGAACGGGATCTCGTCGTCTTTAGGCGTTGGAGCAGGAGCTTCAGCAGGCTTCGATGATTCAACGGGCTTTGACGCCTGAGCTGGATCAAAGAAGTAGCTGACCGTGGATCCAGTACGCTCTTGTCCGTCTTTCATGTAGGTGTCTGAAGAAACGCCTACGCCCACAACCAATCCTTGTAGCGTGTTGATGTCACCCGGATGGTTAGGGTTCGGGTGTCCGCCGTGAGTCAGCAATGCTTTCAACTGCTCGCGACCAATGTCTGTCGCCTGCTTTGAGCTAGGAGTAAAGACGTTAATCCATGCTCGGATGTTCCCCTTCCCTTCGGTTGAACCAAGCTGTAGAACAACTTGCTTGCCGCCTGTGCGGGTGTCCTTCAGCTCGGCGCTATCTACACGGCAGACGTGACGACCCGGCTCAAGAACTGATGAGACAGATGAGAACTCAACGCTCTCTAGGTTTAGATTGTTAAATGAAAAATCACTCACTTGCGGACTCCTTCTTTTCAAGCCACTTTGCATATTGCTCTGGCGTAGCATCCATGCGACGCATGAGATCTACGATGTTTCCTGTGCGTTCGACAGCATCGAGACGACGCTCCTCGTCACGCACCTTTCCTTTCCATCCCTGCGCATCACTCGTGATGACGTAGCGCACAGTCTTCAGGCTTGAAGACCTATCGCCAGACGTATCCATTACGCCGCAGAAGACGCAGTCGAAGATTCCGGGTAACTGTTCTTTCGTTGAGTTCCCAGCAATCATTGGCCAGTACTCTGTGTTCCCGTTAGAGTCCTGACTCTTCTTTGCAAGCGCCGTCACAAGCACATGCATCGGAAGATCTCTAATGGCCTTGCACGCACCGATCAACTGTGCCCCGTGTGTCTGCCATACCTCAAAGCCGTTGACGGCTTTTTTGGTTTTCTCTGCTTGAGCCTTAGCCATGTTCTCGGCATGTCTGACAGAGTGATCTGAGAGCTCTGTTAGCGAATCAATACAGATCCACTTGTACCCTCTGTTTTGAAAATCTTCTGTGCGGATCCATTCAAAGATGGAGCGGAAAGAATACTTACCCTTGTCTGGGTCAGTTTCCCCGTCCCAAGAAGTGAAGGGCAGGTAATCGATGCCCGCATTGCGTACAGACGACAGCCCAGACTCACCACTAATGATGAAGCCGGGACCATAGTGCTCTTGGTAATGCTTACACTGCGTCGTCTTTCCCCATCCATGAATGCCGTAAAGCAAACACTTCCGGTACGACGTGGTGTGATCTTGTGTATTCAAAGGACTGAAGCTCATTGATCAACCTCGTGGACTCTAATGGATGGCTTGCCCGGTTTGCGCGTGAGCGCAGGCAAGAGCGTCTTCCGTTCTGCATCGTCGAGCGCATCGAAACGACGCTTATCAACCGACAATGTCCTGCGAACGAAATCTGGCAGAGAGTTACCTGCATCAAGGATCTTCTTGAGTTCGTCTTGATCCCACTGGTAACGCTCGGGTATTCGGATGTGTACGACATGTTCTTCGCCAACTCTCAAGACGTGTTCTCCGGGTTCCTCGGATACTTCATCTAAGATCTGGTAAGACAGTGCCTCGATTCGCTGGTCAATCGCTTCCTTCTGGTTGACTAGCATCTTGTACTCAGCAACAGCGCTGGAGAATTCCGGCTTGCTGACAGACGTGGAATTGTAAGCATCCCAATCGCTCATGATGTTTACCTCATAAAAGTTAAGTTAATTGCTAATAGTTCAGCAATTCCTACATTAAGCCAGTCACACATCTAACACAACTCTAAAGAATCTACTAAAAGACATTCTTATATCTATGACACATCGCAGGTCTTGTATCAAATATGTAACAGCGTATTCTCGGCATCGAACAGAGAGGGGAAGAAATGAAGTTCAACGGAAGTCAACTAATCGAGGACTGCGGTGGCCCGAAGGCGGTCTCTGAGAAGCTCGGAAAATCAAGAACAGCCTTCTATCGCGTAAAGAACACGGGGTACGTCGGTACTCCCACGTTATGCGAGCTACTTAAACATTATCCAAAGTTAAATTTTATGAAGTATTTCGAGGAAGACGATGACTGAAGAGTTAGAGAAGTGGAGACAGGCGCTCCATGATTCCGCGACTCAAGCTATCGAGATGGGGTGGAACGTCATCCCGCTATCAATCGATAGCAAGAAGCCGCTCATTGAATGGAAGGAGTACCAGACCAAGGAGGTAACGCATGAACTTGTCGAGCGTTGGTTTCGGGATGGTGTCGGGGGTAACCATCTTTTTAATCTGGCAGTACTTACTGGAGCTGTGTCGGGCATTGTCGTAGTTGATTGCGACAGTCAAGAGGCGGTCAAGTACGCAGAGAGACACAACCTTACCTCTCCGTTTGTTGTTGAGACGACGAGAGGAAAGCATTTCTACTTCAAGCATCCCGGCAAGGGACAGCAATTTAGGAACAAGGTAGGCGGAGTTGGTCGCGATTGGCCTGCTGTTGATGGGTTGGACTTTAGGGGTGATGGCGGATACGCAGTCTTTCCATGCTCAATCAAGGTCAAGGACAAGTCTATACAGCATGTCTATACATGGAACATCCCAGACACCTTCGACCTCGGCGACATCGATGATTACGTCTGGCATGGCATAGCTGATCAAGCAATCTTGCCTAGTGAGGAAGAGTTCAGCTTTGGAAGTTTGAACTTGGAAAACGTCAAGGCGTTCAACCCAGAAGACTCACTGCCCGTCTGGGAGCAGATCAAGATGCGAGTCGCCCACCTCGGCAGGAAGCTGATGACTGGAGACGGGACTGATGCAGTCATGATTCGGTACTGCGGTCAAAAGGTCAGGCAAGGATTGACTGGGGAAAATTTACTCAAGTCGGTTTGCGAATTTCACGACGAGTTTTTCGACTCCTCAGATTATTCAATTGAAGAAACCGAGGCTTGGCTGAAAAGCAAAGTAGAGTCTGCTATTTACATGGATCAGAGAAACTGGCCAGAAGACTACGATTCAGACGGAAATCGTAAAGAACCTCAAGACAAGAAGAGTGATGAGTCGCTCAAAAGACTACAACCTATCTATAGCGGGGACGTAGACCGACTCATCGACTCACTCGGGTCAATCGACTACTGGGCAGACCCAATCATTCCTGCGGAGACGATCACTCAAGTCGTAGGCTACAACGGGCATGGTAAGTCGTACTTCTTGATGGCTTTGCTTACGTCTATGTCTGCGGCTAGACCTGAGTTCGGACCATACGACACACCTAAACCACCGAAGGTTCTCTACTTAGACTACGACAACCCAGCCAGAACTGTTCTGTATCGCATGCGCTCATTCAATAGGATGCTCGGCGACACGGGTAGCAACTTGGCTATGTGGTCTCCGGCATTGATCAGCCCAGAGAACGGCGGGGAGATGAACCTCGGAACAGAGCAAGGCTTTCGTCTTCTCGGTGACTGGCTCGAGGAACTCAAACCAAACGTCGTGGTGATCGATACGATTCGTAACGCATTTGGAGGGCTCGAGGAAGCGTCTGCGTCTGAGTGGTTCAAAGTAAACCACGTCGCTAGATCAATCCGTACTCGGTACAAGGCTTCCGTCGTGATGGTTCACCACCGCAACAAGCCGGGTGAGAACGGCCTCGGTCGTGAGGCAGGTTCAACTGCACAGCTTACTGACATCGATACACAGGTGATGGTTACGCAAGTGATGCGGACAAAGCAGTCGGCCAAGGAGAAGGCGGGATTGTTTGATGGCGACCTGTCCGTCTACGACATGCAAGGACGTGAATCTACGCCTTGGGCATACCTTGAGAGACAGCTCGACGTAGACAGCCGTATCAAGATGGTCAGTCAGATTTCTTTCGGGAAGGTTCGTAACCAAACAGAGATGCATCAGACCCATTACATCGGTTGGGCAGAGCGCTTGATTGATGGGAGTTCTTACATTGTTAGTACGGTGTCGCCGTTACAGAAGGCGAGGTACTTGCACATAGAGAAGAGCATGACTCTGGAGAAGATTGCGAGGACGTTGAGTGTGCCACTGCACGAGGTTTCAAAATGGCTTTCGCCCTAATAGTTATTAGACCTAATAGTTATGAGTTATTTCAAATCCAGCGACTGTTCGACGCGGCTCAAGGAGCCGACGTCGACTCTTGGTTAGTACTAACTAATAGACCTATTAGTTATTAGAGGGGTGAAAAATCTTCATGTCAAGCGAGAGTGTCTTGCAATTGATTCTTGATTTCAGTGAGTGCAATAGAATCAATAACTTACAACGAGTTGATGCCCCTCTGTCGGGGGCATCAAAAAGTCGTTTTACTGAGGGGGGAAGGGTACGCATGGTTCATCGCAGGAGGCTCGACGAAAGCGAGCTAAATGCGGTCAAGTTGATGCTAGAACTTAACTATTCTTATCGTGACATGGCCAAAGAAATGGGCGTGTGCACAGACACATTAAAGCGAATACTTGTTCGCGAAGGGTTGGCCGAGTTTGAGGGAGCAAAGTACGCCTGCAAACCGGAGCACAAGAATTTCTCACAAACATGGAAGCGTCCATGCCTTAAATGCAAGGACGACTCTCCCAGACCGAAGGGTCAATTTATCTGTAGCGAATGCAAGCGAGCAAACGAGGTCTATCAAGGCGCTTCTGATGCTTGGCTCAGTTGGGGAGAGTGATGAGTACATCTGCAAAGAGAAAGGGTGATGGATACGAGCGAGAGATTGCTCGATGGTTAGACGAA
>JGI26086J50260_1000024_pt1 | contig 96836 bp, 84 predicted proteins | sample SaaInl3SG_22_DNA_FD_50260 | JGI IMG/M metagenome (IMG submission 50260)
TTTTGTGTTGTGCGGGCGGAGAGACTCGAACTCTCACACCTTGCGGCACTAGATCCTAAGTCTAGCGCGTCTACCAATTCCGCCACGCCCGCTAATATTTCAAAAAATATTGGATGCAAAGATAAGTTTTATTTTTATAAAGTCCTAACTATCTATAAAAACTAACTGATTTTTTTTTGAGACAGAAATTCTACCTAAAGTTTTATGGAAGAATGTTACTTTGGGAGGTTTTACAGAAATGTTAATTTTTGCCGAACTACAACACATTTATACAGAATTCTGGCGTTAAGATTTCAAGAAAAATAGCGTGAGCCACTCAGCTAGTGTTACTCTGTTTTATGTCACTTTGTGATTTTATTTATTTTGAAGGCAGTGTTTATTGAGTAGTGTACTGGTTCATTTGTAAAATTATCTACCCTGTCTTATTCGAAAAATATTGCTTTTGCTTTTACGTTATAAACATCATTCAGTTTATTACTCCCACTCAATCGATTTACTTCGGGCTTTATTTTAAGTATTTTCGAAGATTGAGATTCTATGCAGAAGGGTTTCACTGAGTAATAATAACAATCTAATAAATAAAATAATCAACTTATGTTCGACTCAAAAGAATTTGAAAAGTATGCTACTAAGCACGCAGGAATCAATAGCAATGTGCTGAACGGGTACGTAAATAACGTGACTCCCTATATCATAGAAGAAAGACAACTTAATGTTGCTCAAATGGATGTTTTCTCGCGATTAATGATGGATAGAATTATCTTTTTGGGAACAGGAATCAACGATCAAGTAGCAAATATTATTCAAGCTCAATTATTGTTTTTACAATCTGTTGACGCTAAAAAGGACATCCAGATATACATCAATTCTCCCGGAGGATCGGTGTATGCAGGATTAGGAATATACGATACAATGCAATATATACAGCCGGATGTAGCAACGATTTGTACCGGGATGGCAGCATCCATGGGAGCTGTGTTGTTGTGTGCAGGAGCAGATGGAAAGAGATCGGCCCTGAGACATTCGCGCGTAATGATTCACCAGCCATTGGGTGGAGCTCAAGGTCAAGCAAGCGACATGGAAATTACATTGAAAGAGATTCAAAAACTGAAAAAAGAATTGTACACCATTATTGCGGATCACTCAAAACAAGATTATGACAAGGTATGGGCGGATAGTGATAGAGATTATTGGATGACTTCCGGTGAAGCAAAAGAATACGGTATGATTGATGAAGTACTGACTGGTACGCCAAAAAAATAAAAGCATGATGAAAATATTTCGTTCCCTGTTCATTTTTATTGGAATTTTTCTTGTTTCTGGTTCAACCTGGACTCAACTTACAACGACTTATACCGAAAAGTATAAGGCATACCGTGACGGACTAGAATTGTACGATAAAGGTGCTTTTGGAGCAGCTCAAGAAAAGTTCAGTTTTATAGTTGAGCAAATTGCTGATGAGCAAGATGAGATACAAATAAGTGCAGAGTATTTACATGCCATTTGTGCACTTGAGTTGTTTCATAAAGATGCCCAGTATTTGTTGTCCCAGTTTGCGCTGAAACACCCAGACTCACCAAAGACAAAAAAAATATTCTTTTTGTTGGGGAATGACTTTTACCGAAAAAAGAAATTTAGAGATGCCATAGAATGGTATGAAAAAGTCGATAAGTACGATTTGTCGGAAGATGAAAAAACGGAATACTTTTTTAAATTGGGATATAGTTATTTTAACAAAGATCAGTTTGCCTCGGCAAAACAAGCTTTTTATGAAATTAAGGACTTAAAGGAATCGGACTATTACGGTCCTTCTCAGTATTATTATGCGCACCTTTCGTATCAAGATGAGAAATATCAAACTGCGCTAGAGGGTTTTAGAAACATAGAAAAAGATCCTGGATTTAGCCCAATTGTGCCTTACTATATTTCACAAATTCTTTTCAAACAAAAAAAGTTCGACAAAGCTATTGAGTATATTCCAACCGCACTTGCAGGCGAAGGGATAAAGAGAGAAGCCGAGATTAAGGGAATTTTGGGCTCTTCTTATTTTAAGCTCAAGCAATACGAGGAAGCAATCCCTTATTTGACAGATTACTTTTCGAAAACGGCTAAGAAATCAATCGATGATTATTACCAATTAGGTTATTCGTATTACAAAACAGAGGCCTACGAAAACGCGGTAAAATATTTAGGAAGAGTAGCATCCAAAGAAACGAAGAGAGCCCAAGTATGTAATTTTTTGTTGGCAGAATGCTACATAAAAACAGATAGAAAGCAATTTGCTAAAACAGCGTTTAAGCGAGCCTACGACTTAGGTAAAGACTTACAATTGACTGAAGATGCTTTGTTTGGGTATGCAAAAACGACCTATGAACTGAGTTACAATCCGTATGATGAAGCCACCGAAATTTTTCATAAATTCTTAACAGAGTACCCAAAATCGACAAAAACGGATGAAGTATACGAATATTTGCTAGATGTGTACACAACTACGAAAAACTATGAAGCAGCCCTTCAGTCGATAAATCGAATTGAGAACAAAAATTATAAGATAAAAGAAGCCTACCAAAAGCTCAGTTACAACCGCGCAACTGAATTGTTTTACAAAAGAAACTACACAGAAGCGATTAAGCACTACGAGGATGTAAATAATTATCCAGTAAATACTCAGCTCACTTCTCAGAGTAAATTTTGGATTGCAGAAGCTCATTACAAACAAAAGAAATACAGCCAAGCAATATCTGAATATCAAGCCTATAAGTCGATGCCTGGAGCTGTGAATTCTGCCCTTGCCAAAACTGTTGATTACAACATTGGGTATGCTTATTTTGAACAAAAAATGTATCCGCAAAGTATTTTGGCTTTCAGAAATTTCATTAAATCCTCTACGGATAAAGAGAAAATGAGTGAAGCAAACTTGAGATTAGGAGATGCTTATTTTTTAACTCAAAACGATGAAGAAGCTGTAAAATATTATCAAAATGCCATTGAGCTAAATCAACAAAATGTGGATTATGCCTTGTACCAAAAATCAGTAAGCAGCGGATACTTGGCAGATTATCCCGAAAAAGAAAGGTTGTTAAATTTACTTTTAAAGAATCATCCAAATTCGAATTATGCGACCAATACGGAGTTTGAGCTGGCGAACAATTACCGGATACAAAATAAGAATGAGTTGGCGCTTAAGTTTTACAGCCAACTAGCCGAAACCAAACAAGGCACTTACCAAGAGCGTAAATCAAGACTAGAGATAGGTGGGATATATTTGCGAAATAAGCAATACGAGGAGGCAGAAACTGCTTTTAAAACGTTGATTCAAAAGTACCCAAAATCTGTTGAGGGAGAAGCCGCAGTGAATGAACTGGAAAAGTCCTATTTGGCTCAAAATAAAATTGCTAACTTCCCGGATGTGTTAACTTCGCTGGGAGTGGAGTATTCTCAATCCAAACTAGATTCTACTTTGTGGTATCCAGCAAATCAAGCCTACTTAAATGCCGATTGTGACAATGCAATCAGCGGGCTTTCGGCCTATTTGAGTAAGATTGAAGCGCCAAGAAATTTCGTGACCGCTCATTTTTACTTGGGTGAATGTAATTACCTAAACAAAGAATATGAAACGGCTTTGTTTCATTACAACAAAGTGATAGAAAAGGATGAAAAGCATATGGTTGAAGCGCTGTTTCACGGGGCGAACATCAATTTTAGGTTAAAGAATCTTGAACAAGCCAATGCCTTTTATGCACAATTAGAAAAAATAAATACCGATGAATTAAAAATTCCGGTGATGAACAAAGGATTGATGCTCACTCATTACCAACTAAAAAACTACCCAGAGGCCGTTGCATACTCCAGTAAAGTGTTGGCAAAAAGTCAGTTGAATAAAAGTGAGAAGGAGGAAGCTTCTATGATTCAAGCGAATTCGTATTACGAGCTTGGAAATAACACGGATGCAGCAACTTGGTATAAAAAAGTAGTAGCAATTTCTACAGATATTGACAAAGCCGAAGCAGGTTATAANTTATGCGAAATTCATTATNTGGNAGATGAATACAAACAAGCCGAGGCAGAGATATTCAGCTACCTCAAGCAAAAACCCTCCTACGATTATTGGTTGGCCAAAGGATATATCCTTTTGGCAGATGTTTATGTAAAACTGGAAGACAATTTTCAGGCAAAAGCAACTTTACAAAGTGTAATTGATTACTACAAAGGAGAGGATGAGATTAAAACAATAGCTCAAGCCAAGCTTGATGCAATAATTGCTGCCGAGGAAGCAAAGGATAACAAAACCCAGGAATTAATTGAAATAGAAATTACCGAGTAAAATTCAAGTATGAAAAAATTATCTTATATAGTAGCAGTTGTTTTTTTATCAATGTATTCGTTCCAAAGTTTTGCACAGAACGACACCATTATTGAAGAAATAGATGCCATTGGTAGAGGGAATAGAAGCATAAAACCAACGCCCAAAGCTGGTTTGGTTCCTTCATTGGTAGAAGACACCTCGAAAACCCAAATAAAATCTGAGTTCGTCTTTTATGAATACACCGCACCATCCGAATTGCAACTGCAACCCATTTCTCCTGCAAAATTAAAAGTGATCCAACCACTTGATAAATTGAAAAGAGGATACATAAAAGGTGGGATTGGCATGTATACCACACCTTTGGCAGAAATTTACTACAATTCGCTGAGGTCACGAAACAGCAGTTGGGGTGTTAAAGGAAGACATATTTCCTCTAATAGTTCTCTGGAAAATACGGGTTTTAGTGGATTGAGTGAAAATAGTGCTTCTGCTTATTATCAGCATTTTACGAAAAAAAGTTACTGGAAAGGAGAGCTGAACTACCAAAGAGATGCAAACCATTTTTATGGTTTCAATTCAGAAGATACTGTCATCGATCAAGAATTAATTCATCAAGCATTTAATAATATTGGAGCGAGAATATCCACTTCCACTTTTGACAACGATACAGGAGAATTAAATTACGCGGGTTCGTTGGCCTATTACAATTATTCGGATAAATACAAGGCTCAAGAAAACAACATAATACTTGATTTTAATGCAAAAAAACTGATTAATTCCGAGCAGTATTCCCTTGATTTTGGCGTAGATTTTAATAATTACGTCAGTCAAGAAGACTTGATGAAGAATCCTATCTCATCAATCGTTTCAGATCCCATTACTATCAACAACACAATTATCAAAGTTGTTCCGTCTATTATTACATCGGGAAAAAAATGGTATGTAAAGGCTGGAATTGGAGTATTTGCTGACATTCAAGACAAAACAAGGTTTCATTTTCGCCCAAATATTGAGGCGAAATATAATTTTCTTGATATTTTCATTCCGTACGTTGGAATTAAAGGTGGTTTAAAAAGAAACTCATTCAAGTCATTCACCACGGAGAATCCTTTTTTACTATCTCAAGTTACTTTGGCCAATACTGATACACGCTATGATATATACGCAGGTGTACGAGGAAGTATTTCGAGTACAATTTCTTTCAACTTGCAAGCTTCAAGGAAAAGTGTGTATGGACAAGCATTGTTTGTAACGGATACAGTGTACTCGATAGGCAACAGAATGAATGTGATATACGATTCACTTGATGTAACAGAGATTAGCGCTCAAGTGATGTATGATAAAAATGATAAACTACGTGTTTTCTTAAAGGGGAAGTACAATTTTTTTTCACCTCTTAATCAGCAACATGTATGGAATCTTCCAGCTCTCGATATTACCTTGGGTGGCGTGTATGATTTGGCCGACAAAATTTTGGTTCGTTCGGAAGTCTATTTCGTGGGAGAGAGAAAGGCGAGAGTTAATGGACCAGGAGAAGATGTAACCCAAGAAACAGATGGATCTTACTCTGTAAATTTGGATGCTTTTGTTGATTTCAACTTAGGGTTTGAATATCGATACAGCAAAACAATTTCTGCTTTTGTGAATTTCAATAACCTTATTAGCCAACGGTATTTAATGTATTACCAATACCCTGTGCAAGGTATAAATATAATGGGAGGAGCGACTTTTAGGTTTTAGAGGAAACTTAATCAAAAATTTCGTCACGTAACTCTTGGCTTGTTTCTTGAACCTCTTCGCTTTCCTCTACTTTTGCGGGTTCTTTCGAATCTACTAAGTCTGGGTTTAACAGTATGATGGCAATGGCAGCAACTAAAATTACAACTACTGCTAGAATAAATTTTTTAGATTTTTTCATGGGATTTTCTCATTGATTTATTTCTAAATTAATAAAAATCCTTTGATTATGAGCTACCAATTATTGTTGGATAGTTCTGGTGGTTTGTTTTCTTGATTGAACCCCAAGAGTTCCTCTCTAGTTTTGTTACTTCGTGTGAGATTATCTTGTAACTTTGTNACAAATAATAAGAACCCTGCCTCTTTGNTAAGAAAATTGGGATAAAATTAACCCCTACTTTGTCAATGTCTGGCAATATTTAATTCTCCTTGTTCTCTTTACTTTAATAGCAATCTTTATATTGTAAAACTCATTAACCTAGTTATGATTTCAGTAAAAAAATTCACATTCAATCCTTTCCAGGAAAACACCTACGTTCTTTTTGATGAAACCAAAGAGTGTGTCATCATTGATCCTGGTTGTTACGAACCGCACGAAGAAGAAGAGTTGAGCAATTTTATAGAAGATAATGGACTAACCGTAACCAAACTACTTTCTACACACAGTCACATCGATCATGTATTAGGGAATAAGTTTGTGATGGAAAAATACCATGTAGATTTGTTTATCCACTCTAAAGATCTTGAGACATTAACCTCAGTGGAAACCTATGCTGCTTCCTATGGTTTTATGAATTATGACGGGTGTAAAGTTCCAAGTAATTTCTTGGNAGAAGGAGAAAGCGTAGCTTGGGGTAATTCGAGTTTGGAAATAAGATTTGTGCCAGGTCATGCACCAGGTCATGTTGTTTTTGTAGCCAATGAAGAAAAATTTGTGATCAACGGAGATTGCCTGTTTCAAGGAAGTATTGGCAGAACCGATTTGCCCGGAGGAAATCACCAAACGTTGCTAGAGAGTATCAAACGAGAATTGTTTACCTTACTCAATGATTTTGTTGTATACTGCGGACACGGCCCCGAAACAACAATTGGTCANGAAAAGACTCATAACCCATTTTTAAAGTAACCCATTTTTTATGATAGAAAAGAATAAGAAAGTACAATATATCGAAGAAAAAGCCTTGTTGGTGGGAGTAATTACTCAGATGCAAGGAGAAGATGACGTAAAGGAGTATTTGGATGAACTGGCATTTTTGGCCGAAACAGCCGGAGCCCAAACGCACGGAAGATTTACTCAAAAAGTAGAATACCCAAATCCTAAAACTTTTGTGGGGAAAGGAAAATTAGAGGAAATTAGAAGATACGTAAAGTCTAACTCTATCGATTTAGTAATTTTTGATGATGAGCTTTCGCCCTCTCAATTGCGAAACATTGAACGAGAATTGGAAGTAAAAATTCTGGATAGAAGCGGATTGATTCTCGATATTTTTGCGAGTCGAGCGCAAACATCCCATGCGCGAACTCAAGTAGAGTTGGCTCAATATCAATATCTATTACCAAGACTAACCAAGATGTGGACTCACCTCGATAGGCAAAAAGGGGGAATTGGGATGAGAGGACCTGGAGAAACTGAAATAGAAACAGATAGACGAATAATTGGAGATAAGATTTCTTTGCTTAAGAAGAAATTGGAGAAAATTGATAAACAGAAATTTACTCAAAGACAAAACCGAGGGAAACTCGTACGAGTTGCATTAGTAGGTTATACGAACGTAGGAAAATCAACTATTTTGAACTTGCTCGGAAAAGAAAAAGTATTTGCCGAAAACAAGTTGTTTGCTACGTTGGACACAACAGTTCGTAAAATTGTGTTCCAAAACATCCCATTTCTGTTGGCAGATACCGTTGGGTTTATCCGTAAACTTCCTCACCAGTTGGTCGAGTCATTTAAATCTACTTTGGACGAGGTGCGTGAGGCAGATTTATTGCTGCATGTGGTAGATATTTCGCATCCAGCTTTTGAAGATCATTACCACACCGTAAATGAGACTTTAAAAGAAATTGAAGCCATAGACAAGCCAACTATTCTGGTGTTCAATAAAATCGATGCTTTTTCATACGTAAAAAAAGACGAAGATGATTTGACTCCCGTGTTGAGAGAGAATATATCGTTGGATGAGCTGAAGAAAACTTGGATGAACCGAATGAATGAAGACAATTGTATCTTTATTTCTGCTCACGAAAAGCTCAATATTGAAGAGTTGAGAAAGAAAATGTATGCGCAAGTAAAGAAAATACACATCACAAGGTTTCCGTACAATGATTTCTTGTATCAAAACTATGAGGAGTAAATAAGTCGAATAACCAATAAATGTAATCCTTAACTTGAACCAGGATATCTTTTCATTGAAATGTACGCGTGTTAAGATCCTCGATCGGAATCCAGAATGACAAAGTGAAATACGCTTTTTGAGATTCTGAATCAAGTTCAGAATGACCGATGAAAAATTAAATGAAAAGAACAACCAAAATATCACTCTTGCTAATAGGATTTATCTTAATTGCTTTCTCCTGCACAACAGTCAAAACTGCACAAAAGACTCCCGATAGCTCCTCTTTTATCTCTCAAGATAAGTTAGGCAACCTTTACCACATTTCGAATATGGAAATCGTGAAATTGTCGCCACAGATGGACACGATTCAAATGAATTCCATTTTTAGTAATGGGGCAATTACCTCGCTAGATACCAGAAACCCTTTGCAATTGATGCTATTCTACCAGCAACAGCAAAAAGTGGTTTTGCTGGACAATACCTTGTCCCAAACCAATGAGATTAAGCTCGGTTTTTTTGAGTGGATAGATCTCGTTTGCTTATCAAACAGAGACAATTCATTTTGGTTGTATTCTATGACTACCCAAACACTCATAAAAACAGATAAAAACGGAAAAGTAATGAGTCGTTTTCAGAACATTGGCCAGTTGGTAAAAAGAGATATTAACCCAACTCAGTTGGTGGAATACGATAACTCAGTTTATTTATTTGACCCCAACCAAGGATTGTTCGTATTCGATTTGTTTGGCAATTATGAAAAACGCATCCAATTAGATAATGCCCAAAATGTGAAGTTTTATCAAAAGAAGGTCTTTTTCAGAGTAAAAAACGACATTTTTAGCTACGATTTAGTCAATTTCGATAAGAAATTGGTGTTTTCAGCTAACCATAATTTTGATGATTTTGAAGTTGGGAAGAGTGGAGTGTTGGTTTTGAAGGACGATAAAATAAAAAAAGCCATCTCGAAATAATGGACGACTGATGGATGCTTTTTTTGAAAAAAGGTTCCCAATTATTAGGATTTAGATTTTAGATTTTATAATTTAATTCTGCTATCTAACAATACAGTTCATTAAAATAAGAAGGAATACCAATAAGGTTTGAGGCTTGTTCTTTGCTCAAACGAGAAAATAACTAGGAATAAAAATTAATAGAATCGTTGTATACTAGCGGGAGTTTGTCAAAAAAAATGACTGCCGTTTGGTGAGTAAATTTCTCTCCTGTATCAAAAGTAAATTTGCGTTAACCATATAAAACGTAATAAAATGAAAGGTTTAATTTTAAAATCCAGTGTTATCTTAGCACTTTTATCTCTCGTGTTTTGGTCTTGTAATAAAACTGAGACTTCTCCCAATACAATTAATTCAACATCTGTAAAGAAGCAAGAAGTAAAAATGGAATTCCAAAGCTGGAGAATTGTTGGAGAAATGGTAAATGACCTGCCTCAGTTAACTATTGATAAATCACAAATCCTTGAAAATTACACCAATAATCTTTTTCAAATTTCTAATATTCAAGGAAATTTCACGGATGTTTCTATCATTGAGTTGTCTGATGGTTCTTTTTCTATGGTTTTTTTAGGAGAGGTATATTCCTCAGCCTTTTACGTTAAATCAGATCAATCAGGAAAGTTAAAAGCATTCTCCGGTACTAGTTGTACAACATCTGACTGTTCCAGCGAGTTGTTGGGTTGCATTGTAAAGTACGAGAGTGACTTGGCGTATTGCAGCCCTTGTTCTAATGGAGGGACTTGTACAAAAACATCGAGTAGTTCTTCACTTTTTTAACGGTTTCCAAAACGAAGTTTTATTTAAAGGTTAAAAAATATAAACTCAATAAAAACAAAAGCCCACTTTGATCTTTTCAAAGTGGGCTTTCTAATACTAATTGATTCGAAATTTATTTAAATGCAGGAATCCCTGTGATACCGATAATGAATTCAATGCAGTTTGGTAAAAAACCAAACTACTTTCATTCTATTTCGGCATAACCTAGCAAGTTGTATCAGTTATTTAAATGCTGGTATTCCGGTTATATCCATTCCTGTTATTAATAAGTGAATGTCGTGAGTCCCTTCGTAAGTCACTACCGATTCCAAGTTTGCCATGTGGCGCATAATAGAATATTCATTGGTAATTCCCATCGCTCCATGAATTTGTCTTGCTTCGCGGGCTACATTCAAAGCCATTTCTACGTTGTTTCTTTTCGCCATCGAAATTTGAGCAGTAGTCGCTTTTCCTTTATTTTTCAATTGCCCCAATCGGAAAGTAAGTAATTGTGCTTTGGTAATTTCGGTAATCATTTCAGCTAATTTCTTTTGCATCAATTGGAAACTCGCAATTGGCTTTCCAAATTGAATTCTTTCTTTCGAGTATCTCAAGGCAGAATCGTAACAATCCATCGCAGCACCTATCGCACCCCAAGCAATACCATATCTTGCTGAATCCAAGCATCCAAGTGGTGCACCTAATCCATTTTTGTTTGGCAATAAATTCTCTTTTGGAACTTTCACATTGTCAAAAATAAGCTCTCCGGTTGCCGAAGCTCTCAACGACAGTTTTCCGTGAGTTTCTGGAGTAGAAAATCCTTCCATTCCTCTTTCCACGATCAGTCCATGAATTCTTCCTTCTTCGTTCTTAGCCCACACTACGGCAATGTCACAAAATGGAGAATTAGAAATCCACATTTTTGCTCCATTCAACAAATAATGGTCTCCCATGTCTTTAAAGTTAGTCAACATTCCTCCCGGGTTACTTCCGTGGTCAGGTTCTGTCAATCCAAAGCTTCCAATAAATTCTCCAGTAGCTAGTTTTGGTAAGTATTTTTTTCTTTGCTCTTCGTTTCCATAAGCAAAAATTGGGTACATCACTAACGAACTTTGCACAGAAGAAGTAGATCGCAAACCACTGTCGCATCTTTCTAGCTCTTGCATAATAAGTCCGTATGAGATTTGGTCCAATCCTGGTCCTCCATATTCTTCTGGAATGTAGGGTCCAAATCCACCAATGGCTGCCAATCCTGGAATAACTTGCTTAGGAAATTCAGCTCTTTCGTAGTAATCTTCTATAATTGGGCTCACTTCTTTTTTTATCCAATCACGTGCCGAATCACGAATTAATTTGTGTTCATCTGTCAATAAATCATCTAGATTGAAATAGTCTGGCGCTTGAAATTGGTCAGTTCTCATAAATTTGTTTTTAACATTTAATTACCCAAAAGTATAAAAATATACATTGATGTTTTGGGTTTATTCTCAAAGATTTCAAAATCAAAACGATTTTTTGGTTTCCTGATTTTTAAGGGACCAAAAAATCTCCCCAAGAATTGATCTACGAGAAGATAAAAAATGCCTAATTTTATCGCACAAAACAAACTAACAATGGCAAATAAAATAATGGTTTTAGGCTCTGGTGAGCTAGGGAAAGAATTTGTAATTGCAGCCAAGAGAATGGGGCAAACTGTGATTGCTGTGGATAGTTATGAAAATGCTCCAGCAATGCAGGTAGCAGACTTGCACGAAGTGATTGATATGTTGGATGGGGAAGAGCTAGACAGGATTGTGGCGAAACACACTCCAGATTATATCGTGCCAGAGATTGAGGCCATCAGAACTGAGCGTTTTTATGACTACGAAAAACAAGGAATTACGGTAGTACCGAGTGCTAAAGCGGCAAATTACACCATGAATCGGAAAGAAATAAGAGATTTGGCGGCTGTAAAATTAGGCCTAAAAACAGCTACGTATTTCTACGCTACTTCCGCAGAAGAACTGAAAACAGCAGTGGATAAATTAGGAATGCCTTGTGTGGTGAAACCCTTGATGTCTTCTTCCGGTAAAGGACAATCTGTGATTAAAACAACAGAGGACATTGAGAAAGCTTGGAGTTATGCCGTTCAAGGTTCGAGAGGAGATTTGATTGAAGTAATTGTAGAAGAATTTGTTCCTTTTGAGTCAGAAATAACTTTGCTTACGGTAACCCAAAGAAACGGAAATACATTGTTTTGCCCACCAATTGGTCACGTACAAGAAAGGGGAGATTACCAACAAAGTTGGCAGCCTGCAGCCATTGAGGATTCTTTGTTAGAAACAGCACAGAGAATGGCTGCTGAAGTAACCCAAGAATTGGGTGGAGCTGGAATTTGGGGAGTTGAATTTTTCCTAACCAAAGAAGAAGTTTACTTTTCAGAATTATCACCAAGGCCTCACGATACTGGCATGGTAACTCTGGCAAATACTCAAAATTTCAATGAATTTGAGTTGCATTTTAGAGCTATTATGGGAATTCCAATCCCCGAAATTAAGCAATTACAAGCTGGCGTGAGTGCAGTAATTTTAGCCAAGGAACATGGTGAAAATCCCACCTATGAAGGTATCGAAGAGTTACTCGCTGAGCCCAATACCGACATCAAAATATTTGGAAAACAAGTGACTAGGCCGTACAGAAGAATGGCGGTTGCCTTGGGGTACGATAAAATAGGGTGCAACATGGATGAACTAATATCCAAAACAAAAAATCTCGCTTCTCAAGTGAAGGTGGACTAACTGAGAATACAGAGAAATCATGATGTAGAAAAAGAGCGATGTTAGTCATCGCTTTTTTTTTGAACTTTAGAAAAAGATGGAAAATATGAGTTGCAAATTTTGTCACTAATTTTGTTTCAAAAAACAATGAAAATTAGTTTGTGAGAATTAGGGACTACTCAAGCCAGTGTTAAAATCGAATCAATTCACTGTAATACAGTGCTCTGGATTGGTTTTTTGTTGAGAAAATTTAGCACACAATTATCTATTAATTTTAGGATTATTTAATTAAAAATGATTTAATTTTGTGATTTAAAAACTACCTCTTACTCATAAAAAACACATTCCATGAATAAAGAATTGTTCGAAACCAGACACATTGGTACTTTAGGAAACGACAAAGAATTGATGCTGAAAGAAATTGGCGTAGATTCGGTTGAAACACTAGTTGACCAAACGATTCCGGCTGCAATTAGATTGAAGGAAAATTTGACCATCCCTGCTGCCTTATCAGAATTTGAATACTTGAATTTGGCCAAAGAAATTGGAGCTAAGAACAAAGTATTTAGGTCGTACATTGGAATGGGATACTACAACACAATTGTGCCCCCAGTAATCCAAAGGAATGTGCTGGAAAATCCAGGTTGGTATACCGCTTACACGCCATATCAAGCCGAAATTGCTCAAGGAAGATTAGAGTCTTTGTTGAATTTTCAAACAATGGTAAGCGATTTAACCGGAATGAATATTGCCAACGCTTCATTGCTGGACGAATCAACAGCTGCTGCTGAGGCAATGAGTATGTTGTTCAATACAAGAAAAAGAGATCAAGTAAAGAATAATGTAATCAAGTTTTTTGTCTCCGAGGAATGTTTCCCACAAACTATTGATGTGGTAAAGACTAGAGCAAAAGGATTTGGAATAGAATTGGTAATTGGAAATCACAAAGAATTTACGCCAAGTGCCGAATATTTTGGAGCCTTGGTTCAATATCCGGCAGCAAATGGAGAGGTACACGATTATTCAGATTTAACAAAATCATTACACGAAGTAAAAGCAAAAATTGTGGTAGCAGCTGATATCATGAGTTTGGCAATCTTAACACCACCAGGAGAATGGGGAGCTGATGTGGTAGTTGGAAACACACAAAGATTCGGTGTGCCAATGGGATTTGGAGGACCACATGCGGCCTACTTTGCAACGAGCGAAGAGTATAAAAGAAATTTGCCAGGAAGAATAATTGGGGTATCGAAAGATAGACATGGAAACAACGCTTTGCGAATGGCGCTTCAAACGCGCGAACAACACATTAGAAGAGAGAAAGCTACGTCTAATATTTGTACGGCTCAAGCTTTACTCGCCAACATGGCTGCCATGTACGCTGTATACCATGGACAAAAAGGAATTAAGAGAATTGCAACAACCATTCACTCGTTAACATCTTTGTTGGCCAACGGATTGAATGAAATGGGAATTGAAGTAAAAACTACCAACTTTTTTGATACCATTACCGTTTCTAATGCTGCTCTGCCTAGAATAAAAGAATTAGCTCTTAAACAAGAAATGAATTTCTTTTATAAAACGGATTCAACGTTGAAACTGAGTCTTGACGAAACTACCTCGCTGAAAGATGTGAATGAGATATTGGCTTTGTTTGCGGAGGCTACAAAATCGAGCTCATCAAGCATAGAAAAAGGAGTAGAAACTATTTCGTTTGATTCAAAATTCAAAAGAAACTCTGAGTTTTTAACCCATCCTGTTTTCAATATGTATCACACAGAAACAGATATGATGCGTTACATCAAGAAATTGGAGAATAGAGACATGTCTCTGACCCACTCAATGATTTCTTTGGGGTCTTGTACCATGAAACTGAACTCGGCAAGTGAATTAATGCCAATTACTTGGCCAGAATTTGCTACTATTCATCCATTTGTGCCTGCAGATCAAGCACAGGGTTATCACCAAGTGATTAATGAACTGGACGAAATACTTTCTGAAATTACCGGATTCGACAAAGTATCGATGCAACCAAACTCAGGTGCTCAAGGTGAGTATGCCGGATTGATGGTGATTAGAGCTTACCACGAAAGCAGAGGAGATTTTAATAGAAATATTATGATTATCCCTTCGTCAGCTCACGGAACAAATCCTGCAAGTGCAGTAATGGCAGGAATGACAGTGGTGGTTACGAAATGTGATGACAAGGGAAACATTGACGTAGAAGATTTAAAAATTAATGTAGAAAAGCATAGTGAAAACTTGGCTGGAGCAATGATTACCTACCCATCTACACACGGTGTTTTTGAAGCTTCTATCATTGAAATTACAGGTTTGATTCACAAGCATGGTGGTCAAGTGTACATGGATGGTGCAAACATGAATGCCCAAGTAGGCTTGACTTCCCCAGGTAACATTGGAGCAGATGTATGCCACCTAAACTTACATAAAACATTTGCTATACCTCACGGTGGTGGAGGGCCAGGAGTTGGACCAATAGGAGTGGCTAAGCAACTTACTCCTTTCTTGCCAGGAAATCCATTGATCAAAACTGGCGGTGAGCAGGCAATTACTTCCATTTCGGGAGCTCCATTTGGAAGCGCACTGATTTTATTGATTTCTTACGCTTACATCAAGATGCTAGGAGAAGAGGGAATCAGAAAGTCAACTGAACACGCAATTCTTAACGCCAATTACATCAAGGCAAGGTTAGAGAATCATTACGGGATTTTGTATCAAGGGGAAAATGGAACAGTAGCACACGAAATGATTCTGGATTGTAGAGAATTTAAATCAGAGTTGAATGTTGAGGTGGCTGATATTGCTAAAAGGTTGATTGACTATGGGTTTCATGCACCAACAGTATCTTTCCCAGTAGCTAGTACCTTGATGGTAGAACCAACTGAAAGTGAATCAAAAGCAGAATTGGATAGATTTTGTAATGCGATGATTTCTATCCGAAATGAAATAAGAGAAATAGAAGAAGGAGTGTACGACAAAGAAAACAACTTGTTGAAAAATGCCCCTCACATATTATCGGATGTGATGGAAGATAACTGGCCATTTGCTTACCCAAAAAAGCAAGCAATTATGCCATTATCTTATTTAAATGAGTTTAAATTTTGGGCACATGTAAGTAGAGTGGATCAAGGATACGGAGACAGAAACCTAATTTGTTCTTGTCCGGGTATAGAGGAATATGCAGTAGAAGAGGCATAGATGAGTGATGAGTAAAAAGTGATTCGTTTTCCAAACCAACAGATTTACTTGCAGTCATTCTGAACTCTTGTACTGAGCGAAGTCGAAGTGTGATTCAGAATCTGTTGGCGAGTTAGCACTGCAATAATGAATAAAGAAAACCCTTTTGAGCTAATAGTTCAAAAGGGTTTTTGGTTATATTGAGAGATGAAGAAAGGGACTAAAATAGCTTTGATTTGTACAATTGTCTATTGTTCGGCAGCAACTTATGTTGCACTGACAACAAAAATAAATTACAAAGGTGGATCATCTACCTATTCAGAATTGGTTGAACTACTGTTTGCTCCCGGTTCGTTACTCGGTTTTATTGGGCTTCATCTTTTTGGAATTCCTGCTTTCATCATTGGACAAGTTTTTTCATTTATTGTGTTATTTTTAATTACAAAGGCGATAATAAATATTATATTAGATATGATTGAAAGGAAAAAGCGAATTTTTTAAGATAAAAAAAAGATGTCTATGCCAACAAAACCGTCAACAATACAAGAATACTTGAATCACATACAAGAAGAACGTCAGGTTCCTTTTGATAAATTAAGAAATACAATTCTCGAAAACATTCCTAAAGGATTTGAAGAGGGAATGAATTACGGAATGCCTTCTTATTACGTGCCTCATTCTATTTTTCCCGCTGGGTATCATTGCGACCCTAAATTACCCTTGCCTTTTGTGAGTATTGCAAATCAAAAGAATTTTATTGCCCTCTACCACATGGGAGTATATGCAGATGAATCAATCTACAACTGGTTTGTGGAAGAATATAGCAAAAGATGCAAGTACAAATTGGATATGGGAAAGAGTTGCGTTCGGTTCAAAAAAATGGAAGACATTCCCTACGGCCTGATAGCCGAATTATTGGAAAAGTTTACACCTGAGGCTTGGATTAAATTGTACCAGGATAATTATTTAAAAAAATAGTCGTTTTAAACACACAGTTATTATTATGAAAAAGCAGCATCTATTTTTAGTTCTATTTATAGCCATTTCTTTTGGTGGCTGTAAAAAAAGCGCACAGCGAGCGTTTTATCCACCTGTTGATGAGTACATAAATATTACTTTGGTTTCTTACAATGCTTTGCAAGCTCCGGGAGGTTGGGCTTATGTCAATGGGGGGCTCAAAGGAATTATTGTGTATGCTCGAGGAGGAAATGAGTTCGTAGCCTTTGATAGGAATTGCACAGTTGAAGAGGAGAATTCTTGTGGAAAAGCTTCAGTGGCTTCCGACAACATAACCATAGAATGCAGCTGTGACGGGAGTACCTACAACATCTTTGATGGATCTGTTACGAATGGTCCAGCAGAACTTCCATTGAAAGGATACAACGTTTCCTTTAACTCCAGTAATAGTACAATTCGAATTTATAGTTAGTTATTCTACACTTTTTAAGTATCTGTTTTTGGAGCTAAACAAGAAAAAGTTGGTGAGAAAAGCGAAAAAGAAAACTCCATCTTGTGTTTCTAGTGTATCCTCAGAAAAGAAGGACAAAAGAGAAATGCACAAACAAATGAGGTAGAAGTAATTTCTTTGTTTGAACCCAATTCCGATAGGAAAAAGAAGAAAGAAAAGAAAAAGAGCAAGCCCTACAAACCCAAGAGCAATGGCGGTGGATAAAAACTGGTTGTGCGACCTTAATTGATACTTTGCTTCGAGTTTCGTTCCTCTAAGCTGATAGTGGTTTTTAAAAACATCAGCTACGTCACCTGTGCCGTAACCAAACCAAGGTTTTTTTTTGATGATTTCATTACTTACTTTCCAGTACTCCAAGCGCTGTGCTAGGGAATTTCCGCTTGCATTTACTCCTGCCAAATATCCGTCTAATTCAAACATAATTCGATGTAATCTTGACACAATGTTGGTGCTTGCATTTAAGTAATTTGGGATTCCTTTTTCAATATTTTGAATATCCCAATCAGATAATTGTCTCACTCCTTCTCTGTCCTTTTTCAAACCTTTTGAGGTTAGGTAGCGAATCAGAATAAACTGAGCACCCTTGTTGGTGTCAATCGCGTAAAATGGGTGGGTAGAAATTCGATTCCACTCTTCGTTTAGTTCTTTTTCACAAACGAAATCCTTGGCATAATTTCCATTATCAAAAAAATTATAAAAGTAATCTTGGTCGTAAGGATTTCCACTTTTAGTCAAAAGTGTTTCGGTTGTTGTATCAATTTTTATTGCGTGGTAAGTGGAATATAAGTTTTGAATAACTAAGGTTCCTCCGATTAAAATAGGTGCTAACATAAAGAATCCATAGAGATTCTTTTTTTTGAATAAGTAATACAGTGAGATAAAAAATAGAGTGATGAATCCTAAAACAAGTCCTGTTGCCGATTCCATAAAGGATAAGAAATACAAAAGGAAAAGACTAGATGAAACTCCAAAAATTTTGAACCCAAGCGAATGATTGAATAATTTTGGGATCAGAAAGAGACTTAGCACTATCATAAGTGATAATCGAATGTGAGAAATGAATTGGGAAATATCTCGTAGTTCAAGAATTTCTTTTTTGGCTGGCAGCAGGCCTTGATAAACCATAAATCCATACAAGGAACTGGCAACCACTGATAAAGTAAATAGCCTTACGATTAAAAAATAGTGCGATTTTTTTAGTCGATGGGTTGTGCTCAATACAATAGGAAAAGCGAGTAAAGGAATTTTAATTCGTAAGTCTTTTAGACCGTATTCAAGGTTTTCGCTGNAGAACAAACCTACCACAAATATAAGGTATGNTCCGGTAAGAAGTACGGCAGATTTATGCTGAAAAAAAGAAGTGAATTTTTTCTTAATTCCTCCCTCAATAAACCAGTTTACAATAAGTGAAATGGTTCCTAGGCTCATCAAGAATTTTGAAAAAGGCATGCCAATCACTATCAAACTCAAGCAAAAAACATGAGTCCAATATCCAGAAATAAAAGAGAAAAAAGTCGTTAGTTTTTTCATGTAATTATTTAATTGGCGCTAAAATCTGGTCGTATTCTGTTTTGTTGAGTAGAGTTTTAGTAGCATTGGAAACAAATTGGTCTTTGTTCAATTCAAATTCCATTTGACCGTCTTGGTAATAATATCTTCCTACGATTTCGCTCTCGATAAGCTCCGTTATTTCCGAATTAAATTTAATTAAATCTCGGCTTTTGTTTGGCGATAATTTTTCTCTTAAGGCCTCATATTCTTCTTTCGAAGATTCAAAATACTGCTCGCTTTCGGCAATTTCTTTCAGTTTTTCTAGAAATTTTTCCGATCCAGTGGTGTATTCAAATTCTTGAGAATGTGCAAACTCAATGAACTCATCATATTCATTTTTGGTCAGTTTAAACTGCTTGGCAGGAGCTATACTTGGGTGAGAATAGAAGTAATGTGTGGCAAAGTCAAACACGATATTTTCTCTCATTAATGCGCCCGAAATAGGTGAATATGAAGTGTTTTTCACCTCTACGTCTGGCAAGATTCCTCGTCCGTCTGTAACCGGTCTTCCATTGGATGTTTGGAAGTTGTGAACGAGGGAATCTGAGATGTTTTTTCCTTTTCCAGAAGCATTTCTGTCGCTGTAATCTAGTTTTTGGATGCAACGCCCACTTGGTGTGTAATATTTAGCTATCGTGATTTTAATGATAGAATTGTACTCCATGTTTTTGGTCTGCTGAACCAATCCTTTTCCAAAGGACTGATTTCCCACAACAACTGCTCTGTCCAAATCTTGCAATGTGCCCGATACAATTTCGGAAGCGGACGCAGATCCCTCATCAATTAAAACAACCAAAGGAATTTTGGTGTCCATTGGCTTGTTTCTTGCAAAATATTTTAAGTTATTCTGCCTGTCTCGTCCTTTGGTTTCTACTACTAAGGTTCCTTGGGGTACAAATAGGTTTACAATATTTACAGCTTCACCCAAAAGACCACCAGGATTTCCTCTCAAATCAAGGATTAATCCTTCCATGTTGTTGGAGTCTTTTAATGTTTTTAGAGCAGCTGCTACTTCCAAGCTTGATGTTCCCAAGAACTGCGAAAGTTTTATGTAACCAATTTTGTCATCCACCATTTTGAAAAAAGGAACAGTAGGCATTTTTATAATCTCTCGCGTGACAGATATATCAAGAGGTTGCGATTCGTTGGGTCTTTCAATTTTTAATTTTACTTCGGTATCCTTTGCTCCTTTTAGTAAATCACTCACCTCCGATGCCGATTTGCCTTTCACAGAATTTCCATCAATCTCAATGATTTTGTCTCCTGCTGCAAGTCCTGCTTTTTGGGCAGGATAATTTTGATAAGGATTTGTAATAAGAATGTAATCTTCTCTTTGCTGAATTAAGGATCCAATTCCACCATATTGGCCACTTTGCATCATTCGGTAATCTTCAATATTGGACTCTGGTATGTAGTTGGTGTAAGGATCGAGCGATCGCAACATGGCATCAATTCCTGTTTTCATTAATTCTCCAGGGTTCGTTTCGTCTACAAAATTGAGGTTGATGTTTTTGTATACTTCGCTAAAAATGGTAAGGTTTTTAGAAATCTCAAAATACTCATCGGTTGCCGTATTTTCTTGTGCCCAGCCAGAAACAATGTAAGGGACAAATAAAAGTAGCAGTAAGGTTTTTTTCATAGTTCAATCTGTTTATGGAACGGGATCATGACCGTGACCGCCCCAAGGATGACAACTTAATATTCTTTTTGTGCCTAGCCAACCTCCCTTCAATGGACCATATTTTTTTAGAGCCTCAATGGTGTAACTCGAGCAACTTGGTGTATACCTGCAAGTAGTTGGCAAAAGCGGAGAAATAAGGTATTGATAAGCTCTTACTAATAGGATAAAAGGAAAAGACAATATCGTTTTCATTATTCTTTGGTTAAACGACTTAAAAGTACAATTATTTTCTCTTCTGTAAGAGAATATGGAAGGGGTTTCTTTTCAAGATAGATGAAGCACAAAACCAATTGTTTGTTCTGTTTTTCGAGAGATTTGTAGAGGATGTCTTTATTAAGACGATAAGCTTCTTTTGCTCTGCGTTTTACTTTGTTTCTGTTTACGGCAAGCTTCACTTTTCTTTTGCTTACGCTAAACATTACTTGTGCTGGGTACTTCGAGTTGAGTTCCGTTTTCTTTGCAATTACCATCCACGGATATTGTGTAAACTTTAGTTTGTCTTTTTCTTCAAAAAGTGAATCAATAAGAATTTTGCTGCAAAGTCGTTCTTCTTTACAAAATGTGTGTTTCATCTTATTGAATTTGGTGTGATGGAATGTGGCAACAATTTATGCCAAGAAGTTTTACAGAAAATTTACTCTGTTTTTCCGTCCATGTAGTTTTCTATGGCCTTTTTCATCGAAGGCACTTTGGGCATAGGCGCTTGCACATCGATTCTTAGGTCCTTCTTAAGAACAGCATCTGCAGTTGATTGTCCCCAAACCGCAATCCTCGTTTTGTTTTGTTTAAAATCCGGAAAGTTGTGGTAGAGAGATTCAATACCAGAAGGACTAAAAAAAACAAGCATGTCGTAATTTACGTCCGCCAAATCAGACAAATCTGAAATCACAGTTTTGTACATAATTGCCTCCGAAAAATTGATGTCATTGTTCTTCAATATAACAGAAATACTGCCGTTGTGCTGGGCAGAAAGAGGAAGGAGGAATTTCTCCGATTTATTCTTCAATATCAAGGGCATTAAATCATTGAAAACAGCTTTTCCAAAAGAAATTTTTCTTTTTCTGTACACGATATATTTCTGAAGATATTTTGCAACACTTTCGTTCGTGCAAAAATATTTCATAGAATCTGGCACATCAAATCTCATTTCTTCAGCCATCCTGAAGTAATGGTCAACGGCACTTTTGCTTGTAAGAATAATAGCTGTGTGGTCTTTTAATTCCACTCTGCTTTGTCTGAATTCTTGACCTGGAACCCCCTCTACATGAATAAAGTGTCTAAAATCAACCTTTATTTTTCTTTCATCAGCCAAGTCGTAATAAGCCGATTTTTGTCCCTCTTCCGGTTTCGGTTGAGAAATCAAAATGCTTTTAATCTTGGTGTCCGTTTTAGCTACACTCATATCTCGGTATTTATAAGTACTTGATTAAAAATAATACAGGTATTAGTTCTAGGATGCAAAGGTACAAAATTATGTGAAAAATGGAAATATTACCTAGTAAATATGCACTGCTCCCAACCATATTCACTAACCACACAAGACAAAAAAGAGTTGCGTTTATATAAAAAGTGGAAAAAGGCAAGTAACAAACTGCGATAAGTCCTACAAACAGAACGATTGAATTGAATTCGTTGTATGCGAGTCTTTTTCTGAGGAANTCCTTATCCCCCGCAAAATTTATTAAAGTGACTATATACAGCGCTATTAGTTGAAAAATGTACAAAAAGACAACGTAGAGAATTCCTGTGCTTACTGAGGCAGGGGAAAAGTTCGTTGTTGAATTGAACAGTTGGCTCATGCCAACTCCAGCAAGTACAACAAAACTTATTTGCAACAATACACTCCCAAAGCTCGTAATTCCTGTCTGTAATAGAGAATCAAAATAAGAGGAATCTGAAAAAACGGTAGTCAGCAAGTTTTTGAAAAATGAATTTTTAGTTGTTTTGAGGTAAATAAGCACAAAGGAAACAGCGATTAAAACATAAAATTCGATTGACGAATCGTTTTTAATTACCTGATTTTGAAGTTCGATAGAGTTCAGAAATGGGATCAAATCAATGAGCTTAATGAGTAAAAAATTAGGACGTAAAATTACTCTTAATATTCGGAGTAAACAAAAAACAATCCTGAACGAAAAAAAAAGGCTAAAAACCTTAACAATATGAATTCTTTTGCCTTTTTTTGTAAGATAAATTAAAATTTAAAAGCGAATGTCAGCATCTAATTACCAAGCTCAAATTGATGAGTTTATGAATTATGTAAAAGGTATTATTCCAGCAGAGCCTGAATTTTTACAAGCAGTATTGGAAGTTGCAGAAACAGTAATTCCTTATATTGAGGAGAATCCAAAATACAAGAAAGCAAAGATTTTGGAAAGAATGGTAAACCCTGAACGTGTCATCATGTTTCGAGTTCCTTGGTTAGACGACAAGGGAGAAGTTCAAATTAATAGAGGTTACAGAATTGAAATGAACAGTGCCATTGGGCCATACAAAGGAGGTTTGCGTTTTCACCCTTCGGTAAACTTGAGTATTCTCAAGTTTTTAGCTTTTGAGCAAGTCTTCAAAAACAGTTTAACAACTCTACCAATGGGTGGTGGAAAAGGGGGTTCTGATTTTGATCCAAAAGGAAAATCAGACAACGAAGTAATGAAGTTTTGTCAAAGCTTTATGTCTGAATTAGCTCGTCACATTGGGCCTAATACAGATGTGCCAGCAGGAGATATTGGAGTAGGAGGAAGAGAGATTGGTTACATGTTTGGACAATACAAGAGATTAAGAAACGAATTCACAGGAGTGCTTACCGGAAAAGGTAAGGAATGGGGAGGAAGTTTAATTCGTCCAGAAGCGACAGGTTATGGCTGTGTCTATTTTGCACAAGAAATGTTGAAAGCAAATAACAATTCTTTTGCAGGGAAAACAGTAGCAATTTCTGGATCTGGAAACGTAGCGCAATATGCTTGTGAAAAAGCAACTGAGCTTGGAGCAAAGGTGGTAACCATGTCTGATTCTTCGGGACATATTTATGATGCAAATGGTATTGATGCTGAAAAATTGGCGTTTATCATGGATCTTAAGAATGTAAGGAGAGGAAGGATTAAAGAATATGCAGATAAATTTGGAGCTGAGTTCCACGAAGGAAAAAGACCTTGGGGAACAAAAGTAGATATTGCTTTGCCATGTGCCACTCAAAATGAATTGAACGGGGAAGAGGCTAAATTCTTAGTTTCGAACGGAGTAATTTGTGTAGCCGAAGGGGCAAATATGCCAACTACACCAGAAGGTGTCGCAGCATTCGAAGAAGCCAAGATTTTGTTTGCACCAGGAAAAGCATCAAATGCCGGTGGTGTTGCAACATCTGGTTTGGAAATGTCTCAGAACTCAATGAGATTTAACTGGACTAGAGAAGAAGTGGATGCAAAATTATTGCAAATTATGAAAGATATACACGCATCTTGTGTTGAATACGGAACAAAAGACGGTCACACAGATTACGTAAAAGGAGCAAATATTGCAGGGTTTGTGAAAGTAGCGGATGCTATGNTGGCACAAGGAGTGGTTTAATAAATAGACTCATTAAGTTAAAGCCCGTCCCGANNNNTCGGGACGGGCTTTTTTTTGTTTAATTTTAATTTTTTCATTCTCTCTTTATCTGTCATTCTGAACTTGATTCAGAACCTCGCGGAGTATTTTTTACGCGTTTTATCACGTTACCCACGTATCAAAAGCTACTATAATAATCGGTCCTAGTTACGCTATCGCTAAACAAGAACTAAGCTAATACGGCATTACCCGAGAAAAGGATAAGGGAGAGTACAATAACTTCAAGGATTACTCTAATTAACAAAAATAGAGAAGGACAAAAGAAATTTAAAACAAAAAACCCGATTCAACAAAGTCGAATCGGGTTCTGTAACAATTAAGTTTACGTGTTTTTAATACTCATCTTCATTAAAGAAGAAATCATCCTTGGTAGGATAATCTGGCCAAATATCTTCGATAGACTCGTAGATTTCTCCTTCCTCTTCAATGCTTTGAAGGTTTTCTACCACCTCAAGTGGAGCAGCTCTACGCATCGAGTAATCGATCAACTCCTCTTTCGTAGCTGGCCATGGCGCATCTTCTAAATATGATGCTAGTTCTAACGTCCAATACATAATTTTCGGTTTTATAAATTTCTAATATTACGCAAAAGTAATTTTTTTGTAGTCAAAAGCAACTAATTATAGAATTATTTTAATAATAAATCATAATTTTGTAAAAAAATCCATATGAACATTTTAATATTAGGATCAGGAGGAAGAGAGCATGCACTTGCTTGGAAAATAGCTCAAAGTCCTCTTTTGTCCAACTTATTCATCGCCCCGGGAAATGCCGGAACAGCCGAATTGGGCAAAAACATTGACCTTTCTGTTTCTGATTTTAAAGGGATCGCAAATTTTTGCATCAATAATGAGGTGGGAATTCTAGTTGTAGGTCCAGAGGTTCCTCTGGTAGAAGGGATACACGATTTTTTCGAAGAGGGCGAAAAAACAAAGAATATTCATGTTATTGGACCAAAAAAAATGGGCGCTCAGTTGGAAGGCAGTAAAAAATTCTCAAAAGAATTTATGCAGCGTCACCAAATACCTACTGCTAAGTACCAAGCATTTACACCAGAAACATTGGCCGATGGATTATCTTTTTTAGAAACTTTGTCTCCGCCTTTTGTTCTCAAAGCAGATGGACTTGCAGCTGGAAAAGGAGTTGTAATTCCCGATAATTTGGAAGACGCAAAAAGTGAATTGACCGAGATGCTTGCCAATTCGAAATTTGGGGCGGCAAGTCAAGAAGTGGTGATAGAAGAGTTTTTAGATGGGATTGAACTCTCTGTTTTTGTCTTGACGGATGGTGAAAGCTACAAAGTATTGCCCACAGCAAAAGACTACAAAAGAATTGGTGAGGGCGATAAAGGTTTGAATACAGGGGGAATGGGAGCTATATCTCCAGTGCCATTTGCCGATGATGCTTTTTTGAAAAAAGTGGAGGAAAGAATTGTAAAACCTTCGGTTGAAGGATTAAAGAAAGACAAGATTGAATTTGTTGGTTTCTTATTTATTGGACTAATGAAAGTGGGCGATGATCCTTTTGTAATTGAATACAATGTGCGAATGGGAGATCCAGAAACGGAAGTTGTGATTCCTAGAATTGAGTCCGATTTGGTAGAAGTGTTTCAGGCTGTGGGTAATAAAACTCTAGATAAGATTGAATTTAATGTATCCGAGAAAACTGTTTGTACAGTAATGGCTGTTTCGGGAGGTTATCCAGAAAGTTACGAAAAATCAAAGGAGATTTTGGGGCTTGATACCATAAGTGAAAGCATTCCATTTCATGCTGGGACAAAGAGCCAAGAGGGAAAAATACTTACCAATGGAGGGAGAGTAATCGCGATGAGTTCATTTGGAGGCACAAAAAAAGAAGCGCTAGAAAAATCATACGCTTCTTTAAATAGAATTAATTTCGATAAGATGTATTACCGAACCGATATTGGGTTCGATTTGGAGTAAAACTTACTTCAATTGATTTGGGTCAGCNTCAGCTTGTTTGTTGTATTTTTGCTGACATCTTAACCAGTACACNAGCCCAAAAACAATAAGTGACCAAAAAACAATCCAAGGTCCATTTTCTGCAACTTTTAAGATTCCAAAAGTGGCTTGGAACAATCCCTCTAATAAGTCTACTAACCAATTCATATGTGTAATTTTTTCGTTGTTGTCCACAAATATAAATAACTTTACCTGATTACTTCAAACAACTCTAGGCATTTTTTATATTTATCATGATTACATCTATTTTTAAAAACACGCTTCTCAGTTATGTGATTATTATTCTAACGGCCATCGGTTTTTGGGGATTTGCTTTTTTTTCAACCCATCCTGATGCACTTGTTTCCATCGATTTTGCCAGCGAATCTTATCAGCTTTCAAAAAAAGTAGCTATCATTATTTCTTTTTTTGCTACTTTGATTAGTGCATTTTTTCTAAATCAAAGGGTGAATAAATTTCTATTTAGTTACGAACCCAATAATTTATTTTTGTGGTTTTACTTACTCTTTTTTTCAGTAGAATTGTCTAACTCGAGTTTTTTGGTATACGATGTAGTTTCCTTCCTGCTCATTGTCTTTGTTTATTACTTGCTCACCTTTATTAGCAGCAAGGAAAGTAAAAATCACGTATTTAATTCCGCCTTTATCATCGGGGTTTTATGCTTTCACAATGTATTTTTCGCACTGTTTTTGTTGCTGTTAATCCACAATCTTAGCACAACAAGGAGAGTGGAGATTTCCGAACTAATGTTAATCTTAACTGGGTTTTCCATTCCTATCCTACTCGTTCTATCATTGTCCATTCTCACCGATAACTTTGAGCTGATTGGTACCTTGTTGGATTTCGAGTTTAATTCACCCGACATTTCTTGGAAGTTTTCAGTATTCATAGTTGCAGCTTTTTTATTTGCTTTAGTAGGTTTTCAATTGGCTGCGAATAAGCGTTCTGGAACAGATATTAGCGTATTGTTATTAGTGAATAATCTATTTGTTTATCTCCTAGTATCACTAGCGATCAGCGTATTTAGTATATTTTTGCAGCCTCAGCACTATATACTTTTTCTGTTTACTTTGCCGTTGTCAATTTTTCTTAGTTTTTTCTTCTCAGAATCAAATTCCAAATGGAAAGAACTCGCTTTCTTGTTAGTAATAGGTCTTACCTTCTTATTGAGATAATTTGGGCGCTTTTCTTTGTAAGCAATCAAGGCTTATTTGCTACAATTTTTTATTACTTTTGTAAACAAAATTAACTAAACGCAGCAAGCTATGAAATTCGGTGTTATCACTTTCCCAGGGTCCAATTGTGACGAAGACATGATTTATGTTTTACAAAACATTATGAAACAAGAAGTGGTGAACTTGTGGCACAAGGATACTGATTTGCAAAATGTAGACGTGGTCGTTGTACCTGGAGGGTTTTCTTACGGAGATTATTTGCGTTCGGGAGCAATCGCCCGATTCTCGCCAATAATGGAAAAAGTAATTGAGCATTGTAACCAAGGAGGTTATGCTATTGGTGTGTGTAATGGATTTCAAATTCTATGCGAATCTGGATTGTTGCCAGGAGCACTTTTACACAATGATTCTCAGCGATTTATTTGCAAAAACGTACACATCGCTCCACAGACAAATAATACTGCTATAACAGCTAATTTAACCAAAGGGAAAGGGTATAAAATCCCAATCGCTCATGGAGAAGGAAGATACTTCGCTTCAGAAGAAACCATCAAAGAATTGAACGAAAATGATCAAGTTCTATTCAGGTATTCTGACGAAAATGGTGTGGTTGATTCATCCAATAATCCGAATGGATCTGTGGAGAACATTGCAGGTGTTACCAACAAGCAGAGAACTGTGTTTGGAATGATGCCTCACCCAGAAAGAGCTGCAGATGACGAATTAGGAAATACAGACGGACGTCTTTTCTTTGAATCGATGATCATGGAGATTGAAGGGAATCTAGTTTAGTTAAGAGTCAAGAATAGCTGTCACCTCCTCTTTTTAAGAGGGTTAAAATGACATTTATTTAGTTAATGCATAGAATTCACCTTCTTCTTTTTAACCAGTTAAACCTATACGTTTAATTGTAAAAGTATTGAGCAATAGCTTATTTTTTTCTGAAAGTGGAGAACGGAAAGTAAAGAAATTTGTCAGAAAACTTTGATACCTCCTGGGTATTTTTGGCGTTTTATCTAGAGAGAAAGTAGAAGTGTTTTTTATCAATGGAAAAAATGAACAAAGCCGATGAGTCGTGACTCGGTTTTTTATCAAACTAAAATTAACTGATTAATAAGATTTCTGCCTTTGCAAAAACGACAAGTAAAAATTAGCTATATACTACTTATAAAAATTCATTTCATCCACATACTTAGCCACTTTATCCGTCAATAAATAGGCGACAGATTTACCCTCTTTTATTCGTTTTCGAATATAACTAGCCGATATTTTCATAACAGGAATATCTTCCAGCATAGAAACATTTTTGTGAGTTAAAATTTCTTGTTCAGCAGTTTTAGAATCCTCTACTCCTAATCTTGGATACACCACAATGGAATGGTTCTTAAGAATGGTTTCGAAATTTTTCCATTTATGAAAAGACTTGATATTGTCTTCCCCCATGATAAGCGAGAACTCTTTTTTGGGGTACTTATCCATTAAATAAGCTAAAGTATCGGAAGTGTACGAAGGTTTTGGCATGCCAAACTCAATATCGCATGACTTAAGATTGTGTTCCTCTTCAATTGCTTCATTTACCAAAGCCAATCTGTGGTAGTCCTCAAGGAGCGATTTTTTTTCTTTCAATGGATTTTGAGGAGAAACAACAAACCACACCTCATCTACTATGCTGGACTCGGCAACATGGCTTGCAATAACCAAGTGCCCAATGTGAATGGGATTGAACGAACCAAAAAATAATCCTATTTTTTTCATGACAGAGGGGTTAATTTACTAGGAAAATCCTGGGTTTAGTATTTGTTCGAAGTTGCTATTTCTAGAAAATCACACACCACTTTTCGAGCTTCTTTTTTAGCTGCTTCCAATGTGTCGTTTATCAAGATATAATCAAATTCCTGAGCAGATTTCATTTCAACTTCAGCTTTTCCTACTCTTTTTATGATTGTTTCGGGTGTTTCACTTCCTCTACCAATCAACCTGTTTTCCAATTCTTGAATAGAAGGTGGCTGAACAAATATAGACAAAGCTTTTTCTTTAAAAATGGATTTTAATTGAATGCCACCCATCACATCAACATCAAAAATCACATGCTTTTTTTCTTTCCAGATTCTTTCAATTTCAGTTTTTAATGTGCCGTAAAAATTATCCGTGTACACTTCTTCCCACTCAATGAATTCATCCTCTTTTATTTTATCTTTGAAATTACTAACAGAAAGAAAATAATAATCATACCCATCTACCTCGTATTCTCTTTTCGGCCTGCTGGTAGCTGAAATAGAGAATTCTAAGTTTTTCACTTTTTCTAGCAAATACCTTACAATTGTTGTTTTTCCTGCTCCCGATGGAGCCGAAAATATGATGCATCTTCCTTCAAATTCCATGCGTAAAAGTAATAAAAATAGGGCGGCATGATACAAAAAACCTAACAGGTTTTCAAAAACCTGTTAGGTTTGGATTTTTGAGCCGTCATATTTAATTCATAAGAATTGTCATTTAGAGTTATCTCTACTCTAATAAATTATCTTATTCACTTTGTTGTTTTCCGTGATACAAAAACCTAACAGGTTTTGAAAACCTGTTAGGATTGGATTTTTGAGCTATTTTAAACTCTAATAAATGGTCAAATTCACTTTGTTGTTCTCAATAATCTTTCTCAAATTAATGAGCGCATACCTCATTCTTCCCAGCGCAGTGTTAATACTAATGTCTTTGGCTTCGGCAATGTCTTTAAAACTCATTTCTTTAAAGTGACGTAGGTAGATAATTTCCTTCTGTTCCTTTGGCAGATAGTCGATTACTTTTCTTACATCTTTGTGAATTTGTTCTTCAATCATCTCATCTTCAATACTTGCTTCGTGCATGTTGAGGATAGAGAAAATATCAAAATCATCCTCTTCATTTTTTGAGGGATTTTGGCTAATGGTAGGCATTTTTTTTACCTTTCTGAAATGATCGATTGCTAAATTGTGTGCAATTCGCATTGCCCAGGGAAGAAACTTTCCTTCTTCGTTGTATTTTCCTTTTTGGAGCGTGTTGATGATTTTGAAAAATGCGTCTTGAAANATATCTTCTGCGATTTTTCTGTTTTTTACCAATGAGATTAAATAACTAAAGATTCTGTCTTTGTATCTCGAAAGTAGGATTTCAAACGCCAAATCCTTTCCTTCTAAATAACTTCTAATTAGCTCCTGATCAGAGCTTTTTCTGTTAATTTCCATAATACTACTTGTTTTATTACTTGGGTTAATAATGTGTGTTTAAGTAGTCTTTTGGTATAGGCGTGTGAATTAGATTTGTATTTTGTCGAANGTAAATATATGTAAAACATTTCCAATCTTCCAAATAAATAGCACGTCAGAATTTGATTTTAAGAAAAAAATAACAGGAAAATTATACAACTTAGAATACAATAAAAGGAGTGTTGACTTATTTTTCTCCCCGTTAATATAAAATGTCATTGACTTTTTTTTCCGTTTACTTATCCTTAATTTTAGAAGGAATTTATAACGAACAAAAACAGTTAAAATGTCAAAAGGATTTTATAACGTACCGTTTCAAGGAAACGAAGAAGTATTGAGCTATGAGCCAGGTTCTCCAGAAAGAGAAGAGCTTCAGGCTAAATACAAAGAAATGTATAATAGTAAAGTGCATGTTCCGCTCTACATCGGTGGAGAAGAAGTACACACAGATAAGAAATTTACGATGTCACCTCCTCATGATCACAAGCACAGCTTGGGAACTTATAGTTATGGAACCAAAAAACATGTAGAGGATGCAATTGATGCGGCTTTGGCGGCAAAAAAAGATTGGGAGAACATGTCGTGGAACAGCAGAGCGGCTATTTTCTTAAAAGCGGCAGATTTATTGGCTGGACCGTACAGAGCAAAAATGAATGCAGCAACTATGCTGGCTCAATCAAAGAATTGCTACCAGGCGGAAATTGATTCGGCCTGTGAAATGATTGACTTTTTTAGAATGAATGTAGCTTACATGCAAGAAATCATGGAAGTTCAGCCAGATTCAAACCCAGGACTTTGGAATAGATTGGAATACAGACCGCTAGAAGGATTTGTTTTTGCTATTACGCCATTTAATTTTACGGCTATTGCGGCAAATTTATGTGCTGCTCCAGCAATGTTAGGAAACGTGGTTGTATGGAAGCCCGCAGAATCGCAAATATATTCTGCACAAGTTATCATGGAACTATTTAAAGAAGCAGGATTGCCTGACGGTGTTATCAATATGGTATTGGTAGATGGACCAGAAGCTGGAGAAGTAGTGTTTAATCACAAAGATTTTGCAGGTCTACATTTTACAGGTTCTACGGGAGTATTCAGACACCTTTGGAAAACAATTGGAGACAATATCTCAACGTACAAGACCTACCCAAAAGTAGTGGGAGAAACTGGGGGAAAAGACTTTATAGTAGCTCACAAATCGGCACATGCCAAGCAAGTCGCAACCGGAATCTCTCGTGGAGCTTTCGAATTTCAAGGACAAAAATGTTCGGCAGCGTCAAGGGTGTATTTACCATCCAACATGGCAGATGAGGTGATTGAATATGTAAAACAAGATGTTGCGACTATGAAAATGGGATCGCCAGAAGATTTTGGAAACTTTATCACGGCAGTGATAGATGAAAATGCTTTTGATAAAATTGCGGGTTACATCGATTACATCAAGCAACAAGATGATGCAGAAATAGTAGCTGGAGGAAACTACGATAAATCAAAAGGTTATTTCATAGAACCAACTGTGGTTGTTACAAAGAATTCAAAGTTCAGAACAATGTGCGAAGAAATTTTTGGACCTGTCATTACCATTTATGTATATGATGAAAATAAATTTGAAGAAACGTTAGAACTGGTTGACTCTACTTCCGAGTATGCCTTGACAGGTTCTATTTTCTCACAAGATAGATACATGATTGATTTAGCGGCAGAAAAATTGAAAAATGCGGCTGGTAACTTCTACATCAATGACAAGCCTACCGGAGCTGTAGTGGGTCAGCAGCCATTTGGTGGAGCCAGAGGTTCTGGAACAAACGACAAAGCGGGTTCTATTTTGAATATGTTAAGATGGGTTTCTCCAAGAACAATTAAAGAAACTTTTGTAACTCCAACAGATTACAGATACCCATTTTTGGGATAATCGATACCGAATAAAAACATGCAAAAGCTCCTGAAGAATCGGGAGCTTTTTTTATGTAAATTTGTTTCATGAAAATTTATACAAAAACAGGAGACAAGGGAGAAACATCTCTTTTGGGTGGAGCCAGAGTTCCCAAGTTTCACTTGAGGATAGAATCTTATGGAACAGTGGATGAACTAAACTCTCATTTAGGATTAATTCGTGACCAAGAGATAGAAAAGGAGACCAAAGAATTTTTGATTCAAATTCAAGATAATTTGTTTGTAATAGGCTCGCATTTAGCCAAAGAGCCAGGAAAAGACAAGGTTAAACTTCCTTCTATTTCAGAAGAAATGATTGTTGAGCTAGAAGAGAAGATAGACGAAATGAACGACTCCTTGCCAGCTATGAAATTTTTTGTGTTGCCAGGTGGGCACCCAACCGTTTCTTATTGCCACATTGCGAGATGTGTTTGCAGAAGAGCTGAGAGAATTTCCGTTCATCTCTCCCTAGAGAGCGAAGTTGACCCCATTATTACCAAATATCTGAATCGACTTTCGGATTATTTATTTGTGCTTAGTCGTAAATTTACACAGGATTTGAATGCGGAAGAAATCCCTTGGATCTCAAAGAAATAAGGAGTAAACACTCCATTTAACATATTTTATAACCCTTTAACAATTATTTGTTCGAGGGTTATTTTTTTTTGCCTTACATTAGTATTGAATCGTAAATTCCCCAAGATTCAAAAAAAGAGAAAATACAATGAGTAGACTTCTTGCCTTAATTTTTGTGCTTTGTTTTAGCTCTGCATTGATGTCTCAATCAATGTCGGGTTTTGTATTGGATGAAAATAATGCGCCCGTACCTTTCGCTAATTTATACATAAAGTCCAATGCTCTGGGGACTTCAACAGATGCTAACGGTCGTTACACTTACCAGTTTACAAATCAGGGAATTTACACCATTGTGGTAACCGCCATTGGCTTTGAGATGCAAGAGTTTTCGGTATCCGTTGAGGACAACGGAGAGGTCGTTAAAAACATTTGGCTAAAAACAGATATTCAGAAGCTTAAGGAAGTTCAAATAAAAGGAAAAGGGCGAGATCCTGCCTACGGCATTATTGCCAATGCCATTGATAATAAAGCCAAATGGAATACTCAAATTCAGTCGAGTAAAACAGAAGTTTACATAAAAGCAAAAGAGGTAATTAGCGAAAAGGAGAAAAAGAAACGAGAGAAGAAAGAAAGGGCGAGGAAAAGACAAAAGAAAGTACAAGAAGCGTCCAAAGAGAAAACCGATGAAGAACTATTGGAAGAAGCGCTGAGCAAGGAACGCAGAGAGGTTAACAGATTCGCCAACAGCATCAATATGATGGAGGTGAAGCTAGAACGACATTACCAATACCCAGATAATGTAAAAGAAATTCGCAGCGCTTACAAGGAATATGGCAGTACTTTTGGTTTGTTTTATAAAAACACAATTCAAAGTGAATTTAATTTTTACGACAACTTAATGAGTCTGTTCAAGCTGAATGAAGTTCCACTTGTATCTCCTTTGAACTCTCTTTCGGTATTGACCTACAAGTTTAGGTTAGTAGAAACCACTTTTGATGAGGGTGTAATGATTTGGAAAATTGAAGTTACTCCCCGGAAAAAAGGAAACGCAACCTGGGAAGGACACATTTGGATAAGAGATAACACTTTTAATTTAGATAAAGTAGATTTGTTCTTACACAAAGGAGGCTTACTGAAATACACAGATTTTACGGTGAAGCAAGATTACTTTTTTAATGAAGACTCGGTTCTTCTTTTGAAAAAACAAGTGTTTGATTACACCGAGAAAAGTGGAAGGCAAGAGTTTACAGGAAATACCACCGTGGTATATTCCAATTATCAATTGAATGTAGCGTTTCCCAAAAAATATTTCGGAAATGAAGTAGGCGTAACAACGGCAGAAGCATACGAAAGAGATTCTAGTTACTGGGATAAAATAAGACCCGAACCTCTCACAATAGAGGAGCAACGGTTTCAGTTTGTAAAAGACAGTATTCACGATTTTGTGAATTCGCCTGCCTACCTAGATTCTGTGGACTCTGTGTACAATAAAGTTACTTTTTTAGATGTGGTATGGAATGGGGTTGGGTTTAGAAACAGAGCCAAGAAACAATCTTGGAATTTTGGTTCATTGCCAGAGATGCTACTGAATTTTGATCCCATAAATCCTTTTCGAGTTGGCCCGGGCGCTTCATATTTCAAAAGATTTGAAAACGAGAGAACGTTTAATGCGTCCGGTGATATTAGCATGGGACTCTCAAATAGAGACATAAAAGGTAATTTTAGGGTAGGATTAAAGTATGACCCGATGCATTTGGGGAGAATTGATATGTATGTAGGACAACGGTTCGATTTGTTGGTGTTTGATGATGCTTTGGTTAATAAATTTCAGCGAAATAACTGGATAGAAACAGGCTACTTGGTAGCGAGAACATCTCGAGAATTATTCAATGGGTTTTATGCCTCAATGTATTACAGTTACGATGATCGTAATTCGATTGTAAACTACAATTTTACCCCAATTTTCGATTCTTTATTTCCTGGCCAACCCAATGTAGCCGCTGATTTTGATGGGTACAAATCTTCTAGGATTGGAATTGGATTTTCGTTTACTCCGTATCAAAAATATATGATGGAGCCCAAACGAAAGGTAGTGCTGGGAAGCAAATGGCCGGAGTTTTCTGTTGGGTACGAAAAAGGGGTTCCAGGTTTGTTTGGAAGTGTGATCAATTATGATTACGTCAATTTTTCTATACTTCATACCTTTAATGTGCGAACATTGGGAACCTCCTCTTATCGATTTGAAGCGGGAAAATTCTTAAACAGAGAGAATTTGAANAGGGAAGACAACAAAATATTTGGGCAAAGCGATCGGTGGTTTTTTGCCTCTTTCCTTACTTCGATGCAATTGCAAGATACTACGCTCAATGTAACAGATAGCTATCTTAAGCTCAACTACATTCACCACTTCAATGGAGCAATTATTAATTTCGTTCCCCTAATAAAACGACTAGGGATTCATACTGTGGTAGGAGCTAGTGGATTAATGGTACCTCAATACGACTACCAATATGTAGAGGCTTTTGCCGGAATCGAACGTTCTTTCAGAATTTCCAGAACAAGATTTAGACTTGGAGTGTATGCGGTAGATGGAGTTTCCAATCTCAATAAAATAGATCCCAGAATCAAATTTGGAATAAATTTTTACAGTTTCAGAAATGACGACTGGGGATATTAGTGATAATTCAGAAATCAGAAGCATTTTTACAAATGCAATACCATCCTGATTTCAAGGAATTAGAAATACGCAATAGGCAAAAATTCAATAGATCTCAAGTGATTGAACATGAGTAAAGTATTAAATCAACTCATTGCCAGAAAGTTACAGTTGTGTAAAGAGTGGGTTATTCTTTTTCCAAAAACTCATGAATGGTATCCACCATGTTACTAGAACCCACGACAAAGGGAACTCTTTGATGTAATTCTGTTGGTTTTAATTCCATAATTCGCTGCTTTCCGTCAGTTGCTTTTCCTCCCGCTTGCTCTATCACAAAAGCCAATGGATTACACTCGTAAAGCAATCTTAATTTCCCGTAAGGAGAAGTGGTAGTTGAAGGATACACGTAAACACCACCCTTTAGTAAGTTTCGGTGAAAATCGGCTACTAATGAGCCGATATACCGAGCTGTGTAAGGTCTTTTTGTTGTTTTATCAATTTCTTTGGTATAGTCAATGTAATTTCTTAATCCTTGAGAGGTTTTGTTATAATTCCCCTCATTCATGGAGAATATTTTTCCGTTTTTGCTTGTTTCCATTTCGGGATGAGAAAGATAAAATACGCCCAAAGAAGAGTCGTAAGTAAAGCCGTTTGTTCCATTTCCGGTAGTGTAAATCAACATAGTAGAAGAACCGTAAAGCACGTATCCTGCTGCTACTTGTTCAGTTCCTGGTTGCAGGAAATCGTCTAAAACCACAGGTTCTCCAGCTGGAGAAATTCTTCGATATACCGAAAAAATCGTTCCCACCGATACGTTCACATCAATATTGGAAGAACCGTCCAAAGGATCCATTGCCACGACATATTTTCCGTTTTGGGATTCGCCATCAAATGCTACAAAGTCATCGTCTTCTTCGGAAGCAATTCCGCAAATTACACATCTTTTTTTTAATGCTTTGATAAATACATCATTAGCATATACATCTAGTTTTTGTTGCTCTTCACCTTGAATATTTTCTGTTCCCACAGCTCCCAAAATATGCTCAGCAAGACCTGCTTTGTTTATTTCGTGATGCACTATTTTTGATGCCAATCGGATAGAACTTAATAGGCTCGATAATTCTCCTGTTGCGTAGGGAAAATCTTTTTGATTTTCGATAATAAACTCTCCTAATGTGATTGACTTCATGATGGTTATTTGTTTAATGGTGTGTAAAAATACAGTTATTCTACCATTGTAGAAAATATACCTTGTTAGATTTTACTTTGTCTCTTGGTTTCGGTAATTTTAAGCAACAAGAAATACAAATTTTATAAAGGCAAAAAAAGAATGAAGTCATTTTGTGCTACGACACAGAATCTGTCAGTAAACTTCGAAGCGATTAATTTACAGATTCCGCATCAAGTGCGGAAGGGCCGCTCCTTTTTTGCCAGACTTTAAATAATAAAAATAAATGTCAGAAATAAAAGACTACCTAAACGAGAACAAAGACCAATTGATTAACGAATTAGTTGATTTGCTTAAAATACCTTCGGTAAGTGCAGATCCTGCATACAAAGCTGAGGTGAATAGATGCGCAGAGCATGTGAAGCAAAGTTTGGAAAAAGCTGGAGCTGAGAACGTGGAGATTTGTCCAACAGCTGGACACCCTATTGTATATGGAGAGAAAATAATAAATGCCTCGTTGCCTACCGTTTTGGTATATGGTCATTATGATGTTCAACCAGCCGACCCTATTGAATTGTGGACAAGTCCGCCATTCGATCCTGTTATCAAAGATGGATATATTTATGCACGAGGAGCTGCCGATGACAAAGGACAATTTTACATGCATGTAAAAGCTTTTGAATACATGATGAAGACTAATACTCTTCCTTGTAACGTGAAGTTTATGATTGAAGGAGAGGAAGAGGTAGGTTCAGAAAACTTGGGAGTTTTTGTGAAGGCAAACAAAGAAAAGTTAAGCGCAGACACTATTTTAATTTCAGATACTTCGATGATTTCGAATGAAACACCTTCCATTTCTGTGGGATTGCGAGGATTGAGTTACCTCGAAGTAGAAGTTACTGGGCCAAACAGAGATTTGCACTCTGGATTGTACGGAGGAGCTGTAGGAAATCCAATCAACATTTTGTGCAATATGATAGCTTCATTGACAGATGAGAATAACCACATTACCGTAAAAGGATTTTATGACAAGGTACAAGAGGTTTCAGAAGAGGATAGAGCTGAAATGGCACGAGCGCCTTTTAGTCAGGAGGATTACAATGCGGAATTGAAAATCAAGGAAGGTTTTGGAGAGAAAGGATTTTCTACCAATGAGAGAACCTCTATTCGTCCCACTTTGGATGTGAACGGAATTTGGGGAGGTTACATTGGCGAAGGAGCCAAAACGGTGCTGCCTTCTAAGGCTTATGCAAAAATCTCGATGAGATTGGTTCCAAATCAAAGCTCGGAAGAAATAACTGAAAAGTTTCAAAAACACTTTGAATCGATAGCGCCAGATGCAGTGAAGGTACTGGTGAAGCCCCATCATGGTGGAGAGCCGTTCTTGATTCCTACCGATTTTCCGGCTTACCAAGCTGCTAGTAAAGCAATGGAAACAACTTTTGGTGTAAAACCAATTCCCGTAAGAAGTGGAGGAAGTATTCCGATTACTTCGTTATTCGAAGCAGAATTGGGACTTAAATCAGTTTTGATGGGATTTGGATTGGCAACGGATGATATCCACTCGCCAGACGAACATTACGGAATTTTTAATTATTTAAAAGGGATTGAAACGATTCCTTATTTCTACCAGTATTTTACTGAGGAATTTGGAAAGTGAAAATTTCTTGAAACCTAGCAGATATTGAAAATTTGTTAGGTTTGATTTAACTGGAAGATGTGAGAATGAGGTGGTTGTGCTGCCTCATTTTTAGTATTCCCAACTTTTATATTCCTCGTTGTGATGTTTCTCTTCGTTGTAGATCCAAACCATCCGATCCAGAAACCACATTTTTCCGGCTAGTACCAGAATTATTCCCATGCAAGTAGGCCAAAAATCCAAATAATACAGGCCATACACATAAAACGGTAAGCCAATAAAACTAATTGTATTCAGGATGGTAATCATCGTTAGGTGGTGCTTGGCAATGGGATGGTTTTTCCTGTTAATCCAAACTCGTTCGCCAAATACAGCTCTCGAACTCCAATTTTTTGTGGAGTTTGGTGGGTTAAAAGCTCTAGGATTGACAAAAGTCCAAATAACTATGAGTGAGATAGGAATGAGTGCAAACCAATCCAGCCAAACTCTGCTCCATATAGCGATTGCCAGTACAATAATAATGGGAATTCGCGTCCAGGCGCTCCAAGGATTCGAGTGGCGCATCCAGTTAGTGTCGTCCAATTTAAAAGTGCGGGCAAGTTTTTCTGAAAAAGACATGATTCATGGTTTTATTAAAGATAAGTATTTTAGAGTTGTTGAGGAATGAATTGCTTTTTAACTACATTAACATTAAAATGAATAGGAAGTTGAATTCATTCCAATTATCTTCATCACTTGACTAAAAATCTATTCCATGGAAAAAAATAATACTATATTTTCTGTTGAAAAATTTCTTCGCGAGTCCGTTGATTTTTTTATCCAAATTGCACGAAACTTAGTCTTGGGGGTTGGGAATTTCTGGAAAGTTGGCCTTGTTATTCTTCTTGCGATGTCGGTAATGTTTCTTTTCTCAGCAAGACAATCGAAAACTTATTACCGCTCTAAGGCAAGCTTTACCTATAATTTTGTCCACAAAAAGGTGTACGGTGATTTGTTTTTTTACCTTCAAGAACTTACCTCCAACAAGCAATATGAAGACTTGGCTTTTGCTTTAGGAATTACCTCAGAGCAGTCACAACGAATACGTAAGATATCAGCAAAAAATATTGTCAACAGTCCTTTGCATCAAGATTTTACTTTTGAGAGAATTCCTTTTTATGTGTATTTAGAGTGTGAAGATAAAGCTGATATTTTGGCAATTCAAAACGGACTTATCCGCTATGTTTTGGCAGATTCAGCCAATAATGTGGTGGCTCAAAAAGAAATAGAGAATTATAAAACAAGCTTGTTGTTTGTAAAAGAAGACCTGGCTCGAATTGATGTGCTTTTGACANCGATTGATTCCGTCAACTCAGTCGAGCTACTTTATTTAGCGAAAGAAAGACAAAAAGAATTGATTTCCTTAAAGAGTAGGTTGAGTGATTTGAATTCAATAGCACTACTAAAAGCTTTTCAACCGATAGAGATAACAAAAATGGATCAGAACACGGCAAAACTCAAAGAATATGGATTGATTACTGGGTTTCTTGTTCTTTTTTCAAGTCTTTTTTTACAATGGTATAAAAACCCGACAGATGAGGTTTAATAAATTGCTTACATCGCGTAATTTACAAAATTCGATATGGAACGTTATTGAAGTTCTTTTGGGGCCAACTATTTTGTTTGTTTCTATTCCAGTTTTTCTCTCCCAATTAGGGGCCGAAGATTACGGTATTTGGATGTTGGTAAACTCTATCGTAATTGTGATGCAGGCGTTTAATTTAGGGTTGAATTTTTCTACTTACAAGCACGTGTCAATAGCCATTTCCAAAAAAGATAATCAGCAGATTTCGGATACGCTAAACACCAACCTTTCTTTCACCGTGGTTATCTTGTTAGTTAGTCTGGTTGTAGCTTCCTTCATTTGCTCGGGAGTATATTTAAACAATTGGTTTGTGGAGAATTCTCTCGTTAAGTCAAGACTGATAATCTCCATCTTGATAGGTATGATTCTCTTGTTTGGAAAGTTGACTGAACAAATATTGTACAACGTTTACCGCGCTTTTGAGGATTTCAAGTATGTAACGATTTTATCAATTATTTTGAAAATAATCACGGTTTTGGGTAGTATTGTAATCGCCTATTTAACCCAAAATGTTGTCTATGTATTGGGTTTTAACGCTTGTATTATGCTGACAGGTATTTTTGCAAACTACAAACTACTTGCGAGATTCATTCCATTTTATAGATTTAGTTTTTCTCTTAATCGCAAACTGATAAAACACGAGATAAGCTATTCCCTTTTTATTTGGTTTCAGAGCATTGCCATCATTATTGTATACCAAGGAGATCGCCTTCTTGTTTCTTATAAATTTGGATTGGTAGCATTGTCTTTCTATGCAATTGTGGCAACTTTATTCAATCACATTCACATGGCATTTGGGGCAATCACATCGTGGATTTTTCCGCAAGTAGCCAAAAATAAAGAAGACGAATCTCTCGTGTTTGATTTGTACTTACGTACCCGAAATGTTTCACTGGTGATTTCCTTCCTGATTCTCGCTTTGTTCTGCCTTTTTTCAAAACCTTTTTTCACCCTATGGCTGGGTTCAGAAAACTATGCAGAAATAGAGCAATACGTCAAGTGGTTTTCAGTATTCGAGTTTTTTCTTATTTTTTCGAGTATTCCGAACTTATTTTTGAACGCTTCTGGTCACGAGCGATTTGGCCTAAAAATGGTTTTGATATTTACCTCTTTTAATTTTGTAGGAATTTTGATCGGTTTGTTCGTGTTTAATTCCTTAATCGCTATGGTAATTGGTCTTGCCGTTTCCATTGTCCCAGGAATGTATTGGTTACATTATTCAGTTTCCAAACGATTTGATAAATCTAAACCAAGCCCTTTTTCCATTGCAGCTCTTTTCCTTCCTTCAATCTTTGGTAGTGGAATCGCAATTTTTGATGATTGGCTGGTAAAATCTGTCTGTTTCATCTTATGTTTGGCTAGCATTTTTTTCGTTTATTTTAACATGCAGCGGACAAGTTTTAAAATATTGACAGAATGAAAAAGATAATCGATTCATCTTTGGGGGTTGTGTTGCTCATATTTTTTTTTAATCGATGTGGTTTGCCTTATGGATTAGAGTTTTCTGTGATTTTAGCCCCACTATTTATCATTTATTTACAACAGAGCAAATTGGTGTTGAAGCTTTTTTTACCTTTTTATTTCTTTATTATGTATTCTGTAATTCATTTGTTACAGGGTGTAATAGTCAAAGATTTTATCGTTTCAACTTTTGTTCTTTTTACCCTACTCATTTTTACAGTTACCTTTTATACTTATTACAAGAAATCAGTTGCCATACCTGACATCATTAAAAGAATTGCTCAAGTAAACTTTGTACTTACTTTACTTGCCTTGGTATCTTTGTTTTCTGGCATTCAGATTACGTACTTTTGGTATCTTGAACCCTTTACTCCTGGATATGAGGTTTTACCAAGACTCAAAATTTTTGAATTAGAAGCATCGCATTACTCCTTCGCGATATTGCCAATTTTCTATTATTATTTCTGGACAATATTGAAAACTTGGGAATGGAAGAACTTTTTGTATTTACTGTCCATAATACTTAGCCTATTACTCTCTTTTTCTTTGGGTGTATTGGCGGTAATTGTCATTTCATTGATTGTTGTTTTTGTGGCATATTTCTGGAGATTCATACAATTTCCACCGACTAGAATAAAACTGATTGGGCTGTGTTTGGTTGCTGTCTCTGCTGTTCTTGTATTGTTTCTTTTTTTTCCAGAAAACCCGTTAAGTTTTAGACTTCAAAACTTATTAGCTGGAAATGACACATCGGGTAGGGGAAGGACCTACGAAGCATTTGAGATTGGTTGGCAAGTTCTTTCCCAGCACAATCCACTATTTGGTATTGGCTTAGGTCAATTCAAGATTATTGGAAGAGAGACGTTAATTTACTACTATAAATTTGCCAATATGCCCGAAGTTGCTAGGCTGCCAAATGCTATGGCAGAAACCCTCGTGGTATACGGAATTGTCGGCTTTAGCTTGAAACTGCTACTTCAAATTGGATTGTTTGTCAAAATGAAAGTTTATCAGAATGTGTTTCAACTCAGCCTGTTCCTAAGTCTTTTTGTTTATCAATTTACGGGAAGTTATGTATTCAATGAAATGGAATATGTGTTTTGGATAATGGCATTTTTTCCAAAGCTTCAAAATTTTCAATCACTCAATTATTTTAAGCGATGAGAGTATTATTTATCAGTAGATCGACTATTTTTTCGGTGCCAGGTGGCGATACTGTGCAAATGACCGAAACCGCAAAAGAACTTCGTGAAATGGGAGTGATGGTCGATATTTTTGATCCACAAAAAGAACCTGTTTACCAAGATTATGAACTTCTTCATTTTTTTAATCTAACACGACCAGCTGACATCTTGTGTCACACATCAAAATGTAATGTGCCCTTTGTTGTTTCCACAATTTTCGTTGAGTATGATTTTTACAAAAACATGAGTCCGTTGTCTAAAATAGGAATAGCCACTAGAATTTTTGGTTTAGATGGGATTGAGTATTTAAAAACAGTTGCCAAACACCTTTTGAGAAAAGAAAAGCTTTCCTATCTCCCTTATTTGTGGAAGGGTCAAAGAAAATCAATCAAGACAGTATTAAAGAAAACTGTGGCAATTCTTCCCAATTCCCGGAGCGAATCAGAAAGAGTAAGACGCTGCTATGGAGTCATCTGCAAAGAATTTATAGTTCCAAATGGCATTGATACACGTATTTCTCTTACTCATCGAGAAATGAATCGAATAGAAAATCAGTTGATTTGTGTAGGTCAAATAGAGCCCAGAAAAAATCAATTGAATTTAATATCTGCAGTAAACGAATTGGATGTTACACTGCTTATCATAGGTGATTCGGCACCCAATCATAAAGCCTACTTGGAGGAGTGTAAGCAAGTTGCTTCTCACAAAGTAAAGTTCATCCCAAGAGTTGATCAAACACAATTAGTGCCCTATTACTTAAGTTCGGCAATTCATATTTTACCAAGTTGGTTTGAAACCACAGGACTTTCATCCTTGGAAGCGGCTTATTTAGGTTGTAAAATTATTGTGTCACCAAATGGCGATACGCGAGATTACTTTGGTGATTTTGCAAACTATTGCGCTCCACAATCCGTCAATTCGATAAAAGAAGCAATAAAGGAAGCACTTCGGAATGAAAATTCTGGCGAACTAAAACAGCATATAGAAGATAATTTTACTTGGAAAAAGGCAGCTGAGAATACAAAAATGTGCTATCAATCAATACAATCAAAAATATGAGGGTAGGAATTATAGGAACAAGAGGTATTCCTAATAAATACGGAGGCTTCGAACAGTTTACGATGCACTTTGCAAAGTACTTAGCCGAAGAGGGAATTGAAGTAGTAGTTTATAATTCTTCCAATCACCCGTACAAAGAAAATAGATGGAATGGAGTTGAAATTGTGCATTGTTGGGATCCAGAAAAATTAATAGGTAGCGCGGGTCAGTTTTTCTATGATTTGGGTGCCATCCTTAATGCCAGAAAGCAAAAGTTTGATGTTTTGTTTCAATTAGGTTATACGAGTAGTTCTATTTGGGGATTTTTATTTCCAAAGAAAACGAAAATTATCACCAACATGGATGGACAAGAGTGGAAGAGAGCTAAATATAATAAATGGGTAAAGAGATTTTTGAAAAAAGCAGAGTGCTGGGCGATAAAACAAAGTGATGTTCTGATTGCTGACTCTAGAGGGATTCAAGAATACTTGAAAAATGAATATTCAGCAAGCTCTCATTTCATTGCTTATGGAGCAAATGTGGTTCACAAGTTTGATAAAACTATACTTGACAAATACAATTTGTTGCCCAATTCATATAATTTGTTGATTGCCCGCATGGAGCCAGAAAATAATATCGAAACAATAATTAAAGGACATAGAAATAACTCAGCTGATAAGCTTATTGTTATTGGAAATCTCGACACAACCTTTGGTAAATACTTGGCAAGTAACTATTCAAGTTCAGTAACTTTCGTAGGCGAAAATTACAATTTTCACGAATTAAATTCGCTTCGTTATTTTTCGAAACTTTATTTTCATGGACACTCCGTGGGAGGTACAAATCCTTCTTTGCTTGAGGCAATGGCATGCGGTTGCTCAATAGTTGCCCACGACAATCCTTTTAATCGCGATGTGTTGGATCAGAACGCACTCTATTTTTCATCCGAGAAAGAAATTCACGATATTTTGAATTCGAAAAAGACACCAATTAAAAACTCAGCAGACAATAATAAAAAGAAACTTCAAGAAGTCTATAGTTTTGAAATCATTCATCGATCACTTAAAGCAGTAATGGACAATGAATAAGACACAAAAAAAATTGGAACTTATAAGCACCGCATTGTCCTTTTTGGTGGTTTTCACCTTGGCTTTTCCCTCTGAGTTTAATGCGCTTGCGATTTATTTGTTGTGTGGTTTTTCACTGTTTCATTGTATCAAAAGAAGAGTCTTTCTATGGAAAAACAGATTTGTATTTTTGTCCGTTTCCTTTTTCTTACTTCACGTAATTCACCTGTTTTTTGACGAAAACTTGGGAAGAACAAGTTTTGAAATAGAGAAAAAATTGGGCTTTTTGGTTCTGCCTTTGTTTTGGTACAATTTACCCATATCTCAACCCAAAAAAGTGATAGAGCGCGCTCTTGATTGGTATGCCAAGGGAATGTCCTTTTTCGGACTATTTTTACTTGGTTATGCCCTTATTTTTTCCAATTATTTGGAGCAAACAACCTCCTTTTTCTACCATCAATTTGTTCAGGTTTTTGATGGCAACGCAATTTACTACTCCCTCCTTTTTACATTGTCTTTGATTATTTTCATCGAAAAGAACAGAAAATCGCCTTCAGCAATCACTTTACTTCAAATAGGTTTTACCTCTTTGATAATAATTTTACTCTCATCAAAAATATATTTGATTCTGTTAGTTGGATTAATTCTGTACTTTCTCTCCACCATTCCAAAAAAAAGATTGGCTCTTGGTTTTGTGGTTGTAGTATCGGTAACGGCATTTATTCTAAATCAAACGTCAATCACTTCTCGATTTCAAGATATAAATTTCAAATCTTTTTTTTCTGTAAAGCAGGAAGTGCATACGAGCACCTATTTTGATGGGTTTACTTTGAGAAAAGAGTTGTGGAATATAAGCTTAAATCTGGTAGAGAAGGAGACGAAAACTTTCTTGATGGGTGTGGGCCCAGGAGATGCACAAGATGAGATTGATAAAAGCCTGAAAGAGAATAACTTTTACACGGGCACCGAAGCTATAAACAAGACAGGATATCTCGGTTATAATTCGCACAATCAATACATCCAAACTCTCTTAGAAACTGGTTTCTTTGGTCTGATTCTGTTGATTTTAATGATTTATTATAGCTTGATGGTAGGATGGAAGTCCAACAATAGAATTCTCTTAATTTTTTCTTTGGTGACTCTAGTTTCGTACTTTACTGAAAGTTACTTGAATAGACAGATTGGGATCATCTCTTTTGTAGGATTTAATTCCATGATGCTTTGTTTACAGCCCGATCAATTTGTTTATACCAAAATCGTAAAAAGAGGAGTTGACCTTGTTTTTTCTTTTCTAGTTATCGTGTTCATTCTCTCATGGCTGTTGCCAATTCTTGGCTTTTTCATTTATTTAGATACCCATTCCTTTCCCCTTTTTGTTCAAGACCGGGTTGGCGAAAAGGGTAAGATTTTTAAATGTTTCAAGCTGAGAACAATGGTCGTTAATAGGGAAGCAAATCGGGTCCCGGCCAAAGAACGTGACAAGAGAATAACGAAATTTGGAAGAATTTTGAGGAAATATGCAGTTGATGAATTACCTCAGTTTATCAATGTGTTTTTAGGAGAAATGAGTATAGTAGGCCCCAGACCTTTGATGGTAAGTGAAGAACAAGAATGGAACGAAAAGAAGGAAGGGTTTTCAAAAAGATTAATTGTAAAACCCGGTGTTACAGGTTTAGCTCAAGCAAATGGTTACAAGGGTATCATCAATCATCCTGCTGATTTATCCATTCGTTTTCGATTAGATAAACTCTATATTCAAAAACAGAGTTTATGGGTAGATTTCAAAATAATTGTACGAACTATTTTCTATATATTTACGTGATTTGATACAATCTTCCGATATACAAACTGAAATCACCAAAGCCCTCGGGTATTTTGATTTTTTTAAATTTCCTTTGACGATCGAAGAGATTCAAAATTTTTTGGAAATAAAAGTAGAGTTTAATCGATTGAAAAAGGAACTAGCTGAGATGACAAGTAACGGAATCATATTTTGTTTTAAAAATTGTTTTCTTCTTCACAATCTGCCAGAAATGGTAGAAAGGAAGTTACAAGGAATCGAGTATGCGCAAAAACGAATGAAAAGAGCTCATTTGATCGCTTCATTTATAATGGGGTTTCCCTTCGTGCGAATGGTGGCTATCTCTGGTTCGTTATCCAAGAATTATGCCGATAAAACTACGGATATAGACTTCTTCGTAATTACGACAGAAAACCAACTTTGGACAGCAAGAACGATACTTCATCTACTGAAAAAACTGACGTTTCTTTTTCGGCTTCAACATAGTTTCTGTATGAATTATTTCCTTTCAGAAAATCATTTGAAAATAGAAGAGAAAAATTATTTTACAGCTGTAGAATTAGCTACTTTAATTCCGAAAAGAGGAGTGAATTATCATCAAGAATTAATTTCTCAAAATGATTGGATTCATTCTTTTTTACCAAATTTCTGTTCCCAAAGCCAGTCTCAAGATATCCAACGTCCCAAACTAGTAAAAAGAGCCCTTGAATATGTTTTGAGCTCAAAAAAGCTGAATAATTTGCTAATGAATGTTACTGATCGAAGATGGCGAAATAAATGGCAAAAAAAAGGGTATGATCACAAGGAGTATGAGTTAGCATTCAAAACCCAGCTCTATGTTTCCAAGAATCATCCGGGAAATTATCAAAAGAAAATTTTGGATCACCGAAAAAATAATACAAACCAAACAAACTAAAACTACCAAGCACATTCACTATTAAACTTATGATTGACGTATTATTTAGCCATAGTTATTATTATCAAATGGACTCCAAGCAATGGGATACAGGTATGCCTTATCCACCTTTGGGAACAATTTATGCCGCTGGGTTTTTAAGAGAAAATAACCTAAAGGTTAATTTGTTTGATGTAGGGTTAAGGAATAATCCCAAAGAAATTATGCCTGTTCTGAAAGAGTCGAAACCTACTTTTTTGGTTCTTTACGATGATGGGTTTAATTACCTGACAAAAATGTGCTTAACTAATATGAGGGAAGCAGCATTTGAAATGATTCAAATGGCCAAATCCGAAGGCTGTAAAGTTATTGTTTCCAGTTCCGACTCCACCGACCATTTTGCTCAATATTTAGATAAAGGAGCCGATGTAGTGTTGCTCGGGGAAGGTGAAATTTCTTTGCTAGAAACAATTAATAAGATGATAGCCAATGGCTCATTGGAGGAAGTAAAAGGAATTGCTTTTGCACTAAAAGGAGAAATAAAGAATAATGGAAGAAGGTCAGTAATTAGGGAATTGGATACTTTGCCACAACCGGCTTGGGATTTAATTGATGTTGAAGCATATAAGCAGGCTTGGACAAGTAGACTTCCTTTCGCCTTAAATATCGCCACAACTAGAGGGTGTCCATACAAATGTAACTGGTGTGCAAAGCCAATTTATGGAAATCGGTATAATTCTAGATCTCCGGAGAGAGTTGTTCAAGAAATAAAGTACTTAGTAGAGACTTATGGAGTCAGCAACTTTTGGATGTGTGATGATATTTTTGGATTGAAACCAAATTGGGTGCAAGAATTTGACCTTTTACTTAAAAAGGAATCAATCAAAATAGGGTTTAAAATTCAAAGTCGTGCAGATTTATTACTCAAAGAAAATTCTATTGACGCTCTGGTGAGCTCTGGGTTAAAAGAGGTTTGGTTAGGAGCGGAAAGTGGCTCTCAATCCATTTTGGATGCAATGGATAAAGGCACAACGATTGAACAAATTGAAGAGTCAACCCGTCTCCTTCAGAGAAAAGGAGTAAGAGTGGCTTTCTTTATTCAATACGGTTATCTAGGTGAAACAAAAACAGATATAAACAAGACAATCGATTTAATAAAACGAGCCAAACCTGATGATATAGGAATTTCAGTTTCTTATCCGTTGCCAGGCACAAAGTTTTATGAAACGGTAAAAACCCAACTAACCGGTAAAAAAAATTGGACTGATTCAAATGATTTGGCTATGATGTTTTCAGGGACTTTCAATCAAGAGTTTTACAAAAAGCTTCACAGCTATACTCACAAGATTTTTCAAAGGACAAAAGGAATTCAAGCAGTGAAAAAGGTCTTTAAAAATCCATTGAAGGCGGATAGAGTTCAGTTAAAATTAATAGCCAAATTGCCTTACTATTTGATTTTGGGAATGAAAGAAGAAAAGGAATTGGCTAAAATGGAGAACAGCAATGAAAACAAATTCTGACAGCGTGGATAAAGGATTTTCCTCTATTTATCAAGAGTATGAAGACTTAAACTTGGGGAATAATAAAACGGTGTGGCAACGTAAGTTGGTTTATCGTCATTTTCTTTCTTTTGCAAAGAAAGGGGGAAATATTTTGGAGATAAATGCAGGGTCAGGGATTGACGCTACGTATTTTGTCGAAAGTGGTTTTACTGTATTAGCAACTGATATATCAAAGGGTTCTGAGGTGTTTTTTCAAAAGAAACTCCTCTCATATGAATCTCAGGATAGGCTTACTTTCAAGAGACTTTCGTATGACTCTCTGCTTACACTAAAACCCCAAAAATATAATCATATTTTTTCTAATTTTGGNGGACTTAATTGTATAGAAAATCCGGAGGAAGTGCTTAATTCTATTGTAGATCTGCTNCACGAAAACGGGAGGGTTTCAGTCGTTGTAATGCCACGATTATATCCCGGAGAATGGATACTCGGATTGAGAAACAGAAAAAAAGCTTTTCGAAGAATTACTAAAGGACCAATCATGGCAAATGTAGAAGGTGAAAAAATAGCAGTTTGGTATCATTCTTTGAAAAAATTGAAGGAAGATGTATCGCCTAAATATCAGTTTCTGCGAGCAGAAAGTTTGGGGGTTTTTCTCCCCCAAAATGACGATTTTGGATCTCGAAGACCTAAAATATTCAGTTTTATTTTGAAATTAAATTCTCTGCTCATAAGATTTCTTCCTGCCGGAATAGGGGATTATTACATAGCCACTTTTCAAAAAAAATAATAAATGAAGTCGATTAAAGTTTTTACACCTGTTCAATCCAAATTTACGGATAGGTATTTGGCTGTCAGAGAGAAGGAAGGATTTTTAATTTCGGATGAGGTTGTTCGATCACTTCCAAATCCTCCAAAGGGAACACCTCAATATGAGCAGTGGAAACTAAGAGGGATTAATAGCAAACGGTTTTGCAGGTATGTAGAGGATAACAATTCGTTCCATCATATTTTAGAGTTGGGATGTGGCAATGGCTGGTTTGCACATGAAATAGCGAAGGTTTCTTCGGCAAAAGTTTTGGGGTTAGACATTAATTTACCTGAGTTAGAACAAGCAAATAGAGTGTTTTCTCTCGAAAATTTAGAATTTGGAATTGGAGATATTTTTAACGCAACATTTGCCCAAAAGTTTGACCTTATTGTCTTGAATGCTGCTGTTCAATACTTCCCAAAATTTGATCAACTCATTGAGAGGTTGGAGAGTTTGATGAGTAATACAGGAGAAATCCATTTGCTGGACACACATTTCTATGCCAACAGCCAAGAGTCCAATAAAGCGAAATCAAGAACCGAAAAGTATTATGAAGATCTAAGCGAAGCTGAGATGAGTCCTCATTATTTTCATCACACAATGAATGATTTAAGAGATTTTGAGCTTATTGAAGGACCACCAAGAGTACTTCCAAACTTTTGGAAAAAGAAATCTCCTTTTGATTGGTATCGATTAAGACTTACTTGAGAATAAATGCGGTAATTTCCATGCCCCAAGCCACACCCAAATGCACAATCAACCCGCCATAAATATTTTTTGATTCATAGGCCAAAACTCCTAATCCAAAACCACCAAAAACAGATCCTATAGTTTCCCACATGGGTTTGCCAAAGTGCAGAAATGCATAGCAAGCTACCATTGGCAGAATCGCATTTTTGCCTACATACTTTGAGAGCGCCACAACCATAAATCCTCGAAAAAATAGTTCGACTGAGAAAAAGTCAAACCCATAACAAAGTTCGTAAATAAGCACTGAAAATGATTGAGAATACCCCGCAGCTTGGGCAGCACGTGAGTTGTAGCTTGGGTAATAGGATAAAAAATCTGGATCAAAATAGGCTGAAAAGAAAACTAATGGAGCCATAAGTAAAATTAGTCCCAAGTAGGACTTTAAATTTGCTCCTTTTGGGTGTAACCCGTAAAATCCAGGTCTTAATTTTTTAACCAACAAATAAATCGTGAAAAGTGGAAGGATAATGGAAAATAAGCTCGCAATATTGGCAAGACATGAATAAACAAATCTGTTGATCTCAACAAATTCACTTAATAGTCTAATGAATTTGAGAATATAATAAGAGGCATCTATGGCGACAAAAAGTAGTCCGAAAGAACCCAATAATAGATAGCTGAGATTCGTTTTTTTGGCTCTGAAATTAAGTATTAAAAAGGGAATGAAAAACGCAAATCCGTACATTCCCCATAACTTGATTACTCCAAATAAGTCGTAATTAGTAACCCTAAAATATGATGCATACAGGTTAAATCGATAGTTTAAGTAAATACAAATTGTAATAAATAAACCAATAAGTACATGACTCAATAAACGAAAATCTTGAGTAAAATAGCGTTTGAAATAGCCTACAAATTGTTTCATTATACTTTGTGAAAAGTTATGTCATTGTGGGGGGTTGTCATCTTTTTTAAAAAAAAGAACAAGACTCAATAAAATTCTAAAATGGTAAAACTATCTTGTGAATAAAAGAGTTAGTCGTGTTTTTTGATGATAAGCGTAGCATTATGTCCTCCAAATCCAAATGTATTGGATAGAGCGTAATTCACTGTTTTTTCTTGGGCAGTATTAAATGTGAAGTTTAACTTTTCATCAAGTTCAGGATCTACTTCGGTGTGATTAATTGTAGGAGGTACAATATTTTCGGTTACGGCCATAATGCAAGCAAGTGCTTCAATCACTCCAGCTGCTCCAAGCAAATGACCAGTCATTGATTTGGTAGAACTAATATTTAAGTGGTAGGCATGTTCACCAAAAACCTGCTGAATTGCTTTGGCTTCAGCTATATCACCTAATGGTGTTGAAGTACCATGCACATTAATATAATCGATTGCAGTTGGTTCAATTCCAGCGTCTCTCAATGCTTCTTTCATGGCATTTCTCGCTCCCAAACCATCTGGATGTGGTGCGGTAATATGGTGAGCATCACCAGAAGCTCCACCGCCTACAACTTCCGCATATATTTTAGCACCTCGAGCTATTGCATGATCGTATTCTTCGAGCATTAGTGCACCGGCTCCTTCTCCCAGAACAAATCCATTTCGGTTTTTGTCGAAAGGGCGTGATGCTTTTTCAGGAGCATGATTATCTTGCGACAAAGCATGTAAAGCATTAAATCCTCCAATTCCAGTTTCTGTAACGGCTGCNTCTGAACCTCCGGCAAGAATGGCATTTGCTTTTCCTAGCCTGATGTAGTTAAAGGCATCAATCAGCGCATTTGTTGAGGAAGCACAAGCAGAGACTGTAGCAAAGTTTGGCCCTCTAAAACCGTATTTTATTGAAATATGACCTGCTGCTATATCAGCAATCATTTTTGGGATAAAGAATGGATTGAATTTGGGGGTTCCATCTCCTGCAAAGAAATTCTCGCATTCGTCCTGAAGTGTTTTAAGACCTCCAATTCCGGCTCCCCAGATAACTCCTATTCTGTCTGTATCGATTGTTTCCAGATTCATTCCAGAATCTTTCACAGCTTCTTCAGCTGTCACAAGTGCATACTGTGAAAATATATCAAGTCTCCGAGCCTCTTTTCGATCAATGTGGTCTTCAGCTTTGAAATTTTTAATTTCACAAGCAAATTGTGTTTTAAATTTGTCAGCGCTAAATTTTGTGATAGGTGCAGCACCAGACACCCCTTTTTTAAGGGAATCAAAATAATCAGCAGCACTATTCCCTATGGGCGTTAGTGCTCCGATTCCAGTTATGACAACTCTTTTTAATTCCATAGAGCGGCTAATGTTTATTTAGCGTCATTTATAAATGCTACTGCATCTCCTACTGTTGCAATTTTTTCAGCCTGATCGTCTGGGATTGCAATGTTGAATTCCTTTTCGAACTCCATAATTAATTCAACAGTATCCAAAGAATCTGCTCCTAGATCGTTGGTGAAGTTAGACTCTAGAGTTACTTCTGATGCGTCAACTCCTAATTTATCAACGATTATCTCTACTACTTTTGACTGTATTTCTGCCATTTTTTTATTTTTTTAATGTTTAGATTGTGCAAATAAAATTAATTTTCAGTTATAAAACAAAAATATATCCTTCACTTTGTACACAATCCAACGATTGTAACTAGTTTAAATACTCGATTTTAAGAACTCTCTGTTCATTCTGGCGATATTGTCTAACGATATTCCTTTTGGACATTCAACTTCGCAAGCGCCTGTATTAGTGCAATTACCGAATCCTTCATTATCCATCTGGTTCACCATATTAAGCACTCTGTCTTTAGCTTCTACCCTTCCCTGCGGAAGTAAAGCATACTGAGAAACTTTTGCAGAAACAAACAACATGGCTGATGAGTTTTTACAAGAAGCTACACAAGCACCACAACCAATACAAGTCGCTGCATCCATAGCCAAATCAGCATCAGCTTTTGGGATCGGCAATGCATTTGCATCTTGCGTGTTTCCTGATGTGTTTACCGAAATATATCCTCCAGCTTGCTGGATTCTATCGAAAGCACTTCTGTCAACCATCAAATCTTTTACTACAGGAAAAGAATTCGCTCTGAACGGCTCAATGTGAATTGTTTCTCCATCCTTGAACATTCTCATGTGCAATTGGCAAGTAGTAACTCTTCTATCTGGTCCGTGAGCTTCACCATTGATGTACATCGAACACATACCGCAAATTCCTTCTCTACAATCATGATCGAAGGCAACAGGCTCTTCTCCCTTTTCGATAAGTTCATCATTTAATATGTCCATCATTTCTAAAAAAGACATATGTCCTTCTATATTAGAAATTGGGTAAGTAACCATTTTTCCTGGTGATTTAGCGTCTTTTTGACGCCATATTTTTAGTGTTAAATTCATAGCGATTTATTTGTAAGATCTTTGCTTTAACTCAATATTCTCGTATTTCAATTCTTCTTTGTGTAGCTTAGCTTCCGAAGGCAATCCTTGGAATTCCCAAGCCGAAACGAATGTGTAATTTTCATCATCACGTTTTGCTTCCCCTTTTTGTTCTCCGTCTAGCTCAACAGATTCTTCTCTAAAGTGACCTCCGCAAGATTCCTCTCTTGTCAAAGCATCTTGGGCAAATAGCTCTCCTAATTCAAGGAAATCAGCAACTCTCAATGCTTTTTCTAATTCTCTGTTCACCTCGTTGGTGTTTCCAGGAACTCTTACGTTTTTCCAGAAATCAGCTCTCAATTCTTGAATCTCTTGAATTGCTTCTTTTAGTCCAGGCTCATTTCTTGACATCCCTACTTTATTCCACATGATAAGTCCAAGCTTTTTGTGGAAGTAATCTACGGGTTTTGTTCCGCCAGTTCCTACTAACTTATCTAATGTTTCTTTTACTGAGTTTTCTGCTTCAGCAAATTCGGGTGTGTCAGTTGAAATTTTTCCTGTTCTAATGTCATTAGATAAATAATCTCCTATTGTGTAAGGTAACACGAAATATCCATCTGCAAGTCCTTGCATCAATGCCGATGCACCGAGTCTGTTTGCCCCGTGGTCCGAGAAATTCGCTTCTCCAATAGCGTAACAACCTTCAATTGTGGTCATTAAGTTGTAATCGACCCACAATCCTCCCATTGTGTAGTGAGTTGCAGGGTATATCATCATGGGAGTTTTATAAGGATTTTCGTCCACGATTTTTTCGTACATCTGGAATAAGTTCCCATACTTAGCTTCTACAATTGCTTTTCCTAAATCGTATATTCTTGCTGGAGACGCATTTTCTTCATTGTGAATTTTTGCTTGTTCCTTTCCGTATCTTTCGATAGCTGCTTTAAAATCTAGGTAAACAGCTTCTCCCGTTTTATTTACTCCAAATCCAGCATCACATCTTTCTTTGGCAGCTCTCGAAGCAACATCTCTTGGTACAAGGTTTCCAAATGCAGGATATCTTCTTTCCAAGTAATAATCTCTTTCGTCTTCGCTTAATTCTGTTGGTTTTTTCTTTCCTTCTCTAATCGCTTGTGCGTCCTCAAGTGTTTTTGGCACCCAAATTCTTCCGTCATTTCTCAATGACTCGGACATCAATGTAAGTTTTGATTGATAATCTCCCGATCTTGGAATACAAGTTGGGTGAATCTGTGTAAAACAAGGATTCGCAAAGTATGCTCCTTTTTTGTGTGTTTTCCATGCAGCGGTAACGTTACTTCCCATCGCATTGGTGGATAAGAAATAGACATTTCCGTATCCTCCAGATGCAATTACAACAGCGTGTGCCGAATGTCTTTCTAATTCCCCAGTAACTAGGTTTCTAGCAATAATTCCTCTCGCTTTCCCATTTACTTTTACTACATCCAACATTTCATGTCGGTTGTACATTTCGATTTTTCCTCTCGCAATTTGTCTATTCATTGCTGAGTATGCACCAAGTAATAATTGTTGACCAGTTTGTCCTTTTGCGTAGAAAGTTCTTGAGACCAAAACGCCTCCAAAAGATCTGTTATCCAGCAATCCTCCGTAATCTCTTGCGAATGGTACTCCTTGAGCCACACATTGATCAATGATGTTTACGGATACTTCCGCAAGCCTATAAACGTTGGCCTCTCTCGATCTGTAATCTCCTCCTTTTACCGTGTCATAAAACAATCGGTAAGTAGAATCACCGTCTCCTTGGTAGTTTTTGGCTGCGTTTATTCCTCCTTGTGCTGCAATTGAGTGCGCTCTTCTTGGAGAATCTTGGTAGCAAAATGCTTTTACATTATACCCTTGTTCGGCAAGAGTAGCTGCGGCAGAACCACCAGCTAATCCCGTTCCAATAACAATCACATCAATGTGTCGTTTATTGGCAGGGTTTACCAAGTTAATTTTGTCTTTATAAGTTGTCCATTTATCTTTTAATGGACCTTCTGGTACTTTAGAATCAAGTGTGCTCATACTCTAATTAATGTTGGATGTAATGAAAAATTGCGATAAATACATACCCTGCTGGTACAGCAATAGCGAATATGTTACCAAACTTTTTGATGTTGTTTTTTCCTTTCGAAACTCCCACAGATTGAAAAGAAGATTGAAATCCGTGCAAAAGGTGTAACGCCAATAAAACAAAAGATACTACGTAAAGAATAACTCGAACTGGGTCAGCGAACTTTTCAACCAAATGGTGGTGAAAATCTTTGCCAATTTGACTGTCTCCTACAACGTACTTTTCTGTGATTTCAGGAATCCAAAAATCGTAGAAGTGTAACCCTAAAAATGCAAGGACCACAAGTCCTGAGTAAATCATGTTTCTCGAAACCCAAGAAGAATTTTCTCCCGGTTTGCTGAAAGCATATTTGATAGAACGTGCTCCTCTGTTTTTTGCTTCAAGCACAAATCCCATAATGAAATGGAAGAATACTGCAAAAATTAAAATAGGCTGTAAAGCGAATTGAACTACCGGGTTGTTTCCCATGAAGTATGATACTTCATTGAATGCATCTACATTAATAACCGATAACAAGTTTATCGTTAAATGTTGCAGTAAGAAAAACATTAGAAAGAATCCGGAGAAAGCCATTAAAAATTTTCTACCTACGGTTGTAAATTTAGATTTAGACATGTTTGAGTTTAGTTTTTTTCTTTATGATCGTAAAAGTAATTCTTGCAATAATCTAAAGCAAGTATTGAATACAAAAATAGCTTATTTATAAGTATTCTTGATAATTCATTTATCTTTATCTCCATGAATTTTATGGATATTTTTATTGCCGCACTCTTGCTTTGGTTCGGCTACAAGGGTTTTAAGAAAGGATTGGTTTTTGAATTAGTAAGCATTGTGGCTCTTTCTTTAGGTATATATGGAGGGCTTAAGTTTTCCGATCGCACGGCAGAATACATTATGGAACACGTAGATTCTCAATACTTGCCAATATTGGCATTTACACTTACGTTTTTAATTATTCTAGTATTAGTATTTGCAGCGGGTAAGGTTGTCGAGAGAATAGTGAATTTGGCTGCACTGAAATTAGTAAACAAATCTTTGGGTGCCGCTTTTGGTGTCTTAAAAACCTTGCTAATTTTGTCTGTCTTGATGGTGATTATTGAATCGTATGACAAAAAGTTGGAGTTTATTCCAAAAGAGACAAAGAGCGGTTCTTTACTTTACTTTCCGTTGCTCGATTTTTCTAATAAAGTGTTACCCGAAATCGAGAAAAACAACCTTTATAAAAATTTAACATCAAGTTCGGACCAAGAAAAAGAATAAGTTAGGTTGTTTTTTGTAGATTTATGTTTCATGAAAATCAAAGGATTTTATAATGTCGCTTTCTTTCTCTGCGGGTTGCTTCTATCCAAGCAATCTACAGCCCAATTTTACACAGGTTCGTTCCAAGAATTTGGTAAGAATAGAGTACAAGAAGTAACTTTTTTTTGGCAGTATTATGATTTTCAAAGATTCAGGGTGTTTTTTTATGGAAACGGGCAGGAACATGCCGAGTATGTGGCTAAGTCCGTGCATAAAAACTTAAAAGAACTGGAAGGTTTTTTTGAAACAGAATTAGACGGGAAGCTCGATATTTTGGTTTTCAACAGGCAATCGGATTACAGGCAGAGCAATATTGGCCTTACCAATGAACTTTCTTCCAATGTTGGCGGTAAAAATAACATTGTTGGGAACAAAATGTTTGTATACTTCGAAGGAACTCACGATGCTCTTGATGAGCAGATTCGCGCTTCTTTGTGCGAAGTATTGGTGAATAAACTTGTGTACCAAGGTAACTGGAAAAAAGTAGTAAGAGGATCCGCGAAAATTGACTTGCCAGCCTGGTTTGCAGAGGGGCTTTATTCCTATAAATCCAAAGATTGGAATGCCGAAGTCAGCACCNTTGTAAAGGATAATGTGCTCAATGATAAATANAGCAGTTTGGGCCGGATAGAAAGTGACCAAGCTCAATATGCTGGTCATGCGCTGTGGAATTACATTGCTCAGGTTTATGGGAAAGAGGTGATTCCGCAGATAATTTATTTGGTGAGTATTTCGAGAAGTTTTGAGTCGAGTTTTCGTTTTGTATTAGGCAAAACAACCAAATCACTCAATGCCGACATGGTTCGTTATTACAAGAACCAATACAGCAAAGACGATGACGGCAAAAAAATGCCTTTTCAGGAAGAAATCAGATTGAAAAAAAGGAAAAGCAAAGGGGTAATTACTCAATACAAGTTGAGTCCCGATGGCAATAAGATTGCCTACACAACCAATGAATTAGGAAAGTATTATTTGTGGATTTATGATTTGAAAAAGGATAAATACACCAAAGTGCTTAAACGAGGTTATAAAATAGATAGAAAAGAAGACGAGTCTTTTCCCCTAATTGACTGGCACCCAAACAATACAACTTTGGCTTACATTGAAGAAAGAGAAGGGGCTGTATTTTTCAATTTTTATAACCTAGAAGAAAAGTCCAGGTCTAAAATTCAGGTACAAAAAATAGACAAAATTACCAGCTTTAGTTACAATCAAACGGGTACTCAGTTTGTATTTTCAGGAGTCCAAAATGGAAAGGTAGATTTGTTTCTTTACACCATTTTAGGGAATGGATACTTAAAACTTACCGATGATTTTTACGATGAGATTCATCCAAGTTTTATTGAGAATTCTACCAAAATTATATTCTCATCCAACAGGAAAACAGATTCTCTGTATACTGAGGCGAGTAAAATGCCAGAAGGTCAAACTTTTGACATTTTTATTTACGACCTCACGAATAAATTTCAGCGAAGACTCAAAAGAGTAACCAATACACCCAACTTATCAGAAGAATATCCTTTTGAATTGGCTTCAAAGGAGTTCACTTATATCGCGGATAATAATGGAATTAAAAACAGATATCTCGCTGTTTTTGATAGCACAATTAGTTCGGTAGATACAGTTATTTCGTACCGTTATTTTTCTAAAACTTCGCTTTTGACAGATTACAAGAGAAGTATTACGAAGTTGGATTATAATCCCCGAACTAAAGAAGTGGGAATGATCTTGTATAACGAGGGTAAATACAGAATATACAAAGGAAACACGAGCTTGGATAAAATGATGTCTGGAAATTTACAAGAATCAGATTTTAACAAGCAAAACGAAGAATTCTGGAAAAATAAGAAAGAAAGTACCGTAGAAATTATTTCAGTTTCTCCCAATGTAGAGAAACAGAATAAGATTAATACGAAAAGCTATCAATTTGAAAGCGAAGAAAAAAAGGAACCCCCGAAAAAAGTGGAGCCTCCAGTTGAAAAGAATAATCCAAACAAGAAAAAGGAGAATGAAATGGTGTTTATGAATCCAACCAATTCTATCTCGACAAAGAAATCTGTGGTGAGCAACCGTTTTGAGTTGCCAAATAGGAAACTATACACGATTAATTTTACGCTAGATGAAGCGGTAAGCCAATTAGATAATAACTTCATTAACAACAGTTACCAAGTTTTTAATGCTTCTCAACCAGCCTTCAATAATCCAAGTGTGAATGTCTTTAATATGGTTCAAATGAAAGATTTGATGGAGGATTACAGACTGATTGGAGGGGTGAANTTGAGTTTTAATTTGCAAGACAATGATTACCTGCTTGCCTTTGAGGATTTGTCNCAACGAATTGATAAAAAATATATGTTTACCCGGCAAGTTTACACCAATGAAAGTGAGGTGTATCCTCTAAGAACAATGATTCACGAATTAAAATACAGGCTCAAATATCCTTTTTCGGAAGTTTCTTCTTTGGGCATCACCTTTAATTTGCGAAANGATATGACAATTGTTTCTTCTGTAAACAGAACTAGCNTAGAAAGTCCAGATACCTACCGAAACATGGGAGGAGTTAAGTTGGAGTATGTTTTTGACAATACTTTTGATAGGGGACTCAACTTATATGAAGGAACCCGACTCAAGCTTTTTGGAGAGTTTTACAATGAACTTACCGAGAAGGAAACTGATTTTTTTGTTTTGGGAGCAGACATTCGTAATTACCAGAAAATTCATCGTGAATTGATTTTTGCGTCTCGATTTGCCGCAAGTACTTCCTTCGGAAATAGAAAGCTGGTTTACTACATGGGAGGTGTGGATGGGGGATTTGCTCCTCAATTTAATAACGACAATATAATCCCAACCGACCAAGGATTTGCGTTTCAAACGATTGCCACACCCATGAGAGGATTTATTCAAAATACTAGATTTGGAAATAGTTTCGCGGTGATAAATACCGAAATGAGATGGCCAATTGTGAGGTATTTTAGCCAATATCCTGTTCAAAGCAAGTTTTTGTCTTCTTTCCAAATAGTGGGATTTGCCGATGCTGGAACCGCCTGGACCGGCCCAGATCCTTATTCGCTCGAAAATTCTTTCAACAAAAGAGAGGTAAGTCAAAAACCAATTACCGTAATAATCGAGAACCAAAGAGAGCCTATTATTTTTGGTTATGGATTTGGATTGAGAGCTGAGGTATTTGGTTACTTTGTGCGTTACGATTGGTCTTGGGGAATTGAGGACGGTGTAAACCAAGGGCGCATCAGTTACTTTTCGTTATCTTTGGATTTTTAAACAAATAATTTTACATGACTCTTGATTTTCAAACATTAATCATTCTCGTTTTAATCGGGATCACAGCAGGAATATTATCCGGATTTATCGGAATTGGAGGAGGAATCATCATTGTACCCGGACTAATTTACCTGCTCGGATTTACCCAAATTCAGGCTCAAGGAACGAGTTTGGCACTCATGCTTCCTCCGATAGGAATATTGGCGTTTATGCATTACTACAAAGCAGGAAATGTGGATTTGAAAGTTGCAGGTGTAGTTGCAGTTACTTTTGTAGTGGGAGGTTTTTTTGGAGCTAAATTGGCTCACAAATTAGATCAGAATATCGTAAAAATCATCTTTGGAGCAATTATGTTGCTCATATCAATTAAGTTAATCGTAAGTGGATTTAAATTATATTTTGGAAAATAATGGGCAACAAGATAATAGAGCAAATAAAACAATTAACAGCCAAAAATCACAATGAGGTTGTTGCTAATAGAAGATGGCTTCATCAAAATCCAGAACTTTCGTTTGAGGAAATTTACACCTCTGAATTTATTCAAGGAAAGTTGAAGGAATTAGGAATTGAGTTCACCACTGGAATAGTAAAAACTGGTGTAGTAGGTTTTGTAAAAGGAAGGAATCCAGAGAAAAAAACCATTGCATTGCGAGCAGATATGGATGCCTTACCCATTTTGGAAGAAAATAATATTCCCTACAAATCACAAAACGAAGGTGTCATGCATGCTTGCGGACATGACGTACATTCCGCTTCTTTATTAGGAGTGGCAGCTGTTGTTTCTCAATTAACAAATGAATTTGAGGGAACTGTAAAGTTGATTTTTCAACCAGGAGAAGAAAAATTACCGGGAGGAGCATCTCTGATGATCAAAGAAGGTGTTCTGGATAATCCTCGACCTCAATCCATATTGGGTCAACACGTATTTCCAGATTTGCCTGCAGGCAAAGTAGGATTTAGGCCTGGAATGTATATGGCTTCTTGCGATGAATTGTACCTTACGGTAAAAGCAAAAGGAGGTCATGCAGCATTGCCGCACAAATTTACCGATACGGTCTTAATAGCTTGTGAGATTATTAGTTCGCTGCAGCAAATTGTGAGCCGAAAAGCTCGTCCCGATATTCCTAGTGTCTTGTCATTCGGAAAGATTAATTCGACCGGAGGAGCAACAAACATCATCCCTGACGAAGTAAAAATAGAAGGGACTTTTAGAACAATGAACGAGGAATGGAGAGCAGAAGCTCATGAGACTATGGTTGCTTTGGCCGAAGGAATTGCCAAGTCAATGGGAGGGACTTGCGATTTTGAGGTAAGAAAGGGGTATCCTTTTCTGAAAAATGATGAAACGATAACAAATGCGGCTATGGAAGCCGCAATTCAATTTTTGGGAAAAGAAAATGTGGTGGAGTTAGACTTAAGAATGACCGGAGAGGATTTTTCTTATTACACGCAGACAATTCCGGGCTGTTTTTATCGTCTGGGAACCGGTTCGAGCTCCGGATTGCATACATCAAAATTCAATATTGACGAATCTTCCTTGGAATTGGGAGTGGGTCTTATGAGTTGGATTACAATAAATATGTTGAACGAACAATAGACGCACAGCAGTTGTCGTTCACAAAGAAATAAAACCTATGAAGAGTAAAATTGTTTGGGGATTTTTGTTTGTGATAATTTCATTTGGTCAATTTGCCCAAGGAGTTCCTATTGGTCAATGGAAGAGTTATTTTCCTTTTAATGATGTAATAGATATCACTTACAACAAAGGTGTGGCTTATGGAATTACGGAAAATGCTCTTATTATCCACGATTACAACGAAAATTCAATTGAGCGACTTACGGAGGTAAATGCACTTTCAGACATTGGACTATCGGCTGTAGGCTTTAACTCAGCGAACAATGGACTGGTAATTGGATATGAAAATGGAAACGTTGACTTGATTCAAGAAAATGAAACCATTAATTTATTTCAAATCAGAGAAAGTACCATAACCGGTGATAAAAAAGTGAACCATATTTACAACAAAGGTGACTTNGCCTATCTTTCATGTGGCTTTGGGATTGTGGTTTATAATATTAAAAAAAAGGAAGTGAAAGATACGTATGTTATCGGTCCGGGAGGTTCTCAGATAAGAATTAATCAACTTACGATACAAGGTGGTAAAATTTATGCAGCCACCGAAGCGGGACTATATTCGGCTGCGGAAAGCAGTGCTTTTTTGACAGACTTTAATTCCTGGTCGAAGGTCTCTTCATTTCCAAATTTCAATAATGAGGTAAAGCAAGTGGGAGGAACCCAAAACACATTGATTATGAATGTGATGCAATCTGGTGGCATTGATTCGGTGTATGTGTTCAAACAAGCAAATTGGATTTCGTTGCCCGTTTACGGAGGGCGATTAATCAACTCTGTTTCCGCATCAAACGGAAAATTAATGGTAAATCAGTTTGATACGATTTATGCGCTAGATACGGCATTAAGTGTAACTCACACCATGACCAATTATGACGGGTTTTGGAAGCCGCGTTGCAACAACATCACCTATGANGGAACTTATTTTTATATAGCCGACAAGCGGAATGCAAACGTTCGATTCAAAAATAATTTTGAGGCAAATTGGCAAACGCCCGAATTTATGTACAGCACAACAGTATTGGATATTGAAGTAGAAGACGGAAACTTATGGGGATCTACAGGTTCGCTTGTGGGAGGAGGATGGAACAAAACCTACAACAATGATGGAGCTTTTCATTACGATATCAGAGAAGACAAATGGAGAATTTACAACGCGGCATATCAATACAACGGGTATAATTTCTCCAACGGAAGCATGAATGATTTTGTGGGAATGGTGGTAAATCCAACTGAACCAACAAAAGGTTATGTGTGCACATTTTCGGCAAAAGGAGTAGCCGAATTGTTCAATAATCAAGTAGGCACAGCGTATGATACCTCTAATTCTCAGTTGAGAATAAGCACTTCGCACAACGACAGAATAGCGGTGAAAGACGGTGATTTTGATGAAAATGAGAATTTATGGCTAGCCAACTCTTGGGTAAGGAATCCGTTGGTGTTAAAAACAAAAAGTGGCACATGGAAATCGTTTTTTTGCGGTTCTGATTTTCAAAATAGATTGACTGCCTCCGTCACAGTTGATGAACAGAACGGATACAAGTGGATGGTATTTAAGGATTACAAAGTTCTTGTATACAATGACAATGGGACTGTTTTGGATGAAACAGACGATCAATACAAAGAGATTTCTAACGGAGCGGCAAATGGAAACTTGAACAGTACACCGATTTGTATTACCGAAGATAATGATGGGGAAATATGGATTGGAACAGACGAAGGAATTTACGTTTTTTATTCTCCATCCGAATTGTTTACCTCCCCTAGTTTCGAAGTTCAAAAAATTAAGGTAACGCTAGATGGAAACGTAGAACTGCTCCTAGAAAGTGAGCGAGTAACCTGCATAACTATTGATGGCGCAAATCGAAAATGGATAGGAACGGAAGGAGCCGGGATTTTTGTATTGTCTTCTGACGGAACAGAGCAAGAATTGGGTTTTACTGAAGAAAATAGTCCTTTGCTTTCTAATAATATTAACGACATAGCGATTGATGGCGAAACAGGCGAAGTTTTTATTTCCACAGACAGAGGCTTAATTTCATACAAAGGAGAAGCTACCCAGGGGAAGCCAGCTTTTGTAGATGTGTATGCTTATCCAAATCCGGTGCCTCCGGGATATCAGGGAAAAATTGCCGTGACAGGATTGGTGGCAGACTCCGAAGTGAGAATTACAGATATTGCCGGAAATGTAGTATTTACCTCAAAATCAACTGGAGGTCAAGTAATTTGGGAGGGTAATAACCTGAATGGAGAGCGTGTTAGTTCCGGAATATATTTGGTGTTTATGACATCTCCAGAAGGCGCTTCTTCTCATGTGAGCAAAATTCTTTTCATGAAATAGGAATTAGGATCGGATAAAATCTTGTAAGTTAGTGCCCAATTAGAGTACACAAACATGAATCATTTCCTTTCACATTTTAACACCTCCTTGTCTTTCAAGATACTGTTGACATTGTGTGCGCTTATTTTGGTTTTCAGAGCCTCTACTATCTCCGAAAAGGAAACCTCTTGGGATGTACTTGGGTATTATCTTCCACTACCGGCTACTTTTATTTACGAGGATCCTCTAATGAAAGACAGAACATGGATTGAACGAGTGAATGAAGATAAAAAATTCACTGATACATTGTATCAAATTTCCACCGCACCCGATGGAAGCCCCATGTATTTCTTCTTGCTCGGAATGGCTATGTTATTTCTCCCCTTCTTTTGGTTGGGACACGGTTTGGCTTTTCTCTTAGACTATCCCATGGATGGATTCAGTATGCCGTATCAAATTGCGATGGTAATAGGAGGATTGGTTTATACATTTATTGGGTTAATCTATCTTCGCAAAATTTTACTTCATTTTTTTACCGAGAAACTCACCTCATTGGTCTTGCTAATTATGGTGCTCGCCACAAATTATTCTCACCATTTAACCCTAAAGAATCTCGAAACCGTGAACGTGTTGTTTATGTTTGTGGCTGTGCTCATTTGGAATACCCTACAATGGCATAAAACACAAAAGTTGATCAATGTATTGGCGATAGGAATTTCGATTACGTTCATGTCTTTAGTTAAGCCTAGCGAAGTTTTAATTGTCTTTCTTCCAATTTTTTACGGAGTGTACAACCAAGAATCTTTACTCAGTAAATGGAAGTTAATACAAGCAAATCGAACTCAATTTTTTTGGACTTTTTTAGTATGTCTTCTCATTGCTTTGCCTCAAATGAGTTATTGGTATAGTCGGACCGGAAGTCTTTTTTATGATAGTTATATAAATCCAGGAGTAGGCCTAGATGTCTTGTCTCCTTATGTTTTCGAATCTCTTTTTAGTTTCAAAAAAGGTTGGTTCCTCTACACACCTGTCATGATTTTGGCAGTTTTGGGCTTTTACTTTTTTTTCAAGAAAAAGAGAGAAATAGCTCTGTCTTTTTTCCTTTATGTTCTATTTACCTCCTACATTATTTTTAGCTGGACCGAGTGGTGGTATGGCGCAGCATTTTCCAATCGACCTTTGATTACTGTCTACCCAATTTTTGCTATTTCGCTTGGGTTTTTTCTGCAATTTATTGGTGAGAAAAGAAGAATAACAAAACTGTTTGTGTTGGTATTTATTCTTGGAGCCACTTTTTTGAATCAATTTCAATGGTGGCAACTGAGAGAAGGAATACTCGATCCTTACAGGATGACGAAGGAATATTACCTGGCTACTTTTCTTAAAACGTCAGCCACCGAAGCAGATAAAAAACTCTTGTCTGTGTACAGAAATTTTGACGGATCTCATCAATTTACAAACAAAAGTGACTATACATTGAAATCCACCTTTTTAGTTTCCCCTTCCGATACGAGCCCTTCATTTTTGTTAACCTCGAGCGAGGAGTTTTCACCCGTGTTTGAGAAACCATTTGAATCTCTAACCGAAAAGGATCATATTTGGGCTGAGGTGATGGTAACTTACACAAATTCAAGTATGAGTAAATCAAAACTTCCTTTGGTTGTGGCCCACATGAACAGGAAAGAGGGAGCTTACGGATATTCTAGCTCGCAGTTATCGGTTTGGTCAGATTCTTCTCAAAATGAATTGGTTCACAAGAGTTTTTATATGACTCCAAATGTAAGAAACAGTCAAGACGGATTGAAGATTTACCTCTGGAATAACAGCCAAGCGGAAATGAAAATAGAACGAATGGAAGTAAAAATCTATGAACCAAAATAAGATGAAACATTTTCTGCAATNATATTGGGAATTTCTGGCTATNTCCCTTGGATTAANCTTGTTAGTTTTGTTCTCGTTGGATCATATTTTTTTTTGGGACACGGTCCAGCTAGGCGCTAAGCATGCTACTTTTTTTTATGAGAATGAGATGGCTTTGCAATTTTTACCCAATGAAATAGACAGCGGTCACATTCCCACCTTTGGATATTTATTAGCTCTGCTCTGGACAATTTTTGGAAAAAGCCTGTGGATAAGTCACTTGCTTATTTTGCTATTCGCATTGGGTATAGCTTGGCAGCTCAATAAGTTGGCTTTGCGTTTTTTTCAGAAAAAACACGTTTTTTGGGTGTTGCTAATAATCTTGTTAGATACAACAATCCTAAGTCAAATAAGTTTGGTGTCACCAGATGTGCCGTTACTGTTTTTCTTTCTCTTGGCTATTAATGCTATTTTAAAACAAAACAAATGGCTGATTGCGTTGGCTTTTGGTTGCTTGTTTCTCATTAGTTTGAGAGGAATGATTCTCACTGTTCCTTTGTTTTTGTTCGAAATTATGGGGCTTTGGAAGAGGAATACGAATTGGAAAAATAAGCTCATGCAGTTAGTAAAAACAGGAATTCCGTATTTGCCTGCCGCCCTTATTTTTGTTGTATTTAGCTATTATCATTACACGCAGAAAGGTTGGATTGGCTATCATGAAAACTCACCCTGGGCGGTATTTTTCGAAAAAGTAAACTTCCAAGGAATGGTAAAAAACACGCTAATTTATGGATGGCGAATACTAGATTTTGGTCGATTGTTTATTTGGTTTGTGGGAATAGTTTCCCTTGTTTTTGTAGGTTTTAGTCAAGTCAAAAAATCAGCGAAATTCAACCAATTATTCCTTTTGTTTATGTTGGTTGTAGTTTTCTTGGCAATTCCAGCCGTGTTGTACACCGATTTAAAAGGACACCGATATTTCATGCCTGTTTACCTCTCTTTTTCTTTGTTGGTTCTTTTCGTGTTGCTCGAGATGAATCGATCAGAAAAATGGAAAAAAATGGGACTCTCAATCGCAATCATTGGGTTGGTTTCCGGAAGTTTTTGGGTGTATCCCAAAAGGATAGCTCAGGGATGGGATTCCACTCTGGCTCACTTTCCTTATTACTCAATGCGCCAATCAATGATTCATTTTATGGATGAAAATAAACTGGACAAAGAACAAATAGGTTTTGATTTCCCAGGAGCATACCCNCAAAAATTTATAGACCTTTCTGAAGAGGAATGGTCTTTTCCCGAGGTGGATTTTAAGTCTCAAAAGTACATTCTTTATTCGAATGTTGTGAATGAATTTACGGATGAAGAGTTGGTAGAGTTAGAGAAAAACTGGCAAGTTATTCATCAAGAAACAAGCTTAACAGTTGAAATGATATTGTACAGAAGAAATTAGAAAAAAGAGTGTCAGGTACTTACGTCTTTTTTTTGTATTTTTATTGGATTAAAATATTTAGTGCTCAAACAAATGGATAGACTTATTTCTTGCATAATTGTAGATGATGATGAAACTTCGAGGTTCGTCTTGTCGAATCTCGTTAAAAAAAACGGCTCTCTCAATTTGTTAAAAGCTTGCTCAAACGCAATTGATGCTAGAGATGTTGTGAATAAGATGGAAGTAGATCTTATGCTGTTGGACATTGAAATGCCCTATGAAAACGGTTTGGATATGTTGGAGAAAATGAAAACTAGGCCCCATATAATTTTTATCACGTCTAAAACCAATCATGCCATCAAGGCATTTGAATTTGATGCAGTTGACTACATTGTAAAACCAGCCACATTCGGAAGATTAAATAGTGCTGTAGAAAAAGTAAAAAGAAGGGTATTTAGTACACAAGTTAATGAGTCGTTGGAGTCGGATGATGAATTTATTTTAATTAAAAAAAATAGAGAAACTCAAAAAATTCCCTACCGAAATGTTGAATATATTGAAGGTTCGAGCAGTTATATAACTTATTTCAGGACAGATGGTAAAATGACGACCACCGGAATATTAAAACAAATAGAAGAGTCACTAGATTCAGATGTTTTTACAAGAATTCATAGATCTTTTATCGTTAACATAAGAAAGGTAAGTAAACTTACCGCCCAACAAGTGTTTATTAGAGATAAAAAACTGCCTCTTTCGAGAAAATATAAAAAAGTGGTAAAAGAACTTTTTGAAAAACATAATGGTCTAAAAATTGGGGATGAATGAAAGTAGAATTAGCTGACAAATTATGTAAATTTACACGTTCAATTCGCAGTTAATTGGGAATTTCAGTACAGATTGTTCGGATGCAATGGACAGTATTAAAGTAGAACTCATGATTAAGAAAAGTGTAGAAAAAGAATTGGGCAGTGATATTTTTGTGCAGGCACTTGAGATATTCTTGAGTAATGCTGAAAAAGATTTTGTTTTAATGAATTTATACATTGAAGCTCAAGACTATTTGAATGCTAAAGAGTTGAGCCATAAATTGATAGGGAGTTGTGAGGCGGTAGGAATTAAAAAACTACCTAAATTATTAAGAGAGTTAGACACCAATTTAAAGACGCGATATGTCCGAAAGGATATGTTAGGAGCCATTAATGACGTGTACGAGGAAGTAAAATCCTTTCTTAAGAAGGAATATTTAATCGAAATTCAGGATTAATTTGGAGACCAACCCATAAAATTTTAGTTACTTTGAATTGAAAAATTCATCAACCACTATGGCAAGAATACTTACCGGAATACAAAGCACAGGAACACCACATCTTGGAAATTTGTTGGGAGCTATCATTCCAGCAATTGAAATGGCAAAAAATGAAGAAAATGAATCTTTTTTGTTTATTGCGAATTTGCATACACTCACCCAAATAAAAGAGGGAGAAACATTAAAAAACAATACATTAGAAACTGCTGCTGCCTGGTTAGCTTTTGGGTTGGATGTAAACAAAACGGTGTTCTATCGCCAAAGTGATATTCCTCAAGTAACCGAACTTACTTGGTATCTCAATTGTTTTTTTCCGTATCAAAGACTCAAATTGGCTCATTCGTTCAAAGATAAAGCCGACAGATTAGAGGACGTAAATGCAGGTTTGTTTGATTATCCTATGTTGATGGCAGCAGATATTTTAATGTATGAAGCAGAAATTGTTCCGGTAGGTAAAGATCAAATGCAGCACATAGAAATCACAAGAGATGTCGCTAGCCGATTCAATAATCAAATGGGAGAAACACTTGTTCTGCCTCAAGGAAAAGTAAGTGAAAATACCATGCTTGTACCCGGAACAAATGGAGGGAAAATGAGCAAGTCTCAAGGCAACATTATCAATATTTTCTTGGCAGATAAGAAGTTACGAAAACAAATTATGACCATCGAAACGGACAGCACACCGCTAGAGGATCCAAAAAATCCTGATACATGTAATTGTTTTGCGATATATAAATTACTGGCAAACGAAGAGCAAACAGCAGAAATGCGAAAAAACTACGAGTCTGGTGGTTACGGTTACGGACATGCAAAACAAGCTTTATTTGAATTGATTGTAGAAAAATTTAAAACCGAAAGAGAGCAGTTTAACTACTACATCGACAATCCACATTTGGTGGAAGAGCAACTAATGATTGGGGCGGAAAAAGCAAGAAAAATCGCCAATGAAGTTTTGGCGAATGTGAGAGTTAAGTTGGGGTATTAATTTATACTTTTCCTTCTTGAGAGCTTCTCCCGACCTGTCTTTCGGGAAGGGTAAGAGAGGTGACTTTTATCTGTCATTCCCCACTTGATGCGGAATCTAAAGTTGATACAGATGAAGTTATTACACAGCAAATTCTAAATCAAGTTCAGGATGACTGCCTTTCTCTTATTTACTTGTGAACTATCCTTGTTTTAAAATTCCCGCTTTCGCGAGAATGACAAATTCTTTGTTTCAATATACTGACAAACCTGAACCCTGAATTCAGCCAAAGGAAGAGCATCGAACGGGTGACTTAATTTAAAACAATCCTTTCTCCTCTTTCTGAGAATCTTCGTACCCTTTGTCAACTAATAAGTCTGTGCCATGGGCTGCAGAAACAGCCAATTGATCGCATACTTCGTTATACCTGTTTCCGGCATGACCTTTTACCCAGATGAATTCAACATGGTGTTTGGGATAAATTTCTAAAAAACGCTTCCATAAATCCGCATTTTTTTTTCCTTTGAAGTTCTTTTTTACCCAGCCAAACACCCATTTTTTTTCTACTGCATCCACCACATACTTACTGTCAGAATAAATTTTGACCGAATATCCAGGTTTTTTTAGTTTTTCTAACCCAACAATTACACTGAGTAATTCCATTCTATTGTTGGTGGTATGTCGGTATCCTTCTTTAAATTCCTTGTAGTGTTTTCCCGCCATGAGAACAATTCCGTAACCTCCTGGACCCGGGTTTCCCAAAGCCGAACCATCTGTATACATTTTTATGTGACTCATTCGGCAAGTAATTGATCTATAACTTCTGTAAAATGCTCGCGTTCAAGCTTTTGAATCTTTGCTTGTAAATCCTNCCAAGAATCTGTAGGCGATACAAGGCAATCGAATTGAGCAATAATATTGCCTTCGTCATAGTGTTCGTTCACGTAATGAAATGTAATACCCGATTTACTCTCCCCGGCTTCAATTACTGCCTTATGCACATGTTTTCCGTACATTCCCTTTCCACCAAATTTGGGAAGAAGCGCAGGATGAACATTTATTATTTTATTTTGGAATGTGACTGTGAGTGATTTCGGAATTTTTAATAAAAATCCCGCTAACACAATCAGGTCTGGGTTTAGCAACGAAGCTAATTCCTCCACTCTGCCATTTTCCAATTCCTCTTTGTTGAATGAGACTGTATTTACTCCAGCTTTTTGTGCGTTTTCAACTGCCAAGCATTTTTCCTTATTCGAGAAAACAGCCTCAATCGACACATCTGAACGAGAATCAAAATGGGAAATAAGATTGCTCATATTCGAGCCGTTTCCGGAGACAAAAATGAGGATGTTTTTCGCTTTTTTCATGAAATTTTGACTAGAAAAAGGATTTTTAGANTAGGGAGTATTTTTGTAACTTTATCGCCCAAAGATAAGGGATTATTCACATTCTGCCTAAGGTCAGATTATAAATAAACAGAAAGATGTCAGGACACAGTAAATGGTCAACCATTAAGCACAAAAAAGGAGCGAAAGATGCGAAGAGAGGAAAAATTTTCACTCGGATTATCAAAGAAATTACTATCGCAGCGAGAGATGGCGGTGCAGATCCTGATACAAACCCTTCATTAAGAGTAGCAATACAGAATGCCAAAGGAGCCAACATGCCCAAAGACACAATGGAGCGTGCGATCAAAAAAGGTTCTGGTGACGATGCAGCCGATCTGCAAGAATACACGTTTGAAGGATATGCATCCAACGGAATTGCGGTATTTGTAGAAGCAACTTCCGATAATAACAACAGAGTAGTGGCAAATGTAAGGGCGGTTTTTAGCAAATATGGCGGGGAACTCGGGACACACGGTTCTCTTTCATTCATGTTCGATAGAAAAGGAGTATTTACAATCGACAAGGAGCTCCTCAAAGATTGGGAGCTAGAAGATTTAGAATTTGAATTGATTGATGCAGGCTTGGAAGAAATAGATGTGCAAGAGGAAGATGCATTGATTTACACCTCGTTTGATAGTTATGGAGACATGCAAAAAAAGTTGGACGAAATGAAGATTGAAGTGAAGACAACTGAGCTTCAACGAATACCAACAACCACGATGGCTTTGGACGTAGAAAAAGCAAAATCTGTTTTAAAACTAATCGAGAAAATGGAGGAAGATGACGATGTGAATGTGGTGTACCACACCCTAGAAATGACAGATGAATTAGCTGCTGCTTTGGAGGCGGAGGGTTGATTTATTTCTTAAACATTAAAATGAAACCGATTAGAGAATTTCCAATGAGTATTATTTGCTCCTATAAAGGAGAAAGTAATCTGGATGAAACATTAGATGATCATATCACATGTCTAATCGGGAAGTATTTCTGTGAAAACAAAATTGAATATAAAATTTTGGATTTGAATTGTGTGAAACCAAGGCCAAATATTAATGATGAACTTATTCAATATAAAGTAGAAATGAATGTGAATTTAATTGATGTTAAAATTGATTCGATTCAAAAAGAATTAGAAAACTTTAAAAGAGGATGAACGATAAAATTTGGAAGATCATAAAATTTTATGTGCTGATGAATTCACTGCGGATATCTTATGTCGTGGAAAAATAAATAAAAAATAGCAGGCATTTCGCACTTGATGCGGAACCTGTCAACAGGTATTGAACCCATTTGTAAAAAGACCCTGAATCATGTTCAGGGAGTCTAAGTTTTTTTACTATTTATAAAAGCTACTGAACCCCATCAAAAACCTCACGAATAACCTCGCAAACCTCTCTAATTTCCTTCATAGAAATAGTAAGCGGAGGAGCTAAGCGGAAACTCGCTGGGCAAGACAAAAACCAAAAAGTGATAATGCCTTTTTCCATGCAGGCCTCTACGACTTTCTGAGTAATTTCTTCACTTTCGAGGTCAATCGCAAACATCAATCCTATTTGCCTAATTTCTTTTACCAAGGAATGAACCAGCAGTTCTTTCATCAAAGCTCCCTTTTTGTGCACGTCAGTCACCAGATTTTCTTCCTGAATTACTTCAATATTAGCAACCGCAGCAGCACAATTTACTGGGTGCCCGCCAAAAGTGGTAATATGACCCAGCATAGGATTATTGGTCAAACAATCCATAATTTCTTTACTCGAAACGAACGCCCCAATGGGCATTCCGCCACCAAGCGCTTTGGCAATTACCAAAATATCAGGGGCAATTCCATATTGCTCAAAAGCAAAAAAGCTTCCTGTTCGTCCAAACCCAGTTTGGATTTCATCCAGAATTAATAAAGTTCCAGTTTCGGTACATTTTTCTCTCAATCTTTGGAGGTAACACAATTCGGGAATTCGAACTCCAGCATCGCCTTGCACGGTTTCGATAATGACACAAGCTGTTTTTTTAGTAATCTTATCTAAATCAGCCAATTCATTGAAGGTAATAAAGTTTACTTCTGGCAAAAGCGGTTTAAAAGCAGATTGCTTCACCGGATTTCCTGAAACAGAAAGTGCTCCATGCGTGCTTCCATGATACGATTTGTGGCAGGCGATTATTTCTTTTCTTCCTGTATGTCTTTTAGCCAATTTAAGAGCGCCTTCCACAGCTTCGGCTCCCGAGTTTACGAAATAACTAGTAGTTAAATTATCGGGTAAGATTTCATTTAATTTTTCCGCTAACTTTAGTTGCGGAGTTTGAATAAATTCCCCGTAAGGCATTACGTGTAAGTGGGTATCAACTTGTTTTTTTATCGCCTCAATTACTTTGGGATGTCGGTGCCCTATGTTCGTTACAGCCAATCCCGAAACTAAGTCATAGTAAGTTTTTCCTTGTGTGTCGTAAATGAACAAACCTTCCGCACTTTCTATTTCCAAACCAATAGGAAACGGAGTTGTCTGTGCTTGTAACAAATGGAAAATTTCTTTGTTCTTCATGGAGTAAAAGTAGAACATATTTTTAAAATCAGGAGGTTTTTCAATTCCATTTTCGAGCAAGAAAATTGGATAAAAAAATCCCTTTTGGCTATTTCAAACCAAAAGGGAGATTGTTTCTTTGTTTTTACTTACCTGTTAGGATTTTTATCTGTTCTTTTGTGTTCACTTTTTTTTCGTTTAAAAAGCCTTTTTTCCATGTGGTAAAATTTGGCCAATTTCTTCATCGGAAGTACTTTTTTGAACTTTTCATGATAGTTTTTTTGCAACGTTAAATCTGCCTGTTTAAACTCAAACCTTTTTTGGATAACTTCCTCTAATTCTTGGTCTGATAACTCGTCCATCCTCTTTTTTGCTTTTCTTTCGGAGGGGAGGTGTTTTTTTCTGTTTTCTTTTTTGTCTTTTACAAACTGATGATAAAGGGGCAAAAATGCGCTCTGTTCAGCATCGGTTAGTTCCAGTTTTACAATTAAAATACTGTCAGCTTTTGCAAGCCGATGATTGATATCACGATTTTGTTTTTGAGACATTCCTGTTACTCCAATTAGAGTAAATATTCCTAGTAAGGCTATTTTTATTGTGTTCATGTTGATTGATTTTAAGATGAGTATTCATGTTCTTATTGATTCTTTGTCGTCATAACAATTTCGTCAAATTCCAGCGACTCTTCTAGTTCCAAATCTACCTCCGCAATATCCTCAAAGTATTCGCTTACAGTTAGTTCATCAAATTCATCTTGGGTAGATTGATCATTTTCTCCAAAGAAGAAGATAGAAGAAGCAATTGCAATAGCGGCAACAGATGCTGCGTACCTGAATACTTTCCCAATCGAAAATACTTTCGTGTTGTTCGATTCATCAACCTTGTTCAGAATTGAATTTTCTAAAGAGTCAAAGTAGTCAGTTGGCACAGAGAATCCATTTTTACCTTTCAGCCTTGCGAGGTAAGGAAAAGTATCTTCGGTATGTGTTTGTGTCGGTTTCATTGTAATGTGTTTCTATGACAGTTATTTTGAGTAATGGTTTAATCGTGGTTCGATAAATACGATTCAATTTTTTTGTGTGCATGATGATAAGAAGCTTTCAAAGAGCCAACAGAACCCCCCAGTATTTCTGCCATTTCATTGTAAGTTAAATCATTAAAGTATTTCATGTGAAATACTAATTTTTGTTTCTGGGGCAAAGTCGAAATTGCTTTGTACAGTTTCGCTTCAATTTCTTCACCCGAAAAAAACGATTCTTCCGACCGGTTATCCAATTGAATATCTTCTATCGATTGTGCAATTCTCTTTTTGTTAGCTTGAATAAAATTAAGCGCCTCATTGGTGGCTATTCTATAAATCCAGGTATAGAGGTTAGATTCTCTTTTGAATTTTGGCAAACCTCGCCAGATTTTAATAAAGGTATTTTGGGTAATATCGTTGGCATCTTCATGATTGAGAACCATTTTTCGTACGTGCCAATAAACTCTCTCTTTGTACTCAGAAACCAATCTGCCGAAAGCTATTTCCTCTTTTCCTGAAGTATAATACTGAGTTAATATATCTTGGTCGATAAGTTTCATGAATTCTGTTTGAACGAGAGGTCAATGCTTAGACCATAGAAAAGGGAAAAGGTTTAAACAAGATTAATTTCTTAGTTAGATATACTAAACTAAAACTACGGTCGTTATATTGAAAAATAAACAAAATATATGGATAAAAAGACTACTCTTGATGACTTGTCAAACTTTTATAACAATGAAAAGAAACTTTCGCAATTTTTAGTGGATATGGAAGATTCCCCTTCATTTTCGGAAGAGATAAGTCCTTGTACAATTTCTAACATTTTAGCTTATTCAAAAGTTTTGAGTATTAGAGACACAACTTATTTAGGGAAAATTGATTTCGTATTAAATTAAATTTTCTTTAGCCCCACTAACTTAGAGCGTTTCTATTTTTTAGATACGCTCTTTTTTTGTTAACCTTGTACTTAAATGAACGCAATTTACACTTTTTCTATTCGGCTATACTCAGTCGCTATTTGGCTGGTTTCTTTTTGGAACCCGAAAGCAAAACTCTGGAGAGAAGGCAGAAAAAACTGGGCAGAAAAGCTAAGTTTGTCTCTGGCGGGAAAACAAAATATATATTGGTTTCATTGTGCTTCGCTGGGTGAATTTGAGCAAGCTCGACCATTAATTGAGAAAATAAAACACCAGAAACCATCTGTTCTTATTTTAGTCACTTTTTTTTCGCCTTCAGGATACCAACAAAGAAAAAACTACAAGTTGGCCGACTACGTTTGCTACCTTCCGTTGGATACAAAATCCAACGCCAAGCATTTCCTTTCTCTCGTTTCTATTTCCAAAGCTTATTTTGTAAAGTATGAAGTTTGGCCCAACTTTTTTCAAGAATTAAAACGAAAGGAAATTCCGTTTTATTTGCTTTCGGCTACCTTCCGAGAAGGTCAAATATATTTCAATCCATTGGGCAAATGGTTCAAATCAATTTTGGCTTTGACTACCCACATTTTTGTGCAAGAAAAAGCTTCGCAAGAGTTGCTTGCTAGTCACGGAATAGCCTCAATTGTTTCGGGAGATACGCGATTCGATCAGGTGGCCAAAACTGCCAAAACTGCTGTTCCGAACAAAGTGATTGAGGAATTCTCAAGAGGTAAATTTACGCTTGTAGCAGGCAGTTGTTGGGAAAAGGAAGAAGGTTTTATTGCAGCGTTTCTTTCTCCTGCTTCCACCATAAAAGTTATTTTTGCTCCACACGATGTTAGTGAAAATCATGTAAAGGCATTGCTTGCTCGGTTGAAACCAGAGATAAGCTGTATTCGATATTCGCAGTTTGAAAAGGACGTAAATTTACAGGATTTTCAGGTGTTAATTTTAGATAATATTGGACTGCTTTCTAATGCTTATCAATATGGATCTGTGGCATTTGTGGGAGGTGGATTTACCAATGCTCTTCACAATATTTTGGAGCCAGCGACTTTTGGTCTCCCGGTTTTTTATGGCGACAATCACCCCAAATTTCCCGAAGGCGAAGAAATGGAAAATCACGGAGCAGGATTTTCGATAGATAGTTTCGGCCGATTTCAAAGCCAATTGCTTTCGTTGATTTATTACGAAGGCGAATTGGAACGTTATTCTCAAAAAAATACAGATTTTATACAGTCAAGAACGGGTGCAACCGAACTTGTGTATAGCCATACCATTGATTCCTAAATCGTATAAAAATTAGAATTATTCGTTTTCATTGTCGGTGAAACTTTCTTACATTCACACTTCCAAAAATAATCACAATTCAATGAAGAATTTTTTAACAATTCTAACCGCGTTATTTTTAGCGTCAAGTATATTTTCTCAGACTGGAACCGTAAAAGGTTTTGTGTACGATAAAGAATCTGGTGAGCCAGTAATGTTTACTACGGTTCAGTTAAAAGGAACCTCAATGGGAATTACCACTGACGTAAATGGTTATTACAGCATTACACAGATTCCTCCAGGAGAATATGTATTAACCGTATCGAACCTTTCTTATGCTAAATTTGAAGAGAAATTAACGGTGACAAAAAACCGAGTAATTTCCAAGAACATTTACTTGATAGAAGACACAAAGACCCTGAGAGTTTTTGATGTAAATGGGGAAGCTCAAGAAGCAAAAACGGAGGTTAAAATGTCGATAATAAAGGCAACTGGAGACGACATAAAGCAAATACCAGCAATAGGTGGAGATGCAGATATTGCCACTTATTTTCAAACAGTTCCGGGTGTGGTTACCACCGGTGACCAAGGAGGACAAATGTACGTGCGAGGTGGTTCGCCTATCCAAAACAAAGTGATGATGGATGGAATGGTGATTTACAACCCTTTTCACTCGATTGGTTTTTTCTCTGTATTTGAAACGGAAATTATTCGGAATGCTGATATTTACACGGGTGGATTTAACGCAGAGCACGGAGGTAGAATTTCTTCCATTATGGATATCACAACTAGAGATGGAAATCCAAATGGATTGAAAGGAAGGGTTTCTGTTTCGCCATTTATGGCCAAAGCCTTGATTGAAGGACCGTTGATGAAACCAAAGAAAGAAGGAGACGGAAGTATTTCATTTATCCTTACCGGAAAGCACTCCTATTTGGATGAGTCCTCAAAAGTATTGTATCCCTACATTGATACAACCGGAGAGGGACTGCCTTTTGGTTTTACTGATTTGTACGGGAAGCTCACGTTTAAAGGAAGAAATGGAAGTAAGTTTAATCTATTCGGTTTCAATTTTCAAGACAACGTAAACTACCAAGCAATCTCTGATCTTAGCTGGAATAGTTGGGGAGTAGGTTCAAATTTCTTGCTAGTTCCGGGTACTTCCAAAGTATTGATTGAAGGAAAGTTTTCTGTGTCGGATTACAAAATAAGATTGCTGGAAGAAAACGGACAAGAGAGAACGAGTGGAGTGAACAGCTTCAATTTTGGTTTTGATTTTAAATATTTCATCAAAGAAAATGAATTGAAATATGGAATCGAAGTATCTGGTTTTGGAACTGACTTTAGTTATATAAACTCCACAAACAGAAGAATTGAGCAGAATGAAAACACAACAGAACTTGGTTCTTATATTTCTTACCGAATTGTAAAACCACTGTTGGTAATCGAGCCAAGCTTCAGGATGCAGTATTACGCAACACTCAAGACTTTTTCACCGGAGCCAAGATTGGGGCTGAAATACAATTTGAGCGAAAATGTGAGGCTTAAGTTAGCAGCTGGAATTTACTCTCAAAACCTTATCAGTGCCAATTCTGATAGAGATGTAGTGAACTTATTTTACGGATTTTTGTCTGGACCAGATAATTTGCAAGACCAATTTACTGATGAAGACGGCAACACAAGAGACGTAACACACTCCTTGCAAAAAGCCAATCATTTAATTGTAGGAACCGAGTTTGATATTACGCGAAATATTAGTTTAAATGTGGAAGGATATTACAAGCGATTTACACAGCTTACTAACATCAACCGAAACAAAATATTTGATGAAAACGATGATGTGGACGCTCCCGATATCTTAAAAAAAGATTACGTGGTAGAAACTGGAGACGCTTTTGGGGTAGACTTTGTGGCAAAATACACGAACAAAAAGTGGTATTTGTGGGGAGTTTATTCTTTAGGAAAAGTTACCAGATGGGATGGTGTGCGAACGTACGCTCCTGTTTTTGATAGAAGGCATTCGGTGAACTTATTGGCAACATATAAATTTGGTAAAAAGGATAGCTGGCAGCTTAATGCTCGATGGAATTTTGGTTCTGGATTGCCTTTTACGCAAACTCAAGGTTACTATCAAAAAATAGACTTTACCGAAGGTACCGGAACCGATATTACTCAAGCAAACGCGAATGAATTAACAGCTGTGTACGCAGGTCTAAATGAAGGAAGATTGCCTACTTATCACCGATTTGATGTGAACATCAAGAAAATCGTGAAATTCAAGACTTCTGAACTTGAAATGAACTTTGGAGTAACCAATATTTACAACAGAGAGAATATATTTTATGTAGATCGTGTTACGGCCGAAAAAGTATATCAGTTGCCAATACTTCCGAGTTTAGGTCTTGCTTGGAGTTTCTAGTCTTCCAAGTTTTTAAAAATATCGCTAAACTCATTCCAAAAATCGTGAGCCGCCACTATGTTTTTTTCCAAGAAAGGAAATACATCATGCCAGTCGTTCTTATTGAAAACAGAAACGCCCTCTAGCTCGACAAATATTTTGGCTGAGGTGCCAAACTCTGTTTCGTGCACGGGTAGCCAAGTAAGTTCGTTTTCAAAACTATCTGTTAGGACCGCTTTTAACTCCGTAAACTGCTCGTAGAACAACTCTCTCAATCCCTCATCGCGATGTTGTAAGTCAAAAGAAAAGGACGCCTTTTTTTTGTTTACATCCAACCGAAAGTAAATATCCTTGCACTTTGTGTTGTAATTTACCCAATTGATTTTTCCTTGGTAAACTTTGTTGTACTTTTTCATGTATACTCCAAAGGAGGTCCAAAACTCTTTTCTCAACAATCTCGATTCTTCTTTTGAATACATGCTTTTTTCTTTTTTGTAAAGAAACTAATTTTTTTGAAAACGAGAGCAAACCAAGTTTTGAACTCAAACAACGAGAGGTTTAATACACAAAACATACCGAAGAATCAAAATAACCAACACTTGAGCCAACTATTCGTGTCAAATCCATATACTTTCATTAATTTGAGATGTAATCACCAAAACTGCGTGCCTTATGAAACTAACGACCATTATTATAGATGACGAACCCAATGCCCGCGAAAATCTTCAAATTCTTATTGAGCAATATTGTCCAGATTTGAATGTAGTGGGAATGGCGGCAAATAGTAAGCAAGGCAAAATATTAATTAATGAATACGAACCCGATTTGGTGTTTTTGGATATTGCAATGCCGGGTGGAGACGGATTTGAGTTATTAAAGGAATTTGAGGACAGAGATTTTTCGGTAGTATTTATCACGGCACACTCGGAGTTTGCGCTCAAAGCTTTTAAGGCAGATGCGATAGATTATCTCGAAAAGCCAATCGATATTGAGGAGCTACAAAAGGCGCAAGACAAAGCAATGAAGTTTTCTTATGCCGATAATTTGATCCAAAAGTCTGAGAAGGTAACGATGGAAGATGAAATCGAAAAAATAGCTATTCCTACTCGAAGCGGTTACATATTTATCGAAAACAAAGATATTCTATATTTCAAGGCAGATGAGAACTATACCGAGTTGTACCTAGCTGATGGGTCTAAAATACTGAGCAGTAAAACAATAAAACGATACGAAGAAAAAGTAAATTCTCATATATTTTATCGAGTTCATAAATCTTACATTATCAATAAGCACAATCATTTAAAAGAATTGTCTCGACAAATGGGAAATTTTGCCGTGATGAGCAATGGAGATAACATTCCCATTGCACGAAGAAGGTTGTCGGATTTTATGAAGCAAATTGCCTAATTCAATCAAAGTTATTTCTGAATTAAAAACAACTCGTTTTTATCGTTGTAATTCATTGTGTTCTCATCCAGTTTCCATTGGATAACTTGCAGGATTTCGTCTTGGTTAAAATCGGGTAGGAGTTGAACAAGTTGAGAAAGTCTCATAGGATTTTGGTCTATTTGCTGCTTTATTTTTTGCTCTATTAATGAGAACTGTTCACTGCTTAGTTCTTTTTTCTTTCTTGACAAACAGATGTCGCAAGTTCCGCAATCTACAAATTCGGTTTCATCGAAATAAGAAAGTAATAGTTTGGATCGGCAAGTTGTATCCGATTCGCAATACCGAATCATAAAATCCAGCTGCTCTTTTTTCACGGTTTTTCTGTCGAGATATATGGCTTTCGCAAATTTCAATCGATCCTCGTGCATGCGGTCAACAGTGTAAGTAAGCACAGGCTGATTGGAGGTTGGTAGAAACTCCAAAATCCCAAATGATTTAAGTTTGTGAAGAATCACTTCAATTTCCTTGGCGCTTTTCTTGAGTGAATCCCCTATGCTGGTGAGATTTATTCCTGTTAGATTGTCAAAAATTCCTTCGTTTTTTCTGAGCAATAGTTGAATCAACCCTTCGTGTTCGGGATGTTTTATTTGGTAGTTGTACAATTCGTTATTTCCTACTTCAAACTTCACTCGGTTTGGCCGAGTGATGGCTTCGGATAAATGAATGTACCCAGCCAACCCAAGAATAGATAGGCAATGATGAGTTGTGATTACCTCAAAATTAAATTTAGTTGAGAAATCAATGATATCAAATTCATAATTTGAGTTTTCGCCTCCTCCTATGGCTAACCTAAAATAATTACCGAGTGCATTGTACACTTTTTTTATTTGCGAGGTGTCGGGAAATTCAAGCTCGTGAAATCGCTCTAACGTAGATTTGTCGCTTGGCTTGTAAAGCAAAACCGCAAAAGATTTTTTTCCGTCTCTCCCACCTCTTCCAGCTTCCTGAAAATAAGCTTCTGGCGATGCAGGTGGTTCCATGTGAACCACTACCCGAACATCTGGTTTGTCAATTCCCATCCCAAATGCATTGGTTGCAACAATTAGTTGAGTTTTATTCTGAATCCAGTTTTCTTGCCTCTTGTCTCGATCTTCTTGCGACAATCCACCGTGGTAGTATTCGGCAGTGATGTTGTTTTGCCGCAGGTACTCAGCAATTTCCTTCGTTTTTCTTCTGGTATTTACGTACACAATTCCACAATTTCCTGTTTTTCTTATGATTTGAATAAGTCGTTNCTTTTTGTTCTCCTCTTTCAATACCAGATATCCCAATTTCTCCCGCGCAAAGCTCTGTTTAATTATGTGCTCCGGTTCTATCGAAAGTTGTGCAGCAATATCTTGAATCACTCGCGTGTTGGCTGTGGCGGTTACAGCCAAAAAAGGAATAGATTGATCAATGATATCCCGAATTTCTTTTATTTTTTGGTAAGCAGGCCTAAAATCATGACCCCACTGAGAAATACAGTGAGATTCATCTACCGCAATTAAGTTTACCTTCATTTTGGCAAGTCTCACCTTAAAAATTTCTGTCTGAAGCCTTTCTGGTGAAACATATAAGAATTTGTAATTGCCATACACGCAGTTATCTAGCGCAATGTCAATTTCTCTTTTGTTCATCCCCGAGAAGATAGCCAAAGCTTTAATTCCTCGCTTTTGTAAGTTTTCAACTTGATCTTTCATCAGGGCAATAAGAGGAGAAACCACAATGCAAATTCCCTCGTTTATAAGTGCCGGAACTTGGTAGCAAATAGATTTTCCTCCGCCAGTTGGCAAGAGTGCCAACGTATTGTTATCGTCCAACACCGAATTGATAATCGCCTCTTGCGAATCACGAAAAGAATCGTACCCCCAATACTGCTTTAATATGTCTTGAATTGTTTGGCTCATTGCGCGGATAAAAATAAGGCATAAAGATTTTAAAAAGAATTTAGTAAAGCTTTTTATTTAAGGGATGACTCAACTCTCTATTTGTAACAGCCTATTTTCGGCCTTGTTTTATGGAGCGATTTTGAGGCAGTATTTTTCGTTAATGAAGGAAGAAGTTCCGGAGCTTGAGAAGGAAATCACTGACTGAATCGAAAAATACAAGTTAAAATTGCGGAGTAAAATGAAGCCTAGATTTTTTTGGCTTGGTTTACACTGAGAGGAGTCGAAGTGTTTTTGATCAATGAAAAAAATGAATAAGAGTTTTATAAACTGCAATTTAGAATTTTTATGAATTCAACTTATAAATTGATATTCTAAAAAAGTAAATTTTCTTCTTTCCTTCTTATCTTCGTACAAACAAACTAAAATTATGCTTACAATTGATCCAAAAGAAATCCCTGTTCCAAAATTACATCATTACTTGTTGGGAGCAGTAGGGCCTCGTCCCATAGCTTTTGCGAGTACTATCGACAAAGAGGGAAACAGAAACTTAGCTCCGTTTAGTTTTTTTAATGTGTTTTCGGCCAATCCGCCCATTATGGTTTTTTCACCAGCCCGAAGCGGACGAACCAATACAACCAAAAACACGTTTGATAATGTGAAAGAGGTAGCAGAGGTAGTAATTAATATTGTGAATTACAACATAGTTGAGCAAATGTCTTTAGCCAGTTCTCCTTTTGATGCTGATGTAGATGAGTTTGTAAAATCTGGATTGACTCCAATAGCCTCCGAAACTGTCAAGCCTTTTAGAGTAAAAGAATCGCCAGTGCAATTTGAGTGTAAGGTAAATGAAGTGGTAGAGCTAGGAACAGAAGGCGGAGCCGGAAACTTGGTGATTTGTGAAGTGACAAAAATTCATATCAACGAAGCAGTATTGGATGAAAACGGAGCGATTGACCAGCATAAAATTGATTTGGTATCGCGAATGGGAGGAAACTGGTATTGCCGAGCGAATGCCGATTCTATGTTCGAAATCAAAAAACCCATTATGACTGTTGGAATTGGCTATGAAGCGATTCCAGAAGATATCCGGAATAGTAAATTTCTCTCAGGAAATGATTTAGGGAAGTTGGGAGGAATAGAAGACCTGCCAAATGAAACAGACGTAAACGACCACAAGTTAATTGAGTTGAGCGAATTGTTTGTAGAGTTAGAAGACGAACAAGAAAAACTAGAAGAAGAATTACACAAGAGAGCTAAACAAGAATTAAAAGAAGACAAGTTAAAAGAAGCTTGGATGACGCTGTTGGCTTTTAATGAATAGTAGGCTCGACACAGTTGTTGTTTCCTTCTTTTGGGGGTCTTTTCATGAGTATTTGATTGAGTAAATTGAATGAAACTAAAACAAAGAAGAGAATATTTAGTGTATTTTAATACCTTTGCATAATCTTTAATAATATAAAAAATAAGTAATGGAATTAGCAGGAAAAGTAAAAGTGATATTTGACAAACAAACGTTTGGAAGTGGATTTGAAAAAAGAGAGATAGTAGTTACAACTGCCGAACAATATCCTCAAGACATTAAATTTGAAGTGTACAAAGAAAAGTGTGCAATGCTGGATAATTTTAAAGTCAACGATGAGGTAAATGTTCACTTTAATCTAAGAGGAAATGAATACAACGGAAAGTATTTTGTAAACCTAAATGCTTGGAAAATAGACAAAGGGGCAGGAGCAGCACCAGGAGCAAATGTAGTTCCGGATAATGCCGCGCCATTGCCAACTTCTGAGTCTCCGTTTGATTCAGGAAGCGACTTTGAAGGAGACGATTTACCGTTTTAAGTAACCAAAACGAATCAACTAAAAAGGTGGGCACGAAAGTGTCCACCTTTTTTATTTCTTTATGTTTTTGATGAAATTATATTGAGTTCGATAGTAGTTCTTTAGCACAAGGAAAGGAATTCTGGCACCAATGATTTTTGAACTATTTAAGATCTTTAGAAGTAGATCTCTTTTGACGGAAAACGCAACAGAATGTTTGCTGGCTTCTCTCTTGATTTTAGCTAAATCTCTGTGGAATATTGACAAAATATCTCTTTTTGGAATAACTTTTCTATCCATCCAAATCATCAAAAAAATATCGACCATGATGTTGAGTTGATAAACAAACGATAGGCGCAAAGTTTCTCTATCTTGGTGTGTCGATATAAGAGTTTCTAATTCTTCGAAATAGGAGGTCGTGCTATCCGAGATCCGTTTCGCAGTAAGAGTGCTTCTCGTGATGGAATTTGGATTTGCATAATGGAGGTATAGGTTTCTTGATCCCACAAATACCTGTTTGGTTTTTAAGAATAGTTCCACCATAAATGGTTTGTCCTCGAATACAAAGCCAACTGAAAACTTTTGATTACTTAGTAAGTTGACAGAAAAAAGCTTTCCCCAAACAGACGGAATAATCTCATAGGAATACATGTTGAGTAAGGCTTCCTGTCCAGAAATTATTTGAGCACTTTCATTTTTCTTTTTTGTGATTTCTTCACCTTCCGTATTAAATACTTTGGTTCCAAAAACTGCAATGTCACAATTAAACTCTATTAGTTTTTGAAGACACACCTCCACAAATTCCGGAGCTAATTGATCATCAGCATCCAGGAAAGCACAATAGTGTCCAGTCATTAATTCAAGCGCTTTGTTGCGGGCAAAGCCAACTCCCTTCTTGTTCCCTTTTGCTAATTTAATTTTGTTGGAATGAAAGGACTTAATGATTTCGACAGATCTATCTGTAGAGAAATCATCTACTAAAATAATTTCAATGTTCTTGTAGGTTTGATTCAAACAAGACTGAATAGCATTTTGGATAAATGCCTCTTCATTAAAAAAAGGAATAAGGATGGATACGTGTGGTTGTGTCATGGGAGTAATCTACCGACAAGGTAAGCATTTTCTTTTTTTATAGGATTGTATTATCCTCGACAAAACACTATCTTTGCCACCAAATTCAAAGCACTATGGAGAAAATAATCAGTGGAATTCAACAGATGGGAATTGGAGTACCAGACGTAGAAAAAATGTTCGCTTGGTACCGTGAAATGTTTGGTATGGATATTAAAGTTTTTGAAGAAGCGGCTGAAGCTCCTTTAATGACTGAGTACACCGGAGACAAGGTTCAGAGCAGAACAGCTACGCTTGCTCTGAGTATGGAAAGTGGAGGAGGTTTCGAAATTTGGCAATATACCAGTCGAAACACAGAGAAAGCCGAATTTGATATCCAGTTAGGTGACTTAGGGATTTATAGCTGTAAAATAAAATCGAGAGACGTAAAAGCAACGTTCAATTTTTTAACCAAAAAAGGAGCAGAAATACTAGGAGATTTGACAAAGAACCCGGCAGGCGAAGATAATTTTTTTGTGAAAGACCCAAACGGAAATATTTTTAATGTAATAGAAGGAAAAGAATTTTTTGTGGACACAAAACATCCAGCAAAAACTGGAGGAGTGGCAGGAGCTATTTTGGGTGTATCCAACATGGAAAAGTCTCTTGAGTTGTATCAAAAAGTATTGGGATATGAAACAATCGATTTTGATGAAACGGCAGAGTTTGCTTGTTTCAAGGGATTGCCTTCTGGCGGTAAAACCTTCAGAAGAGTGCAATTGTCGCACAAGAAACCGAGAGTAGGAGCTTTTGCCCAATTACTAGGACCCACAACCATCGAATTGGTTCAGGAAATAGGAGGGAATCCAAGAAAGATTTTTGAAAATAGATTTTGGGGAGATTGGGGATTTATTCATTTATGTTTTGACGTTCAGCGGATGGACGCATTGAAAGAAGAATGCCAAAAGGCAGGATTTCCTTTCACAGTGGATAGTGATAATTCGTTTGACATGGGAGAAGCAGCGGGAAGATTTTCGTACATCGAAGATCCTGATGGCGCGTTAATTGAGTTTGTAGAAACCCATAAAGTCCCTNTGATGAAAAAAATTGGGTGGTATATCAATCTAAAGAAAAGAAACCCAGAAAAAAGCTTGCCGACCTGGATGTTGAAAGCAATGAAAATGAGTCGTGTGAAGTAGGCTTGAACAGAGAGCCAGGCCGTTTTTGTTGAAATACAAAATGAAAAGTGAGTTAGTTCGAGGAATTTTATNAAGAGGTATCGCTGCAAAAATATTTCGAGGACAGAACGAAAATTAAAGTTAAAATCAATTTATCCCAATCATCTTGGGAACCNATAAAAGACAAAAAACATGTCAGAAAAAGTAAGAGTAAGATTTGCGCCAAGTCCAACAGGGCCATTGCATATTGGAGGAGTAAGAACAGCGTTGTTCAATTATTTATTTGCCAAGAAACACGGAGGTGATTTTATCTTGAGAATAGAAGATACGGATCAAAAGAGATTTGTAGAAGGTGCCGAAGAGTATGTGATAGAGTCGCTCAAGTGGGCAGGAATCCCTCACAATGAAGGTCAAGGTGTAGGCGGAGAATTCGGTCCTTACAAGCAAAGTGAAAGAATGCACTTGTACAAAGAGTATGCAGATTTTTTGTTGGAGAACGACAAGGCATATTATGCATTTGACACCTCAGAAGAATTGACCGAAGCTAGAGAAAGCAGTCAAAAAGAAGGGAAAACTTTCGCGTATGATGCAATTACGAGGCAATATTTGAAAAACTCAACAAGTTTGTCTGCAGACGAAGTAGCCCAGCGAATAGAGAGTGGGGAACCGTATGTTATTCGAATGAAATTACCAAGAAACGAAGAGGTGCGATTTCATGATGAAATTAGAGGATGGGTAGTAGTAAACACGGCCAACATGGATGATAAAGTTCTCTATAAATCTGATGGATTGCCAACTTACCACTTAGCCAATATTGTAGATGATCATTTGATGCAAATTACGCACGTGATTAGAGGAGAAGAGTGGTTGCCAAGTGCACCACTTCATGTTTTGTTATACAAGTATCTTGGTTGGGAGGATACCATGCCAAAGTTTGCTCATTTACCTCTTATCTTAAAGCCAGACGGAAAAGGTAAATTAAGCAAAAGAGATGGCGTGAAAGGAGGATTTCCAGTGTTTCCTCTTGAGTGGAAAGATCCCGCTAGTGGAGAAATTTCTGCTGGGTATCGAGAAGACGGATATTTCAAAGAAGCATTTGTTAATATGCTCGCTTTCTTGGGTTGGAATCCGGGAACTGAGCAAGAATTATTTAGTTTGGAAGAGTTGATTCAAGCTTTTTCTTTGGAAAGAGTAGGGAAATCAGGAGCGAAATTTGACCCTGTAAAAACGAAGTGGTACAACGAACAGTTTTTGAGGATGAAATCCAATGAGGAATTGGCAGTACTGCTGAAACCGATACTAAGTTTTAAAGTGGAAGATGACTACTTGGTAAAAGTAACAGAACTGTTGAAGGAAAGAGCTGTATTTGTAGCCGACATGACTGAAGATGACTTTTATTTTCAGCCCCCAATTACTTTTGATGAAAAGACAATAAAGAAAAAGTGGAAAGAAGGAACTCCTGCAATTATTGAAGCAATGATTGAGAAATTTGATAAAATTCAAGAGTTCTCGACTGAAAACGTGGAGACTGCATTCAAAACTTATCTTTCGGAAAATGAACTTGGGATGGGAGCTGTGTTGCCGAACTTCAGAGTGCTAGTAACGGGGAAAGGAATGGGACCTTCTATGTTTCAAATTGCCGCAATCCTTGGTAAGGAAGAAACACTAAACAGACTGAAACAAGGTCTAGAAAAGATGAAATAATTAAGATGTTTTTTTCATTTGTTAAAATTTAATAACTTTCATTAAAAGGCAGCAATATTTTATTTTTTTTGACGTAATTATAAGTGTAATCAAAAAAATAAAGTCATGTTAGAATTTTGTAAAACTGTTCTAGGTAAAATAAGTTTCGACAAGTATTTATTTAAAAAAGAATTGCAAAAAGCCAAAAGATGGCTAAAACCAAAGGATGCTTTGATTCTCAAAGTATGGTGTTTGGCCCAGTTCGGTCATTTATACAAAGACGTTATCCTAGAAGTATTTGAATCATAATAAACTTACAAGACAATAAAAAAGCCGATTGGAACCCAATCGGCTTTTTTTGTTGCTTAAAAAACTTGTTATTGAATGATGAGTTTTTCTATTTTTCTATTTCCGTCCAGCTCCACCGATAAGAAATAAACGCCAGGCGATAAATTTCCTTTTTCAACCACCATTGTGTGCTCACCTTGGCTAAGTGGTGCCTTGTTCGATATGTTTTGAATAGTTTGACCTAATGTGTTCAATAACTGAACATTCACTTTACTTTCTTTGCTTAGACTAAGCGCTATGGTTGCTCGATCGTTCATCGGATTTGGATAGAGACTAAGATTGGTCAACCCCTCTATTTCTTCCATTCCTACTGTGTTGTTGATATTAATGTCATCAATAAAAAAGTTGTTACCATTCCCGTTAATTACTTTTATCTTAAACCTGAAATTCGAAGTGAAAAATGAATTATTTATTGAAATGTTTTGAGTTCCCCATTGATTGGAAGCGGGAAAAAACTCTGAGTTGGTAGAAGCAGCAGTTGGGTTTAATCCTCTCGCTATTACCCAACTGGCTCCGCAATTATTTGAAATCAAGAATTGAACGGACTCACCGGTCGTTGTAGTTTTTCTAGCGTACGCGTATTTAAATGAAATATTCACAGCGGTATTGCCGGTCAAGTTAAGTGATGGGCTGATAATCTCACTTTCTAATCCATCGCTGATTGAATAATTTCTTAGCATAGCACTATTGGAACCACTAAAATTAGCTGAATTCAATGACCAAGAATTCGTATCAATAGCTATTGTTTCCCAGCTATCCTCAAATTGCTTGATAGTTCCTTCAAAACCCTCTGAATAGGGCAACGCTAATCCCCAATCTGGTAAAACTCTCATGTACTGAGTTTTCGAAACAGTTTTAGTTCCACTAGCGTTAGTCACTGTTAAAGAAACATTGTGCCTGCCCGGGCTGTTGTATGTGACAACCGGGTTTTCTAAATTAGAGGAAGAAGGTGTTCCGCCAGGGAAACTCCAGGACCAGCTAGTTGGATTGTGGTAAGAGTTATCATAAAATTGGATGGGTGTNTTTTGACATACAGATTCATTTTCTGCTTCAAAGTCAGCGCTACAAATAATGTCATCGAATATGCCTGTTGCCGAATGATTTCCTGCCGTTATCAAATTGTTTCTTCCACCAATTACCGAGGTTGCAGCCGCCCGCATTCTTGTTTTTTGTCCATTTGTAAACATTTTAGAGCAATAAGAGTATTCCATAATGTTTTCTACGTTGTCAAGAGTTCCGCAAGATACTCCTGCTGTGTTACAAAAAGTCCAGCCAATGCTGTTTGGCGTATCTGATATCCCATCATCTCCTGAGCAGTTCGATGCTAGGCCAGGGTTGTTCGAATTTCCCCAAAGGTGAGCTAAATTAAGCCAATGTCCTGCTTCGTGAGCAAGCGTTGTGTTGTATCCCGTTTGTGAAGAAGTTCCTATGTTTCCTACGTATGTGTGTAACACATGTATTCCATTTCTCATATCGGAATAATAAGGAGGGCCAGGTCGGTATGTATAACCGGCCGCACCTCCAATATCCTTGGCAATATAAATATTCATGTATTTGTTTCCTGGAAAATCTCCGTGCGCTAATTTTACCGCATTGGCTGCCGCATTGCCACCTGTGTTGGTTGCAGAAGAGTAAGTTCTTGTAATTCCGCTAAAGCAGGTTCCGTCATTTTTCTTTTGTGCTAAACGAAACTCTATTTCTACATCGGCAGAAATACCTTGAAAAGCAGGGTTGACTGCAGTTACGTTTGCATTCCTTTTTCTGTAAGAATCATTTAGATCGTTTAAGTCACTTTTTATTTGTGCATCAGAAATATTTTCGACTCCTCCTTCGTGCAGAATATGATACACAACAGGAATGTAGTAAATTGTTCCAGACCTATTTGAGCTTTCTTTGTAGGCAGCTAAATGGGCGTTTTGAATTTGTTCCACAGAATCTACTTCTCTTGCAAATTTTGAATCCGTTTGAATTCTTTGGTATAAATCGTGGTCATGAGCACAAAATTTATCTCTATCTACGCTTCCTTGAGACAAAGCTAAACCAGCCGCAAGTATAAAAGCAAAAGTTGTTTGTAATCTGTTTATAATCATTATTTTGTTTTAAAAAAGTCTTGGTTTCATTACCGCGACAACCGTAAATGTAAGGATTAAAATAGTTAAATTCCAACGTTTGTTTCTTAANTTTATCCATATCTGAGTGTAGGAATGTATAGAAAATACATTAATTAATCCCAAAATCAATCCGCTTTCTCTCTGTTAATAAATAAGAATTGTGTACATTTGCAGTTCGAAAAACATCACGTTAAAAGATATGGCAAAAAAAATTCAAACAGTTGAAGATAAATTAAGAGGTATTTATACACTTCAATTAATCGACTCGAATATTGATAAAATCAGAACAATTAGAGGTGAATTACCTTTGGAAGTTCAGGATTTGGAAGATGAAATAGCGGGACTTACTACAAGAAAAGAGAACATTGAGGCTGAGATTTCTGAGTTGGATACCAAAGTATCTGACAGGAAGAACATGATGGTAGATGCGAATGAAATTATTCAAAAATACAAAGAGCAGCAGGGAAATGTTAGAAATAACAGAGAGTTTGATTCGCTTTCGAAAGAAATTGAATTCCAAGAATTAGAGATTCAATTGTGCGAAAAGAAAATCAAAGAGTTTAAATTCAAATCTGAAAGTAAGAAAGAAGTACTAGAAGAGGCAACAGCAAGAGTTCAAGAGAAGCAAGATTTACTGGATCAAAAGAACAAAGAGCTGAATGAAATTATTTCTGAAACAGAAAGTGAGGAGGCTATTTTGACAGAGAGATCTGAAAAAGAAGCAAAAAAGATTGACGAAAGATTGTTGAGAGCTTACAAAAGAATAAGAGGAGGAGCAAAGAATGGATTAGCGGTTGTGCCTGTGGAAAGAGGTGCATCGGGTGGTTCATTTATCAGCATCCCACCGCAAAGGCAAATTGAAATTGCTTCAAGAAAAAAAATCATTTACGATGAGCACAGTGGAAGAATCTTAATAGACGCTGAAATGGCGGAGGAGTTGAATGAAGAAGTAACAAAAATGATTGGAAAATTATTGAAGAAATAATACAGGTTATGAAACGGTTAAGGAATGGCTAGCTTTGTAAAAGGTTAGCCATTTTTTTATTAATTTTATAAAAAAGAATTTTGGGAGAAAAACTTGCACAATTTATACTAAATTTTAGAATTAAAATCTTATTGGTTTTAACTTTAATCACTTCATTTTTTGGTTACTATGCCACAACAGTAGAGCTCGATTATGAAATGCCAAAGCTGCTTCCCCAAGACCATCCAGACTATGTGGCTTACGAAGAGTTTAAGGAGATGTTTGGGAATGATGGGTTTAATATTCTGATAGGTGTACAAGATCCTGAATTTTATTCGGTTGAGAAATTTAATAAATGGAAAGAATTAGGAAATGAACTTTCGCGAGTTCAGGGGATAGACTCTTCCTTTTCAGAAGCCAATTTTTACACGATTGAGAAGCCGGATAGCACTGCCCCATTTGCCATAGTTCCTATTTCGCCCAATAAAATTGAAAGCCTGGCGGAATTAGAGGTTATCAAGAAGAAAATCAGAACTTTACCTTTTTACAAAGGAACGGTCTTTAATGACAAAGAGAATTTTCACGCCATGATGCTCATGGTAAATTCAGAATTCTTTAACTCCAAAGAGAGAGGCAGATTTGTTGAGGAGATCAGAACAATTGGATCGAAATTCGAAAATGAGTTTCAAGGAGAATTTTATTACACCGGTTTGCCGTTTATTAGGGCAACAAATATGTTGAAAATTAGATCTGAGTTAGCCAAGTTCATGATGCTTTCACTACTTGCCACAGTCCTTGTTCTCTTTTTCTTCTTTCGTTCAGTAAGGGTGGTTGCAATCTCAGTACTTATTGTGTTGATTGGTGTTACCTGGACAATGGGAATTGTGGGGATTTATGGGTATAAACTTACTGTTATTATGGGGTTGCTACCTCCTCTAATTATCGTAATTGGGATTCCCAATTGTGTATACCTTATCAATAAATATCAGCAACTTTATTTAGACTCTCAGGACAAAGAATATGCATTGAAAAATGTAATTAAAAAAATTGGCCACATCACCTTTCTGACGAATGTTACGACTGCATTTGGTTTTGGAACTTTTATTTTTACCAATAGTATGTTGTTATTCGAATTCGGTTCTGTTGCATTTTTTAGTATCATTTTGCTGTTTCTTCTTACTACTGTTCTTATTCCTATCTTATTTAGTTTCCTGAATCCGCCAAAAAAAAGGCACATGAAGCACCTAGAGAAGAACTGGATAGGAAAGCTCCTATCTATTTTGAGACATACCGTAAGACACAAAAAGAAATTGGTATTTAGGGTAGCGGCAATTGTTGTGATCATTTGTGTTTATGGAATTACTTTCTTGAAACCTTCGGGTAAAATGGTAGATGATTTGCCAAATGGAGATAAAGTGAAAACGGATTTAGTCATGTTTCAAGATCACTTGGCGGGAACAATGCCTTTTGAGATTGTATTGGATGTAAAGAACAAAAGAAATCGATTTAGAAGAAACGTACTAGAAAAAATAGATAGTGTTCAACGCTATTTAGAATCCTATCCGGTAGTATCGCGAACAACCTCGCTTGTAGATGCGCTTAAATTCGTAAATCAATCCGTAATTTACAAAGGAGCACCAAGCGATTACCAAATTCCTGAGACCAAGTATTTGAGAAAAATAGCCAGAAAACTAGAAGAAGATACCATCACAACTGTAGGGATTTCGCTCAATATGTTTATGGATTCTTCGGGTACAAAAACCAGAATTACTTCCCAAATTTATGACATGGGCGTAGATAAACTAGATAGCTTAATCGAGAAGGTGAAACCAGAAGTTGATGAAATATTAAACCCCGATAAAAAAGAAATCTCAAGGATATTGGCAAAAATTGAATCGACTGAAAAAGAAGAAAGCGAGGCTTACCTAGATTCGTTATTGGCTGAATTTCCATATATTGAGTTTGCCTACCTTGCTCATCTGAGAGAAATCAATTCCGATAAATACGATGAGTACGATATGAATGGACTGAACTACCAGGAAATCGTATCAACCGATTTGAAGGGGCTGAATGCAGCGATTGATTATACTTATATCGGCAATCAAGTGACCGGATTTACCGTTCCATTTGCCAAAGGAACCAAGTATTTAATTATTAACTTACTCATTAGTTTGATGTTTGCGATTATCGGAATAGCGCTACTTATGGCTTTCCTCTTCCGCTCTTTTTGGATTGTATTAATTTCAATTATTTCCAATATTATCCCACTCCTGTTTACTGCCGGCCTCATGGGATACTTTGGCGTAGACCTAAAACCATCCACTATTTTGGTGTTTAGTATATCCCTGGGTATTGCAGTAGATGATGCAATCCATTTTTTAGCCAAGTTTAAGCAAGAGCTAAAATTACATAACAAGGATATAGGTGTGGCAGTTTACAACGCCTTGCGCGAAACGGGCGTCAGTATGTTTTACACCTCCATTATTTTGTTTTTTGGCTTCTCCATCTTCATTGCTTCCAGTTATGGAGGCACACAAGCATTAGGGATTTTGGTTTCAATTACCCTGTTAGTAGCTATGTTGTGTAACTTAGTTTTACTTCCATCCTTATTGCTCAGATTCAAAAATCGAATAGAACGTTAATATGGCAAAGCGATTTCTACTTTCTGTTTCAACTGGTTTGCTTCTTGGTTTCAGCTGGGTAGAAATTACAGGTTTCTTTCCTTTAATTTTTGTTTCCCTCGTTCCCTTTCTTTTTTTAGAAAATCAAATATTGGAAAACAAATTATCCGCAACTAAAGTATATGTCCATGCATTTGTCGTGTTTTCGGTGTTCAATATCGTGACAACTTGGTGGATTTATCACGCAACTCTTTCAGGAGCGCTCATGGCTTTTTTCTTCAGCGCAGTGCTGGTGGCATTCCCATTTTGGTTTTTTCATCTTACACGAAAGTATGTTGGCAATAAAGAGGGTTATATTGCTTTTGTAGTCAATATCTTGGCTTTCGAGTGGTTGGACTATAATTGGCCTCTCTCACACCCTTGGCTTCCTTTCGGAAATGTGTTTGCGGCTGCGCCCGATACCGTACAATGGTATGAATTTACGGGAGTATCTGGCGGTTCGTTATGGATTCTGGTGGTAAATTTACTGGTGTATTTTGGATATAAAAAATACAAGGAAACCAAACAATTTAAGCCAACAAGAAGTTACCTTGTCTCGATAGCGATTATCGTTTTCGTGCCTCTTTCATTTTCATTTTTGCTTAAACAAGCTGTACAAGTAGGTGAACACAATAAGAAACTTGAAATAGTGCTTTCCCAGCCAAATGTAGATCCATATCAAAAGTTTGACGGAGCGCTTTCTTCCATTGAACAAGTGGATAAGATGATGCAGATTACGAGAGAGGTAATGACTCAGAACACACGACTTGTATTGACACCAGAAACAGCCCTGAGTTCTTCGTTAGAGGAGAGTATGATGAGTTATTCTGATGAAATAAGAAGGATTAAAAAATTCTTGAAAGACTACCCCAACGCCAAAGTGATAACCGGAGCTTCTACGCATGCTTTTTTTGATGAGGAACATTCAATTGCATCGCGAGAACTAAAATCTGGAGGATTTTGGGAAGCTTATAATTCTACACTTCTTATTGATACGTCCATTTCCATTGATACATATCACAAAATGAAATTGGTATTGGGTGTAGAGACTTTGCCGTTTCAGTTTATTACAAAACCCTTAGAGACTTTATTTGACCTGGGCGGCACAAGTGGCACATTGGGCAGAGAAAAGTCGCCAAAAAACTTTGACGTATCCGGAACATTAATAGCGCCTACCATCTGTTATGAGTCAATTTATGGCGAGTTCATGGGCCAGTTTTGTGTAAAGGGCGCAAAAATAATTGCTGTAAGTACAAATGATGCTTGGTGGTACGACACTCCTGGATACAAGCAGTTATTAGCTTATACACAGCTCAGAGCAATTGAGAATCGTAAGTGGATTGCTCGATCGGCTAATACAGGAATTTCTTGCTTTATAAATCCAAAAGGTGAAATTATAAAAAAGACCAATTGGGAAGAAACCACAGCTATATCGATGCAGGTCCCAGAAATGGAGAGAGTAACCTTCTATGCGAAGCATGGAGATTACCTTGCGAGAATAGCGCTATTCATCGCTCCGTTACTGATTTTACTCACTTTTGTAAGAAGATTCAAAAACAAAGAAGTTTAATGAAATAAAATTTTTTGATTTATTATAAAAAGTATATATTTGCACCCTGTTAAGGAGGTTCCTTAGCTCAGTTGGTAGAGCAATGGACTGAAAATCCATGTGTCCCCGGTTCGAATCCGGGAGGAGCCACTAACAAATAAATCCCTTCCACGAAAGTAGGAGGGATTTTTTAATTTAATCAAGTTTTATTTCGGGATATTCTGTGTTCAAATCAATGAACAGATACGGTATTATTTCTTAGCTAGATCCCCC